>Ga0181393_1000001_pt1 | contig 126997 bp, 113 predicted proteins | sample 16SPOviralmetaG_FD_130122 | JGI IMG/M metagenome (GOLD analysis project Ga0181393, IMG submission 130122) | Marine viral communities from the oligotrophic San Pedro Time Series (SPOT) site, San Pedro Channel, CA, USA - 16 SPOT_SRF_2010-10-21 | ecosystem: Environmental > Aquatic > Marine >...
AAGTTGTAGACCTCAAAAGGAATTCCAACTCTCTTACAGAATGTTGCGAGAACGATAGTCTGCTTGACAGTGTTAAGAACAGTAGATCCCATAGATCCGCTCCAGTCTACTACCATAACCATGCCGTGATTCTTGCCATCCGGAGTGTTGGTCTTGCGAAGGAAAATATCCTCATTGACCTGATAACTCCATAACTTAGAAGTGTTGATCGCACCAGTCTTGGCTTCTGAACTCAGTGCCTGAGCGCGAGCAGCCTTCTTCATTTCGAATTCTTTTACGAGATAAGAAATAGTCTTTGAGTTTTCTGAGATCAGTTCTTTGAGAGAAGGAAATTTTAAATCTGGCGCATCGGCGTGACTAAATTGTTGACGATGAACTACATCCAACGCAGAGATTTGATGTTCAAAATCTGACTGAACTTCTTTGTAATCGTGAATGTAGTCCGAGAACTCGTAGTTGTGGTGAAGATTAATATACACACTTTCGCGGGCATTCTCATTGACCATATCTTTGAGGTTGTCTTCTAAAGACTGACTGGTTTCTGAAGAGAATTCGTCAATGCGAATGCTGGTTTGTTGGCCATCTTGCGGATTTGATTTATCGTCGGAAGATGTTGTAGACTTCTGCTCTTTTTGATTGGTTTCTTCTCCGTTAGATTCTTCTGAAGATTCTTCTGGAGTTTCATCCGATTCTTCTTCTCCCTCTCCGGATGCAGAAGTCTCATCAAATTCGGTCGCATCTTCATCAGAAGGCATTTCCTGAGTCTCGCCATCTTGAGGTTCGTTGTCGCCCCCAGACTCGGAGGGAGACATTTGTTGCTGAGGTTGCTCCTCTTGCTTCTCTTTTAGATACTTGTAAAGATCTTCGCAGATATCCGCAACTTCAGAATAAGTTTCTGCGTCATCTATTCTACGAATGAATAACATTTCTTCTGAATTGAAGATTGATGGTGCGTATAGGTTTAACGCATATCGCAACTTAAAGAAGAGATTGATGCGGTCAATGAAATTACGAGATTGAATAGGTTGACCCTTAAGACTGAAAAAGTCTCTATCATAAAGATCTTGATACGCATTCTTGAAGGGAGCCTGAAGACCTTGAAACTTTCGCTTCATTAACTTCTCAATTCGAGCATCTTCCACTACGTTAAGAAACGCATGGTTGGATCGCTTCATAGCGTCTTCTAGAACTTCTAGATCACTTGGAGTGTATAGTGCGTGAGCAACTTCATGACCAACAAAAAGGTCATATATATCAGGAGTATATGATTCATCTTTCCAGATAGGAAGAAGTAAGAGTCGAGTCTCAACATTGAAACTTGCTGTCACAACTTCTGAGGAGTGTTCGACGCGAATGTTTTCTTCCGCAAGTAGACGAGCAAGAAGACTCTTGGAATTCTTGGAGACGGTAACTTCGGTCATTTGGTTCTCTATCAACAAACTATACAGCTATGCTAAGGGGCTAGATGGCAATTGTCAACTGTTTATTTGGCGATTTAGTAGAACTTTTTGGAATATCGATAGAACTTTTAGTTATAAATCCTTTTTATGCCAGTCTCTGCAGACATCCATCATTCTTTTGCGTCCTAAAAAATTAATATCTGGATCATCCAATAAAACCTCAAATATCTTAGGTATGCCCGCATTAAGATGTAAATTTTCATGGTTCTTAATAGTAAACATTTCTAATTCTGGGAAATCCGCTCGAACTGGTTCTTTTTGACGAGGGCGATTTAGTTGAGGCCAAGTTTTATTCCAAAACAATTCCCTCACTTTAGGATCAAGATATGGAGTAACATGAATTTTATTATATTTTTCTACAAGATTTGTGTGTTGACTTAAACCAGCACAATCTCCATCAAGATATGCAGTTCTAAACTGACTCCAAGTTACTCTTGGAGTGCCCGAAGGATTTTTTCTATGAACTTTTATATACTTCTTTGTTGTCGATATATCTCTGTATCTCTTGTATGCCTTTTTCCCTGGCTGAAAGTAACCATCAGAACCCCATCCAGTCAAAACATATTTTTGTTTTACTTCTGGATAAACATACAAAAATGGAAATACACACTCAAAGTGAGTCTTTTTTCTACATCCATGATCTACAAGAATTTTCCAGTCATCTAGTAAATTTTCAGTTGGAACTTCTATGACAGAACAATCCCATCCCATCTTATCAGAAACTTCTTTTGCCTTAAGAGAATCATATGAAGGAGAATTTTTGAGATTAAATGTGTACGCAAAAATTCTTTTCCCTACATCTTGAGCTGCGATGGCCACAGATATAGAATCAACTCCACCAGACAACATAACTGCAACTTCACTTTCTGGCACATTGTTCTTAATGTGATCCTGCAGTATTTTTCTAATCATTAGCTAATCTTATTGGGGATGATCCGTGACTTCGGTTTTCCTTTCTGGTCTCGACATAAGTATCAAAAGGATCAGAAGTGTAACTTTCCTTGTATGACAATTTACCATGGCCTTTTTCATAATCGCCGGTATGAAGTCTTTCGGGGTCAATTTCCGTTCCGGCTGGAGTCATCCAATCCTGACTTACTGCTGCCTCTGTTTTTTCATTATCGCTAACTACCCTAGGGCCGCGTTTTATCAAAAATTCTTCTATTTTAAAATTCTCAGTTAATAATTCGTTGCATTTTCGGGCATTTCCCATTTGTATTCCGGTTATTAATTTTTTATACTGACTTTCTACTGAGCTTCCTGTCTTTGTAGTAGTGTACTTCTTTTTAGATTTCCAGAGTTTATTGTGCTCCTTAGTCAGCTTATCATAAAGTGCATTGAGATTTTTTTCTGGAATTACATATCCGTCGAGATACCAATATTTATAGATGTGGTAAAGATGTTGAATAACTATCTTATTCTTAATTCCCAGATATCGACAAGAGCCTCTTTTATTTTTAGTTTTGAAAATTATGTCATCGAAAAAATGGTTAATAAACTTAATTGCAGCATTAACTTCCGAATCTTCCAGTTTATCTATTTGGTAAATAAGGTCAAGTTTTTTGTTGGTTACTGCGGCCTTTGTCCAATCATAAATAAACATCCAAAGTAATTGTGCAAACCAAGCATCTGCCTTTCTCATTGTCAATGCGTTATCGGTAAACCACTTACACCCTTCCTTTATAAGATATTCTTTGTATTTCTTTGGCAGTTCTCTAACCTTTTCTGCAACATAAGATGTAGAGGTGTTTCTGAACAGTTCTTTAGTAAAATGAACTCCCTCATTAATAGACCTACATATGCTAGAACATTTTTCGCGGCCAATATTAGTGAATACTACAGTCGATATTTCGATGTGATTATGAAGATGATATTTCATCTTTTCGTCTAAAGTCGAGTATTTATCACAACTTTCGTCAACCTGTATAAGTTCGTATTTATTGTCTGGAGTTATAACCTGATATGTCCCATGAGGAACAGTTATCTTGTCATGAATAAATCCAAGTAAAATTTTACCTTCATTTTCACCAGACGTAACAGAAGAGCCAGAAACGGTGCCAAGGGTCTCTTGTCTATTCCAAGAGTCTAAAACCATATATCCACCAGAAATACCTTCAGGAAACTTTTTTATCCACTTTTTCCAGTACTCTATATCTTCTTTTTTGTTGGCCTTCACAGCCGCTTCCCAACAACTCACAATACACGCAAATACAAAAGAAGTCACCGCGCTTCCGGACAGTAAACTTCTAATATATGCTTCAGCGTCTTTTTGAGACCAACGTCCAGAGCCACCATTTTTACTAGGAAAATCCGAATTAGCTTGATATGCTGGATCTGAAAGTAATGCAAGTGTTGCACATACATTAATATATTGTAAAAAAGTTAAAACTTCTTTTTTAGAATTTGAATAAAGATTGGTTTCGCTTTTCATTTTATAGCAATTGCTCCTACAAATAAGTGGTTTCTCCAAAAAGGTTGGACTTCTTGAAATCCTGCTTCATACATCATGGATAGTAGATCGTCCCAGTGCATTGGTTTCAGCATGGATCTCAAAGTATACTCTTTATCCATAATATCTTCACAAGAAAACTCTTTTCTTTTGTGGTCATAAAAGAGGAATGTGAGTATCTGTTCTAGTTCTGGAGATGAGGCATAAGTCTTCTCAGAAAAAACGAATGCTCCGCCGGGAAGAAGAGAATCATATATTGAATCCAGAATAGATTGTCGATCTCGTTTTGGAATAAACTGCAAAGTAAATATACTCGTTATGAATGAAGAGTCAACAGGAAATATAAAGTTTCTCACATCTTGAAAATGTAAACTGAGATTAGAATCAATATATTCTTCTTCTCTAGATTTCATATCTTCCGCAAATCCATCTGCATTTTCAACTCCATGATACTGTGCGTTAGGAGCCGATTCCTTATTCTGGTCAATCATTGCCCCCAGAGTTTTTCCAGTAGAACAACCAATATCAACTACACTAGTATCATTTTCTACAAAGTATCTAGACATTGCAACTATATCATCATGAAGCGATGAATAGTGACGAATAGATGCATCTATGTGAGCATCAAATCCTTCTTTTCTGTGTGCAAAAGTAAAGTCTGCCAATTAAATTTTCTCCAATACATTTTCATAGATAGACGCAGCAATTGACTGCATCATTTTTGGCGGAACCATTCTACCAATTCTTTCTGATTTCTGGTTCCATTTTCCGGTCAACTTAAAGTCATCAGGTAAACTCTGAATCCTCTTCAATTCGCCCAGAGTGAGTTTTCTAGGTTCTGCCCAATGGAATGCACCTGCTGTGGTGTCATTACTCCCCATCGCCGTTAGCGTGGGTGCTGGGGCGTATCTGGATACTCTTTTGAGGTTAAAGTGGTGTCCCTTCGGATGATAGTCCATTCCAGTCAAAACTTTCTTCGGATCGTCTTCCATCTTACTTCCGGTCTGTAACCAATACGCAGTTTTACTAAACTTCTCTGTGAGATAATCAACTTCTTCTTGGTCATATTCTAAATCTATCAGAGCGTCCATCAGGGGAATTACATCTCTAGATGGTTGTGGGAAAATATTTCCAACAGTCATAAAATTAAGACCAGCCTTCTCAGTAATGTCATTTCTAACACCGATAAAGATGACCCTAGTTCTTGTCTGAGAAACACCATAGTATCTTGCGTCCATGACTTGAGATGAAACATCATATCCTATCTTTTCGAACTCGTTAAGAATTTTATTATAGTATTGTTTCGCCTCGCCAATGGTTAGTCCTTTAACATTCTCCGCAACAATAACTTTTGGCTTGATGTCATTTGCAACTCTAAGGAACTCAAAGAAAAGATCTTCGATATTCTCTACCATCTTCCCATCAGAATAATTCTTGGTCTGACCCCAGCCATCGGAATGTTTTCCAGACACATTGACTATAGTTGTTTCTCCAAATAGATCAACCATCTCTTCCTTTTTAACATTGTGAGATAGTTTCCCTGCAACCGAAAATGCGGAACACGGTGGCGAACCGTCAAGGATATCTAACTCGCCTACATCCAATCCGACAATATCCAGAAAGTCTGATCCACTCAACTCTTTAATATCATTAGGTAGTATAGGAGTATTTGGGTAGTTTTCTGCATAGGTATTTTGTGCTTCTTCGACAAATTCGTTCACACACAATACATTACCGCCAGCTAGACGATAACCAGTACTAGAACCACCGCCTCCTGCAAATGTGGATATGACGTTAAACTTATTTTGTGCGGATGCAGTAAATACATCCTTAAGGGTATAAGGCTGATACATAGTATTCATTATCTCAAATTTTTTAGTCGTTGTCAAGTTTTATTTCTACCGAGAAATTGTTGATATATTCTTTCATAAATCTACGGATCTCTCTGGATGCACTTGAGTCGTTTAGTTCGCACAGGGCAATAAACTTTTTCTTCTCTTCTTTATTGACTTTTATTAGCAGAGTAGAATCTTTTTTCTTAATGTCCAGATCTATTCCATCCATTACTTCTCTTCCACTATCCTACTGAAGTTTTTGACTTTATCGAACTTGATGATGCTTCGGAACTTATCATACAGAATCTCTCCCTTGTGAGATATGACAAAGACATTATTTCCGCCAAGTTGATTAAGAAGTTTTAAGAACTCATCTGTTCCATTACTATCTAATGAACTATCAAATACTTCATCTAATATCAAAAGATTTGTATTTACACTATTCTTCATCTTCGCAACTTCTCTCCAAGTGAACAGTAAAGCCAAGTCGATTCGCATCTTCTCACCTTCTGAGAATGAACTATAAGAAAAGTTTTCTCTATTACGAGACTTGATGTTTTCTGAGAAGTTTTCATCCATCGTAAAGTTAACATAGAAATCCATTTGATGAAGATACTTGTTTATCAAACCATTCATAATAGGAAGATAGTACTTGATGATAGAAGTCTTGATGCCACCATCCTTAAGAAGTGTAGAGGCAACATTTAAGTATTCTCTTTCTTCCAGAAGTTCTTCTCGCAAATTTTCTATCTTTTCTTTTTTATCTATAAACTTTTTTAGTTCCTTTCGCATCTTTGTAGTAGATGTATCCGTGGATTCAAGTTCTTCTACTTCTCTTTCATAATCCTTTATAGAACTCTTCAGGCCTTTATTATGAGAAGTCTTTTCAGATATATCTGCAGTAAGATTAGATACCTTAGTTTGGGTGTTCAATAAGTCATCCATTCTTGCATTGATGACTTCATACTCACTCTTAAAATCTTCTAGAGCTTGTTCTATTTCTTTTTGTTTATCCTTTCTTTCCGAAATCATCATTTCTTTGTGTGATGAATCGACATCCTGTTTACAAGTAGGACAATTATCAATATCGCGAAAAAACTCTTGATCTGTTTTAAGGGACTTAATCTTGGAAGTCAGTCCAGCACTAATACTATCCATCTTGGATATTTTCTTTTGTACTGGTTTCAATTCGACAAGTGTATCATTTAACATACCGATCTTTGCATTAAGTTTTTCTACACAAGAATCATTATCATCAATTTTTAATTGATATTCTTCTATCTTCTTCTTCGATGACTGTATGAGTTTCTTTCGGTCTTTCTTTATCTCTTCTATACTAGATTCTTGCAAATGAATCTGATTATCTATGATGTTTCTTTCATTACTATTTTCTTTGACACTCTCTTTATGATCTATTAATCTAGATTTGAGTATCTCGTTCATAGAAGAAAATATCTTAATGTCCAGTAGATCTTCAATAATGTCTCTTCGGTCTTTTGCCGATAGTTGCATAAACGGAACAAAAGTTGCAGAACCTAGTATCACTGTTTGAGTGAAAGACTTGAAGTTAAGTTTGAGGATATTGTCTTCGAGATATTTTTGATAATCTTTTATCTTTGAATCTTGATTGATCATCTTTTTATTATGATATATCTCAAAGATGCCGGGCTTGATACCTCTACGAATCTTATACTGAGTCTTCCCTACCTTAAACTCAATCTCAATAAGACAATCTTTCTCATTAACTGAATTGGGGAGTTGTGGTTTGTTTATCTTACGGAAAGGTTTCCCAAACAATCCAAATGTTAGAGCGTCTAGAACAGTAGATTTTCCTGCTCCGTTTGCTCCAAGAATTAATGTGGTAGGGGATTTGTCAAATAATATTTCAGTAAAATTGTCTCCAGTGGAAAGAAAATTCTTCCACCGTATTTTTTGAAATTCTAACACTACGCAGGCTCTCTTAATGCAGTAATATATAAATCTTGAATCAAACCTTTAAGTCGATTCTTATCCAAATCTAAGTTATAGTCATCTATGTATCCGGAGAGAAGAGACATAGTATCTTCTATAGATTGTGTCTCATCCATTCCTTCAAACTCGTATGTATCGTCAACTACAGATACATCAACGACATCGTTGTTGTATAATTCATCTATCAGATTATCCAATAAATGTTGTTTTGTCTTATTTTTAACGATCACTTTAACATATTTTTTATTGTATGTCGAGTAATTTATTTGGCCGAGTTTTTCTTCATCATAAAAGATCTTATGAAACATACGATATGGATTCTGAATGAATTCTATCTCGTTTGTGTCTGTATCATATATGTGGAAACCTCTAGGATCGTTGTAATCAATCCAAGTTGTTTCGTAGGGGCTTCCAAGGTAATGAATATTTCCATTGTTTGATTTGTGATGGAAATGGCCAGAGCAAACCAATTCGAACTTTCGAAACATACCAATGTCAAAACCATCTTCGCACTTGATACCGCGACTCATTTCAAATCCGGCTATCTCCAAATGACCAAAGAGAGTTGTTGCTTCAGAGTCCCTGATATGAGTTTTGCATATATCATAGTTTCCAGAATTAATCCACGGCATGAAACAAATATCTCTGCCGTCGAAATTGAGAGTTTCTGGATCAGTATAAACTTTAGGAGCATACTCATGATTGAAGTCTATCAGTTCATTCATAGAATTGATATCATTCGTATTCTTAAAATAGGTATCATGATTTCCGATAATGATATGAGTTTCTATCTTATCATTTTGCAATCTTTTCATGAAACGAGTATTCATCCCATGAAGGATATTGAAGTTGATAAACTTTCGTCTATCCACAACATCCCCCAAATGAATCATCGTAGTAATATTGTTCTCTGACAGATATGGAAAAAACACATTGTCATAGAACTCCATCATGTAATCAAAGAAGACTAGGGAATCCCCCCTAGCTCCAAAATGAGTATCAGTCAAGAGGGCTATTTTCATTCTGTTCCTTTTTCTTCGCTTTTGCTCTGGTCTTCTTAGTCTTCTCAGATTTCTCAAAGTCTTCAATAAATCCAGACATATTATTTTGCATGAACTCTAGATAACTTTTCTTAGTCACTCCACCTGCCTCAAGTATGTCATCTTCTAAGACATGGCGTTCAAGAGATTTGTACTTAACATAAGTCTGTTTTTTCTCTTTCTGCATCCTTCTTATAAAGGCATAGTAAATTATCTGAGTAAAATATGCAAAGGGGTTTTTAGATTTCTCTGGATTAAAGTTATCTATGTATAGAAGACAGTTCTCTATTCCATCAGAAATCATTTCATCTTTATATGTGTAGTTAATAAAGTTGGGGCGATACGAAAGATGATTAGAAATCTTCATAATACATTCTCCAATGTAATTGGGAATTCTAGGCCTCGGATTGCCTTTCTCTTTCGCATCAATGACAGAATTGCGAAATTCTATCATTGCAGAAAGGAGTTGCTTATTATCTACATAGTGTGCGTTTTTCTTTTTTTCTGCCATTGGGTTCTCGTTAAAAGTTGCATACATTGTAACAAATGATGGTGCGTTTGTCAAACATTAAATATTTTTTAATTTAACACTTGACATACGCCGGTTGTATGTGTATAATAAATCTGTTGTGATTTAAGGAATATTCTAATGCTTAATCTTATCTTCGAATTCTTTCAACGCGTTGATGTAATCATCATTAGATTTATCTAATTCTTTCTCTGTCATTGCATCGTCAAAAGACTTAAAAGATATTCTTGAATTCTTTGATTCTAATAATTTTTTATAGAACTCTATGATTTCATCTTTACATGAAACTATAATTAAAACTTCACTTTTTTGTATTTCGTAGTCTAACTGCGGAGAATAAGGAATCCAATCTGAAAAGGCAAGGTATGCCTCGGAAGGTCTTAGGCCCGTGGGTATCCTACTTAATTGCCAAGGCCTGTGGATTATGTAGTGATCTCTACTTTCCCCCTTCATTCCGCCTAGGATATCCTCACCGTTCTTTAATCTAAGTATCTTATAATCCATCTTTATACATTCTTATTTCATTGATCTTAAAGTCAAATTTCTCTTCATTATAGATATTTATACGTTCAAAAAAGTGCCTAAGAGCAAAGTTAGTATGGGATTTATGTTTAAGATCATCGACAATATCATAAAGAACCGCACTCTCTTTCCTATCTCCCTTTCTCAATCCTCTACCAATTGATTGAAGATTTCTTATCTTACTCTTAGAAGGAGAAGCAAACACAACATTGTGAAGATTCTTTATGTTGATACCAGTTGAGAATGTACCATAAGAGGCAACAATGATTGCGTTATCGGATTCTTCTGTGGTGAGCCTAACCTCTTCTCTATTGCCTACTTTAGTTTCACCACTTACATAGAACAAAGGTCTATCCGAATCTACCTTTTCTTGTAATTGTAAGAATAAAGGCTTACCGTGTTTTTCTACAAAGTTAAAGAGAACTAGTGTATTGCCTTTGAGACTATTTGTCAAATTAACTATGAAGTTGTTTCTTTTTTCATTTCTCACTATCCAATCAATTTCATCCGGATATGGCATTTTCTTTGTTTCTTTACATTGTTCGTCTGAGTATTTGAGAACTAGACATTCAATCTTAAAACTAGAAAGAGTTTCATTATCAATTAATTTTCTAGTGGTTGTGACTTTCTTAACATCCCCAAATAGACCAGTGAGAACTAACTTGTGAGTTTTAGTTCCGTCTAATGTTCCTGTGGTGCCGAACCTATATTTACACTCGGTCATCTTCTCCATAATCTTCATAAGAGAGTTGGCTTTGAATAAATGACACTCATCTCCAATAACTGCACCGAACTGATCAAAGTATGGCTTTCTCTCTTTGTATATAGATTGCCATGTAGAGATCACCACTCTCTTGTCCGTAGTCTTGGATTGTCCCTGATAAATGACATGGCACTTATTCTTGACATCAAATCCATAGTCTTGGAAGTCTGCATACATCTGAGAAACCAAAGAGGTAGTCGGAACAATTATTAGTATTTTCTTACCAGACAAATCCGGATGCATTAGATAAAATCTTATCAAGGTATAGATGATAAGAGACTTCCCAGAAGCTGTTGGTGATAACAGCAAACATCTGTCTTTATTGATAGCGGTCTGTATTGCGTCTAGTTGATAATCTCTGTATGTTAAAGGTTGTCCCTTAGATTGAGGTTTAACATATTCTGCTAGTTCTTTGAGATTATCCTCATTGAATATAACTCTATCTGGCTTTTCGCAAAAGAATTCATACTCATTCATTTCGCAGAAGTTCTGGACTTGATTAATCAGTCCAGCATATATCTTTCTATTGGTAGGGTTAAACAGACGAATCTTTCCATCCCACACCTTATTTCTATATGCAGGCATAAACTTTGCGCCAGGCACTTCGTAGGTAAAGTAATCCACCAATTCCTTCAGAATGAATAGTTCATCCGAATCCAGAATATAATGCACTTCGCTGTGTTTATGTGCGGTTACCGATTGCATTAACCGCCCTCTAGAAATTTCCGCACATTAATCAAATCTTTTATTAGCCATTTATTACTATCAAGAAGATTCATCTGTTTTTCTATAAAAGTTAATATTTCTTTTTGGTATGTAAGCTTCTGCGCCTCTGTGATGAGATCATCATCGTCATCTAACCACATCTGCACATCACCTTTGAGAACTTTATATCCATCAGACTCCCACCCAAGAAGATCTAATTCGTCTTCGTTGAGTTTACCTAGATAGTATTTCTTTTTCTTTGCTTCGAGTTTTTTGTATTTGAATTGATTTAAACTGACAATAGAAGCCTGATCAATACGATAGTTATGCCACTTGGAACATAACATAGAAAGATTGAGAATAGAGGTTTCAAGGTCAGTTCTGTCAATTTGGAGGTCTTTAACGGCCTCTTCCTTGAGTTCACTTAGTTTCATATTTTAGTCTATTTTTTTAATTTCATATCCAGTGTATTGGAAATCTGCAGTAGTCGCTGTTGGTTCATCTCCAGTTTCTAGAGAAGAGAATGGGATATCCCCTAACGCAATAGGAAATAAATCTTTGAATACTGCCTCATATATTGGAGCGCCCTGATTGTTATATAATAACAAGGAACCATCAGAATAAACATCATCCCCAGTCAATTGTCTTCCTTGTGCAAAACTTCGATATTGGCCAAAACTCTCAGGAAATCCTAGACCCCTAATCCAGTCATATACTTCCATCCAAGCCTTCATTTCTTCGTCCACTAAGAAACTGACAGAAAGAACTGAGAATATTATTTTATCGCCAGGTTCCTTTCTATCCGCAAAAGGTGTTCCCAGAAGTGCTTCTCCGAAAGTCATGCCAGGCAAACTGACACCCTGCACAAATGGACTCAATGAAGGACACTTGAGGATGCTCAACTGAAATGACTGATTACTCAGATAATTTGGATTTTCAAAATCGACATTTAACGCCACAATAGATACTCCGTAACACTATTATTTATATCAAAAAAAAGGGACTCCGAAGAGTCCCTCTAAGTCATAAGGTATATTATTATGCTTTATATGTAGCTACCGCACCCTGTACTCCAGCACTAACGTATATCTGATCATCGCCAAATGCGACATCTGCACCAAATCCCGTATAACCAGACCCTTGCGGATTCCACATATTTGGCCCGCTTGGAAAATTAGTTCCATCCACTTTTGCAAAGAAAAACTTCCCTGCGCCACCGTCGGCATCGGGAGCACCGAACACCACATGGTCTCCTTCTGGAGATATATCAACAGATTGTCCCCACTTACTATTAGACTCGGAAACTTGAGTGTTAGCCCTCCAAGAATTGACACAGACCCCAGTAGATACATCAAATACGGAAACAATACCTCCTGTCGAGTTCCCTGACTGTCTACCTCGCATATCTCCAATGACTAACTTAGAACCATTTGGAGTAATTGCCATTGATCTATGTTCTGTCCCAGGCCGCGATTCATTATTTACATCGCCGTTCCCGGCCGGGTTACTTGTGTTGATAGTTCTTATATAAGAACCATCGGAAAGGTTATAAATGAATACCGCTCCACCAACCATGTCACTCCCGCTCCACATATATTCTGGAGAAGAAACCGCCAGAAGTCCTGCCGATGCAGCTATCGCAACAGCAGAGCCAAACCTTATATTTGACATTTCGCTCTGACCTGCTGTACCATTGTAAGGATTAGTAGGTCTTTCTAGAACATAACCATTTGCAAACGCAGAAGATTCATCTGGTTGACTTAAATCATATACAAAAACTTTTCCGCAGTTAGGTTGTCTGTAGCTAGTATTGACGAGATGTTGCATCTTTGCATCGGGCGCGCCAATTGCGAGATAACCACCACCAATGTCAATCGTTTGTCCATACGAAGACCCTCCACTATAATATGTATCATCTTGTACTTGTTGTGGGAGATATGAATCTCTTGGAGTAAACATAAATTTAGCAACTGGCTGGCCAAGCGTTTGAGTTCCGTCTGTATTCACCTTCCAAACTTGTACATCACCATTATTATAGTGAGATTGGAATGCAACCAGATTTCCATCTAATGCTAGTTTTGTTCCTCCGTTGTCTGGAGTATATGCTCCTGTATGCCAAGATAAAGCATGACCGTTATTTGCCGCTGGGCCCAAACCACCAAAAGATCCCCCTTGCCCAATCCAGTTTGGCAGAACATAATCGATTGTATTTCCAAGAGCGCCGGATCCTACAGAACTATCATATATCTCAACAAACCCTCCATTACTATTATATTTCGTCTTGGAGGTTACGAAAAATTCACCAGAAGTGGCCATCCATTTACCGAATTCCTCGCCTTCATTACTGGTATTATATCTAGTATAAATGTCAATACTGTCCCAATTAAAACCAAAAGTAAGAGTAAACTCTGAAGGAGTTGTGGTTGTTAAGTTAGTTCCGTCTGATGCAGTGAATGACAATGAGAAAGAACCAGCATCCGCACTATTAGAACTTGCGGAAATTGTGAAAACATTATCTGCTTGTGATACCGTAGTTCCACCTAAGGCCCCTGCAGTTACTTGATAACTATATGTTATTGCATCTCCTTGCGGATCTGTTGCAGCAAGAGTAATCACTGTATCAGCGCCAGGCGATAATGCATAAGAACCATCTGGAGTTGTTGTGAAGTTTGGTTTTTGATCAACCAATCCTACACCAACCCATGATGCACCTGTGAAGATATAGAGTTTCTTATTCTCTTCTACGATACCCTTTGCACCAGCAGCAACTCCGCTTGATGGCAAATCTCCAACTGTCGCATAAACTGTTAATGCATCTGGCAATGCAGTGTAAGACAGAACACCAGTTCCAGCATTATATGATAAGTCTCCAGCCGCACTGAATGAACTTCTGACTCTTGAGTCGGTCACATATAGGTTACTAGAACCTTCCGCAACTTGAGTAGAAGTCGGAGTTGCAGCACCCGCCGGAGTTCTGAGTTTCTTAACACCGAATGCAAGTTTCTCAATATCTGCAGTAGACGCACTAGTCGCCATCGCAGATACTTTTGTATCTAATGCAGTTTCTAAATCTGCATCATCGTCTAGATTTGCCTTCTCAATTGAACGAGACAACTTGACGATCTGATCTGCAGTGGTTGCAGAACCTAGCGCAGCCAAGAGTTTTGTTTTGAGAGTATCTCTTGAAGTAAATGTATTAGCCATTTTATTTTTCCTTTAAATTAAGAAATTATTCCTTTTATGATTCTCAGATTGTTTGTATTCAAATCTCCACCAATCGCATAGTTCTCTACCATAGTTACTCTATCGATATTCAGAAGGGCAGTTTCATGTTTAATTTCGCCCGTAGATATCTGAATTATATATGAGTCCCAATTATGAGAAACTACTGCGTAGTCTCCGTATGCTTCGATTTCCTGACCGAAATTATATCCAGCAGTGCTCTGTCGATCATAATAGGCTATACCTGACCCACCAGCAGTGTTTTCATCTATTGTGAATTCTAATGTTCCTGTAGGCATATCGAAAATGTGGACTTTACCGTGACCGTCATTCGGATCACCAATAATAGCCTTGTCTCCAGAAACTGCAATTCCATTTTCTCTACCAGAAATACCGCCAAATCTACCATTAACTACTGGATTTGGATCGTCAAGTCTAGAGACTTCTTGTCCAGTTAAATAATCTATTATGTGTACTGCCCCCGCTTGATATGCTCCGGAATGACTATACATATCTTGAACTGCAAGATAATTTTCTCCCATATCGTGGTTATAAGCTGCGATACCAGCATTTGGATTTGAATTAACTATATTCCAAGGATGATTAGTATCGGTATATTGCCAAACTATCTCCCTTGTATCCCATTTGACCATTGCATACTGATTATACGCTGTTCTGGGTAAGAAGATATAATTTCCATGCATACTAATACTCTGGACTTGATTACTTCCCCAGCCTGGGATACTTAGAAGAGATGACCCACCATCAGCATAACTTCCGTCAAGCGCGGAACGAACTCTAACGCTCCCTCCTTCGATAGCGGCAAAATAATCTCCGGAAGAAGCCATTGCTCCATTATCATCTGGGACACTACCTGCTGATGATACATTCCATATCAGAGAGTTATCTGCCAAATCATATGCGTAGAACGAATTGTGATCAAACCCAGCGATTACTATATTTCTACCATCCGATAATTGAGTAGAAGTTAGAGTGTGTCCGATGTCAGTCCCACCTATTGTGGCTATTGTTGAGTCTGCCGCAGACCAATCTATACTAGAGGCACCAGAACCTCCACCAGATTGAGTAACTGGAGCCTCAAAGATATAGGCCCGATGATCCAGAGCGCCCGGGCCCTGAGCAACTAATATTTTTCCGGTTGTCTTGTCTGCTGATATAGAACGACCAAAGTATTTATTGTGGTTATGATTTGCAGAAGATGAAAGGTCATCTGGATTGTCTAGTGTTGCCAACAAAGATCCGTCTGTTATGCTATAGAAATAAACCCTACCTCTTCGATGAGGAAAACTTGAGAATTCTCCCCCAGTGTCTGCGGTAGGGGCAGAAATCATAATTGTATCACTAGAAAGAATTTTCGCCTGTGTTCCAAAGTATTCATTTTGGGAAGCATTTGGAGTTACTATTGTTCTAATTAGATCACCAGAACTATTATATATGTGTACAGCACCGGCGTTTGCCTCGCCCGAGACTATTGCCTCTCTTTCGCAAAATGCAGCAATGAAATCCCCACTATTTTCGAATACATCAACACTGTGTCCGAATGGGGCTGTATATCCGCTAGGTTGTACAAATTTGCTATCTCCTACGCCAGAAGGTATCATGTCCCCAGTAGTTGCGTCAAACACCGAACCTCGGTTTTCTAAACCCACGCCTTGATACATTCCCGGCGATGCAGTGACAAGAATATTTCCTGATATAGCAACCGACTCGCCAAACTTGTAACTGGGGTTCTGAGTATAACTTTGTAATGAGAGAGTATATTCGTCTGCACTGGGAAGATTGTTCTTGTCTGAAATGTCATAGACGTATACTCTTCCTCGGTTACTGAGGTTTCGCGGAGCTCCAACAACAAGTTTAGAACAATCTTCATTCAATGCAACACTCTGACCAAATCTACAGTCGTTAGCTAGTTCTGATGGTCTTGTTATTGTTGCTACAACATTACCTGTACTTGCTTGAATAATTCTTACTCTATCCTGATTCATATGATAACCAGAACTAATTGCAATATAATCTCCGGACATCGCTGTTGGGCCATGACCTTCGTAGTCAACTCCTTGTTGACCATTTGATACTGTTCCGGTAACACTGTGTTGTAGAGTTGCTGTCTCGGTATCGTAAATGTATAGTGTGCCCCTATAACTGCCAGCATTTTCCGAATCCGCAATACAGAAATAATCTCCGGATATTGCTGCAGAGTTGCCCCACCTAGAATCTCCTAGAGATTGTACTCTATGTACAAATGTCGTATTGACTGACTGCCAGTCTACCTGAGAGGTAGAACCTCCACCTGCTGCAACTACCGCTGCAACTTTCCATTCTGATCCATCCCAGTATTTCAATTCTGATGTTTGTTGATCAAAAACAACCTGGCCTCCAAATGCTCCAGAAGCAGGAATATTTTCTGTTAACCCGATTTCTTGAATTCTGAAAACCTGTGAGTTATTCTCAAATAAACCATTGACATGATTGTAGACCAAAGTCTCATCATTCATGATAGAAGATATATTGACCTCACTGAGAGTAGAAACTGAAAGTCCACCCCAAGATTCTGCAGTTCCATTTGTTGCAAGGAAGTTACCGGAGTTTTGTGCTTGGTTTGGAAGTGTTCCACCAGCGACAAATGTTTCTGGTTCTAGGACATTACCGATTGCTTTACCAATACTCTTGAGTTCTGTTGCAGTCGCGGATGGAGCTAGATCTTCTGCTCTTGCGTTGATTGCAATTTCTAAATCTGTGTTCTCTGACTGTTCCAAACTAGGAGCAAGTCTTGAGATGTTCATTAACTCTCTTGCAGTCGCAGTGACAGCAACTGTAGACGCCCTATTAGTGAGGGCGGTTATTGAAGGATCTAAATTTGTATCTGACATTTGTTTTTCCTATTTAAATTATGTTGTTGCCTTGAACAGATATGCAGTTCCTGAGTAATCGTAAGAACCTTGTTGATATCCAGGCGAACCCGCAATTAAAGTCGTTCCATCAACTGCAAAGTTATGTCTGGTGTATCCGACCAGCTGCGAGTTTGCAAAGTAATCTTGTTCTGGAGAAGTAGGACTATCTAACGACATAGTAGACATATAACTAGAAGAAAGATTTGAATTCGCACTTCCGCCAGCTGGAATGTTGTTTAAATTAAATACCGATATTTGACTATACGACCCTTCTTGTCTACCCCCCACTACAAATAACGCTTCATCGGTCATTTCAACACCATTTCCGAACTGATAAGACGATCCTCCCCAAGCGATAGGAAGATTAAAATCATTAGGAGTTAACCTTCCGCGAATAACTGGTGCTGCAGCATTATCGTCCGTAGAGTCAAACTCGTACAAATATACCACACCTCTAGCCGACTCGCCTCCTGTTTCGCTAATTGCAATCCAGTTATCGTTTATTAGAGTATTAAATCCAAAATTCCCATACCCGGCAGGAGATGTAGGATTTATTTCGTATTCTGTATTATTCACTGTGTTTTTTACCCAGGCCCGCCCAGCTTCATTTTGACCACCATAATCCGCGCCGTCTTCCCCAAAAACTACCCAGTTATTTTTTATATCCAATCCTCTTCCTAGACTACCCAAGCCAGAACCGCCTTTACTGACAAAGGTTCCAGTTAACGTCGGCGAAGATAGATTAGTGATATCTATGGTATGAATTCCTCTACTATAGCTGGTTGCTAAATAAAGAGTGTTACCATCATCAGAAAATACCATTTTCTTATTATTAGCGTATGTATCTCCAGTGTATATAAATGTACTTATTAAATTTCCAGAAGTAATATCAAAGAAATCTATATGAGATCTCCTAGTATTCGCGGAGACTCTTCTATCAGAGAGTGTGGCTACGACATTTCTTCCTTCATGTATCTGACATCTAAAAAACCCATTATTGATCCATAGATCGTCCGACGAAGCTCCAATTCCAGACGGAGATGTGAAATAAGCAGCTGCCCCCCAATCTAATGTGTGTAATAAGCTTCCCGTCATATCGTATAGATAGTGTCTGCCTCCCCGATATCCAAACTGAAAACGATCTCCACTACCAACCACAAAATAATTTTCTGATATTGCAACGGATGATCCAAATTTGTGACCATCGCTGGCGCTTGTCCAAGTCTGCCAGCCAGGATTTGGATTTATTATTTGTGTCGTATTCCAAGAAGAAAACGCAGCCCAATCTGTAGAGAATGCGAGTGTAAAACTTGATGGCGTCGTTGTTGCGACATTCACTGAGTCATTTGCGGAAAATGTTAATTCGAATGTCGCAGGAAGAACTCCGTGAGGTGTTATAGTAAAGACATTATCATTCTGTGTAACCGTAGTTCCGTTGAGTGCTCCAGAAGTAACTGCGTGTGAGAATGATACTGGATCGTTTTCTGGGTCTGTTGCAGTCAAGGTAATGACTGTCGGAGTCATGTCGGTAGCAAGAGTATATGCTGCATCGTTCCCCGATACTGTTGGAGCAGTATTGATTAATGCAACTGCATACCAACCATCTGCAGTTTTAATGTATAACTTATTATTTGATTGAACAACTGCTTGATCTCCGGCAGAAGCACCAGCGGGTAAATCACCGACTGTTGCAACAACTTGTAGTGCGGCCGCAGTAGGAGCGGTATAAGAAACTACACCGCCATTGTATGATAAATCTCCAGAAACACTTATTTGTGGTTGAACACTTTCAGCGTTTAGAAACTTATTTCCACCTTCTGTGAGGTTATCAGTATTTGCAACTGATCCCATATCCGCAGCACCAGTTCTTAATTCTTTAAGACCTTCGGACATTTCTACTAGATCATCTACTGATGCACTAGGAATTGCTGCAGCCATTTCGGTATCGATGTCAGTTTCAACTTCTGAATCATCTGTAAGACCGACAAACCTTGCGGATTTTGCAAGTCTCCCCAAATCTCTTGGGTTAGAACCAGAAACTTGACTTCTTATACGAGTCTTCATGTTCGTTTTTGAGTTGACTAAGTTGGAATTAGGCATGGATTTTCTCTCTCCAGTATAAAATGATTTTCTTATATTTATAAAAAAAGTATTTGAGTTTTCCAAAAAGGAAGGGGGCGATGCCCCCTTCTATCACATTTTTATGAAGAATTGCTCTTCAATAATTTAAATAAGAATGGAAGTCGTTTAACGACCAAACTATTTATAATCACCCACAAAAAAAGGGACTCGAAAGTCCCTTTTTTCTTTTTAGATTTTAAGTAATCGATTAACCGATTGCTGTCAATCCTGATACCGCAACCTTCCTGTAGTATTGGTTTGAACCAGAACTCATTGAGGCAAATGGGTTTGCAACAATTCCGTATCGGGTCTTGAATCCAATCTTAGGTTGGAAAGTATTTTCGCCGACTGCGCGAACCATTTGTAATGGGACGTATGGGCAGTAGAAAATACCAGCATCATAAGGTGAAGATCCCTTATAACCTACAACCAACAACTCATATCCAGAAGTTGATGTGAAGTAAGGATCAATATAAACTCTCATTCTTCCGTTAAGAACACCGGCAAAAGTTTGACCTGTGTCATCAACTGAAAGATTAGTTTGTAGTGCGGGGTTGTAATCTAGTACACCTGACATGGCGAGAGCAGAGGCAACGTCCGAAGAACAGATAACCAAGTTACCTTTTCCTCTACGAGTTTCTTTAGCAATTGCGTTTGCTTCTCTTTCGATCTGGTAAAGAAGACCTTTATACTTCTCTACTGACCAACGACCATCTGCGTCAGCATCTAGATCAAAAACACCCTTCGTAGTTACACCAGCTTGTGCGCCAGGCTTTGCAACTGCGTATACTGTTCTCAGAACTTCTCTGTTGATTTCAGCAGTGATTTCTGAAGAAAGAATGTTTGATAATTCGCTTTCAGCGTCTAGACCGTGAACTGCCTTCAGATCTTGTGCCAATTCCATAGTGTATTCTGCTTTCAGTGCTCTTGATTGCGCTGTGACAGATACTCTATCGATAGAGAATGACATTTGATTGAAGTGGCCGCCCGTACCCATTCCAGATACAGAACCGTCTCCTAATGCTTCTGCCTTAGCAGTAGCAGCAGATCCGCCCGTTGTGTAGTCACCAGCAGAATAGTCTAGTTCGGCTGAAGCGCCAGAACCAGAAACTGCAGCACCACTGAATGGGTCAGTTCCTGCATGGGCAGGACTTGAGGCACCAGAGAAAGCAGTATCTGCTTCGCCGTAAAGTGCTTCACCGGCTTGATCGCCGTATTGTGATTTCATTGCAAAAATGAGACCTGTTGGGCCGCTCATAGGTTGAACACCTAGAACATCATAGGCCATCAGGTTAGGCATAGAACGTCTGATCAATGAAATCAGTACAGGATCCATACCCTTAATGTTACCTTCGCCACCGACAACTGGAGACATACCGCCACCAACTGCATTTATCGGCCCTTCAGTCAACATTGAGGCTTCTTCTCTTGCAATACTTTCTTGGTTTTCAAGAAGCATAGCGGTTACCGCTCTCTTATAAGAATCTTCGATCTTGGGTAGATCGGGATGCTCGATTACTGGCTTCCACTTCTCTTGAAGTTGCTCTGACAAATGCATTTCTGTATACATCGTAGTCTCCTTTGGATTAATTCAATTAAGTTTTTGTCAAGTTTTTCTTAATTTACAGTTATTATTTATAATATTTTGATTTTTACTGTTTTCTACTGAACCTTGAGATTGCTCTTGCGTAGTTTTCCATTACTGGGTTCATAGTTTCTTTGGCAGCTTGTTCTTCCAGAACCGCCGGAGAATCTTCAACCGCAGTGACTTCTTCTTCGCCATCTACAATTTCACTAGAAACAGTCTCTTCACTTGGAAAATAATTTTCCTTAATGACTTTAACCTTTTCAGCAAAATCTTCAGTAGAAGTAAATTCTATACCTTCAGACAAAGAACGAATCTTATCAGCCTGTTGGATAGTCATACCTTCCACGACATCCCTAATGATTCCATCTTTCTGAACTAATTCAACTTCTTTTGAAAGTTTAACATTCTTTTCGATTTCTTCATTGAGTTGTTCTTTAACTTGTTCTGCTTCTGCAACTGCTTCTGCATACAAGTCTGACTTCTCTTCTGGAACTTCGATATAGTTTTCTTCGAAAACTGTCTTCATGCCAGAAATGAAGTTTTCCATGATTTCGAGCTTAAGGGTGCTTTCAACAACAACCTTATTCTCTTCCAACCACTCTTTTGCGACATAAGACAAATACTCATCTACCTTTTCCGCAAGTTGTGATCTAACTTCAAGAACTGACTTCTCAAAATCTTCTTCGTATTGCTGATCTATCTTTTCAACTTCTGCGTTTACTTGTTCTAGAACAGCTGCTTCGAAAATCGTGCGAGCCTTTTCTTGGAAATCTTCGGACAATTCATGTCCAGACAACATTGCATCAATGTGTTCTGATACATCAATATCTTCTTTCTTGACCTTCTTCTTCATCATAAAAGAATTCTTAGGTTCTTCTTCGTCTTCTTCATCGTCGGCCTCTTTCATTTTTTTCTTACCGTAGCCGCCTTCTGCCAAAGACTCTTCTTCTTCACTTTCTTCAGAAGTTTCTTCTTCGTCTAACTCGGCAAGAATTTCTTCTACCGCTCCGTCAGCTTGTTCCTCAGAAACTTCTTGAACTAGTTCGTCTTGAGACTCTTCAGAAATTTCTTCAGACTCTACTGAATTCTCTAGTTCTTCAACTTCATTGACTTCTAGTTCATTAGCCATCGTATTATTCTCCTAATTGAGTTGATTTTACCAAATATTTATAATAATTTAGTTTTTAGACAATTTTTCGAAGAAATCTTCAAAGAGTCCTATCTTAGTAGTTTCCATCTCTTTAGACTTTGCAGACCTAACTGCATTTCGATAACTGTCAATTTGTGCTTCGCGGATAATACCATTATCCCAAATCCATTCCTTACCTTCCATGATTCCATTTACGAATGCATCAGGAGCAGATGGATCCGCCACGATATCGGCTGCAGTCGCAAGATAAAAATCACCTTGTACTACATTGTTTCCTTCTTTCGTAGACTTCACACTTCCCATACCTCTAGAAGAAACACCAAGAGACGCACCTTCTTTGATAAGATTTGATACTATTGCACCATAAGGAGTTTCTTTCATAATCTTTGCCTTACCGACATAGTTATCGCCCTCAAGTTTGAGAGATTTAATCATGTGGGAAACTCTTTCAAGGTTAATAGAGGGCCCATCCGGATGACCTAATTCACCGAATGCCCTGTTTTTATTAATGTAATTTTCTGTATATCTCTTGACTTCTTTCTCAAGAACTTCTTTTGGATACACTCTGCCGTTTCGATTTTCTATATTTGACTGAAGAAAGACTCCTTCAATATAAAGGTCTTTTCCTTTTTCTTCTACAATAAGATCTTCGCAAATTTCTGTTATAAGTTTCATGTCTATGTTCCTGTACGTTTGGCCATTGACCTTGCTCTGCGAGTATTAGAAATAGCAACTTTGCCCTTTCTCTTTCGAGCAGACTTTTTATTCCTCAAACTCATTTTGACTTTATCTGAAGCAGAAATTTTAATTTCTCTTTTATTGCCATCAACTTTGTAACCAGCCCGGTCAGATTTAAACTTAATTTTACGTTTGCCACCACGGATAACAACTTTACGTTTTACCGCTTCGTCTAAATCATCTTCTAGAAATTGTGAAAAAGTCTTCATAGTCAATCCTATTATTCGGTTTCTGCAACCTCGGCTTCACCTTCGGGTTCTTCAACTTCCGCAGAAATTTCTTCGGTATCTTCTACCTCGACCTCTGGTTCGCCTTGAAACAAAGTCGCAGCAAATTCTTGTTTATGACCTTCGATTTCATCGGCCATATTTTGACTCAGGATACCTTTTATCGCATTCTGAGCATCTGCTAACTCGCCACTAACAATGTCATCGACAATATTGGCGGTTGCTTCCAAGTTACTATTTATATTTTCTTCGTTGTCACTCATTTTTTAGACTCCTATATGAGATTTTGTTCATTATCTTGTTGTCCCTCTTCGCCACCTTCATCTTCTGGTGGCTGGTCTTGAGGTTCGTCACTTTCCAACTCTTTCTTAATTTGACTGTCCATCTGTTTGATTTCTGAAGTAGTCATCTTAAGAATATTTCTTCTCACCCATTCATTAGAATAGTACTTGCCGATGTAGTCTTGCATCTCTGCGACTAACGCAATTCTATCTCTAATCATTTCGGAATTCTTAATTTCTGTATAATATGAATCCTGAGTAAAGTCAAATATAATATCCTGACTCATCTCTTTCCATTCGTCTACACTGATAAATCCTTTTAGTATAAGTTGCTTCTTCAATAGATCGGTAAATAGATCTGAAAATTTATCTCGTAGTCGTATGATAAATCTGTTGAATTTATATTCGTCTCTGGATATCTCTTGAGCTCTTCCCAACTGCATGGTGTTCTCTGGTTCTAATCTTGAGATAGGAACATTCAGAGATTTGTATAATTTCTTGAGGAAGTAATTGACATCATCCATCTCGCCTAGGTTTGTACCACCGGGCAATGTTTCAATCTCAGTTCCTCGACCACCTTCTCTGCGAGGAAACCAGTAATCCTCTAACATTGATAGATGTTTTCTATCGTCTCTGACTTCACCAGTAGTTCCATCGTAGACAATCTTGTTCTTGTGTTTGGTCATTATTTCAGAAAGGTATTGTTCTGCTTTCTGTTTCGGCAAGTTACCAACATCAATATAGAACACTCTTCTTTCTGGTGCTCTTGTCCATCTGTAAATAACAACGGAGTCTTCCACCAGTTTCAATTGATTGAGAGGTTTGATTGCTTTATGAAGATGACTTACGACATAGTTTCTGCGACCATCTTTAAGTCCTGATGTGACATGACAAATAGAATCGATAGTAATTGGAAGTCCGGAAACGCCCTCAGCATTTACAATTCCTTTTTGATTGTAAACATAATATTCTTCTTGGTTAGAAACTAACCCTGCAGTATTTACGGGATCTTGCGCTGAAACTTTGTCTTTCTTGACTTGTTTTACTTTTTTAATTTTACGAGGATCGATATTGCGAAGTTCTCTGATGCCTTCTTTTGGCTTAGATTCATTGATGATGATATGATAGAATATTCTTCCGTCAACATACCAATTGCGGAAAATATCATAACCTCTTTCTTTGAACTTAAGAAGTTTTAGAATATTATTAAATTCCTCTTCAATAGTTTTTCGAAGAGAAGCACTCTTGATGTTCTTTGTGTGAATTTTGACAGGATATTCGATAGTGTCGTGGACTATCGCTTCGGATGTGATATCGTCAACGGCAATCTCCACTTCTGGATGCATCACCATTTCACGATATTTGTTTATAAGTTCTGAGTCCGACTTAGCATTATTTTCCAATTCTAAGTAGGTTCCGGAGAACCCACTCTGAATTGTTAATGCACCGTCATCGGTTTGATCTTCTCTAGGGACAAAGGAACGAACAGGTTTGTTGTCCTCCGAATTCCTAGATATATTGAAACCAAAAAGTTTAATCGCCATTTAACATCACCTTTAAATCTACACAACTATTTATAATGAAAAAATAGTTGTATAGATTGGGGAAATATTAGATGCTTACGCTGACCTGTAGGCCTCCTGCTGCTTCTTCATGCAACCAGAAGTCATATGCAAATGTGCAAGTAAACTCTTCGATCTGGTCATTAGAATCCCAAGCAAGTTCTACTGCACCAAGTTCTGTTGGGAAAATACCAACAAACTTATATGTCGCAATAACTGCGCCGTCTTTTCCATAATGAACGACTTTAGAATCTCTGTTCTTGTAAGTTGTTTGATTGTTAAACTGCAAGTTTGATGCGTGGTCGTTGATACCGCCCATCCAGTTTTCCAATGAAGTTCTTACTGAGAAATCTTCGTCATTAAGAATTGTAACAGTCCAAGGTTCGAATGTCCTATTTCCGGCAAGTCTTACTTGTCTACCGAAATAAGGAACATCGATTGCAGGAATAGTTGAAGCCGGCAACTGAGCAGCTCTACAATGAAAACGGAATACGTTATCCGCAGAACCGTCAATTGGGTTTCCAACTTCCACTTCGAATAGGTTAGGTCTTGCCCCACCGTTTCTCAGATTTGATTTGAATGATGCGATATCAAACGCCATTGTTTTCTCCTAAATTTTAACTATATTTATAACGATTACTATACAGATCCAACAATTTCTTCAAAATCTGTTCCAGTTCTTGTAGCAACAAAGTTTAACTGGATGAAGTTGATAGACCTAGCAGGTTTAATGAAGATGTCACCAACAAACTCATTACTGTCAACAACTTGAGCAGTATTATTTGTTGAGTCACAAACAACCTTAAAGTCAAATATACCTCTACGACCCTTTACTTCTCGTAGGAAAGGTTCGACCAGAGATACAAATTGTGAACGTGTGAATTCATCATTCATTTCGAACAAAGTAAACTTAGATGCTGTTGCAATAGTCTTCTCTAGAACAATAAACAATCTTCTTACATTAATTCTGTCAAAGGCACTTGGTTTAGTGGTGAACGTCTTGTCACCATAAAGAACTGTACCTTGGCCTGGGAATGTAACAACTGGGTTTAGAGCCTTTCTGTAAAGATCGTCTCTGTTTGCCTTTGTTTGTGTCCAAGCAGTCTTAACAACATTCTTGATAACTCCACGGTTGAAACCAGCAGGAGAGAACCAAGGATCTCTTTCACTATCAGTTCTTGCCATAAGACCAGCGATGTCTCCGTTTAAAGGAACCCATCGATACTTATCATTGTACTTGTCGTATTGATACTTGTAGTTTGAATCTACAAATGCATAATTGCTGTTACTTGTCATTGTAGAAGTGAAATAACTAATAACGTCAGATGCTGGAGATGAGCCTGCACAATCTACATATCGTGCAGATATCAGAGCGACTGCATCTCTTCGACCAGCGGCAACTGTGTCGATGATATGTGTTTGTACTGTATTGCCGTCTGTAATATCTCCCCACTCTCCAGACATCACTAAGGCAACATCTGTAGTTTCTGAATCTTCAAATACGCTATATCCAGAAATTGCTTCTCCGGCAGTTGGAACAGAACCTTCCGATCCACCAGAAAATTCTACATATACTATAGAACTTAAGGTTGCAAATGTTGTTCCTAGAGATGGTGTTCCCCAGTTTGTACCTTCTGTGGTGTGGTTTACTGCAAATATATAATCGGAATATTCGTTTACATAGTCTATATAGTAAATATTTGTTCCGTCTTCGAGCTTTCCATCAGATGCTTTTGATAAGAATGAAAATTTTTCAATAACTTTATCTGTTCCAGATTCAGAAGAACATACAAGGATATGTACTTCTCCAGTGACTGGGGCTCCAGAAAATTCATTTTGCAGCGTTGATGATAAACTAGAGAATGTTCCGGAATCTACCATATAAACTTTTAAAAAATTACCATGCGGGCCCGGAGTTCTTGCAACAAATTCAGAACCACCGGCCTGACCGGATCCAAACGCAACATCACTTTCAGTCCCAACTAATACTGGGGTATATGCAAATGACGTAACTGTTGGGCCCTTGACTGTAATTGTGATATCACTTGTCGGGGCAGTTGAGAAGTCAATTGATTGACCACTAACAGTAAAATCAACACCAATACTAAATCCGTCCACTTCTACTGTGTCATTTGCCCCAACTGTTTGAGAAACTTCAAATTTACTTCTCGCGGGAACATCTACAAGAATAGTTCCGGTTGGAGCCGATCCAAATGTCAAAGTTGTTCCATCACCTGTAAAGTCTGTAGTCGCAGTTCCGTCCACAGTTACCGTGAGAGTTTCGTCGTAAGTAACTCTAGATAAGGTAAATGTTGTATCTGCGCCGTTACCAGTGAATGTTTCTCCACTTATTGCAGAGACAGCAGTTCCTGTTTCTGTTGCAAGAGTAGGAGTCGATGTAGTAGGGACTCCTGCGACTGCGTTTAATGTTCCACTTCCGACAACTCTAGAAACTTGCAAGTTCCCAGCATATGCCAAGAAATTCGCAGCGGTGTAAAAAGATCTATAGTTTTGGTCTGTTGGTTTACCAAAAACTTGCGCCAATTCAGTTTCACTAGAAACCGTAACTATTTCACCTACTGGGCCTTTTGCAAATTGACCCACCAAAGCACCTACGGATACCGCAGCTGCTGGAGTGGTGGTAGTTAGGTCTACTTCTGATACATTAACGCCGGGACTTACTTGAAATGGCATTTTATCATCTCCTTAAAATTTATCATAAACTCATTAGTTTAAGTATATTCTTCTTTGATTAATATTTATAAAAAAAGTGTTTTTTAATAATCTCAAAGACTATTTTCGACAACCTGCCAGACTTGACCTTCATCGTCTGAAAAATTCTCAAATTCTGCACCATCTTGGATGTACCCAAACGGCGTCATATTCTCTTCTAACATACGAATTCTTTCTTCGTAAATTTCTCTTCTGGTGTCTAAATCGGACAGTTCTTTGAAATACGCATCAGTGACCATCCAAGAAAATAAAATCAAGGTATCTACCATGTCATCGGTTCTACCGTTCTCGGCCTCGTATTTGTGACCCTTCGAAACAAAAGTTGTTAACTCGTTTATGGTATCGAAGTCGTTTATAATTAATTTATTTTCTTCAACCAAACTCTTCATATTAAAACAACCGATTTTTTTTGTTGACTTAGTTGTTCTGATTCCCATCGTAAAGGCTTTACCGAAACCAGAACTAATCGACTGGCCTTTGCGAGTATCATTGTGAATCGAAATAATATTTTCGTACTCGAGCTCATGATATAAAATATCGCTAACCTGTTGCCCTACGTCATTAATTTCTACTAGTATATACGCATTATTATACTGAACTGCTATTCCTTTTATAAGTGTCGGATATACCATCGGCGGCATTTCGTTGGATCTGAATGTTGCTACCTGTTTATATGGAACTTCTGATGCGTCAATTACCGATAGTGCAGAGTAATCCTGACCCCTTCCTCTACTCACATCTACAGTAATAAAGTATGTACTTGTTTCTTTAGGCTCCTCATATATCTTTACTGTTCCATTGCGAGTCATCTTTATGGGAGAACTATAAGAAAGATTTTTTAATTTCGCAGTATTAATGAGAGTATTAGTACTACCTAAAAACTCGGTCTCAAACTCCTGCCGAAATTGTTCTTCAGAAGTATTCTTAATTGTTTCTTCTTTCCATTTTTCATCACGGCCCGGAACCTCAGACCAATGAACTTCTATAGATTTATAAGAATTGGTATTTTGAATTGAATCATTCCAAAGTTTATAGAAATGATTCATACCTTGTGGAGTAGATACAATAATAACTTTAGTAGAAGCACCAGATGAAATTGTAGGATACACCGAATTAAAAAACTCTTCTGCAATTTCATTTGGTACGAACGCAAATTCGTCTAAGAATAGGATATTGAAGGATCCACCTCTTATAGCAGAGGATGAAGTCGCAGCAGCCATTATCTTTGCACCATTCTCTAATTCTATATTAGTCTTGTTCCAAACCAATACTCCCTGTTGTAACCAAAGAGGAAGATTCTCATACGCCCTCTGAAGTCTACTGAGAAGTTCTCTAGCGGTTGCAAGTTTGTTTGCAAGAAGAGCAACAGATACATCTTTATTGAAGAGTATATAATGAAGGAAGAATGCGATACAAGTGATAGACTTTCCTGACTGTCTCCCAATTTTGCATATAGTAAATCTTTCCTCGTGGAAAGTTTGAATCATATTTTCTTGAAATGGATATAATTCAAAAGGAACTAGTCCAACATCTAGGTTTACAATCTTCATATATTTCTTGATGAAATACACTGGATTCTCTAGACACTTAACATATTCCTGTGCTTGTTCTTGAGTCCATTGAATCTCAACCCCTGCGTTTTTTAGGTTGGGATTATTTAAATAGATATCACTCATGATCTATGACTCGGTTCTTTCCTTTAATAACTTCTAATAGGTCATTAGTGTTTCCAACAAAGACTGCGTTGTTGTTCACCACTTTACTTGGCCCACCTTCTTTTGTGTTCTGTATCTTATTCATAGTGACTTGAAGTTCAATGAGGTCTTTTGTGAGATCCCCAGTAGTTTTCATCAATTGACCTACCACTTCGTATGCTCTTGGATGTTCGCTCTGTTTCGCAAGTTCAATGAGATTATTGAGAGTGTCCTGACCCTTCTCTACCAAGTCGTGTAGATTGTGACGATGAAAATCATAATCATTCTCTATATCTTTTTGGCGTTGTTCGTTTTTTTCTTCTTGATACTCTTGTATATCATTATTAGCTTTCACAACTAACTCTTGAGATGTTTCCTTTATCTCATTTTCAATTCCAAGAAAGTCATTAAGTCTTTCGTCTACACTTTTAGTCTTCATTATTAAACTCTGTTATACTTTGGCTAAATCCATAATCATCAAGTTCTGTGGCAGTAGTAGGATCTACTTCATACTCTTGTTGAGAAAAATCTCTGTTTGTATCTATATTAACAATCTTTGCAGTTGACTTCTTGATTGTCTTTCTGTTGTCTTGAGAACCATACAGATATCCTTTTAGGGTGAAACCTAAAGTCCACTCTAAAACTCTTCTTGTTTGATAATCTCCTTCATATGTATCCTGTACATCTACTGAATCCAATATGACAGGAGTATCTCTCACTATATCCAATTCATCTACTTCCTTTATAGGCACAATAAAGGACGGAGTAAAGAAAGGAAGTATCTGTTCTAATATCTGAGTACCGTCTTCTGCATTCTTTACTAATAAAGAAAGAGTAACTGATATGTCCCAAGGAACTGGATTATAAACGAATGTTTTGTTTCCCTCTGTAGTATGCGCCCCAGTATATCCTGACATCTTGGGGAGTTTTCTTCCTGAGTCATAACTGATACCAGATATCTCAAAACTCATTCTAGGTAGGACTACTGCGACATCACTACTCTCTGCGTTAATTCTAGAGATATACTTTTGAGCAGGCCCATAAGATAGAGGCACTCTTATAATGCTCGTGACAACTCCAGAAGAATTTTTTCTCTGGATATCGATATCATCAAAGAGAGAACCAAATGCTATAATATAGTTCCTCAGAGTTCCTCTATATTGTGGGGTTATGCCTAACATTAGTAACTCTCACTGAATGGGTTGGTAACTGAGAAGTCAATAACAGAGTCAGTAGTTCCTGAGAAATCGGATCCCCCACTATTATCCACTGTATTCTCAGTTGTTTCTATATAAGTTATTTGTTGTGTCGCACCTAAGAGATACTCTGCTGCAGAGGTTGCACCGATTGTATTTGTATTCTGTGCGAATGTTCCGGTAAGTGAACCAACTCTCAGAACATTAGTTCCGGAGTTCCAAGAGATTACTTCTCCAGTGGCGGTTGCGTTTGCAAGATCTGCTCCCTGATATATAGTCTCACCTACAGAGAATTCCCCAGTTCCAGTTCCAAAAGTCAAGTCCACACTGAATGATGTGTTCTCAGTTCCAATATCATCTATCTCTGCAACACCAGTATCGAATGACTCATGTGAGTATTCGAAGAGCTCTGTTGTCAATCTGAATACATACATTTTGCCAAGCTGATAGAATGGCACTTCATCTTCAACAAATTGAATCTCGAAACACCTATCAACTAAAGGAAAGTATATTAAGTCTCCGGATAGAGGGATTGTTTTGCTTGTGGCTTCTGTGAATCTTTTCTTTGATACAATAACATTCAATTGATCTCGTACTTCAAGTCCGAACTTAGAAAGGAAGTCTCCTTCACCAGCAAATCCATCCGTATCTTCTATATGCATCTCTACCAGATATGCAGTATTGAATTCACTTAGAGTTGCTTCGTTGAATACAGTATCAGAGTTTACTTCAGTTCTTTCTATATAATAGAAGTCTTGACCGTGAATCTGAATAGACTCAACGACCAAATCTTCCAAAAGATTTTGTTCAGATGCAAAGTTTGTCTGATTAAAATATTGATTGACTGCCATGTTAACCTACCAAGAAATCTACAGGTAATTCGTAGTTAGTAGACATCTCTTCCTCAAGTTGAGTTATCTCTTGGTTTGCTTCGTCCAAGATTCTTGTTCCACTAAATGTCATGCCGCCAGGCATTTGAATTCCTTCGTATTTCGATAGATTCTCTCCCCATTGCTTCTTTATAAGTGCAGTTGCGTATCTCTTCAACCATCTGTCATTCCAGACATCCGTATAAGTATCCGGATCCAAAACACGATACACTTCTACAATTAGATATTCATCAACACCTAGACTCTCCTCCCAGTCTATATCTAAGAATAAACGATTCTGGTGACGATTAAATCTAATCGGCACTCTTCCTGTGATCATATCATTGACTAACTGGAGATGTGACTGTGTAAGTTCATAAGTCAACAACTCCATACTTTTAAGATCATAAATTTCATTTAGATGCATTTGATAACGAACATCAAAGAAACTTTTAGAATATCCGTCTGTCTTATCAAATAAAGGTAGAACTCTTTTGACACCAACAATCGCATCGTTGAGCTCGATGTATCCGTTTGTGATATTATCCTGAGTGACTTGATGTTTTAGATAAACCTTTTCTACCGCATCATAGTGATAGTCGCGATAGTGCTCAAACGCATCATCAACACGATCATCTACTTGTTCGTCGGCTATGTTTATCTGGATTACAGGTTTGCCCAATTTTCTGAGACAGTATTCTTTGAATTCACTTCTGCTGGTTATTGCAGGCATACTAATACTCCTATTCTATAAGAGTATTTATATTTTTAGGATTTCCTTCTTTTTCTTGGTTTGTAAAAAGGAAACTTAATAACCTCTGAGTCTAGGTTTATTTGATGTTTTTCGAAGGTTTCTTCGTTGAGATCTATCTTCTCTATACGAGCATTGACAGGAAATTCCTCCATAGGAAACTCTTTCATTCTCTGAAAGAACATACCTTCGACATTGAACTCAAGATCCGGATCTTCTTCAAACAATATATTCTGTCTCTCAGAGAAATACGATACATTATTACCTAGACATACCGGATAGAATCTAAGGTTCTTATAATTAGAAGAGTATGTATAATGATCTAACTTAGTATATTTAGAGCTTTGATTGTCGTATAAGAATATCTCGTTATTTGAGTTGATAGATACTTCATAATCTCCAAAGAAGAACTTCTTATCCTTGAATGCAAATCTGGGGATAGATACATCGAAGATACATACGCCAAGATTGGTGTTGATAACCAGAGAAATCTTATTCTCTTCTTTAGTTCCTATCTCTACATTCTTGATGATTTTGTTTCTTAATTTAATCTTTCTTGCGGATTGGAAATTATTAGAAACAATTATGATTTCACTTTGAGTGATAAAGAAGTTGTAATAGCTCTTTCCAAAGATCGCAGTCTTTGATTCTACCAGAGAATCTATTTTAAGACTAGAGGAATTAATCCAAGCTTTCTTTCTGGCGTGACTATAATTAAGAAGCGATATGGTGTTGTTAAATACTATCGGAAAAGTATTTGTCTTTTGTTTCTCTTGAAAAAAAGTTCCAAATGTGTTAGTATTGCGAGTTCTATATTTGTACTCTATCTTGTCATTTGGAGAATAGAAAAAAAGAGATTCTTTTTTGTTTCCAATACAGAACCCCCCTTTGTTATCATAGTTGAGGGAAAATGCGAAATTATTATCAACCTTGATGGGAAAGTTACATTCATATTTCGATGTTAACTTCTCGCCATCAAGATTGTAATAATCATCCAAGTAGTTTATTGAGTCTTCACTCAGCGTCAATTCTTTCATAAAGAATATTTATATTGTATTATTAACTACGGTTTCCAAATATATGCGGAGGGATACCCATCTTCCCCACCATACTGGACACTATAACTAGATCCATATTTTCCAGTTACTGCAATAAAATCTCCTTGGACATATACTGCAGGAGCGTGACCTATAGGATATGTAAACATCCATGCATTTACGAGTGTATGAACTATACTTCCATCCGATGCACTATAAATGTCAACATCTCTTGTGTTAGCTCGACCTGCCACAACTACATTTCCATCAAATGCAATCCCTCTGCCGAGCTGATATGCTCCATCCGATCTAGTAATATTCCCATATCCATAGTTTTGTGGGTGTTCTATTTCTGTTATCATGTTTCCGTTTGTTAGATCAAATATGTATATCTTTCCGCCTCTCTCATACCAACTATTCGTTTGAGTAAAGTCTGATCCATTCCAACCGCCAGTACCGCTTGGATGATCTGTACTAGTATAGTTTCCTGGCGAACCCACAGCAAGTTTATCTCCAACCACTACCATACTATTAAATTCAAAATTACCCAGTCCGTCTTGTGAACCTCCCCCAAAGTATGCATAGTGAGCCTTAGATCCACCACCAACAGGAACTTTCGCCCCACTGTAGTCTGGATTATTTAACGTATGTAATAATGTTGGAGATGCTGGATTGCTTATGTCGTATACATAAACCACCCCAACGTAAAAATGATTGTCTGCCGGGCCATCGCCCGATGCCGCAACACACAAATATTGATTATTCATTACCATATTATCACCAAAATAATCGGAGTGTGTCGTATTACCGCCCGTTTGCCTAGCTGCAGAACTGGAGTGAGTCAAGTCAGTAATATGATTTCCGGTAGAGTTTTCAAATATTTTAACTGTTCCTGAGTTGTCATTGGTGTTAACTCTTGCCACTGCAGAGTGTGTATCGTTTACTGCAACCGCCCGACCAAAGTTTCCGACTTGAGATGCCAGAGGATCGTCCAATGTTACATATGAATTTGTGTCTGTGTTATATACATATGCTCTACCAGCCTTTGTGTATGAGTTAGCTATAGGAACCCATTCTTCTTTTGCACCAACTACAACATATCGACCATTAGGAGAGGCATCTATTTTATCGCCAAATCTATCTCCATTTGTCTGATCAGAACTGTCCGGATACTGATTTGGATTTACAAATCCCCAGTGATCCGAATATGGATAGCCATCTAATCCGGAGGAAGAATCTAACTTCACCCCCATAACTATACCTCTAGTGTCCGATCCTTTTTTTACTGTAGGATCTGCAAAAACAATCCAGTGTTCACCATTTTTTTCATAAGAACAAAATGATGTTGTTTTGTCGCCGTTTGGAAATTGGCCAATATTGCCAAAGATATTAAACCCACCCTGTTGATATAAGTGAAAAATACCATTTCTCTTATCTTCGCCAATCAACGTAGGACTACTCCAATCAGTTCCAAAAGCTAGTGAGAAACTTGATGGTGTTGTTGCAACATTCACAGAGTCATCTGCAGAGAATGTTAATTCGAATGTTGCAGGATTAGATGCGTGTGGAGTGACAGTGAACACATTGTCGCTCTGAGAAACCGTGGTTCCATTCAATGCACCAGAAGTTACTGAATGCGAAAACGATACAGGGTCATTCTCTGGGTCTACTGCAGTCAATGTGATAACTGTAGCGGTTCCGTCCGTTGCAAGCGTATATGATGCGTCATTTCCTGATACTGTTGGTGCAGTGTTAATCAATGCAACAGCATACCAACCGTCTGCAGTTCTAATATATAATTTATTATTAGATTGGACAACCGCTTGATCTCCTGCACTTGCGTCAGTAGGAAGATCTCCGACTGTTGCGACAACTTGGAGTGCAGAAGAAGTCGGCGCAGTATATGAAACCACACCACTGTCATACGACAAATCTCCAGAGACACTTATTGCTGGTTGTACGTTTGCTGCTTTGAGAAACTTATTGCCGCCTTCTGTAACATTGTCTGATGTACTGACTCTACCCATATCTGCATTGCCAGATCTCAACTCTTTAAGACCTTCTGACATTTCTACGAGTTCATCTACGGATGCAGCAGGAATCGCAGCAGCCATCTGAGTATCAATATCAGTTTCTACTTCTGCGTCATCTGTGAGTCCCACAAATCTGGCGGACTTAGCAAGTCTACCTAGATCTCTTGGTGTTTGACCAGCTTGGACTCGGTTTCTAATACGAGTCTTCATGTTAGTCTTTGAGTTTTCTAAATTACTATTAGGCATTATTGTTTCCTATTCTGAATTAATCTGTTGTGCGTATAATATCGTTTAACCTAACGATACAGCGGATCCAAACTTATGGACAAATCCACCATCGCTTGCAGTGACCTTAATTTCATTAGATCCACCTAAATCATAAATATAAATTGCCCCTGATTGGTTATCTATGCTACTGTCACCAAACGCGCCGACTACAATCTTGCCGTCTGCAACTCCTACGGAACTACCAAAGTACTGATAATCCGTACCGCTATTGGCCATGAGTTTAACTTCATTATTTCCATTTAGATCGTAGATATAAACAGCACCGGCGTTAGTTCCATTCTCATCCTCGTTGCGTGCTCCCACAACAATTTTGCCTTCGCCGACTGCAATTGCGTCTCCAAAATAATCTCCGTTTGCGGAATCACTTGCCTTGATGTGGACTTCATTGGAACCATCTAGGTTATAAACATGAACTGATCCAGATTCATTATCATTGCGGTATGAACCAACAACGATCTTATTTTCGCCAACTGCAACCCTATATCCAAAGTATTCCCAAGCGGTCACGTCGGCCGAAGTTATCTTAAATTCATTAGAACCATCTAGATCATAGACATAAACTGATCCAGAGGCGCTTCCGTTATCATCATCTCCATATGCGCCAACAACGATCTTGTTGTTTCCAACTGCGACTGATTGGCCAAAGTTATCCGATTGAGCTCGATCACTGGCGATTATCTTGACTTCATTAGTTCCATCTAGATCATAAACATAAACGGCTCCATTATCAAATCCGTTGCCATCATCGCTGAATGCCCCAACAACGATTTTGTTGTCTCCGCCTGCAACGGAATAACCAAACTCATCACTTTCCGCAGCATCGCTCGCGGTGATCTTGACTTCGTTAGTTCCATCTAGATCGTAGATATAAACGGCTCCAGAGTCGTTTCCGTTATCATCGTCTTTATTTGCCCCAACAATAATCTTGCCGTCACTAACTGCAACTGAGTAACCAAACGAATCGTAGGCCCCAGCGTCACTTGCGGCAATTTTTACTTCATTAGTTCCATCTAGATCGTAAACATAAACGGCTCCTGCGCTTGTCTGGCCATTGGCATCTGCATAATAAGCGCCAACAACAATCTTCGCAGGAACTACAAATTGCACCGTAAATTCTGAAGTTGTATCTGTGATATTTGTTCCGTCACTTGCTCTAAATGTTAATGTGAAAGGAGCAGTATCGTTAGTATCAGAACTTCCTGTGATTGTGAAGACATTACCTGATTGTGATACCGTAGAACCTCCCAAAGACCCGGCAGATACCACATGAGAAAATGTGATAGGATCTCCTTGAGGATCAGTAGCAGACAAGGTAATAACTGTATCGCCGCCAGGGCTTAATGTATAAGTACCATCTGGAGTTGTTGTGAAACTTGGTTTCTGATCTACAAGACCTACACCAACCCAAGATGCACCTGTGAAGATATAGAGTTTCTTATTTTCTTCTACAATTCCTTTCGCGCCAGCTGCGACTCCGCTTGAAGGTAAATCTGCAACTGTCGCATAAACAGTCAATGCATCGGGAAGCGCGGTATAAGATAGAACTCCAGTTCCGGAATTGTATGATAAATCTCCAGCAGCACTAAATGAACTTCTGACTCTTGAGTCAGTCACATAGAGATTGCTAGAACCTTCTGGGATCATACTAGAAACTGGATCTGTTGCAGTCGTTTCAGTTCTTAATTTTTTAACACCGAATGCAAGTTTCTCAATATCTTCAGTAGATGCACTAGTCGCCATCGCAGATACTTTTGTATCCAACGCAGTTTCTAGATCTGCATCATCGTCTAGGTTCGCTTTTTCTATTGTTCTAGATAACTTGACAATTTGATCCGCATTTGTAGCACTACCTAATGCTGCGAGTAGTTTTGTCTTGAGAGTGTCTCTTGCGGTAAACGTATTAGCCATTTAATTATTCTCCTTTGAATACATAGATTGCGCCAACATTATTTTGACTTGCATGATCTTCGCCTTTTGCGGAGATTGCTATGAAAGTTCCTGATATTGCAACTTCGGAACCAAATCTATCATCAGTTCCCCCACCAGAATATACATTTGGATCTTCAATGGTATGCAATAGATTTCCTGATACTACATCATAGAGGTAACACTTACCAGAGTCTGCTCCTCCGGCTCCAGTCTCATACCATGCACTAACTATTGCAGTTTGACCTTCGACATCAACTGACCAGCCCATGTAATCTACTTCAGTTCCACTGTCCGGATTCGGGTTGTCAATGGTGTGTAAGAGTGTTCCTGTTGCGACATTGTAGAAGTACGCCTTACCAGAACCAGACCCTACAGCAGCGTCAGATTCGCCGAAAGCACCCACTACAAGATAGTTTCCATCAATCGCGCAGTCAATTCCGAAGTTATCCAGAGCACTTGTTCCGTGTGCATTAGGATTGACAAATGTATGAAGTAAACTACCAGCGTCCACAGTATAAACATATGCGACACCTGAGTTACTACCATCTGCAGCATCTTCTTCTACGGTAGAAACTACCATAAAGTTTCCAGAAATATCAACTACCTGTCCGAATTGATCCGGAGTAGATCCGTATACATTTGGATTTGTCAGTGTGTGTAGAATCGCACCTGTCGATGTAGAACAGATATATGCTTTATCCTGATTATATCCACCGACTACGATATAGTCTCCGTCAATCTTTACAGAGTGACCGAACATCGCACCAGAATCTGGGCCAGTGATAGTTCTCAGAAGTGTTCCTGTCATATCGTAGACATATACTTGATCTTGATCTCTATTACCAAGAACAACATGAGTACCATCTGTACCGACAGAGTTTCTTCTTCCGAAACTTCCTGCCGTTAATGGATTAGGATTGTTTATGGTCGCAGTAACATTTCCAGATACAGTATCTATGATATATGCTGATCCGTAACCACTGTATGCTTTGTCTACTCCAAGAACGGTATGCGTTTCTGTCATATCTACTGCGAGATCTGACTCCCCCGTAGTTCCACTAGTAATATCGTACACACTCTTACCAGCCGTCTGGAGCAATGTTAACGGACTCCAATCTACTGGTGTGGATGAGCTAGAAGAACCACTGGAACTTCCAGCACTTTGTACCATTGCAACTGCTCGACCAAATTGATCGTTTGCTGCGCCATCACTTGCGGTGATTTTAACTTCATTAGTTCCATCTAGATCATAAACATATACTGATCCGGAATTATTGCCGCCATCGTCATCTTGATTAGCCCCAACAAGGATCTTGTTGTTTCCAATTGCAACTGAGATACCGAACTGGTCATCGAATGCACCATCACTTGCTGTCAGTTTTGTGGGTGTTGCAGATAAATTACTTGCGTCATATACATAAACGGCCCCAGCGGCATTTGCGACAGTAGAATCTCCTCGAGCACCAACTACGATGTGGGTAGAAGAAACTGCAATCGATATTCCAAATTTGTCACTAGCAACACCTTCGCTCAACTTAGTCGGTTGTGCAGATAAATTACTTGCGTCATATACATAAATCGCACCAGTCGAGAATTCTACCCCAGAAGAAACAACAATATAATCGTCATTTGCTGCTAGAATCAACCCAAACTTCTTATCGGAAGAACCATCAAACGCAGTTAGTTTGGTGGGTGTTGCAGATAAATTACTTGAGTCATATACATAAACCGATCCAGAATTCCCTCCGACATCATCGTCCTCTGGAGATCCTATTACGAGTTTATTGGAGGTTATAGAAATAGATGCTCCGAAATCATCTCCATCTGCCACGTCAGCTGCCACTAGTTTTGTAGGTGTTGATGTTAAATCACTTACTTCGTATACATATACCGCACCTTTGCCGTTTGTCGAACCGGAATTACGAGCACCAACAGCAAGTTTACCCTCACCTAACGCAACTACGTTTCCGAAAAAATCGTAGTTAGAACTGTCATTTGATGTTATCTTAACTTCATTAGAACCATCTAGATCGTAGACATAAACAGAACCAGACGAGGCCCCGTTGTCGTCATCGTTCCGAGCTCCGATAGCGACCTTTCCGTCATCAACTGCAACTGTCCATCCAAAGCTGTCTTCTGCTGCACCATCGCTCGCCGTGATTTTGACTTCATTAGTTCCATCTAGATCATAAACATAAACAGAACCAGACGCAGCACCGTTATCATTGTCTCTCCATGAACCAACAATCATCTTATAAGTAACTGTAGAACCACCGGAACTTTCTTCAGAACTACCGCTAGAACTTCCAGCACTTTGTACCATCGCAACTGAAGACCCGAATCGATAATCTGATCCCGCGTCATGTGCTGTTACTTTGGTTGCAGCCGCAGAGAGATCAGATAAATCAAATATATACGCAGATCCACTATTGTTTACAACATCGTCATCTGTCTGGGAACCAACAATAAGTCTATCTGAATTTATAGAAATTGATCCGGTTCTTGCGAATTGGTCATAATCAGATCCGTCAAATGCAGTCACTTTGGTCGGTTGAGCAGATAAATCACTTGCGTCATATACATATACGGCCCCACTCATATCACCGTTGTCGGTATCTTCGTGCGTCCCAATGGCAATATAATCATCACTTGCCGCGACTGATGCACCAAATCGATGGCCGATGAAAGTATCATATGCTGTTAGTTTTGTGGGAGATGCAGATAAATTACTCGCATCGTATACATAAGCTGCCCCGCTTACATTCCCAACTGTGGAATCATACCAGGCACCAACTACAATATGATTAGAAGATACTGCTATAGAAACTGCAAATTTATCACTAGCGACACCCTCGGTTAACTTAGTTGGTTGTGCAGATAGATCGTTTGCATCGAAAACATAAACTGAACCAGTCGCGTTATCAAATCCAGCAGAAACAACAATGTAATCATCACTTGCCGCTACCAATGCACCAAATTTCTGATCGCCAGAACCATCAAATGCTGTCAGTTTTGTAGGAGTTGCAGACAAATCAGATGTATCGAATACATAAACAGATCCGGAATTGTTGCCGAGGTCGTCGTCTTCTGGAGCACCTACTACCAGTTTATTCGAAGAAGCAGCAATGCTTTTTCCAAACGAATCGTCATTTTGTCTATCGTGTGCTATTAGTTTTGTCGGCGCAGCGGTTAAATCGCTTACATCGTATGCGTATACCGCACCCATACCACTGGTATCTCCATGAGCCCCGGCAAAAATAAATTCAGAATTTGCCGCAACATAAAGACCAAATCTGTCTCCGCTATCAATGCCCGCAGGAGTTAATTTAGTTGCTTGAGCAGATAAATCACTTGCGTCATACACATAAATTCCACTAGCACCATAATAACTATTCTGGTTTCCGACAACCATTAAAGTCGTCGCAGCACTAGAGCTTCCACCTCCAGATGATGCTGCGACTACAGCTGCAGTCTTCCATTCTGATCCGTCCCAGTATTTGAGTTGAGATGCCTGAACATCAAAGACAACTTCCCCAGCACTTGCAGATGCTGGTAAATTTTGTGTTAGTGAGTATTGGGGAATATCAAATGCTCTTGAAGAGTTTTCGAATTTGCCGCTGACACTATTATATACAAGTGTCTGATCATTCTCTATAGTGGACAGCTGAACCTGTTGAAGTCCACCCATAGTGACTCCGCCCCAGTTTTTTGCAGTTCCATTCGTAGAAAAGAATTTTCCAGAATGACCAGATTGAGCACCAATAAACTCTCCCGATACGGAAGCAGTTTGTGGTTCTAACATATTTCCGATTGCCTTTCCAATCTTTTTCAAGTCAGATGCAGTCGCAGTTCCAGCAATTGCTGCTGCTCTGGTGTTGATTGCAACTTCTAGTGCTGCGTTTTCTGATTGTTCAAGACTTGGAGCAACTCTGGATATTTTTTGTAACTCATCCGCAGAGGCCGTTTGCGCGACCTCTGATGCTCTTTCACTAATTGATGTTATCGACGTTGATAGTTGTGCGTCAGCCATTCGGCAACTCCCTTAAATTACTTTGTTATTGACAGTATAAGGAACCAACCAAATATTAAGATACTGGTACGCTATACCATCCTGATCCTGTGAAGATGTACAGTCTGTTGGTAGAAGTAACGAGTGCTTGATCGCCCGCGTTATTTCCACTCAAAGGTAATTCTGATGAATTAGTATAAACTGTCAAACCACCCGCTGGGGCAGTGAAAGAAAATTCACCAGTCACTGAATTATAACTTACGTCTCCACTAGATTGAACTAGCCCTCTTGTTCCACCTTCAGAAAAATACTGGTTTGTAGAACCAGCAGGAACATCATCAGAACTAGAAATAGAAACACCGCCGGTGTCTACATCTCTTGTGATAAGTTTCTTAATTCCTCTACTTAACTTGTCTACTTCGCCTGCATTAGCAGTCGTGGATAGAGACAATGCTCGAATGTTGAAATCTCCCTCAACATCTCCGTCTGTATCCAAACCTGTATTCTTTGCGGCTCTAGACAACTTTAATACATTATCTACATCCGCACCACCGACCTCTGCACGAATTTTTGTTTTCATCGCGCCGATTGCGTTTTGTAAATTTGAATCTGCCATGTCTTTTATCCCTCGTTATTTTGTTTTATTATATTGTTAGGAAGCAACAAATGAACCGAATGCAGTCCATGCAGTTCCATTCCAATAATAAATGTTGCTGTTCTCTAGAACATATGCAAAGTCACCATTGCTTGCACTTGCGGGCAATCCAGCAACTGAGTTATATTCTGCAGCGATAGTTTTATTTACTAAGGTTTCTCCCGTAAATCCAGAACCAGTATAAACTGGAACTTCTCCGTTAGAAACACTGGTTAAATCAGAAACATCTGATAGTGCTGGTGTTCCCCAAGAGACATTTGTTCCGTCTGTTGTAAGATACTTACCACCATTTCCAGATTGTGTAGGAAGTTCTCTTCCTGTTTCTGTATTAGGTTGAACCAAGTCCAATACCTTTGACAAACTGTCAGAAAGATCTAAAAGAGTATCGACATCATCTTCTGTAGAAAGAAGAGACTCCAATCTTGCGTTGATTAATGTTTCGATTGTTACATTATCAGTTTCTCTTAGATTCTTGACCATTCTTGCATATTTCAAGAGTTCGTCTTTGTTTGCGGTAGAGACTTGTGCTTCGATGTCAGCAACCATTGTAAGTCTTGCTGCGTCTAATGCGCTATCTAAATATGACATTCGTTTTCTCCGTTATAATTCTTTTAGTTTGCAGCCGTTACTGCGACCCAAGGACTTTCAACAGTGATAGTCCCTACCATTGATGAGTGATTTCCACATTGATAGTATAGAGTAGAAGGAGCATCTGAAGGAACTGTGATTGTTACACTTCCTGATGTTGCTCTAGAATTTGTTACTCCACTTGTGTATTCTCCAGTATAACTTCCAGAATTGCTTGTCGCAAAGTAGAAAGGATGAGATGAAGTTGAAGTTCCATCAAGTGCGAATGTGTATGTGCTTCCTCTGTAGAAAGTCAATGCAGGATTATTCTCTGAATTAATAACATATGCACCAGTTACTGCAGTTACACCGTGAGTTACATTCTTCACACAATAGAATTTGAAGTCTGTACCACAAAGAACTAGTTCGCCTTTCTCACCATCTGTTGGGAGACTTGCGGCGTCTGCGTAGTATCGAATCTTTGCAGCATCAGCAGGAGTAGAAACAAATGCAGTTGAACTAGAATCGTAAACTAGAATATCTCCAGCGGTAGGAGTTCCAGATAGGGCATTCATATCAGACAAAGATACTTTTGCCCACTGAGTAGACATACCATTTGTCTTTAGAATTCTATCGGATATACCAGTATCATCTGGAAACTGGATACCATCTACAAATTTTGTTTCCAACATATTTGCGACAGCTCTAGATAGTTTAAGTTTTTCGTCAATCGTTGCAGTAGAATACAACGAACTTACTCTTGCGTTGACAGCAGATTCTGCTGTTGAGTCATCAGTCTTTTTGATTTTTTTAAGTGCTTCGGTGATGTCAGCAAGTTCTGATGCGGTTGCACTTGAAATAAGTGATTGACCTCTAGAAAGTACTGCAGCAATCGAAGTGCTTAGATTTGAATCCGCCATTTATGATTCTCCTTTGCGAAAATTAGAATTAATTTAATCTCATCAAGTAATTGTATGTGTATATTTATGGATTTATTTCTCTCAAGACACCCGAAAATAGAAATAATTTTAAAATATTTTTAACTTTTTGTTTCCCTGACTTCTTGAGATGTACCAACGAAGTATAAACTACCCTCTAATACTCTCTCTGCGATATCAAAAAGTTCTCTCTGATATCTAATATATGCCATTTTTTCTTCTTTCGAAGAATTTGCATCATAAAAATTGAAGTCTTCTAGGTTCTTTTCTATCTTACTTATAAATGTAAGAAGTTGAGGCCCGTGTACAGTTCTCTTACTCATTTTCTAACATCAACTCCATAATAGTTAAATAGTTTTTAACTAATCGCAAATCTTCAGAATATCTTTCTCTAATATCGTCTTCATTAAAATCTGCGAGAATGCAGTTCTGTTTAAGAATACTAACCGCCTCTTCAATAGCCTCTCTCACTCTTTCCGGACTTTTCATTGTCTGGATATTATATAGTCTCATTGGAACCATTTATCTTTCCTTTTAAATGTTCACCTTACTATTTATAATATATTTTCCGAAGAACATAAAAAAAGGGGAGCAATGCTCCCCCTTTTATCACTTAATAGATATCTATTAAATATCTGACATTGACATTACAGATACTCTAACGTGTCTTGCTTCCGTGAGGTAACAAGTAAGAGTATTTGCGTCAGTCTCTTCTACAGGTACGAGATCGTTAGCATACAATCCGTCATCACCCAATACCATAACTTGTACAACCAAGAAGTTGGAGTTCAAGTTATGTGAAATTGTGTGAGTCGTAGCAGTTGATGTAGACTGGAAGGTAAACTTCGTAGAGTTTACAGCAGATCTGATCGCACTGTCACCAGAAATTCTAGCAGCAGTTTCTGTTGAGAGGTCACCCTCAACATCAGAGATCAGTGAGTCTAACTCAGAATGACTAGCAGCAATCTGCGCGTCAAGAGCAGCATCAACACCCTTCATGGTTGTAGCAGAATCAATATAGTTCGATCCACTGTGAGCGGAGAACGAACCATCTGCATTCAAACCAGCAGCAGCTTGAGTTGCATCAACTTCAGATTGCAGACCAGAAATTCCAGTTGTAATTGAACCAGAAACTGAATCCGCAACAGACTTGATTTGTGCATCAAGAGCTTCGTCAGCAGATACTAATGAAGTCGCAGAAGCAAGATAGTTCGTAGAACCATTTGCTGTGTACGAACCATCTGTTCCAAGACCAGCGCCAGACTGAGTAGCATCCAATTCAGATTGGAGTGCGGTGTCGGCGGATGTTCTAGCAGAAGCTTCGGCAGTATCGGCAGAAGATCTAGCAGAAGCTTCCGCAGTAACTGCAGCAGTTCTATCTGTAACTTCTTGAGCAATCGCGTCAGCATTTGCTTTTGCCTGATCGTCTAACAACGAGTCAGCGTTTGCCAATGAAGTTGCACCAGAGATGTAATCTGCAGAACCGTCAGCACTGTAAGAACCATCTGTTCCAAGACCAGCACCAGACTGAGTAGCATCTAATTCAGTCTGAAGACCAGAGGCATCAGATTGAAGGTTAGAAATGTCAGTAATTACTGAAGAAGCAACTCTAACACCAGAAGCCGTCTTTGTAAGAGTGGCACCGTCCAACTTCAACTGAAGCGTAGCAGCAGTATCTGTTGAAGAGGTAGATCCATCTGTAGACAACATCATACCAGAATCAGACGCGAGGTCTAGACCAATTTCGTCTGAAGGTAGTTCTACAACACCAGCACCAAATGACAAGAACAGTTCATTACCATTCTTCTTGATACCAGCACCAGCTTCGATTTGTCCAGCACCTGAGAACTGTTCAAACGCCATGCTGGTAGAACCAACTGTGATTGCGTCTGCACTTACAAGTACGAAACCGTTGCTTGCGTTTGTAGTACCTTCTTCAACGAATGTGAACGCACCAGAAGTAACTTCGACATCAGAATCAAAATCTCCTGCTCTTACAGCAGCACCAGATGCCTGAACGACATAGATACCGTTTTGACTTGCAGTAGACTGATCTTTAACAAGTACTCTGTCACCAGTTACCAATGAAACACCGTCAACTGTTGAACCATTAGCGAGTGCGCTTGAAAGGTCTACATTTCCTGTTGTAGCAACTCTTACTGAACCCTTAACATCAAGACCTTGAGAGTTCGCATCTACATATGCCTTTGTGGCAGCATCTGCGTCATCTGTTGGTGAAGGCAAGTTAGTGATTCGGTTGTTACTCATGTTCAGAGTACCAGCCATTGTATCACCGGCCTTCTCTACTGCAGCGTCAGCAACAACAGATACTGCTGCGATAGCAGCGTCTAGTGCGGCGTCAACAGCCTTGAGGTTTCCAGATCCATCAATGTAGTTAGAACCACTGTGGGCGGTCATTGAACCGTCAGCAGCAAGACCAGCACCAGTTTGTGTTGCGTCTAACTCTGATTGCAGTGCCGCGTCAGCGTTTGCTCTAGAAGTTGCTTCAGAGGTGTCTGCAGCAGATCTAGCCGAAGCTTCGGCAGTAACTGCAGCAGTTCTATCCGTAACTTCTTGTGCAACAGCATCTTCATTCGTCTTGACTTGAGTATCAAGTGCTTCAGCAGCACCTTTGACAGTAGTAGTTGAGTCGAGGTAGTTAGTACCACTGAATGAATCAAATGAACCGTCAGAAGCAAGTCCGACAGCAGCCTCGATTGCATCAACTTCATTTTCTAGGGCAGTAATACCACTAGATACTGATCCAGCAACTGAATCTGCAACTGTCTTGATCTGTGCATCCAAACGTGAGTCTGCATCATGCAAAGATGTTGCAGCAGTAATGTAATTAGATGAACCATCAGCAGTATAACCGCCGTTAGCATCAAGACCAGCACCAGTTTGACTTGCGTCTACTTCAGACTGAACTGCAGCAACAGCAGCATCCAAAAGATCATCAGCATTAGCTAATGATGATGCACCACTGATGTATGTTGCAGAACCGTTAGCGCTATACGCACCACTTGCAGCAAGACCAGCACCTGATTGAGTTGCATCCAACTCAGACTGTACATTTCCAATAGACGTTGCATTTGCGCTGTCTGCAGAAGCTCTTGAAGTGGCCTCAGCAGTAATCGCATCAGCGTTCACCTTGATCTGCGCGTCCAATAAAGAATCAGCATTCTTTAATGTAGTTGCAGTCGTAATATAGTTTGATGAACCATCAGCGGTATATGAACCGTCTGAGTTTAACCCTGTACCAGATTGTCCAGTGTTAACTTCATCTGATACTGCTTTAATTGCAGCGTCCAACAATGCGTCAGTCCCTTTAAGGGTTGTTGCACTATCAATATAGTTTGTTCCGCTATGCGACGTTAGAGAACCGTCAGAAGCAAGGCCAGCGCCAGATTGCGTGGCGTCTAATTCAGATTGAATCGCCGCGTCTGCAGTTTGTCTTGCGGATTCTTCAGCATTGACATCAGCAATTCTATTTGCAGTTTCTGCTGCAATTGCTGCTGTCATCTCTGTGAGTGTAACCGCTTGACGTACTACGACTTGATCGCTTCCGTCTAAACTAGAGAATTTAAATACCTTCTGAGTAGTATTATACCACAAACGACCAGCGGCCGCGGGTGTGGGGTCGGCAGCGACTTGCTCAATTCGTAAACTTTCGATTACTGAATTGTCTGCAAGCTTAATGCCATGAAATTTAATGTACTTATTAGACATATTTTCCTCTCTGTTAAAAAGATTTATTTTTGCAAAATTAAATGATCCGGTAACTCGAATCGACAGTGTTCTATTTATAAAAAGAGAAGAGTTTAATTATGGGGTTTCTGGTAACAATTCTACATTGTCGAAAATAACATCAACATAGCCAGTAATTGTTTCTGAGAGGTGTACTTTGAAACTATTAGAATCTAGTACTTCCACATAGGCAAGAAATGGAGTTCCGTCCGTTTCGAAAAGTTTTTCATGAAACGAAGTAGTTCCTTTGTCATGTTGGATGACCCACTGATTCGCAGCACTATTAATAACATATCTAAATGTTCTTAATACAGGTTTGTTTATCAGATCTGTGTAATCTGAAGATACAGCAATACTTGCAAGTTCTAAATTAGTTCTCGCTTCTTCAGCAGTGGAACCACCAGTTCCACCATGCTCCAGGCCGATGTGCTCGCCGGTTTGAAATTCAGCGAGCCCTTCGGTATTTCCTGTGCCATCCTTATTAACTCTAATTGGGATAGTAGAGTTAGACATATTTCACTCCTACTTACGATGATAGGAGCCGTGTATCCGCCTGTGATGATGTGATTCCATATCCAGCGACCATTGTCAAAACTCTCATACCATTACCAAATGGTTTAGTTGACATCAGGGCTTTATAGAGTCTTCTCTTATCTGTCGTTCCGGCAGTACTGAATCTATCACTTGTTATCAAAGTATCCTGACCTACGGCACCTCCATCAGAAAACGCAATCAAATCCAATTCTTTTCCTGTAAAGAAGTATCTTTGTGATCCCAACCTATTCGGGAATTGGATTACTAATTGTCCGTCTTCATTCAATGCAAGTTGTTCTAATATATTTAGTACCGCATGAGAGTCCGTCTCAGATATACCGGCGAAAACGTGTCTATCCCAAGGTTTCAGTACGTCTTTCTCGCGAACTACGAATCTTCTGAATCGTCCTTGGTTCTCAATATCAAAGGCTTTCAATTCTTGTTCTACGAATTCGTCAACCCTAAAGTCGAAGATTCTAGATCCGAATTGATTTGTCAAACCTTCTACAAAGACAGAAGTTGTTCTGTCTATTGTTTCTCCACTCGCCTCATCTACAGAGAAGAAAGGAGTCAAATCCGAATACAATAACGGTGGCTCTGAAGTCTGGTATACGCAGTGTACTGGTTGTGATAATGAATCATAATCCGGAACACCAGTTGTAGAATCAACGTGTCTCTGAATAACAAACCATGCGTAATCGTCTGCCTGTGTGCTTGCTGCCTGATCTCTTAGGTAAAAAACAACACCATGATCCGCTACAGTCAATGTATAACTCATTGGGTATGTCAAAGCAACATTTCTTTCTTGCTTTCCAGTTCTTCTAAAGAATCCTTTTTGCATCCTTAGAGTACCAGTATTGAATGGAGTATCAAATACTAATTCTGTACTTGATCCTCTCAGATACTTATCTTCGTATCTAAATTCTGATTTGGTTGTTTCTGTTCCGTCAGAACTTCCTCCACCAAGAACTCTTTCTCCCTCTGTACCAGCAGAAACTTTATTGTAGTCGTTATAACCGACAATACCAGCAGAAGGATTCAGACCACTGGTTCTGATTGCCTTGAGAGATTGTACTTCCAAGAAATCAGTAACTTCTGGAGATATTAAGTGAGTTCTTGCTCGGACATATCCTGAGTATTGAGGTCTAACTCCACCAAGGAATCCTGGCTCTCTAAACTCGCCCCTTTCAAGACCATCAGCACTTTGTATCGATGTTACAGTACCGTCTGCCTTAATCTGATATTCTGTGGCAACGTGAACCTTCAAATATTCAAAGTCTGTATTTCCTTTACTTCCCCCAACACCCTGATAGTTTTGGGTTGCGATAAACGGAGACGCATCAGTTACTTCATAACCTCTGCTGACTTCAAAACGAATTCTCCAAGGTTGATCTCCTGCGACACCACCCAAGTTTGATTGGTCATTTGTTTCTAAAACAACTGGGCCAATTGAGTGATCTGAGATTACTTCAAAACTTTCTAATTCTAATCCACACTCATGGTATGGGAAAGAAGAATAGTGTGCGTAGTTATCAGATACAGAAACTTCTGGATGGAATCCACGCAAATCAGGATCGAATGATGTCTCTGGGCCCTTTCTATCTCCTTGAGAAATAAATCCTTCAGTAGAATATGTAGAACCAGCACCAGATACAAACTTAGGCCCTGATGCACCAACAACGTGTTGTTTGTAGGAAGTAAAGTACTTAGTATTACCTCCCAAAGTTGTTGGATGCGTTACCGCATTCGCTGAAGCAGTGGCCGCATTATTATAACCAGCACCAACCGCATCTGATAAGTGCGATATTGGATCTGCAAATGTTCCAAAGTCTCTTGCAAATGGGAACTTAATTTTGACCTTTTGTCTTCCCAAAGATTCTGGCAATTGTGACCGAACAAATCCAACAGAAGTCAGAGGCCCTAAGTTAGGCGCTGCTTGTGCATTGAAATCTAACATAGTCATAGGCGTTACTGTTAGTTCACCTGCGAAAACTGCTTCTGATGGTAAGTCATCAATATACATTGTATTGTTGACATACTGAATTCCATCCCAAACTTCCATATCATACAAAGATACCGTAGTTGGAATATCTGTATAACTGTTTGATGTCATTTCGTTCATCATTAACAAGAATGCATCGTCAGCAAGAGAATCAGTTCCTGTCATTACAGAACTGAATGGATCCGAATCTGCAGTTCCAGCAGTATGAACTGTTGTATACTTGACAGAGTTCTCGTTCATCAAACCATATGCACCAGTTTGGTTATGTATGGTAGTTTTATCCAAATACGCCCATGAATCTGTATTATACTCAAACTTAATTAGGTTAGACTCTAAACTAACTTTCATAAACTTGGAGACATAAGAATTCTTCATTACAGAGGTTCTTATCGCAGAACCTAATGCCGCAGCACTGAAATATTTTCTATCTGCAACATATTCCAAATTTAAATCGAATGTCGTTGGAGTGCTATATGTTTCAGAAGTAGAACTTTGAGATATTAAACCTTTTAGGACAAACTCAAATTTATCTCCATAGTACGCTTCGCTTGGAAGTGCAAAATCTACTTTGTGATGATAACCTCCCAGATAATAATTTCCGTCAGCATCCGAAGTGGTGTCTACTGTAGAACCAAATGATCCATTTATCGCAGTTACTCCGATAGGTGCAGCAACAGCATTTCTCAATGAAGTATCGACAGCACCCATACCAGCGTTTGACCTTGAAGATTCTGTCCTGATTGGTTCTTTAGATTCTTGTCTGGTAGATGAATCATATCCTATTGCTAGATCAAAACCAACTTCATTAGATCTAAAGATAATATTAGAAGTATTCTGAGAATCTATTTCAAAACTATACTCAGGAAGATTATCGTTAAATAAATCTACCAAACGAGCGGCGAAAGTTGAAACTGAAGTAGATTCTACAGTAACTGTTAATTGTACCGGATCTCCAAATAGAACATCACTGGAGGATCCAGTATACTTACCCTTAAATCTTTGGAAACTAAATGTGTATTCATCTCCTAACTGAAGACCAGTTATTGCGACAGGAGATACACTATCATCTTCCGTTTCTAAAGATAGAGTCATAGAACCAAGAAGAGGCTTTGGTTCTATTTGATCTGAAGTGAAGAATGTTTCTGATTTATCTAATGCAATCCAGAAATGATGTTTGTTTCCTTGAACAAGTTCTTCTTCCTTATACTGAACCAAACTTGCTTCTGTGGAAGTAGAGAGCCCAGTAGTGACATCTTCCGGAGAGAACTTAACGCCCCTCGCAGAGTTAATCAAACATCTCTTAACTTTATTAAATTCATTCTCATAAATGAGTTTAGCGACAGTACCAATACCTACATATCCCGTAGAGTAGCCAGAACCAGAAACAACTCCACCGATAGGATCTTTCTTTAAGAAAGTTTTACCTTCGCCCGATCCCGATATTGGATCATTTGCACTTTCTGGTTGAATCATATCTAATGTAATATAACTCATTCTTTCTGTTGGCGCGGCACCCCTACCATCATACTCATTTTGTTCATCGTAGGTTTGTCTGTTGAAGTTGCTGACACTATTATTCTGTGTCCAGCCAGGAACTAATGATGGGAATAAAGAAGATGTGGCGGCCGCCTGAACATCAGTAACAGTCCAAGAATTATCTCCAGATGTTCCACCGATAGTAACAGAATCTCCGATTGAGTAAGTCGTTCCTTTGGAGTCATTAACAAGATTAACTATTTCTTGACTATCCAGAGTAAATGTTTGAGATGCACTTCTTGCCTGAAGTAAAGTTTTTATTCTTTCAAATTCAATTCTAAATGAAAGAGATGTCTGTGAACCAACACCAATGCCGGGACTATATGTTTGACTATACCCAGACCTCACATCACTCACACCTGTCAATTCTGTTTGTGCGCTAAATCTACTCAGTTTAGCAAAAGTCAGAGCACCAAAATCTCCGGTCTTGTCTCCCTTTTCCCCTAAAGTTCTAACTCCATTACTAGAAAAACCTGTCGATTGTGGAGGAATTCTAGTTCTTGTAGCAACAACAGAATCTCCTACTTCATATTCGACAAGCAGTTTTCCTCGTCTGGGAGAACTAGTGGATGCTGATGCTGATGTCGAACCACTACTGGGATAGTAATTATAAGTACCAGTACTGATATAGATAATTGCAGTAGGGCCACCAGTTTGAACGGTGAAATTTGAGGCACTAACTTCAACCCATTCGCTGTCCGGGCTTATATCTCCCGACCAATTTTCTGGTTTAAAGGTTAATGCGCCTATTATTGCATTTGGAGACGCCCCCAAAAATTGTGATGATGGGATCTTTGTATCGAAAGATCTCTGTCCGTTGTTTGCGACATCCAAAGTATCTGAAAAATTTTCAAACCAACCACTGGCAGATGCGGTAGAAACATCATCATCTCCAAATGGATTTTCGGAAAATACTTTCTCGCCTGGGAAGAAATCTTTAGATAATGCTTCGACAACTAATTGTCTTCCTTCTGTCTGTTCTACCCATTCATCTATAAAAATTGTTTTTCTTTGTAGATTCCCGTATGGTCTATTTTCGACGTTGACTCTTGTGTTAATTTTTGCGTAAGTAGAATCGTCACTATCTGGAAGATCATTTTCGGGAACATAATTTCCTCCGTAAACCATTCCAGAGCTTGGAAGTCTACTCTTTAACATCTTGGGGCCGTAGGAAATGGTTACTGTCGAATCTTGCGACCAACTGCTTCCTGTCTTTGTTATCCCTGTAGAACTTACTGTGTAGTCGGGAGATGAACCTAATGAAGATAGTTTTGTTACAACCCCTGCTTCTTCAACAGTTACTGTGTATACTTGGTCAACCGTATCATCAAAATCTGCGATTGAAAAATGTGTAGAAAATGTTAACTCAGTTTCTATTTGTGATCTGCCAGAAGATGATGCAGATGAACCTCTAACTGATGCGAGAAGTTCTGAATCGAATGCCATATTCTTTTCAAATATATTTCTACCAACTACACACGGATTTCCATCTTTATCTAAAAATTCTGTAACAACACCAACCGCGCCAGATTGTTCGCCTATCACTCGTTGGCCAACTCTGAATTGTGCTACTTCAGTAAATCTTGCTGCAGCAGGATAAATTTCTTTTGCGAGAGGCTTATTATCGGCACCAGTATCACCAGCCAAAGAACCAGAGACATTTGAAGTCGTTACTGTGTCTTCGTCATTTGATCCTAAGAAAACACCAGAACCCTGTTCACCAACAGTGTCTAATTGATTAAAAACTCTTTCATACTTGTCTGCACCAACACTAAAAATGATTTTCCTTACTGGATTTTGGTGACTAGTATTGCCAGAAACTCCAGAAACACTAGTTTCATTGGTCATCATATTTGATGGGTGCGGATTTAGATATGCAAATAATTCTGAGTTAGGGCCTAGATATGTTGCTGATGCTGTAGTTCCATTTATTTGTTCTAGAGTAGGAAACTCTGACCATCTTTTATTCCATCGTTCCGCATCAGCATATGCTTGGTGAATAAATTTGAATCTTTGACCAGACGGTGTATTTCCATTTGTCAAAGGTAAATCGTAAACGAATTTATTGTGATCGTGTTCATTAACAGGAGGTACTGTATAATTTGGAACCTTGTCGGGATCTTCATATGCATTACCATACGCTCCGCCGCCAACCGTAGAGGGATCGGAGTCGTAGTGGTATACAATGAATTTATCGATAAATGATGTTAATTCGCTGTCAGAAATCGTAAGTTTGATAACTTCGGGGCCTACATCGGTAAATCCGTTCGCCAATAAATCGTCGGTCAGCTGACTAAGAAGTGGTTTATCGTCATCTTTATCCTTATCCCAATGATACCCGTCAAGATGTATAACATTATTTCGTTCAAGATTGACGCCCATATGGAGCTCCTTTGCGCTTAGTTTAATACTATATTTAGTTAGATTGTGTTAGTATTTATAATTATTTTTTACTCTATCAAGGAGTAGAACCAGAAACTACCAAGTCAATATCATCCTGAGTTCCGTTTGCTAGAGTAAATCTTAACAGACCACTTATCAACTCTTGACCATCAAATGTAGTCAATAAAGGAACTTGTTCTTCTGTTCCATTGTTCAGTAGAAGTGGCAAGAAAGGAACGCTACTGCTACTAGTCGCACCGCCGCCCGATGTAGTAGATATTGTAGAAGGTATGAACTTACCAGTCGTATCGTCATACACAATACCTACAGGTTCTCCACCAGCAACCAGAGTATCTATTTCTGATTGCGTGTGTCCAGAATATTCGAAGTTATTTAGTGCGTTTTGAATGTTCTGTATATTATTAACCAGAGACTGTATGTCTGTGCCGATAGATCCACCGCCAACTCCAAAGTCACCAACATATCTCGCACCAGATATGTAAATTACATTTCCATTGATTCCGCTTGGAAGATTATTTCCGATAAAATGAAGAATACCGCTTTGATAATCAAAGAACCATTCGTCGTTGTTTCCAGAACCAGCCGCAAATATTTGACTTCCAGTAGATTGGGGGGTTGACTCTCCGGAAGATTCTATGTATACTTTGACCTGATATGTAGAACCAAACTCTGGCGGAATCCAATCTGTCAATCCCGTTATCCATGTCCTATTCGCAGAAGCGGTCAAATCCTTCGTACATTCCACTGTACTGGACTGAGAATCTAAATAGACCCCAACATAGGTAGTGTCTTCTACGGGCATCACGGCGGGAATCTGTGCGGAATCTGACCACAATTTATCCCCTCTTATCAATAAAGGACTAGGAATGCTCTCGTTTGTCGCACCTTTTATTGAATTGATATCTGTCTTGGAAGCACCATAACCAAGCTTCTTCCATAGATAGTCAATTTTTTGATCGTCGGAGATTGCCATTATTGCCTCTATGTGATATTAATAGAATTGACTGACTGTCCAGTGTTCAATGCAATTCTAACCAATGCAACATTTCCAGTCGCGTTTGTCAAGTTCTCTGTTCCCAATGTCATTCTGTAAAACCCGCTTAGTGTGGTGTTTGATTGTATTTTGTCCGAACCCGTAGACGCACAACCATTACTTCCGTTTCCTCCAGCAGCAGTATCCTCGCCAGGCACACCAGCACCAGCATACTGAACTGAACAATCCAACCATCCGCTGATTGTACTGGAGTTATCTATTGTAGTGCCCGGCGCAGCAATCCAAATACCACTAATACCTCCAGAGGATATATTGATGTTGAAGTTTGCGGTCACTGTTCTTCTGAACGCAAAAGTAAAATACTGAATTCCTGTGTCTCCACTTCTATCTGGCCCAACCGGAAGATATCCAGAAGTATAATCTGCGACACTATGAGATAATCTTCCTAGTCTTATAGTTGCCTCTTGTGTTCCCTCTACGCCCGGATCTGATGACTCTGTGTAAAGACTATTTGTATAGTAATTTATTGAGTTACTTATAGAAGGATTATCCGTAGTCTCTGAAGCAAAATTAAATATTCTCACTCCATTATCATTAAAACCATCTCCCAGAGAAGAACTTACAGGTATAGATGTTTCGTTGATGCCTGTCTGGTTTGCGGTGTGAACCTGTAAAATCATATCATTAGTTTCATAACTGCCAGCACCGTTGACATTCAGACCTCTAACTTTTATTTTTTCCACAGACCGAACACTTGACGAAGTAATATTGACAGTCAAATCTCGTATGGTATATTGAGTATCTTTTGCTGTATTTGCATTCGGTATTCCTCCAGTCAAGAAAGAGTCTGGTGGATTGTCCACCTCAGAATAAGAATAATTTTCACTCGCAATAGAACTTCCACTTGTCCCTTCTAAGTTTGTGCTTGAAGAAACTTCTATCACACTATTAGTTACTCTATATGTTTGACCTATGAAGTTTGTTATTTGTATTCCGCTCCATGTAAGAGATGACCCAGTATCGTAGTAGGGAATACCACTGATGTACTTGTATGTTCCAGTTTTTTCTGTTATAGTACCATTCGTAACTGTCGGTGTAGATGTCAGATCGTCTTTAACAAATTCTACTTTGTTTGTGCTTCCAGTTTCTGTATGTGTCAATTTAAAACTATTGATACCGTTTGGAATTGTGCTTGAGTCTTTTGATACCTTTGCCTTGAATCCCTTGTACAGATCCGGATGATATATGCTTGAATTGAAGATAGTTGTAGCACCTTCTGCGTTGAGAAGATTGTAGTCACTTTCTTGCGTGACAACTAAACTTCCATGTGTACCTGTGTTGCTTCCAGTAGTTAAGGTTACTGAACCGTCTGCGGCCTCATTCACTATAGCACTCAACGCACCAGAGTCTGCGTTATACGCAAATGAAGTTATCTCACTAGACTCAGTAGTTCCAGAAGTTGATGTAATTCTATTGACCTCATCTCCATCGGATTGAGTTGTGACTCCGGTGTTGTCGGTAAAACCGTGTGCAAGTCTTGGAGAAGAACCAACATCTTGAGTGAATGTGATTGTCTTTGTGTTCAATCCATTTGGAGGATCTATGTCATCATCATACACCTTCAGAGAGAGTACGTTGTTGATAGGAATTACAGACGGATCTGCAGTTGTGTGAGTGTCCAACGTAAGTCTCAAAGTATCCCTTCCAGTTCCAGACTCGGTTCCTTGAGCCCATGTATGTTGTAGTCTGTCCCCGCTCACACCACCAGCAGCAGAATCACTTGCGATTGTATCGTCAGTAGAACCATCGCCCCAGTCCATAGAGTAAGTAACATCGCCCATTGATGTATTTGTTGTAAGATTTTCCATCCACAAAGAGTTTCCTTCTATGACATATAAATCATTCATAGTCAAGTGCGAACCACCGGAAGAGTTGCGATACAGTCTGAAAGCAACTGCCGGGTTTGCGGTGTAAATTATGATATAGTCTTCTCTGGTGTGGGAAGCTTCACTTCCAGTTCCCGATCCCTGATTATGAAATGCTTTGACTGTAATAGTGTAAGGACTATCCGTGTTGGATGTGTATATGTGACTTGGAGTAGAGCTAGAAGAGCCGTTTGTTTGAGACCCATCTCCCCAATCTATATCATAACGATTTGGATTGCCGTCTGAAGTTATATTAAGAGTGACATTCAGACCTTCGCCACCAGACAGTGGGTTTCCTGTGAACGAAACACTTTTGACAAATGTATTATTTCTGATATTATCTAATGCTTCATTGAGATCATCAATAACATCCGCAGTCTTCGCAGTATCCGATATTCCTATCGCACCGTCATCGTAAGTCCCATCTGTTGGAAGACCTATAGTCAACTCATTCGCGGTCAAAGTTGCACTGACTGATAGAGTTCCTACTTTAGTTGCTGAATCGTAATCAAATATTAAATTGCCATTGAATACGAGTTTCTCTACTTCGACATCATTTATTGCAACTCCAGAGACATCTGTTCCAGAAACTATCTGCGAACTTCCAACCTCTATCCAATTGTTATTGTGAGAATAGTAAAGAGAACCAGTAGATAAATCTTTTGCAAGTCTGCCACTTTCTGGACTCGCAGGGAAGTCTGCGAAGGTTGCGAAATCTTCGTATTTAATTGCGCTGAGATTTGCTCGAAACTGATCTAATGTAGTAGTTCCAGTTCCACCACTCGCAACCTCAAGAACATCATCCTCGTTGAATTCTCCAAGGATAACTTCTCCATCGCTCTGAAATATGGCCTTTAACGGTCTTGGTGTATTAAATGCCAAAGTATATCTCCTTACCCACCAGCACTAACATTATCACTTCCTTCCAAGATAGCAGATCCACAAGATACCGGATCTCCTTTTCTTGCAAGAGGTTTTCCATTTACATAAACAGTAGAAGATCCCACAGAAGTAACTCCACCGTGTTTCGATTTACCGCACTTATGAAGATTCCAAGAATCTCCTTTTCTGTGCGCTGCCTTTCCGTTTATAAAGACATTATTACTGCCCTTCACACAAGTCCTAGGCGCATAACATCCATGACCTGTACAAGAGTCTCCTAATCTAGTTACAGCTGACATATATTGGATATCCTCTTGTTGTAACTCTTTCTGGATTATCTTCGTAATAAGTCTGTTCGTCCACTTCTTCTTTACAATCCAATTTAAATTCTTCTATTCTTTCTAATCTTTCGTAAGTTTCTTCTTCGAAAGGATTACCTTTCGATAACTCTAGGAACTCTATTTCTTCATTAAATTGTTCCAGAGTAAGATTGGTTCTTCCTGCTCTATAATCCTTCGTCAGTTCGTCTATAGATTCTTGTATTGCAGTTATATTTGCGTCTACATCAAATCTATAATGGCCCAGACTTCTCATATGAGTCAACCATTCGTATTGATCTTCTCTGTCAGATATACCTTCAGTATTTAATAAGAACCTATCTTTATCATAAGTATAATTATTATTTATGGGGAAAATTAAGTCAATCTGTTTTATTAATCCGCTAGCCGTAGATAATTCTGATTCTAAAACTACCAACCCATTGACTCTTTCTAAACTTTCCAATACTATTCTCAATTCATCATTCACAAATATTTGATTAGTTTCGGAAGAAATGAAAGAACCCTCTATATTATCTATTTCATATCTTATAATATTGAGATTTGTTGGATCTGCTCCAAGAACAGAAAACTCTTTGGTGTAATTAAATAGAATCCTTGTCACCGTAGCGGAACCTTGTAAGTTGCCAGAACTATCTCTTTGTATTATATTGTCTCCAACAGAAAAACCAACGTCATCTATAATATCTATAGTTCCTTGTGTAGTTGCCCTTCCGACAATTGTAACCTCTACCTCTTTAACCTGCTCTGGATTAAAGTCATCATAGTTAGTATCTATCTCTAAGTTCTGCGTCTTTATCCACGATTCATATGAATACTGATTTAGGAACTGTTCTGTTTCGCCTATATTGCCACTAATAATTCCATTGTTGATTGTTAAACAATTAGGCAATCTGCCATTTACTACTTCATACACAAAATTAAAAGTATCTCCTATTGCGTTTTGGTCTAAATCGTGGAATACTGGATCAAACTCAAAAAGTTTCCCAAACGCAGAATCTCTTCCTACAACACTCTGAGAAAATCTATATTCCTGATCTACATTTTCTGCAGTAGTCTCCTTTATGTATTCTGTTTCCATGAGTCTGATGCTATTACTCATAACCATAACATGAGGAACGGTATGGCCCAAATGAGATCCTCCATTTACTGGATGATTTGACTCTGGTCTATAATATAATGTCTCGTGTGGCTTTATTGAATCATGAGACGTTAAGTTAGTCGATAAGAATAAATCATTGATATACTCATAGACTGTATCATATTCTTTAAAGTATCCAGCATATCTTGCTTCTAGAGAATTGTAGAATATGAATACTTCTCCTGCTTCTGATACAACATATTTTCCGCCAAACTTAATCTCTTCATATCTAAACTTAAAGATATTCTTATCTGGGGTGTAAACTTTTGTTTGAATAAACTGTTCGTCTGGGATATATGCGGTATCAGTAGAAGTTTTAATATATGGAACATACCCAAGATAATCCTGATAATCTTCCAGTTCAATATAGAATATACTACGAACAAAAGTCCTGTCACTATCTGAAATATATTTTGGCGACAGATCGATAGTTATATCATTCTTTTCTTGTGTGTAAAATTGAGTTTCAATTACAAGATCCGAAATGATTTCATGATGTTCACCTGATGCTGTTTGTCTTGGCATATATCTTTGGAAGAAATTATTAATTGGATGATATTCTACATTAGGACTTCCGTATATTAAATTCTGAGCCTCATACACCCTATCTACATCGTTATCAAAAAACATAGAATCGTCTATCTGTTCTATCGTATCTTTAAACTCTAGATAGTAAAGACCAGTTTCTGGATTTTGTAGAATGGGAACAGTTTCTTCAAAAGTGGCCTTTTCTATTTCTTTGTATATTCCCCTTTCTTCTATATCTAAAATAAACGAACTCTTATTTAGTGAGAAGTCTTCTAGTCTAGATTTAATCAATAGTTCAGTAACAATATTTAAATTGAGAGTTCCGTCGAGAGGATTTAGTGCGGATTTAACATCTTGACTACTTGTGCTAAAATAAAGTGCCCGAAGTAATTGTTTAGATTCTATATCTCCAATTCCAACTTCTTTTATCTGATCCTCAACTATATTTAAATTTCTAAGGGCGTACTCTTTCTTTCTTTCAAATAAATCTAGAGTCATAGATGAATATGCTAACAATTGCACTTGAATTTTTGCACTTACTTCTTCGTAAGACATTCCAGTAGAAAGAAGATTATCCAGAGATTGATATATTTCTGAAGTATATTTTGTGTTTATAAGATTGGTGTTGTCTTCTACATTAAAAGAAGAACCCAAGATATATTCTAAGTTATGCTCGGGGGCATCGAAAAATATATTGTATCTTTCTCCACTATAGACTTCCTTGGTATCAAATGAAGTAGAAGTAACTCGGTCAAGATAATCGCTGTACTTAAATGGATCGTAGTAAATATTTTGACGCTCAGAAAACCCATCAACCATGTCAATGACATATTCTTTGAAGTGGTTCTCATAAGTAATATCAACTTCGGAAGCCTCAGTATAGATAAATGAAGACATACGAACTGTCTTCGCTTTCGTTATTATATTACCGGATCCAAAAAATACTGGCATCTTATAACCTTATATCTCTACTTATTCCAAGTCTATCTATGAATGGCCCAATGAATTGATCAGTAGTTGCGATTCTAAATGGCCGCAGTTTATAAAATGTCATCGTTCCGTCTCGGAGTTGTATAATCCCCTTTGTCTCAAAGTCATCATTTACCTCATCCGGATCCTGGCCATCGTCTGCGTTGTCTAAAGGAGTCTCTGATTCACCAGAACCATCACTAATATTTCCCGCATCAGTTTCAGTTTCGTCTGCCTCATCTGTTATTTCGCTTACTTCATCTTCAGCGTCATCAGAAGAATCCCCTATGTTTGTTGGATCATCTTCGACTACATCTGTAGAATCTCCTATGATAGATGGATCCTCTTCGAAATCATCAGTAGAATCGCCGATCTGAGATGGCGTCTCTTCAACAACATCAGACGAGTCTCCAGTGTCTGTTGGTTGTTCTGTTCCAATATCAGAGGAATCTCCGGTGTCTATTGGTTGTTCTGTTCCAACATCAGCAGAATCGCCAGTATCGCTCGGATCTACTTCGCCAAGATCGGCAGAGTCTCCTGTATCTTGCGGATCTACTTCTCCAACATCAGCCGAGTCTCCAGTATCTTGAGGATCTACCTCACCAACATCAGCAGAATCCCCAGTATCTTGAGGATCTACCTCACCAACATCAGCAGAATCCCCAGTATCTTGAGGATCTACCTCACCAACATCAGCAGAGTCTCCGGTATCGCTTGGATCTACCTCACCGACATCTGGAGATATCGCAGTGTCTTCTGTAACTTCTATCGCATCTTCTGGAGATATAGACACATCCGGAGCATCTTCTAATACTTCATCTGCTGGATCTGATATATCGGATGCTTCTTCCTCTGCCTCATCAGAAGATAGCCCGACATCCGATATCGGATCCACTGCGTTATCTGGTGGCGCAACAGTGTCAGAGGATTCTTCTAAACTTTCATCAGAAGATACGCCAACATCAGTTATTGGATCAACCGCACTATCTGGCGGTGCAACAGTATCTTCTATTTCCTGTTCTGCAACTTCTATTTCTGGAGAAACTTCTCCCAGTTCGTCTTCTGCTAGTTGAGTTGATTGTGAAGAATCTTCTGTAGTATCTTCGCCCTCAATTGTTGTGGTTGATTCGTCATCTATAATGGTTTCATATTCTAAAACATCAGAAGTTCCTTCTTCTGAAGTGTCTTCTCCAGTGACTGCCGAATCTGTTTCGTCAGATCTTTCTTCTTCTCCAGTAACTGTAGAAGTTGATTCATCATCTACTGTGGCCTGACCCAACACTGTATCATCAGTCGCGAACAGTCTTAGAATATTATCTACAAATTCATTCTCTTCAGTAGACACAAAATTCAATAAATCTTGTATCTCTAAAGTGCCTTCTGTAAAGTCAAGATCTCTTAATTCTGCGACCACATCATCAAATGACGATCCTATTATAAAGCTTTCAAAGTTGTTCTCTAGTTCTGATATGAGAGTTTGATCTAGAAGTTGAACTCTATCAGTATCCTCTATTAAATTCTGAACATTTTCTAGGAATGTTTCCACAAAACTTACAATATTAAGATTGACCAGAGTATCTAATAGAGTTGTTTCCGCAAGATCATACTGGAATTCTGATTGCTTTTCTAATTCTTCGATTAGGGTTTTCGCAAAGACATCATCAACATCTGTTATCTCTGTTCTTCTTATGGTTTCTAGATCAAATGATTCTTGTTCTTCGCCAAATAATCTCTGAAGGGCATCAACTAATAATTCTTCTTCTGCTGTTACTAGAGTTTTAATTAATGCCTGTTCGACAAATTCCGTGACCAATTGAGTCAATACTTCTACTATTTCTGCTTCTTCGCCTAACAATCTATTAAATAAATCATCGACAGTTTGCAATCCGACAGATCGTATCGTAGATAAGGATAATGATTCTGGAGCAGTTATAGGTTGGAATGATTGTAACGATTGATCTACAATATCAATTAGTTCGTCAATTGGTTGAGGATCTTGTACATCAATGATCTCGCTCAATTCTTGAAGAACATTATCACTTATCTCTGTAGATTCTAAGAAATCCGCAAAGGCCTGTTGCGATAGATCCGGATCGTCTGAACTTTCTCCAAGTTGTTGTTGGATTGATTGTAATAATTCTTTCGTTTCTATTAGTGTTTGTTCTCTTCCTTCCAGAGTTTCTGATACTTCTGTTGTTTCTGGGGCCTCTGTAGTTTCTGTTATCTCAGAAAACAACTCATTCAATCTAGTGGTGAATGATTCCTTTAATTGTTCAGAAGTATTCTCTACATCAGTTAATAAAGTTTCTTCGGAGTCTGAAGTGAATTGTTGGAGTAGTGTATCGTCATTTAAAATATCTTCTACAATATTTCTAGAAGTGTCATTTATTATTTCTCGGAAACTATCGAATATTTGACCTATCGAACTTAAATCTATTTCGCCCGAAGTATCAGTATCTACAAATCCAGCTTTCTGTAAAACTTCTAATATTAGATCTGGTTCTATTTGATTTATCGGAGAAGTCGCGGAACCTCTATTTGCAGAAATCGCGTCGGATAAACTAGAGGCAACAATAGAAGTAAGAATTTCTGATATTCTTGTATTTTCGTCGTTAGATTGACTAGAGAATTTCGCTGGTTCATTTGCGAGAGGATCATTTATCTCGACACTCCAAGAAAAAGTGTCTGCGACTTCGTAAATAAATCCAGATACTCTTTCAAGAACTTGAACTTCGTATGCGACAGGCTGATTTATTACTTGATGATTGACTTCTAATCTTAGTCTATCACCATTCTGAACTGATACTACATTTCCCCAGAAAATGTCATCCACATACATGAACGCACTTAAGGATACGAGTACAATAATATCATCTAATCCAGAGATGACAATTTCATTTGAACCAACTGATTGTGGTTGAGCATTTAGTTGGGTTTCAACATAATCCTCAAATAAAAATATTGTTTTATAATCTGGCATTAGGTTCTCTGGATATAAAAAAAGGAGACATAGGCCTCCTTTTATTTATGACGATTTATTGAGGTCTAAGTCCTAACAACAAAATCCGAATAGATAGGATTGATAGGGCCACCTCTTACTAGAACAAATATTCTCATACCGTTTCCATAACTCTGCGTAGATTGCATACCTACATAAGATCTGGATGCAGAACTTGATGAAGTATCTGTTCCGGTGTGCCAAGAATATATGTCTCTGTAGTTAAGAACATCTCCATTTACGGAAGTATAGTCTCCAGCAGACGATGCGCTAGGCGCAACACCAACGCCGTTATCAAGACTAAATGAACCAGTGATATCACTCGCAAGACTTACTTGTTTCCCGTCTAGATCGTATTTTGGAGACGCTACAGTACCAATACTAGTGAAACCTCCGAGCGTCGATGAACTAGCACCAGAATAACATATCAAATCCATTTCGGAGTTTGGATAGATAAACTTCTGTGTTGTCAAAGGAGAAGGGAATGTGAACACAAACGTCTTATCCTGAGTGATTGATAATTGTTCCTGTGGATTGATAATCGCTGGACTATCTATCTGAGGAATAACAGCAGAGACATGGAAGTCCCATGGCTTCAATACATCACTTTCGCGAACAACAAATCGATATATCGCAATAGTGTCTTTGTGTAAGTTAGACCAAGCACTAGGAATATCTCTATCTTCTGGTATTTCTAACAAGTAAGTTGCAGAAGCGGAATCCGTTTCTTCTGAAGAGTTATAGTTCTCATAAGAGAATTTCAGTTGTTCTCCATTTACCAATTCGTTCTTGACGTATATTGTATCTTGTGCGACAGAATATACATATTCGTTTTGTGCGCTGAGAGTTATGTCTCGGAAAGATACATCTCCATCAGATGTGATAATGTATCCAGAAGGATATGGAGAAGAACTAATCTCTACGCCATTTACAAATACATCCAGTCTGTTCACTTCGTATAATGGTTTAATTTGTGCAGTGGGCCTTATCTGAGAAGTTCCTCCAAACGGATTGATGTACTGTCCTTGATAACCAGCACCATTCCAGACATACAACAAGATAACCTTTGTATTTTCTGGACTGAAGTAAGAACGGACTTCTAGAACATCGCTACTGGATAATTGTCCAGTTACTGTTTCGTCGTAACTAAATCTCGGCAGAGCACTCGTTGTTGCTGCAACCGTATCTATAGAAACCGTTACATCTCCTGATTGACCTACAGAAGCAGCTTCTAGAACAATACTTCCAGCAGGAGAAAATGGAACTGATTCGCTGACCTTGACGGTTTCGGTAATAGTAAATTCTCCTAACGCACTGATACTAACACCAGTTGCAGTTCTGTTTCCGCCGTCGAAGATTATATCCGCAGCTGCCTGAGTTCCAAGAGTATAATTAGATAAAGTTACAGTAAAAGAAAACTCTTGAGATATTTGATATTGAGAACTTGGTATCAACGCACCGTTCTTTAGTACTCTTTGTGCGACAACTGAATTTCCTGCTGCGTCATACCATCCATGTCTTCCCAATTGTAGAGAAGTCGCAAGAACCGCGCCTGGCATATTTGGGCCTTCTACTAAATCTGAAATGTACATACTGGGAACAATATTTTCTGTATCCAGAGTCTTGAACTGCAGATACCAATAATCGTCAGTTTCTTTTACAACCTCGTAATCAAGACCTTCTGTCAGGGTTGCAACTCTATTACTTCCACCAGTGGCAACGTCTAACGCTTGAACTTGATATGGGGCAAGACCGGACTCGGATGGCCCAAGTTGTTCTTGTCGAGACAGACTCAGAGTGTTCAATTTCTTAGGAACATATCTAAGACCATCTGGGTTTGACAACTGAATACCGGCAGTCGCTGCAGTTGCATAAGAGACGATTGCAAATTCTTGATCCGCTGCTTCTATTGCGTCTGTAGGAACATTAACAGATGGTGTTCCAGATTGAGCATAAGGATAACCCAACATATCTCCCGCAGTACTTAATCCAGTATCTGGTGGCATAAGTCTGTTGTAGACACCCTTTGTCGTATAGTTTGATCCAAGAGGGAGTTGATAGTTACCAGCACCAAGAGCATAGTCTGCGATATTTTTCTCATGAATTGGATCGTAACTAACAGGGGGAGTTCTATAACTCGTTCCTCTGTAGTATGCGGTTCCTGCATTTGATACTGCGACTGGTTCTTTGTCCGTTATGATAGAAAACTGTATCGGAGTCTCTGGTGTTAACTGAGTTCCGTCCGTCTTGAATATAGGCCCAAGATCTGTTGTTTCGATGACCGTCTTTCCACTGGCAAAGGTTTGAGATGAATATGAAGCAAAGAACCCCATATTAAAATCAGACGCCTCTGTGGGGCGTTTAGACGGTGCATACACGCAATGAACTGGAGACTTACCATCTTCTAAGTCAATCTTACCGGAGATATTATTAACGTGTCTCTGAACTACAAACCATGCGTAGTCATCATCTGACACTGAAGCTTGATCTTGAATAAAGAATGCGGTTCCATGATCCGAACAAGTGAGACGATATGATATGGGATAACTTCCAGCAATATTTCCATCAGTCTTTCCCTGCCTTCTATAGAAACCAGATTTTGCTTTGTTTCCTCTCTCATCAAACTTGTAATACACATCGGAAAGTTCGCCCGGACTTCTTGTTGGGCCAGATTCGATACCATCTCTTCCGACAGTTTCTGACAATGTTCCGTCATCAAGAATCTGAAACTTAGTTCCAATATTTACATGAATATATTCATCTCTAGAGTCATAGAAAAATCTCATTCTCCATTTCTGTGGAGTTCTATTTTCCTGAGCAACCTGAGAGGCGACTGCAGTAGTAGGAACAAATGTATTAGATGAGTCGATATCTTTCAATGAAGAAAGAATATCTGTTCCTTTTTCTGATTCTACTACAAATACTGATCCAACTCTTCGAATACAATCCATGACTGAAGTATGATCTTGTTGACCATCAAAATCTATTGGAGGATTTGTGATGTCATAATCTTGTACTCTTGGGTATATTATATTATATGGCTGTGGTTCGACATCAGCACTAGGAATTACTAACATCCACTCTCCCTCGTTATAAGAGGTAGTGGAAGAATCTGATTTGACTTTAAGAACTGTTATGTCTGCGATATTATTAGTTACCGAATCGACCAGAAAGACACCAGTTCCATACTTTTCTTTTATTCTCTTTCCTGTATCGGATGGATCAAAATTAACTGATGCCCCAGAAGAATCTGTTAGTGTAATTGTGCCAGATTGATCAACGCTATTTACTGCAATATCAACCGCTGCGACAGATTTCTTTTGTTGATTAGATGACCATGCTTCAGAAAAATCATTTCGATATGGATGTAGCGTTAAATCTTTCGCAAGAATTTGAAGAATTCCAGAAGGATCCGCGTTCCCTGAGTTTACTACAGGGAAATACTGAACTACTATTTTTAGACCTGACGCTGGAGCGGTTTTAAATGTTATAGTTCCATTATCACTATCGTCTGAAGTTTGCGGAGGTGTATAATAGAACTCTCCATTATTCGCAAAGGTCGAATCTCCAGTAATATTATCTAAACTATACTCTGGCCCATTAACAGAAACTTGGAACACGCGAAACTGCTGAACATCCGATAGGTTCAGATTAGGTCTTTTACCTTCCTCAGAAAATACTGGAAACGATGTTGATGTTCCATCCCCTTGTAATAGGTGAGTAAAATAAGGAGGTTGAACAGTAAGTATTTCATTTCTTTGTACTGAAAATCCGGAAGACTTAAATGGATAATTCAAAGTCGAAGACATACTTTCCTCTTTATATTATTTATGAGATATTACGAATGCGAAACTCCTTATGTTGGAGCTTCACCTTCGGTAACATCACTATAACGTACACTAGAACCAGTAACTTGTAAGAATACTCTCATACCATTACCATTTGGTTCTGTACTCATCATACCTTCGTACTTCCTCTTATTCTTCTTCCAGATGTACTGTCGATTGTCTGGCCCGGTATGCGCCGCAAACCTAAATGGCCCAGCACTATCGGAAATTCCAGTAGGATTGATACCTTCTAAATTAGCGCCAACAAATAGAGTTCCGTTCTTTCCATCTGAGTCAGAATACTTGTCAATTTCAATATGACCAGCCTGTGTAGAGAAGTCAGCAGAAGAAATTGCAATCAAGTCTAATTCACTTCTAGGATAATAGAATCTTTGAGAAGTCAACTGAGTTGGGAAACTAAATACGAAATCCCTATCCTGAGTGATTGACAACTGTTCTTGTGGGTTGATAATTGAGTTAGAATCTGCTTCATGCATTGTTGCAGAAGTATGATAATCCCAAGGTTTCAGCACATCACTTTCTCTTACGACAAACCTGTTGATAGTCTTAACAGAGTTTTGGTTACGATCCGGAAGATCTCTATCCGGCGGAACTGTCACAATGTATGTGGTCTGTGATGGAGTAGATGAGTTATAATTCACCAACTTCATAGAGAATGAAGAACCTGATCGTGGAGTATCTCTAAAGTAGAGAGTCTGGTTGAAGAAGTCATACAGATACCTGTTAGGCCCTGCAGTCAAGTTCAACTGAGATGTTCCGTAATCTGAGAAGATTGGGTCGCCTGGCAACTTACCTCTCAACCCAACAGAATCTGTGGAAGTTACTAAAAAGTCTGATGGAGTTAGTGCTTGTATATTAGTTACAAATGTTGCGTCAAACGGATCTCCAGATCCGGTAGAACTCTTACTTTCGTTTGTTGTTCCGCCAGGGCCGCCGCTGAGTCCGGTGACAAAGGATAGAGTATCACCTGCAGCATTTTCCGGCAACTTAAAGTTGGTTCCAAATGCATCTACTCCAGCATTATCAAGACCCTCTAAGAATCTTTGTACTGTTGCGGGATCTCCATTTCGTACCCATTCGTCATATGTAAGAACATATGCGTTGGGATCTCGTAGAATTTCTACGCCGTCAAGAGCAACTACCAAACTTTCAAATACCTTTTCTCTGTTTGCGGATACTTCATTAAAGAGAATATCTAATAGTGCATAAGACGGATCGTCCCAGTCGCCCAATGTAAGGGGATCTTGACCCGCCGTTTGATTTGTCGCGTCATCAAATGATGATACAGAACTTATTTCAGAAACTGGAAATGTTACATTACCAGAAAGTTGAGTACCTAATTGCTGGCCAGGGTTTGTCTGCCAACTTGCTCCTGCCTGCGCCCCAACCTGTAATGGTGTGGTTGAAGATGCCACAGGATAACTTGCGCCGCTGGTAACATTACCGATATTAGTAAACCTACCTGATCGTCCTAGTGCTCCAAATCCTAAAATACTTAGTTCAGATACTTTATCTCCACCAGAATTCCAGTAAGTGGTTGCAACCGCATCACTGACATCCGCACCACCGATAAAACCAACATCCAGTTCATCTTTATATATTGGTGTGCCTGGCGTTGCCTGGGGAATAGCGTATGTTCCTGTGAAGTCGATTGCGTTTACAAAGTCGTTAAAGAAACTCTGGTCTCTGTTTACAAAGATTGTAGGAGCTTCTGTTTCTAATTCTCTACCAAAACTATCAAATATGTTTCTTGGTTTAGAAAGATCCGCGACATCTTGTGTTGAGTAGTATGTGTTCAAGTCACTAATTTCTACTGGTCGTTTTGTTGGTGAGTATACACAGTGTACTGGAGACTTACCAGAGAATTCTGGTTGTCCTGTAGACTGGTCAACGTGACGTTGTACAACAAACCATGCATAGTCATCATCTTGGTCTACTGATGCTTGATCAAATACGAACAGTCCCATACCGTGGTCGGTTACTGTCATTCTATATGACATCGGATATGAACGTGCTACTTCATCTTCACTCTTAGATACTCTAGTAAAGAATTGTGACTTTGCCTTTTGGATTCTGGTGACAACGCCTCGACCAATGCTTGGTTCTTGGTAAACGTCACACAATTCGCCCGGCTCTCTGTAGATGGGATATTTCGCACCATCTCTTCCTTGACCTTGTGTAATTGTCATGTCATCAAGGAGTTGATATTCTGTTGCGACATTGACCTTAATCTGAGAACCATCACCACTGTATTCAAAACGAATTCTCCAGTTTTGTGGTTTGGTCTTATTTGATGTTGGATCGGTAGAGATCGGAGTCAATTCGTCATCTGATAGCAAGTCAGTTCCTCTTGCGGATTCTACAAGAAATTTTGTAGTGACTTGTTTCAGTGCAGCAAGAACATCTTCTTTGGAATTACTTACTGGTTTGGGGTGAATCAGATTAAACGCAGGGATAAACTGTTCGTCATCTTTGAATTCTAGTAGGAACAGATCTCCTGACTTGATAAAATCTAAGTCTGCAGATTGAGTTTTACCAGTGTTAAGTCCAGTCGCAACCGGATTATCTGGATCGGTATCATCGACAAGATCAGAAAATAATATAGTTGCTCTATTTCCAGAAGACGGGTTGGTATATGTGATTTGTCCACCGTCAGGATCGAATGGCCCAAACTTTGCACCAAATGGAACTGCGAGTGAATGCTTCCAGTGAAAACCTACAATAACTTCGACGGAACTTGCGTCAGATACCCAGTTGAATTCAGAAGAAGCAACCAATAACTTAATGGTTACAGAACGATCTGAGTTTTGTTCAACAGACCAGTATTCATCTTGGATAACTCTTCCTGCAATAGATACTCGGAATTCTCCGTCTCCTAAATCAGCAATAGAAAATGGGAAATCACTAGTTAATGTTTTTGGAGTAATGTTGGATGGATCTGAGTCCGATATATCTACAGCCGAATATGTTACTGCGTGTTCTCTAATAAGTTTGTAAACCGCATTAGGAGTTCTTGCCGTTTTTCTAGCATCCTCAATCGCTTGAGCAGTGTTAGTTGCTGGGTTCTCACTAAAGTCATCACTAAAAGACTCTGAAAGTCCAATTGGACTAGCGGAACCCATATACTTGAATATTTCTGGAGAATCATAAGGATGGATACACATATCACTTGCAAGTTGGAAAAGAAGTCCGCCTCTGGAACCAGTCCATTGAGTTTCATGTTCTTGATATGTAATCTCTAAGATTTCGTTACCTGATGGAGTATACTCTGGTGCGAATTCAATGCCTCCGAATACGCCAAGACTCTGATCGAACTTTACTGCGCCCAATCCAGAAACAGTATCTCCTTCTGCATAGGTTTCCGTAGAAGAATCCCAAATTGCTTGGTCAGTCTTACCAGAAGCAGTACCGTTCTGTGCAGAAGAGTTTCCTCCATTTGCAACAGAGCCCGGAGCAATTGTTCTATCTAGGTCATAACGAACACCACCAACTTTGATGCTCCACTCCCAATCTTTACTTGTGAAATCAATCTTAGACCTCAAGAAAAACTGGTTCTTTGTACCTTCAGCAGAATGGGTTTCATATTGCTGACGATGAGGTATATTAATGATTTCATTTCTTTGAATACTATATCCACTTGCAACAGGCATTATTTTCTCCTTTGAGACATATTTTACTTATCTGACTATTTATAAAACTTTTTTCATCACTTAAATTAAGTTTGCGGAAGTATCTGTTCCAATGTTAACATCACTGTTAAAGATGTGTCTTCCGTTCACTAATAACATAATTCTCATGCCGTTTCCGTTGGCAAGAGTTGACCTCATTCCCTGATATCTTCTATTGTCTGCGTTTCCAGAAGGAAGATATGTATTCATAGGAACATTACTTCCTTCAGCCACAACCTCCGCAGAAGAAAAACATATGAGGTCTATTTCTTCTTTCGGATACATAAATCTTTGCGTTGTCAAACCAGTCGGGAATGTAATTACAAATCTATTGTCGTTAGTTATTGCTAACTGTTCTAGAGGATTTATAATCGCATTGCTGTCGGTCTGATGTTTAGTCGCAAGTTTATGAACATCCCAAGGTTTTAATATATCAAATTCTCTCGCAACAAATCGCCAGATAAGTTTTGCAGTAAATTCGTCTGCAAGAGAATCTTCTCTATCGTATGGACTCAGAATATAAAAACTATCATTATTTAAATTATCAACAGAATAACTGTTACCTTCGTTATCGAAAACAGTATTCACTGTGGTTTCTGCGGTTTGTAGATTCGCAGCACTCTCAGAGAAGTATACACCGAAATCTCTCGCATATACACTTTCTCTAGAACAAGAATAAAGAACATGAACTGGGTATCTTGAGGCCTCATCTGTTGGTGCTGTACCTTCTACATTATCTACGGTTCTTTGTACGCAAGTCCAAGCGTAATCGTCTGACTGATCACTGGCTGCATCGTCAAAGATATAGAAAACAAATCCTCTTTCTGTCATAGTCAAACGATATGACATGGGATACGTTCCCTCAAGATTAGTTCCGATCTTTGGAAATCTCTTGAACCAACCTTTTCCTTTTCTCTTATTTCTAAATCTCTTACTTCTATTTATTTCGGTAGTAACAAGAGTTAGAGCGAGGGTAAGGCTACTATCTGCACCAGTTACTGTTTCTCCTTCAACAAAAGGAATACTATTCCAATTAGAAAATGTAATGCTCTGTGTAGTAGATGCGGTAGAACAACTATGAACGGTTGCTGATGCTCCTCCTGCTCCAGTAATAACTTCTCCGACGGTATATTTGTTCACACCATCATAAGGCAATATTAATGATTGTGCAGGAATTGTGACATCTTCGAAGTGTAAATCAACTAGTTCGCCCGGAGTCCGAACTACAGAAGTTGTAAGAGTAGATCCATTTTCCAGAGTGATCAATCCATCATTTCCTGATATAGACTCTAACACACTGCCGTCATTCAGAAGTTGATTGGATGTCCCTATGTTTATTTTCAACCAACCGTACATACAGTTTGGTATTCCTTCTGATTCTGTCCAAGATCCATTAAATGTATATCCAACGTGTACGAGATTATTATCCGAATCTTTAGAGTTCTGAAGAAGATGTTGAGATTCTGAAGTTTCGTTGATATTCGCACCAGAAACATATTGCGCCTTGCCCATAGATCTCAATTTTAAATTAAGTTGATAAAGTTCTCTCTTATATTCTGTATCTGTGGTATTCAATCTTGGCCTTTCGTCAAACTCAAATCTTACTCTATATGACTGATCAACACCCCTAGAAACCGCTCCACGATTTGGAAGAATTTCGTTGGTTGTTTCTAACAACATAACGTGTTGACGTTGATTGCCTAATGGCCCAAAGTTAGCCTGACCAGAATATGGTTGTGAATTCAAATTAAGTTGATTGAAAAATTTTTTAGTAATATCGGTGGCAGAATTATCCCCTACTCCGACTAATTGTATTTTATTATCTGGAGTAGTTTCTCCGTTATACAATTGCCATGATGCAGTCATATCAGATGCAAGAGTCATCATCAGCCCAACACCAGAAACCGCGCCGGTGCTGTCAATTCCTCCAGTATCTGTGAGTTTAGTGAATCCAGACCTTGCCACGGATATTCCATAGTTAGGTAAATCACTTATACTGTTTATTAATTTTACTGCCATAATATATCTCTAACTTGGTTTAGTTCGAAGGCTGGCACTGGTGCTGGAACCACCGCCGGTCTGAACGCCTCCGGTGAATTCGCCACCACCAACTGTTACATTAGGATCTTGATACACATCCAAGAGAGTAGTCCATTCCGATACTATTGATTGATCTGCAACTTTTCTAAGTCTAAATTTAATTGTACTCTGAGACTCAGAATTGGCTATTAAGGAAAATTTTCTGAGTGACCCCAACGATTTAAAGTCACCAATGGGGCCCCCGGGCTTATACCCCGACTCATGTGTTGCACTAATTTCATACTTCTCTCCTACGAGGGAATTCGTTTGCTCGTGCCACCTGTATGAAAAATATACAACATTTCCAGTTTCATTACTTGCTATTTGAGTTAAATCATCCCCCGCCAAGATCTTCCCTCCATCACTAACAGCATTAAGTGTTATAGTTCCATTGGATTCAAACGAAATTTCCAATCTTCCCTGAGTCCCATAGTATCTGAATTGAAGATGGCCTAGATCGTCCGGAATGACATCTGCCGTATCTAGTGGTTCTACCACCTGTACTTCTGGAACAGCATTATCATCAGTAGTATCTTCTATAACAGTATTTGCTGGTGGTTGTGGAGAATTCGCTCGCCATCTAGTATATGTTGACAAATCTTCAGTATTTCCAAATGCAGTTTGTGGAAAATTGGTATAATTTACTCTGCTAGTTGCAGAGAAAGAATCTCCAGCAACTTTATCAATATACTGACTTTCTGTTAACAAACAGAAATTAACCTTTTGCATAGATCGGATATCAGAAAAATTAAACTGAGACGCCGGAGAATTTCCAGTTTGGTCTGTTGAATATATTTGGACAAATGATATATCTTTATCAGTCCAATCGCTTACTTTGGCCATCATTGTAACTGAAATCTGACAATTAAATGAAGACTGATCAAATACAGTATCATTATTACTAAAATTTTCCCAATAATTTCTCGTATTATCCCTGTCCCCTCTCTTGGTATCTAAACCACTGTCGTTGGCGATAGGTATGACTCTTCCACTTTTGGAATTTATATCTCTGCCACTGAATTGTCCAAACATAGGAGTAACATCATTATCAAAGAGTTGTGGATTGCTGCCCGCATAGTCTGCGAGGTCATATGACCCCTGATTATATGTTTTTGCGCCTATAGTTATATTTCTTTGAGTGTTGCTATTGGGAATCAAATAAACATGAGATTTCTTGATATCATCTCTTACTCTAAGGAGATCAGAACTAGTATGAGAAGTAGTAAGTAATCCTCCATTTGAAGTAGTGCCTGCAGTTGTAAAGAAAAACATATTGTTGATTGCGTTGTCGCCAGATCTTCCAAGAGAATATGTTTGAAAAGTAACAGTAAGGGGGAAATAACCATTAACAACACTTGAGTCGGAAATTAACGTATAATATTTTCCTCCATGTTTATAAACCGGACTAGCCATATAGTTCGCTTCGAATTCAGAGTTGCTCTTATTAGTTCCAGATTTAGATCTCATACCACTAAGAGTTGGACATTTAATTTTATTAATTTCCCATCCGTTTATTTGGAAGTAACAATTTCCTGTCTGATTTCTCCATTGATTGTAGGACAACCAATTTTTTCTCAAATCCGTATTATAATTCGTAGAACTAGGTAAAGAAACTTGAACAATATCTTTTGCCCACACCAAATCACTGCCGGAATAAACTTTAGATATTGAATCTCTTCCGACATAAATTTCCTTTAGGTCACTGAATGTGCCATTAGAATTTGGTACTTGTATGGGCATAATTTACTACTCTTTGATGAAGTAAATGGTGTTTGCATCTGGAGAAGAAGGCAGAGAACTCCTTACATCTATCTTTTTACCGCCCCAAGTACTATCATCGGGATTTCTCCATGCAGGGGTGCCACTGGAGTTAGTTTTCCAAACTTTATTATATTGGCCACTGCCGGAAGCAACATAACCTTCTCTGGCATTTGTATTCGAATGCCAAGTATTGGTATTCACTATACTATTACTTATTACTGTTCCAATTATATTAATTCCAGTTCCAGCAGTATATGTAGTATCTGTGTTTGTAAATGATGGGCTGTATGATGTAGTAGTCCCATCCCTGTCAGTTAATGTTAGAGTGTTTCCACTCTTGGACGCTGATGCAACATATTGCTCTGGATGTGTGTCGGAGAAGTTTATGTACAGACTAGACGGTCTTCCTTCTTGTCCTAAAGTAAGAGTAGAAACTTTTACTTTTTGTGGAGATGAATCAATTCTTCCACTCAAAGAAATGACGGAACCATCTGGAAGATTTGAAGTTCCTATTTTGCCGAGGCTTATATTATTATTGCTGTCAATACTCAGCGGAGAAGATGCTGTGTATGTGGTATCATCATCAGTAAATGACGGAGTGTATGATGTAGTAGTCCCATCCCTGTCAGTTAATGTTAGAGTGTTTCCACTCTTGGACGCTGATGCAACATATTGCTCTGGATGTGTATCCGAGAAGTTTAGGTATAGATGGGTCGGTCTTCCTTCTTGTCCTAAAGTAAGAGTAGAAACTCTTACTTTCTGTGGAGATGAATCAATTTTTCCGCTTAGAGAAATAACAGAACCATCTGGAAGATTTGCAGCAGTTAATTTGTCGGAGTTCTTTAAGAAGTATTCCGAACTTGTACCGTTACTGAATTCATTTAAGTTTGTTGGAACATTTGTGGAATCCAAATCATCATAGTCTCCACTCAGAGCCACGGGATGAAGTGTTGTGGGGTCAAAGTTATATCCAGCCTTCGCCTGAATTACCCCTATTTGAGTTTCATTTTCTTTGACCTCAGTATCCAGTGAAGAAACTGCATCACGGACATTCTGAGAATTTATGTAATTAGTTCCAGAATAACTATGAGTATCTCCTATAGTTGCACCCAAAAATGAAGTAATAGTCGTTGCAATATTATTTAATCGATTATTGTGATCTGTAAGTTCTGTGTCATTTGAAGATATTTGTTGTTGTAGGATAGTGTCTGCCTGTGATAGAGTGCTCGCACCAGAAATTGTTCCAATATATTCTCCAGAACCGCCAAGGCCTGCGCCTGTTTGAGTTGCATCTAGTTCATTCTGAATTCTATTGGCATATGCATTTAGATTTGCGATTGCATTTGCACTGGAGTATACTTGACTATCTAGTGCCCCCAACGAGGTCTTCACCGTACTGGAAATATAATTTCCAGACAATGATATAGTTCCATTTGCTTCTGTTCCTATAGAACTTTGTGTTGTGTCTAGTTCTTGTTGAGTTGCATCCAGAGATTGATCTAATTTCTTATCCGCATCCGCAAGATTAGAAGCAGATCCAATATATCTAAGGCTGGACTGTTGAATATATCCACCAGAACCAGTAAGACCAGAAGAAACTTCAATGGTATCAATAGCACTCTGTAGAGTATTGTCTGATGTGGTTCTTGATGATGCTTCGTTTGCAACTTGGGTGTCAGTATAATTTGTAGATGTTGTATACAAATTATTCATGGCAGTAGAGAGGTTGGAGGCACTCGTAAATGCGGAACTCAGAGAGGCAACATCTCCAATGTTTGCAGTATTAGTGTCTGTTTCGCTATGAATTTCGTTAAACGCACCTACGACAGTTTTATTGTTGGTATTTAGTCCTGCGAAATCTCCCAAGAGTGATGCCACATAAAGAGTATGCGAATTTAACTCATTGGTTTTATTCTTCCAAGTATCAAAGGTATCAGTCCTTAATACATTGTTTGTTGATGGATAATTAAATGTTGCCATGTTGTTTGCTCTCTAAAATTTTATTCAGAAGTACCTTTATTTCTGTTAACTCAGTCTTAAGACCTTCTATTTCCCTCTCTTGCGTCTCAATCTTTTTCAATTTCTTTATGTACTTAACATACGCACCATTATCAAAATTTATTATAGCTCCAGAGTTTGGATCTCTTCTCAGAGTTCTGTCTTCTTTTACTATCAAATACTCTTTAATATCTTTCATGAATATTTATACTAGTTCGCAAGAGCGATAATTCTTAAATCTTTCAATCTAGGCGGCATTGCAGAATTCTTAGTTCGCAACACAACCTTTATTCCAAATGATGAAAACTCACTCAATCCTTTGACATCATAATCAAATTCTGTGAATTGGTTTATACCAGTAGCCGATTGAGCATATCCCTCCGGCCTTTCGATAAAGTCATAGTTCAATTTTCTATACTCTTGACTATCACTCGTTTTTATCTTATAATACAGGTCAACGTCTGCATCTTGTGGTCGATGCATCGAAAGAACAATTTTGAATGATGTCGCCGGTTGATTTAATTGTATTTCCTTTGTGATATACTTGGACTCCGTAGTCCCTCCGGTATTATTTCTTTCTGATATGAAGTTGACATAATTAGAAGAAGTATCTGTAGAGTTTCCTTGCGAATCTGTCGTTGTGGTAAATATCGGGTAGTTTACTACATTGGATATCAAAGTAGAACTAATTCTCTGAGTATCTATTACTGGAGATATATTATCCTGAGTAGAAGATAATGTCAACTTATAAACTAAAGATTTTTTCTCAAAGTTGCTACTACCAGTTCCGAAGTTATTCTCGTTGTAAGAAGAATAAACTGATCTGGGGGTATCGAAGGCAATATCTTTATTTGGAACAAAGTTAGTCCAAGAACTATCCTTGACTCCAGTTATCATATCTGAGTCCTGTGATAACCCACTAGTTGTCTTCAGTGCGTAAGTTACATTTGTCTGTGGTAGTTGTAGAGATTGAATCGTAGGAACCAATACATCAAACTTAGAGTTGACTTCGGCAGTAACTTTACCCGTTGCATCCGCAGAAGGATTAAATCTTCCAGAAGAAGCGAGAGTAGCAGCCTTTGATGTCCCTGCCACGTTATTTCCGCCAACATACCGGACATTAGTCATCAATATGTCAAATGTATGCAAAGTAGTTGCAACTACTTCATGAGTTCCATTTAATTCTGAACCCAACCAAGCATTACTTGCGTCATCTCCGCCGTATCTTGCGTTTGAATTTAGTCCCGCAATAGTAACATAATAATGAGTATTCTGTGCGGTAGATGGAATTAGATCGTGATTGCGAACATGGAACCGAACAACATCCTGACCAGCAAAGGTCTCAATAGAAGAGGGCCCAAGTTTTACTTCGTTCGCGGCAAACCCAAGTTTGTCTGTGCTACTATTTTCAAAATACAACGAAGAACTTACGTTGGTGTCGAATTGAGCCCTAAACAATGTAAACTTCATGTCTTCCATTTGTTCTGGAGCCCAAGAGGTCGATGCCGCCTTATAGAATACTCCACTATATGGTTGTTTGCTGATAGTTCCAGTTCCATCCAAAGAGTTTTCACCAAGTCTTGCGACATGGACGCTGTAGTCCTGAGAATCCGCAAGAACGACCATCGCGTATTCTACGCCCTGTTCTATATAAACTGGTGCGTCAAATAAGAAGTTTGTTGCGAGGTTTCCATTTGAAGATGTCAATACATTAGAAGGATATAACGTCTTTCTAGTAAGAACGGTCTTGCCTGGATAACCACCAACTGTATTTCTTAGTTCTACACTTACAGGTATGACGGAATCTTTCGATGAGAAGAAGATATTTACTGATGTGAGGAATGCTCCCCCAATCTTATCTGTCATCACAGTCTGTGCGATAGGATTGAATTGATTAGACCCTTCTCCGATCTGATTTCTTACTGAACCGTTACTTTGAACAAATTGTGAACTATATCTCTGTTGTCTCGTAGAAGTAGTAGAGTCTAACTTGGTCTTCGCGGAATACAATCCTTCTGCCTCTGTTTGAGCGAAAGCAGTGCTTGACTGTTGATCGGATAGTTTGAATATCTTATCTCCAGTTCTGAAACGCATCTGGTCTGTATTCGGGACTGCAAATATTCCTCTCAAGTTACCAGATTCATCGGTAATCAGAGTAGAACTATTAGAACCAGTTTCCAATGCAAACTTGCCGGGCGATATACCGTTTGTGAAATTCGGGCCAACTAAGAATAACGCTTGTCCGCCAGTAAATGAATTTGTGTCAATGTTATCAATGACATAGAAATTTAGAGTGGTAGCATCAACATATTGAATTCCAACTACTCTAACTTCATGTCCCTGATTATTGACCAGAGTCATATCTCCAGTATTATCAATAATCTCAGACTCATACGTCTGGATGAAATTATCCGCTGAGGAAACGCCAGTTACTTTGATTGTCTTTGTAGTCGTACAAAATTCAGATACTGGAGTTCCATCAAAGAATGCAAATACTCTTGTCTTGGGCTTCATGCCGGAAGCATGGAAAAATACATTCCTTTCTCTGATGAAGAATGTTCCTACAGGATCAACCCCCTTCGGCACTCCATCGTCTTGATCATCATCCGCATCTCTTGTGAATGGAGGCCAATCTGTTGCACCTACCGAACCGGATGGACTTGAACTATCATCTGGTTCTCTTTCGGTATCCTTCCAATCGTCTTGTTCTGGGAAGAGTTTAACAAAACCCTTGAATCCCATTATTGCGTATGGGTTTACTGAAACTGTCTTGGATGACTTTCCTTGGCCCGCGAGGATGACCGAAGTGTATGGTAACATGACCATTCCATCTTTGATATCATACAGAGTTGATTCTGTTTGATTAAATCGCATCGGAGAGTTTTTCTGGTAATATACTGGTCGCAATTCTTTGTTTACTACATCAATTGCACAGTTATACTGAGGATCAAAGACATCTCCGATAGTATGTCCAGTGAACGGTTCTACTACGAAACCATTCTTGAATCTGTCCAGACCATTATCGTCAAGAACATCCATATCCTTTGTTTCTTTTTCTAAGAGAGACAATGTTGTATAGTATTCTACAGTCTTAATTCTCTTCTCTAGATTTCCGATATCACGCATTGTATATCGTTTGTTATCCAACATTTCTTTAACAATACTTTCAGTTCCAAGACTATATGGATCCGTAGCAAGTTTATAGATAACCATTCCATCATTCGGATCTTCTGGGTAATTTGGAGAAACTGAAGGTGCTCCATACTTGATTAAGAAATCGCCTTCTTTGCTCAAGTATACTTTATCTTTTCTTGGTAGATATTGACGATAATCGGCGATAACATAAGAACTATCAAGAGGGGTATTAGAAGTTGTTGATATCTGACCAAACTTTAATGGAGTCGCAAGAGACTTTTCAGTGAACAAGTCAGCGGCTACTGTTTGAGGTCTGAAGTCTAACACATCTGATAGTCTTGTTTCTTTGAATGAAGGTATCTGTGAATACAATACCCCAGAGGTAGAATGCGTATAAGAATCCGCAGAGAAATAATCCCCTCCAGTGCTATGATCGAAATATGAGTATACTATCGCAACTCTTCCTGCACATTCAGATTGACCGGGCTGAATCTTGATGTCGCCAAGATCATACATACCAGTTCTCTGGCCATTATCAAATGTGTATCTATCGGTAATATCTACAATCTTCACTGGAGCATCCGCGAACCCTGTTGGATTAACTCCAGTCTCTTCATATTCTAAGTATGCGTCAAGTGCAAATTTTAACTCAGAAGCAGTCATCTCGTTGTAGAATTTCTTCGTTCCCGCAGAGTCTATCTGATAAACAACATTAGTGACGTTACAAGTATCATACACTGCAGTCAACTCAAATATATCAGAGTGTTCTAGTTGTAATGAAGTCAGTGCGAGAGAATTTCCTAAACCGTCAGTCGTACTTGAATTGAATACGCCTGCAGTATTATTAAGTCCGTATAGATCCCCAGCAAACCAAGTAGAAGATGGATTAGATGCGTATGATTCTATCGCAACCGAAGTTCCGTCTGTCTTTCTTCCTGCAAATGGGAATATTACTTGATCTTGTACGAGAGTTTTAGTTTTTTCTGCGGCATTTGTTTTAATTACTGGAGCATATACAATTACATTATTCCCTGCGGCTAAAGAATCTAAAGTTATTAGTGCAGTCGTTACTCTATTGTTTGCGTCAGTAGAAAGAGCTACGTTACTAGAAGTTAATTGATGTACTACGGGGACACCGCTTCCTGATGTGGGGGTATATGCAAAGTAGTACTTCTCGTTAAAAGAACCAAATACTTGATTTGAATTCGTTCCCAAGGTTAGTTCTACCTGACTTCCAGTACCACTATATGACTGTGAAATATTTTCAAATTTGATCTGAACGGTATATGAAGTATCTACACTACTGTTTCCGCTATCGTCATCAACGAATCGAATAGTCTTTACAAATTTAGAACCAGTGTCTACAACACTAGAACCCGAAGTATCAAAGATAACATTGCGAGAAACTACTCTTGCGTTATTTGCAGTAATTCCTATGTCATGGTTCGTAGAGCCCGAGAATGCGTTTTCCGGAGATGCATCAAATTCAACTTCTCTTACAACCTCGTTACTCTCAAAGAGTCTTGGGTTTAGTTCTCCGACACCGACTGAAGAAGGGTTTCCCGATCCAAGTGTCTTAACCAAAATCTTATTTGATGTGCTGAAGTATACCACACCTCTCACATCTGAGTCCTGATACTCGGAGTAGATGATATTCTTGTTGCTGAAGGACGCTAGCTGGTCTACAAGGGTGTATTCTACGAGAACATTACCATTGAACAGGTTAAATGCTCCGGCGACTGACTGAGATTCTATAGACCTCAGATCGTTGAGTAAGTATTCTCTATTTGTTCTTGGGTTGATTTCCATCCTAATATCATACAGGTATACTTTATAAATCGCACTGTCTGTATCCGAATTAGTCGGGGAAAAATTACCAGAAGAAAAATCTAAGTTTTGGTCGTGTGCGAAATGTTCGACATATCGGATTTTAGCAGTACCGATAACATCTGCGCCGATGGGGTTGTTAGAAGACCATGTGGAAAAATCTGCAGTTATTTGATTCTTGTCGTATGTAGACTTGCCTTGGCTATTAGAACCGTCTCCTGCATTGAATTGAGGATTGTCTCCAATCTTTACATGATCATTACCATTGACATTGATATTTAATAAATCGACCGTCTGATTTGGAATAGGAAGACCCATAACATCTGTGAGGTAAACAAAATTTCCTAACTTTGTTGTAAGATATTCATTATTTTTTTGTATGTGATCTCTGGATTTCTTATAGTCTACAAATTGAGTTACTAGAGTTTCTAATTCGTATCCTCTGACGTATGACTTGCCCGGCTCAATTCCAATCGCAAGTCTATTTCTCAAAGCAGCAACGAGACTGTCATGAGTCTTGCCAGGATAAAATTTTGTTCCAGTCGCATCTAAGTTTTGTTCTGGATATTTCGTTCTGTCATTTGGGGTTGCAGTGTGCGCTTGCCCATTTCCGGTTGCAAGGTCAATCATGTCTGGCTCATCGAAGAAACGAGTTCTTGCCATTGACTTTGCGTCTACTTCATTTGAAAACTCAAAATCGGCAAGAGTAGAAACTCCACGATTTTCATTTTCATTCAAAAGTTCTCTGATATCTACTTCATATGGTCTTACTGTGTAATCGCCAGATTCGTCAAAAGTTCTTCTCGCAAGAGTTTCCTCAAGAACAGAATACTCAGTAGTTCTTACATGAGACTCGACAACACCATTCCTGACACTGATAAGTTCAATAAAGTTGCTTGTATCTACTTCGTCAATAGATCTCTTAGAAAATACAAGAGAAATTCGATATCTATCAGCGCCTGGCGAGTTAAAGTTTGTTGTTCCCTGTGCGTTGTCTAGAAGAGTATTGTCCATATTACTGTTGACAAATGCCTCATTGACTTGTAGACCAATCTTATAAGATGGCTTATTTGAGTATTTGTCTAGGACTATCTTTTGGTCATTGACCATAACCAAGTGTTTCTGTAGATAATATACACCAGATTCGATAAAGGCAATAGAGCCTTTACCCGTTGGTGTATCAGAAGCAGGTTTGATTTGACACGCAAAGTCACTCATAGAAGAGACTGACTCTGTTGTAAGGACTTCTTCTTCCAAGAAAGAGATACTATCTCCTTCGACAAAATCTACTGAAGAGTAATCTGATATATCAGCACCGCTGATAAATTTTACATAAAGAGTATCGGGATCATCTGCGTCAGTAGATCCAGTTGTATTTTCTGCGTGTACTACTAATGCTCGGATTCCTGTGGTAGAACCGACAATTACTCTGCCTACAAAGTCTGCGGCAGAGTTGTATGTAACTGAATTTCCTTGATTTTCTATCTTTAAAAAGGAAATATCTGTGTCAATCGCTGACTGGCCAGGGATGATCATTGCACCTTCTTTGAAGAAGTGGTCTGATACATTCGCAATCTGTTGTTGTAAGATAGACTGAATCTGTGTCAGTTCTCTTGCTTGAACAGAGTTGCCCGGCTTGAACAGTATTTTGAGATATCCACTATTTACGTCATAGTCATCATAATATGGAGTTACATTAAAATTGGATGCCATACTCTTTCTCTATCAATTAATTTTTTTAAAATTCGAATACTACTTTAATATCTTCGATTTGGTCTACTGCTCTTGAAACAGGTTGTCTGTTTTCTATATAAAGAACTTTACCAGTTCCAGCGGTTACATTAAACTCTGAGTTTCCGTCATCGTATTCTGGATGAGAGGGGCCCCGATAAGTTGTATTGTAAGCAATTTTAGTCGTAGAAGTATCAATCGGATCCGATAAGATTATAATCTGTCGGAATACTGGATCGAAACCACTCAAAGAATCTGAGACTACAGGGAAAACAGATTCTGTGTTTCCGCCTCTTGTGTCCTGTTCGTCGTATTCAAGTTTAAGGGCAACCATTGCATAATAACCACCCAATTCTTCTACTGGGTTACATCCATGACCATCGCCCGGCGACATAATTGCTCTAACTTGACATTCTGTTCCACTGGAAATCGCTGGAAGAACTGTTGCGGTTGCGTATGTATAGCCACTTCCGCGATTACTGATAACTACTTTAGCAATTTCGTCACCCTGTGTCAATCCATATGCTGCTGCACCAGTTCCATCTCCTGCGAGTTGAACTTCTGGCGCAATAATAATATCACCAGATTGTGATCCGGTGAGGCCAGGAAATGATCCATCCAGAGTTATATCGACCTGACCCGCACTAAATGAGAATGAAGAGATAGATTGTTGATACGATGTGTTTCCTGAGATGAATACTAATGCATAATCATCATAACCACCATTTCCAGCATCTGTTGCTCTTGAGATCATATCGCTCGCAGTCGGAGTGAATGAGAAACTTGTAGTAGATTCTCCAATAGTAACTCCTGAGTGATTAAGATTCTGAAGATAACCTCTTCCTCCGGCATGACCAGAACCATCTCCATCGTCTACAATCTTAACAAAATCAATAGCTCCGGTGGAAGATTTGGCGGACTGTTGAACTTGGTATTGTGTATAATCTGCAGATGTGGTATCGGAAGGTTCTGCTGTCAGATATTTGACAGGGAAGTAATCTTTAGTTAAGAACTTGAGAGCCCTATCTAATTGAACGGAGTACATATATTTCCATACATATCCATCACCAGTTTCTAAAAGCTCTGTGGTAGAAGTCCCTGTCGGTTTTACCGTAGATGCTACGGGTGCGACACCGACAGAAGTATCTGTCCATTTAGAATTATTGATGCACTTATAAACATTAAACTGGTTGTTCCCTTCAGTAAGAACATATCCATTCGGAATGATTTCTTCTGGATCTTGATCGTCATACATCGTATAAACACTACCAGTTTCCCAATCGATTCTTGGTAATGCAAGAGTAATGGTATCATCACCTACCTTCTTCATTGCTATCAGATCGTTTTTGACTGTGTAGTGTTCTTTTACTGAGTCTGAGGGAGTTGGAGGATTTGAGTCATCTGCCCATGCAGTATTTTTTCCAATCCCAAGATAAAGGTTGTTGTAAAGTGATACGTTGTAGAATGCCCAACGCAAAACTGAACCACCAGCAGAAACTCCTGTGGTATGTGTGGGGGGTAAGCTGACTTCTGAAGTTCCTGACTCTACTGCAATGTAAAGGTTTGATTGATATAAAACTACGTCGCCCTCAGAGTAAGATACACCGCCTTCCCATAGTGGAGTTTGTTCTGACAGGGATTCAATGAACTGCTGTGCATTAAATATTCTGAGTCGATTTGTGATGATTGCCGCCATTGCTCATTATCCTCTAAAAATTGTCTAATCCTATATTTATAAAACTTTTTTTAATCTATGATTTGCGTTAATGATTCTAATTCTTCTATCGTTGTCGGAACATTACCCGTATCATAAACGCTCAGAATTGTCTCATGTGCAAAGTTTGTCTTTTCCAAATATTTTGAGTCTATATCTGTTAATTTTACAGTCTCAAAATTATTATCTAATATCTGTGGAGTTTCTCGGAACTTAGATCTTTCGATAGAAAGGTTAGTCATTCCGGCAACTCTCAAACCATCAGTTTCGGGATTTTCGTCAGTTATAACCAAATACTTTGGTTTTAGTGTAACTCTAGAATCCAAAACCGCATGATAATTTCTTTCAAATAATTCTTCTACTTCTTGTATTGTTGTATTGGGCCAGTCATGATCTGTTCCATCAGTAATGCCTACAAAATTATTTTGCGAGAATACTGGGACAACTCCCCATACATTTGTTCCATCTTCTTTCTGAACCAAAGTTACTTGATTTCCTGACATCGAAGTATTTCTAAACGCACCAGTATATCCATAGTAAGCAAGATATGGGGAATCTAAGGCCTCTTCTTGTGGGCTAAACCGATACCTTATCAAGTCATCAAATGAGAATGTAGTATCAAAGAAGAACTTAAATCTTTCTAAACTTCTGTAAGATGTTCCTAGACTCGGTATTTCTTGTTGTCTGGTGATGATATTTACAATAAACTTCTCATCTCTGGGGTCTGCACCATCTCTTATAGAACCTACCCAATTAGTATTTATCCTACTAACATTACCCCTAGAAACTTTATCCCATCTAAATTCTACTACATTGCCTGGAGTTCCTGTATCATTGTCTAAAGATCCGTGTGAGGTTAATAAATTTACTCCAAGTAAAATATAGTGTTCAGTAGAAGTTGCACTGGTCACTTCGAATTTAGCAAATGAACGAGTAACTCTGTGTTCATCTCCAGTTATTATTTCTTCCGACACATTGTAGAAGGTAAAGAAGTTTCCTATGATGCCACTTTCGTAGTAATGTTTCTGACTTTTGGAAAATCTATCGTGATGATTTAGAGCAATATAATTAATTTCTGAAAAATTATTTGCTCCTCCGCCAGACGCATCCGCATTAATCATCAGAGCATACCTACCTTCTCCCTTATCTACTGTTGCACCTACTGGAGTATCATCAGAAACCCCACTGAGAGAAGATAAAGTATCTTGTCGGTTATTATATTCTAATATAAGGCCAGAAGACATCAAATCCTGTGAGTTAACTGGAGTTTGTTTGTTGACAACATTCCCCGAACCGTCTAGTGTGGTTCCTCCAGTCCATTTTCCAAGTCCGTCCATATTCTTCATCGTGACATCGACGTTCTTGATAATTTCGTAGAACAAATAGAGAATTGCTTGTTTGAGTCTCTTTCCTTCAATCTTGGTAGTGAGTGTAACTTCTCCGAAGACCATCATTCCTGCAGGGTGAATAACTCTCTTAATGAGTTCTCTCCACTCATCAATGACTCTATTGACTCTTACAACATATGAATAATCTTGCCAGAGATAACCATCATGAATTCTATTATCTGACGATGCGAAACTCTGGTCATCTACAAATGCACCTTCGCGAACACATAGAGGGCCGGTCACTACATCTACTTGCGCTGTACCGTCTCCTATCGCAGTTAAGTCTAAAGTGGGTGCAGTTGTATACCCAACACCAAAACCGTCCTGAGAGGGGTCTGACGTTTGTTGTCGAATGGATATTTCTTCTATTCCTCCAATATCAGAACCTGCAATAGATACTGATGCGCCAGAACCACTAGAGACGTAACCATTTGATTCGTCGGAAATATACGCATAAGGATTTCTCGCATATCCAGATCCTCCAGTCACAATGTCAATTTTTTCTATTGGGCCTTTGGCGATATTATTGAATTTGAGTTGCAAAGATTGCCAGTCTGGTATTGCAGTTGGAATTAAGTCTCCGTTGCTGTCATAGTCCATAAAGGATATTGTATTATTGATCGAACTTATGGAGTATTGGTAATCGGATAATCTTCTTGCTACCTGTATCGGATCTAATTCCCAACCAAATATCTGTATTTCGCCAGTAGTTTGATTTTGATATTCGGTGAATCTCTGTCCCTTAGTTATTCTAAAGGAACCAAAGAATGAAGTTGACATATCACTGCCACTGTCAGAGTCATCGTTGTCTGCGCCAATAGTAAGAACCGCATCTTCTCTCATATCCACAATCAAGTCTGGGAAGTCTACTGCTTCTGTTCCATCAAGATATACGGTAGTCCCGTCAGCTGCAGAAGAATATATTGTAACGTGTCTCCAAGTATCTAACTGAGTCAATTGAACATTAGTGGGAGAAGTATAATCTCTTCTTACATTACTTTCATCAGAAGCAATCATCTCAAACTGACCGGATGCGAGGTGACGCATCACAAAAAGATCTGCGTTATCATTCTGACCTATTCCATTAAATGCGAATACGACAGAATCTGAACCGCCAGTTCCATAATACCAGAAATCTATTGTAAATGAAGGTATGTCGTGGAAATAACTTGCAGCAGTAGGTATTCTAACATACCCATCTCCCCTGAGAGATAAGCTAAAGTTGCCTATCGCAGATCCGAAAGAAGGATTTTCTCTATACGCATTATATCGAACACTGTCAGTGTCTTGCTTGAACTCATAAAATACAGAAGATGATTTTACAGTATCAAAATCGTATAATAAAACAACATCATCGTAACTGGTATCTCTGTTGACTAGATAAGCTTCTACTTCTCTGGAAGTTTGAGAATCAAATACAGCATCCGGATAATCTGAAATGTCCCACACTAGTTGCGGATAACTTGGATCCTTTGTGTCCTGAGTCCATGTGATATCAAAATCTCTTTCAACTCCACCGACCTGTGATATTCTTCCTATGGCTCCAGATCCAAATGTTCCATCATTTACAAACTCTACGAATTCGCCAGTAATATAGTTGTCGCCGGCAGTATTTACTGCGATATTAGAAATCCCGGCCGTTGTGGTGTTATCAATTTTCGCACTAAATCCAGAGCCCGAACCATTTGTTCCTAGACTAAAATCTAAATTAAAATTTCTGGGATAATTACTGCCAGGATTTACAATATTAAATCCAGTGACGCAAGAATATAATTGTTCTTTGACTAATCTTCCATCGTCCATTTCAACGAAGACATTTTCCTGATCTTGAAATTCGCCAGAAACATCTCCAAGGAAATATTCGTTGACATTAAAATTTGAACGCGAAAAAGTTACTTTAGATTCTATTATTCCTATGGCAGAACTCGTTTCTCCGATAATTCTGACGGGAGTACCCGCAGCAGAAGTAGTATTCGGGTTAGTTCTAATACTTTTATTCTCCACCCATCTATTATTACTTGCCTTGAAGATATTTTCTTTTGGATAATAGACATCGATATCTTCATTAAGAAAAGCTCTGAAAAGAAACTTCAGTGATTTCTGAGATCCTTTAGACTCATAAAAATCTTTAAGGAGTTTGAGAAAATGATTTTGGTCGGTAAATCGTTTCTTCTGTTCCTCTTCGATATTCTTATCTGGAGATGATGTCGGATTAGTTCTTAATTGAAATACGACTACAATAGAAACCCCATTGAGAGGAGCAAGAATATTATTCTCTTGACCAAAGAATAATTTATCATCACTTAGAAAATAATCAGTTCCCTCTGTCAATTCTGTGTAGTCATCGGGAAATGACAATAGACTTGCATCGGCCGCAGGGACACCAGAAAATGGATTTGGTGGGTTAGTGTAGACTTTCAGATCAGCAACATATGGAGATATGTCTCTTCCAAAGTAATACGAAGGATCTTTGAATGACATCAAGAATTCAGATACAATTCCATTTCCCATAAAGGTATCTTGGACGAATGTTTCGTTTTCAGAATTAGACTGAGCCGTTGCGTTGAATAGTGCGGATAATAGTTTTGTGCTTGTATTCTTATCTCGTATTCTTGTTACAGAAGGAAATACTGCGCCTATTTCTGACTTGAATTGATTTACGAATATATCTAATGTTTTATCAAGATCGCCGTAGTCGGTAATCTCTGACATCACATCTAAAGGATTGCCGTCTGCAGATAACCATTCATAGTATAATTCAATGAATCGAACAAAGTTATCATAATCCCCTTCTCGGATATGAAAGGGCAACGACTCCTTAACGATAGAAGCAATATTCTTTAAATTTGGACTTGACATTTACCTATCTTCTGATAATACTAACACTTTGAGTAGTGATATCGTAATTATTGTTATAATCGTCGGTATCAGCCATCATATTTATTGTTACTTCTTGTGGATCTATAACTAGAATTTGATTTCTTCTAGGGAATATATCCTGATCTTTTGGTGTTATTTTTATTTTCAAAAGACTTGAATTATTTTCTAATTCTGTTATAGTTAGATCGTTGAGAGTTAATGTTCCTTTTTTGTGGTCTATTGTGCCGGAAACATTAGTCACATAAACTTTCTTTCCATTACTATCCATATAATAAAACTTTAAGTCAGTTTGATTTACGTCTTCGATATATAATAGATTATTAGAATTCATAACCTTGAATCCAGTAGAAGATATTGACATCGGAGATATTTGATTATTAAATTGATAGACATATTGTGATCTAGCATTTAATGTTATTTTCTTCTCGATTTGAAGATCTACTGTGGTCGTATTATTTGTTATCGCGTCATTTGAACTGTCAATAGAACTGACGAAGTTAGAATATCTAAAGTAGTTATCGAATTCGTTCATAAAAGTATCGCTGAAATTATTAATTGAATTTAAGACTATTGTTTTTAATTCGTCTTCTCCCAAGATAGTAGCCTCATTATCATATTTAACATTAGTAGTAACAATGAGTTTAGTAAAATTTGGATCGATAATCTCTGGAAGAATTGTTAAAATAGAATAATCAGTCTTGAGTTTATTTTGAATAGAAGTTTTTTCAAAATCCGTTAAAAAACTTCCATCATTTGGCTTGATCGATATAAACACTCTTCCAAATTGTGGCGGTTCGTTATCTTCTCCGCCCCAAACATTCACAGAGGATGCTTGTGTGTATATTTTAGGAATGATTGTCTTATAATCTCTTACGGTGACTGCTCTATTCTGACCTTCGAATGTTCTTGGTGCGTAGAACTTAATAGAATCTGTGGTTTCTTTGTTAGATCCTCCGAAGACTTTATTTACTGTTTTAATTTCTGTTATTTTGAACTCGGAATTGGTATTATTAGAATTAATTTTTGCGATTCCATTTGATGCTGCGCCGTCTGTTGTAAGATATTCGACTGTTATTAAGTTTCCGCTCTCTACCGCAGTTCCCAACACACCATCTCCGAAGAATACTTCATACAATCCACTTTCGACTTCTTGAACGAAGAAAGAATTTGATACATCGGTTAAATCCATCGTGTCAGTTGGTCTTTTGAATTCGGTAAATTCGTCTGTTGTTAAGTCTTCTCTGACGGTTACGCTGATTGTAGTTGTGTCCGCGTTGGCATTAGATAAGATAAACCGCTGATTGGGGTTAGTTGTGTCCACGACAAAGAATTCTGTCACTGGATCGCCCTGTACTAAAACTAAGTCACCCAAAAAATATCTCGTAGTAACTGTCACGCCATCATCATCGACATTAGAAGACAGTATCGGCACAGACCTTGGTATTTCCGGAGAGAAGTTGTAAGAAACTCCATCAAGTGTCGCGGTGAATTTAAATTCACTGTTAACAAGAACTGTAGAACTTTCACTCTCCAACGGCCCGGTCTTTTCTATCACTAATGAAACTACCGCATTAGGAGCGATGTTAGATTTAGATTCATATCCCAACATCTTCGCTCGCGACACCACATTCTCTCTGAGTCTTGCAGTATCTAAGAACATTTCGTTTGCAACCATGTTCAGATAGTATGAAGTATAGTGAGTATTGTAGGATAGAATGTCCATTAAGGTATTCAGACCAGAGGCCTCAAAGTCATAATCGACAAAAGTCGGATCATTCTTCATATACGCTATGATATTTTTCTTGATATCCTTAAAGTCTAGGTCTGATATTTGAATAGTTCTTGCCATTATCTTACTCTCTCTATAGTAAATGTAGTTGTAACCTCTTCATCGGTTGCAATCAGTACATAAACTACTTGTATTTTTGCCGAATTGGGATAAAGTTCTGGATACTCTACCGAAACATTTACAATCTTGACTCTTCTTTCGTAGTTGGTAATAGATCTTGTAATTCTATCTTCTAAGTCTCTTCTGGTAAATTCATCTTGTGGTTCGAATAAAGAATTGTATATATCTCCACCAAACGCAGGCGTGAATTGTCTTTCAAATTTATTTGTCAAGAGAAGATTTCTCAATGCTTGGTTGATCGCGTTTACATTTTTCTTCATCATGACATCATTGGTAATGGGATTTCTTTTGAAAGACAAATCAATATCCAGATACTGATCTCCGCCAAGTATGCCAACTTTATTGTCTATTGATGTATTTGAATTTGAATATGCCATGATTTTTTACGGATTTAAGTCTAGTTTGGGAGCCTCGATTGTATGAGTTCCTCCCGAATTTACTTTGTGTGTACCACCATATTTATACTCCGCAGACGAACCTACATCAACAGAAATTTTTCCATCCACAATCACTTTATAATTTCCTTTGATGTGGAGGGTTTTATCTCCTTCTACTATCTCGTAATCGTCGCTTTTTGACTTTTTGACCGTAGTGCCATCTGGGTGAATTTCTATGAATGTTCCAGATTTATGATAGATGTGTATTCTCTCTGCGCCTGGCGTATCATCAAGCTCTACATGATGACCAGACTTAGTACTAATTACATTATTGTGCGGATATTCTGCTGCATATGGAGTGGATGGTTCTCCTGACTTTGAGTCTAGGGAATCTTTCTTTTCCTGTACAATGGTCTCCGAAGTATTGTCTCCCGTCGCAAGTCTATTGACATCAGATTCGCCCAAAACGCTTCCGTCGGGTAACAGAGAATCTTTATTCTCTGTGGGGTATAAACCAGCTGGATCAGAAAAAGCATTCTCTGTATTAATTTTAGTTTGAGGTTTGCCGGGCACTGTACCAAAGATAATTGGATCTTCTGCAGATTCTCCATCGCGAAAGAATCCGACAACCCATGCACCAGTTACTACCCCAGTCGGAGATGTTCCAAGACCACCAATGCTTGCGGAAGTGATTGGCATAATCGGTGATGCCCAAGGCAATAAATCAACATCTACTTCTTCTGTGTGATATCCAAATATCCTTACCTTGACTCGGCCAATCTTTTCTGGGTCATCAATATCTTGAACGATACCCTGCCACCAGATCAGGCCTGCATTCACCAAACTATCCATAACTGACTCCAGAACCGTCCTTGACTAGTTCCATAGTCATACTGTATCCTCTCTTGAGAAACGTGTGTTTAATTGCTACAATCAACCAGTTTCCACTGTAATGTTTATCTTCTTCTGGGCCTCTGTTTCCTTCCGGCGGAGAGAGTTCCGGAAAAACTAATTTAATGACATCTCCCGAAGAGATACGACTGTCTCCAAACACATCTATTTTTATTTTAAAGTTTTTAAATATTTGTTCGTTTGCTTTTGACTGTAGATAAAATTTATCCTGTTGGTATGGATTTAAAAAGTTTTCGGGAAGTAAATATTCATTAGTAGGAGCGTAATTATAGGCTCCACTTGCCTGCAATTTATTCTCTGCAAGTTTCGGAGAATAATTCTCATTCCAATAATTATAATTAAATTGATCGTAGGTTCTTCCGATTAAATCTACTGTTCTTGCTTTTGTTGCATACATTCCGGATGTAATATTATCCAATACAGAAAATTTAGATATAACGGAGTAGTCCAATAATTTATTCTCTTCCTCCGATTGATTGCCTGTATTTGGGACTGCTTTGATATATTCTTTCTTAGGACTTCCGGATGCAAGTTCTAAGAGAGGTTTAAATCGATACTCATTTGCGGTTTCGAAAAAATAGTATGGAGCAGAATGAGTATTTGAGAATGATTTATCTTTTAACCAATTTATTGCTCGGAATGGAGTCATATTTGGAACCACAAGAGATTGACTATCATCGCTCGCAGTAATATTGAGTTTTTTATCAGAACTTAATTTCTTAAATATCTTATTGACAATCGCAGAAGAACTTTCTTCTCTGTGGCCGGTACAGACTCTCTTCTCAAAGTTTGTAATGAAATCTCTTGTGGTCATATCTAAAACATAAGTGATGGCTTCTCCGTCCTGTTCTATATTCGTCACATTGTATATAACCAGATCTAGTTTTATAGGATCGATTGGATCTTCTTCTGGTTCTGTAGTCATTTCTAATTCTAGTTCTACAGATTCCTGACCGATAATTGGAATTAATCTTATGAAATCATATGTATCTACGATTGTTGCCCGAACAGACAAACTCTGAGAAAATATATTCTCATATATTGATATTTCTAGAAATACAGCACCAAGGTCAATTCCTCTTCCCTCAGTCTGATATACTCTAAAACTTTTTACATCATACTGACCAGCAAATTTCATAGTTTAATAACTCTTTCATATTCTCTCACAAAATCATCAACAACATCGTTCCTCAAAAGTCGAATTGTACGATTCTTTTCGTTTAACTCATTCTCATATTGAAATTTAGAAAACATCTCATACTGTGCTCTATCGAAGTCTGTAGTAAAGAAACTATAAGTTTCCGGACTAATCTTTGTGGAATTTGTTTTATGGACATAATAATGCGGAGTTGTTTCTGCAGTCATTAAGTCTCCATATTTTTCTGCAATCATAGTTGCAAATGCTCCGGAACTTAACGGCCATTCGTCATAAAAACTAGTTATTCCATTAAATACCAAAATAGTCCAATGATAAAGCGGAGATTTGTAATACAATTCTGAAATAATTTCCGGAGTATCACCATCATTAACAATATATTCGTATGATGAAGAGGGTGCGACTTGATATTTCTCTACTACCTGTGCGACCTTAAAAATATTCTTTACTACTCTATTTTTATTATTTAAGAGTATATCGTAAGAAGTATAAGGAACTTTATTAAATATGCTTTTGCCTGCCATTTTTAAAATCCTTTTGGTACATCATCTCTAGTGACTTGTTCATTTTCAGAGAAGGTTAAAGATAACTGAATGTTCGCAGGATATCCATCTTTGGTCAATGTATATCTTCCATTTGCTCCAAAAGTAACATTACATTCTTCAAGATTGCATGGTTTAAATTGATGCATAAAATTCTTAATTTTGCCTGCGTCATCTTTTATAATATATCGAATATCAAATGATTGAGGAATATCATAAAATCCAGTAGATATAATATTTGGTAACATTGCTTGTCGGAAAGTTTCTATGATTTTATCTAACTGTTGAGACTCTTGAAGACTTCTAGGAACTAAGTTATATTGGAATTGAAACTTTCTAAATTCTATCCCTTTAAATGTTAAATACTTTGCTGCGTTCGCGGCCCTGCCAAAGACTGCTTGGTTTATTACGTCTCCTGCACCGCCTCCCAACATATTACCACCAGTTTGAGTTACTTCTGCTTTAAAGGATTCAAAAAAATTACCCCCAGCACCAACATCCTTTAAATCTGCAAAATTTCCAGCAAGAGCACTAGTCAATCCAGCACCAAGAGTTCCAAGTGTATTAGAATCGTATTGAGCAGTAGTGGGCATTGCAATGTTTTCTGGGATAAAAAGTCTTATTGTCTCTCCAGCTTTCACTCTGCTAGTAGTTTTTATGATTACATCATCTGCTCGAGTTTGATTTTCCACCTCTTGAAGTTTCTTAGCAGCAGTTTCTGGGTCAGACGCAATAACAGATATTTTGTCTTTAAGAGACATTCCCCCTATCATTTCCCTGGCGTTGGTCTCTTCTCTAACTCTAAATTCGATATAACTGTGGAGTTCTGTGCCTTCCTGGCCCAAATTACTGGGGAATTGAAATGAGGGTTTAGTCTCTTTTGCCTTCTCTATTTCTTTATTTGCAGTGTTTAGGGGTGTTGCTGTTGTGCTTTCTTCTGCCATGACCAGTCCGTTTTATTTTTTATAAATAATTATTTACACCTATTATTTATATGAGGTTTTTGAATGTCGCGGAAATTTACCTACAAAGGTAGATATACTCCTGAGAATCCCCAAAAATACATAGGTGATACAAGTAAAATAGTATATCGCTCCAGTTGGGAGAGAAGATTCATGGTCTATTGTGATAAGAACCCTTCTATACTTTCATGGGCAAGTGAAGAACTTGCAATCCCCTATTTGTCACCAATCGATCACAAGATGCACCGATACTATCCAGACTTTATCGTAAAAACAAAAGATAAGGTTAGTATGATTGAAATTAAACCTAATCGCGAAACAAAACCACCCAGAAAAAAGAAAAATCAGAGAACATATATCAATGAGGTAAAGACTTGGGGTGTCAATGAAGCAAAATGGAAGGCTGCAGAGAAATACTGCGAGATGAAGGGATGGGATTTTAAAATCATCACAGAAAAACATATTTTACCGAAACTAAATAAGTAAAACTGGAGGCAACATGAGCAATCAACCAATGTGGACAGACGAAGACGAAAAAAGAATGGATATCATTGGAAGTAATGGCAACGACGGCGAACACTATGCGGAACTAGAAGAAAGAGAATCCGCAGCCGCTGCGGGATTTTCTAGAGCAGGATCAGAACAAGATGAATTTACTGGTGATATTCCTTCTGCATATGATGTTCCGTTAGAAACACTCAATCCGGTATGGAATAGACTTTTTGAAGAAAACAAGAGTCTTGAGATGTTCAAAAGACTTAGAGAAGAAGATCCAGTACACTTTAATGAGACAGACGTTGCAGGAAGATTCTGGTCATTGACAAAATATGACGATATCAAAAAAGTTGATATGAACCATCAAGAGTTTTCTTCTGAACCAATGATAACAATAGGTTATCCTGTCGGGACTCCACGCCCAGAAGGTGCGTTAGATATATCTCTGTTCATTGCAATGGATCCACCCAAACACGATCTTCAACGACGAACAGTTGCTCCAGTAGTTTCTATGAGAAGTATGATGGGACTAGAGCCCCTTATCAGAGAAAGGACTGGTGCAGTTTTAGATTCTTTGCCAGAAGACGAAACATTTAATTGGGTAGAGAATGTTTCTATTGAACTTACTACACAAATGCTCGCAACTCTCTTTGACTTCCCATTTGAAGAACGCAGAAAGTTGACACGATGGTCTGATGTTGCGACTGCAGTTCCGGGCGCAGGTGTTATCGATACAGAACAACAAAGAATTGACGAATTGGTAGAATGTCTACAATATTTTACCGAAGTCTGGGAAATGAGAAAGAAAGAACCTACAAATGACTTCGTTTCTATGATGGTCAAAGGAGAACATACAAAAGATATGGAGCCAATGGAGTTTCTGGGTAATCTTATTCTACTGATTGTGGGAGGAAATGACACTACAAGAAATTCTATGTCTGCTGGTGTTCATGCCCTCAATCTGTTCCCCACAGAATATGAAAAACTCAAAGGAGATCTAGGTTTGATACCGAATATGGTATCAGAAATTATTAGATGGCAGACTCCCCTCGCATATATGAGAAGAACCGCAAATGATGACTGTGTTATTGGAAATAAAGAAATTAAAAAACACGATCAGATTCTTATGTGGTATCTTTCCGGAAATCGTGACGAAGAAGTTTTCCCTAATGGAGAAGATCTAATCATTGATAGAGAGAATGCTCGTAATCATTTATCATTTGGTTTTGGAATCCATCGTTGTATGGGAAACAGAACCGCAGAACTACAACTCAAGATTCTTTGGGAAGAAATAATGAAAAGATTTGATCGAATAGAGGTTGTAGGTGAAGAGAAACGCACATTCTCATCATTTGTCAGAGGTTATACTGAACTTCCTGTGAAAGTTTATCGAAAATAAACATAAATAGAACATGGCAGACTTTAGACCACTACTCAAACGACTGGCCCAGAAGGGCATACAACCGAACTCATCGGCGGCTAGAGAGTGGTTCAGTAAAAAGGTAAGACAAAGTGCAGTAACAAGTGCATTGTCTCGTCAGCCGGGTAGGAGAAGTCTTTTATCTGACTCTGAAAGAAGAGCAGCGACCCCACAGATAGGAAAAATGTATTTCTACAATTACGATCCGAAGTTTAAAGACAAGTTGCCCTATTATGATGAGTTTCCGTTGATATTCGCGGTAGATTACTTCTCTGGAGGATTTCTAGGAATGAATTTGCATTATGTATCTCCTAGAAACAGAATGTTGATTATGAATAGTCTGAGCGATATTGCGACAAATGCAAGATATGACTCCAGTACACGACTTGCGTTATCATACAAAGTGTTAAAGGGTGCGAGCAAATTCAGCACAATTAAACCTTGTATCAAAAGATACTTGTATAGTAATGTAAAAAGTAGTTTTGTGTCTATAGATGCAAATGAATGGGATATCGCAATATTCCTTCCAGTACAAAGATTTAGAAAGGCCGGTGCAAGCAAAGTCTGGTCTGATTCCGCAAGAGGATAACAATGGCTATTAATCAAATCATTATACCGAATTTGCCCAAGATTCCGACTCAACAACAGATTCGTACTGATATAGGCAATGCGACATTTGATTTGCCGGGCCTTGGAAGACCCAGTTCTCCAGATCCGTCAAAAGACGCACCAAAATTTAGAGAGAGTAGGAATCTTTTCCACGGCAATATGCAGGATAGATCCCCATCAGTTAGGCCGGATAGTGATAAGAAACCTTCCAGAAGCACTATTGTCGATAGAGGGGGGAAATTTAGTATACAGAATTTTTCTTCCAAGGTATCTAATAATTTATTGATACCTAATACCTATGCGTTGTTCATTCCATACCCTGCTGGTCTTCCTAATAGTATTACAGATGGAATGTCAGAAAACTTGACTCTGAGAATTGATAATTTAGAATTGCCCGGCAAACAACTCGCCACAGAAGAAGTTCAATACTATGGCCCACCTAGAAAATCTGCATACGGAATGATATATGAAGATTTATCATTTAATGTATATCTCAGTAAAGATTTAAAAGAACGAGATTTTTTCAGCGCATGGATGGATTTGACTTATAGTTATAATACCGCTCATGTGTCATACTATGATGATATTATAAAAGACTGCACTTTCTATTCATATGATAGAAGTTCAAATCAAAATCAAATACAATCTACGATAGATATGGTTAATAACACCTTTAACGAATTAGAGAAGAAAGAACTGAAAGACTTTTCAAATTACTCTGTAACCTTTGAAGAAGCATATCCAATTTCTATTGGACAGATAACCTATGCATACGCATCAGACGAAATAGCAAGTTTACCTGTCACAATGGCATACCGCAAGTGGAAAAAGTCTGACTAAATAATAGTAGTGACTTATTTTTTATTATAGGAGATTAGAATGGCTCTACCTAAGTTAGATACGCCAACTTATAATCTTACAATTCCGTCAACTAAAAAGAAGATTAAATATCGACCTTTTTTGGTGAAAGAAGAAAAGATTCTATTGATGGCTAACGAAGGAGACGATGTTGAAGAACAAGTAGACGCTGCAAAACAGATCATATCAAATTGCATTATAACCAAAGGTGTAAAAATTGAGAGTCTTGCAACATTCGATATAGAATACTTATTTGTCAACATTCGCAGCAAGTCTGTAGGAAACGTCGTACAGTTAAATTATAAACATGACTGTCCTGCTGGATCTGAAGACGGATCAACTACTGAGAAAGATATTAGATTTGATATCAATCTTGATAATGTTGAAATTGAAAATAATGAGGATCATACAAATAGAATTGATTTAACAGATACTATTGGTGTGATAATGAAGTATCCAGATTTTAAAATACTTAGAGGTGTTCAAAATCTGAATACATTTGAAGATACAATGAAAATGTTAAAAAATTGTATCGAATATATCTATGATGGCGACGAAGTTTACGATATTGCGGATTCTGATGATGAAGAAGTATCTGATTTTTTAGAATCTTTGTCGCAAATGCAGTTTCAGAAGATAAATACTTTTTTTGAGACTATGCCTCAGTGTGTAACTGATGCAGTTGTGAAATGTCCTGATTGTGGATGGACAAATACCTTTAAACTACGAGGAATCACCGATTTTTTCGTATAGGTTTATATCATGAAACATTATATTCTCTCTATCAGACGAACTTCGCATTGATGCAACACCATAAATATAGTCTGACAGAATTAGAGAATATGATGCCGTGGGAAAGAGAAATCTATGTATCAATGCTCTTGAACTATCTACAAGAAGAAAAAGATAGAATGAAAAAATAGGAAATTATTATGGCAGTAGAAAAACCTTTAACAAAAAAAGTTAAAATAGATCTAGAAATTGACACAGATACAGTTAACAGCGGAAGTAATCCATACAAAAAAATGATTCATCTTGCGGCTGCAATTGATGCTTGGAGAATTTTCCCAAGATTATTCTTATCTGTATACATATTCTTATTATACAAAACAGTTCTTTGGTATATGGATCTTCCAGCACCATCTATGGAACAATCCGGTCTTATCTCAGTAATCGTTGGGGCTGGTGCTGCATGGTTTGGTCTTTATGCTGGAACAAGTAAATCAAATAAGTCTTTTAACGGCGACAAATAATGGCTGAAGCAAGTCTAGACTCAGTAATAGATAAATTAGAATCTGTAAATATGGACTATCGGGGTTTGTCTGAGAGTCTAGACAGTGCTAGTGGCGCAATGGAATCCAATACTGCGAATGAAGCGTTACGCCAAGTATCCGATTTGATATCAAAACAAGGAGATATGGAAGCGAAAGAGCGCAGGGCCAGCAGAAAGGAAATGTCGAATATCGCAAAGTTAATCGAAGACTCCAAAGAAGTCGGAGATTCCGACAAACAAAGATTCCAGTCACTAATCCAAATGCACGATCAGAGAGTCAAATCAGATTCTTCTTTGATGAATGATGTCGGATCAAAAATAACAGATACCCTCACCGAAGGAGTAACAAATATAAGTGCAGTTGTTGCTGGTGTGGTTTCTGATAGTCCTATCCTTGCATTGGGAGTCAAATTCTTGGGCGATAGTGTAAGAAAGGGTGTAGTTGCGTTCAGAAATTTCAGAAAGAAGAAACGAGAAGAAAAAACTATCAGAGAAAAGCAAAGAGAACTCTTCAGAGAACAAGAAAGAATTGATTCCGAAGAAAGAAGAGTTCTAAGAGAACAGATTTCAGAATCTGATGTCCAAAATAAATTAAATCTCTCCGAAGAAGATATACAAAAGAAAGCGGAAGAGGCTAATAAGACTAGAGAACAGATCTATAACGAAGAAAGAGATAGAATTATAGAACAGTCTAGAATTGCCAAAGAACAGAGAGATAATGCACAGTCAGAGCAATCAAGAATACAAGAATTAAGAGATCGTGTTGGTTTAGATATAGAACCCACAGACCAAGAAAGAGCTTCTCCCACGGAATCTGGTTCAGATTCTCCAGAAATAAATCAAATTACTGGAGAGGCAGGAGAAAGAATAGAATCAAGTTTAGTTTCTAGAGTAACAGAAGGGGGAGATAGTGATACTACTACTTCCACAAATACAATAAGAGAAACTGGGTCAGATTCGTCAGAAATAAATCAAATTGCTGGAGATGCGATACCATCTGCCGAATCTATTATTTCACCAACAATATCTGCGTCATTAGATAGTTCAGAAGAAATCGCAGTAACATCTCCATTCCTCAAAGAAATCAGAGATCTATTACAATTTCTGGGACAAAATCAAAGTGAATCAGAAACCGAAGAAATAGAAAAAGAAAGAGAGCGAAGAAGACAAGATAGAGCAAACACGCAAGTAGAAAGAAGACAAAATAATCTTATTGCAGAATCCATAGAAGCGAGCTCCGCAGGTTCATCAAGAAGAGATGACGACAGTGGGGGATTTAGTCTGCCGAGCATAAAAGGAATTCCGGGCGGCGGAATGATGAAAGGGATGAAAGGAATTTTTACGAACTTAGGAGGTTCTTTGAAAAAACTTTCCGGAATAGGGAAAGTATTGAATGGACTAACTAAGGGACTCAAAGTATTCAGATTTCTGGGAAGCATTATAACAAAACTACCAATGATGCTTAGTTTGTTAATCAGTCCGATAGCACTAAAGGTTATCGCAGCAGTTGCCGTAGTTGCTGGAACTATTGCATTTTTCAGATCAGAACTTCCTCAAAAGATTGGAGAATTTGTGCGGGGAATTCCAGAAAAGGTATCTGCTGCAGTTACTACTATGCTTGAATCGGTAAAACAATTCTTCGCAGACATGATAGAGAAAGTAAAAGCATTTCTTGAGGCTCCGTTTGATCTTGTAAAAAACACAGCAGACAAAGCCAAAGAAACTGTCAAAGAAGGATTTGAAGGTGCGAAACAATTTGTGGGAGATGCTGCAGAAAGTGTTTCTGATGTTACAAGTAGTGGATTTAATTTTGTCAAGGATGCAATTGGTTTCGGCGGAGATGACGAGCCTCAATCCAACATAACTCCAGTGTCAACAGAGAATACTAATCAAGAAAATGTTACTGCGATAAGAGATGGAGTTGCTGTAGATGGATCTAGTATCCCAGTAAACCAAAATGTAACAGGGATTTCCCCAGATTTATCTTCTCCTGAGAACGCAAATGTATCGGTCATACCCACAGAACTCGCTCAGGGAACACAGAGTCCTTCTCAGGAAGTTGCAGTCAGAGAGGGTGTAGTTATCCCTGCTGGTGAATCTGCGCCCATAGAACAGGTTTCTGGTGCGCCTACGCAAGAACTTGGAAATATATCATCACCTATGGCCGGGGTAAGAAGTTCTGCTGCGAATGCCATGAAGGAGAGTGCGATAGAGAAGAGTGCATCAACAAATATTAGTCCTATACTCAACAACCTATCAAATGTGACCAACAATAACGTATCAAATTCAAGCAGTACTGTAATCCCAACAAAGGCATACAATACTGAAAATAGTTTTAACAAAATCAACTCAGCACTATCCGGTGCAGTATAAGGAGAATCTTATGTTACAATTAGAATATCTAAAAGCAAAACTGAAAGAGAAAGTAGGAGAAGCTTCTACATGGGATGGAGCGGTACTAATCGCTGGTGGCGTTGCGGTATTGTTTGTTAAATCTATTGTTGCGTACATTGCATACGCAGCGATTCTGTATGGTGCTTATAAGATTTATAAGAAAGGATAAGATGGCGGAGAGGGAGAGATTCGAACTCTCGGAAGGGACTAACCTTCGCTTGTTTTCAAGACAAGTGCTTTAAACCACTCAGCCACCTCTCCGTGTCTTTTAGTTAATGGCGGAGTAGACGAGACTCGAACTCGCAACCACCGGCGTGACAGGCCGGTACGCTAACCAATTGCGCCACTACTCCAATTAAATTATTTATAGACGTTAAAATGGTGGCGGGGGAAGGATTCGAACCTTCGAAGGCATAGCCGTCAGATTTACAGTCTGATCCCTTTGACCGCTCGGGAACCCCGCCGCAAGAAAGAAGTGGGGCGAGTTAAACTCGCCCCTGAGAGATATTAGTCTTCGTTTGCTAACTTCTCAAAGTAAGACAACGCATCATCTTCTTCATCTTCTACAGCAGCAACTCTTTCCTTTGCAGGCGCAGGAGATGGAGTCTCGACGGCGAATGGAACTTCCATCCTGTCTTCAACCATATCCTCTGCAGCAGTCCTAGTCACAGATACAGTACCAAGAACTCTATCAAGACGTTCCTTTAACTGTTCATAAGTCTTAAATGACTCAGGAGAAACAAACTCTTGCAAAGAATTTTCTTTATTAAAGATTGCTTCTAACTCATCGTCATCATCAGACAATGCACTAACAGAATCAAACTCAGACTTGTCATAGTTGATATAACCGTCCACAGTTCGAATCTTCAACTTGAAGTTCGCACCTTCCCACAAATCAAATGGGTTTGTAGGTTCTTCATCCTCAAATGCGGGCTGCATGATATCAGAGATCTTATCAAAGATCTTCTTACCAAACTGGTATAAGAATACCTTACCTTCATTTTCTGGATGAGCGGGATCACTCACCACATAGATGTTTGAGAAATACTTCAACTTACGCTTGCGTTCTCTCGCAAGGTTTTGGTTTTCCGTAGTTCCAGTGTTCCATAATTCAGTGTTTGCTTCACTGACAGGACACTTCTTACCCAAGGTTGTCAAAGAGTTCTCAATGAACCAACCGCCTGGGCCTTTGAACCCATGAGTAAAGACGCGAACCCAAGGCAAATCTTCATCCGCAGGAGGCGGCAAGAATCGGATTACAGCATAACCATTTCCGGTCTTGTCTGTAGTTGGTTTCCAGAAACGATCATCTCTATTGGAAGAAGTTTGTTGGGGGGATTGGATCTTCTCTAACTCAGCAGTTAGCTTGCTGAAGTCCTTTCCTTTTTTGAGTTTTGCGAATGCATTCGACATAGTATTTCCTTATATTCGTAGTATTTTTGTATGTTAATATCATCATTATGATATTGTGTAGTATCATACCAAAGTAATATTGGTTTGTCAACTACTAATTATCCCTACTTGCTTCCGCAAGTTGAAGAGATTCTTGTGTGAAACCCCGCTTTGAGATTAACTCATTTCGGAATTTTTGTTTTAGTTTTGGTTTATTTGCTGTATAGTATTTGTCCAAAACCTCATCTTTGGTGAGGCTCTTCATATAGTAATGTTTTATTGTTTTCTTTTTTGTTTGCCGATTCACGTTTGTCGCACTTTTCTGATATTTCATTGGCATAATATAACTTCTCCTTAAGTTTCGTTTTCATCCTTCAGAGTTTCGTTGAGTTCCCTTCGACGTTTCTCTGTTCTATCAAGTCTCTGCCATCCGCCAGAGGTTTTCATTAACACATTTTCTGCATCATCAAAATTTGGAATATCTACTGGGCCTTCTGCCGCTAGTTTTGCGTTCTTAACTGCAAGCAAATTCATGTTTGCAGCAATCAATAGAAGTACCGCAAGAGGATCGAATACAAATACAATGAGAAGTATGATCCACTTGACTGCGTTCTCTAGTGCTTCTTCTGATGCGTTATTTCCTATTGCGAGTTCTGCGATATACTTAATTGGCCCAACTTCTGCTTCCAGTTGACGGTAACTGGTTTCCAGATCAAACTTCTCTAAATTAAGTTCGTCCAGTTTGTCTTCTAGAGTATCTATTATGTTTCTTTGTTCTGCAACCAACTCTAGTTTATTATCGTTCACAGGCGCACCCAGTTGCGCTCTAAGACGTTGTATGAGGGCATTGGAGTCAGTTATCTCCTGACGCACAGTTTCTCTTATATCCGCAATTTGATCCATTGCGGAGTCTATATTCTGGTTGTCTTTGTTTCGTATTTCGTCAATCTTTACTAGAAGCTTGTCTCTTTCTTCTAGTTGTTGCGCCCTAAAGTAATCAACTTTTGTTGCGGTTTCTTCTCCATAAGAACCATCGACAATAGTACCGACAATTCTTTGGATTATTCTTACGTTATTTTCTTGTATAGCGGTATCAAGTTGATCCATACGAGAATCAATATTCGCAACCTCATCTCTGTAAGGCTTGACTCTATTCTCAACAATCTCATTCTCTCTTTCGATGATACCCATCTGAGATTTTATCTGAGGATCTGCACGTTCATATGCAGTATCAATCCTCTGTTGTTCTCTATCTATCTGACTTTGTATTCCATCAGAGAAATCTATATCAGCAGTCTCAAAATCTTGTATCTTTGCTTCTGCGGCGTCTATAAGATAGTCTGTCCGTTGGATTTCATCTTCTACTCTGAGAATCTTAGATTGATTCTCCTGATTCCCTAGTGTCTGTTCTATATGTGCTGATGATAAGAACCCAAAAATTCCCATAGAGGTTATAAACATCAATACCAGAACAGCACTTACAAAGTATGTTTTGAGTAACACTGGACAAGTTTTCCAGTTTCGATATAACCAAGATGCGGTTACGAGTTTTCCGATCTCAAGAACCACTCCCATAATGATAATTGGAAGGACTGCAGCGGAAAATATCTTTGCCAGTCCAAATATAGAATAATATGCGGCGACTCCACTAATTGCTAGTGCCGATAAAAGTGTAATTATTGCTAGTTGCATTTTACTTCTCTAGTGATTTGCCATACTCTTCGTAATAATCGTCTAATAGTATCTTTCTCACTTTTTTAGTATAGGATTTATTATTTATCACCAAAAATCCTGAGTACTTTTTACACTTTCTTTTGTATATCGGCCAATAGATGGTATCATTGATTCTAACTCTATCCAAAAAGTCTAAGATTTTGTCTAAAATTACCAAAGTTTCTATGGATATGAGGCCTCTGCGTTCCATTTGCATGACCAGAGGGTATTCCCCATCAATACATCTAAAAATTTCGTCAAATTTTAACTCGTTCTTGACTGCGAGGTCTAACACTCTACCAAAATCCTCTTCAAAAAGATAAGATAGACTCTGATTTCTAGTTTTCCAGAGTTTATAGTAGTCTTGAGTCTCTTCTGAGAGCAAGTCTGAGGAATTTAAGAATTCCCCTCTTGCAATTGCAGTTCCGTTCTCGTTAGAAGACAGAAATACGGACAAAAAGTAGTTTTCTAACTCTTTGCGAGTGTATTTTTTACTCAAATCTTTGAAAACCGAACGATCTTTTCTTTTTAGATAAGTATTTTCGTGAATAGAGACTCTCCCACGATACTTTATGTAGTCATAGGCGTCATTTTTGGTTGAGAAATGATTTTTCATTGCTATAAACATTTTATAACACTCAAAATCATCGATTTTTCTGCTGGCCATGACCAGACCCGACCTCACAGGGGTAGTTGATTAGCAGTTTTTGCCATCATATTGAGACTTTCTGCCTCAAATTGGATTTTTTGTTTTAGAACTGTACTGAGAAGAGAGTTTATGCTCTCAAAGTCTAGTTCTTTTTCTTTGCAGTACATGATAATAGAGTCCATATACGACTGTCTTGTGTCTCGCACATACTTTTCAATTTCTTCACTGAACTCTTTTTGACTCATGGTCTTTAACATAATGGTTTTCCTATCGGTAGAATATATGGGCACCAATCTTAGTGGTGTAAACCAACTTAGAATGGAACTTAGATTTAACATAGTCTGCGTGATACCATAACGCTCCATCAGTAGGATCGCTGTGGCGTTCTGAACCATACTCTACGGTGACCATTGCAGCCACATTGGTTGCGCTTTTCCACGCAACCAAGTCTAGTATCTTGTCAGATTTACCATCACAGTACCAAGAAAATTGACATCTGTCCTTTACAGGAACAAATACAGCGTCATCTGGATCTTTGGTCATCCTAGTTTTCCATGACTCTTTGTATTCTCCCTGTCGGACTACGCCACATACAGTATTTGGATGTTTTGGAGCAAAAACCCGATTGAGAGTAACATATGCGACAGCGATTTGTCCCATAACACTCTCATTTCTGGATTCGAAGTAAATGTTTTCCGCAAGGCATCGAACTTCTTCTTCAATTCCTGCGTTCCTATCCAGAATACTGGTTGTCACTTTGCTGGGAGTAATTGCCCCCAGCGCAGCGACTAATAGAAGCATAAATTTCATATACAACTTTCCTGTGTTATGTTAATAACCCTTCAATTATATAACATAACTAAGATATTGTCAAGAAGTTCTACATATTAATTTGTAGATAAGACTGCGATAGGCTCTAGGTCTGGATCATAATTCACCGAGGCGGAGTTTCTCACAGTGTTCTTAATCACATCAAAGTATTTAGTATAATCTGATGTTATCGATTTTACGGATTCGATATTTTGTTCTGTCGGAAATGTCACGACAGTCTCTTCGTAATCTTCTCCATCCCAATTGAGGTCTGTTAGACTTGCTTGAAGTTGTCTGTAGTTTTCCACGGCGAGTTGTCCTTGTGTGAATTATTTGTTTTCTAGCGCCTCCAATCTACTTTCTAATTCGTCCATTTTTGCAGAAACATTTGGATACTTTTTTCTCCAAGTGTCTTCTGCATCTAAGACCTTTAAATTATACCGCGTTGCGGCCCAGTCGTATATAGAAGATACTTTTGCAAAGAACCATTTCCCTGCTGCAGTGTTCTGAAACCAACTGCTTGTAGCACTTCCGATTATACTTCCAGCGATAGCTTGAATTAACCATACCCACATATTTAGTACCTCGACTTCCGATTTTCGTCAAAAAACCGTGAAATAAATGAGGAATATTTGGAAATCATTACTTCCCAATTATTCCCGTTTTTAATTGATTATTATTTGTCAGACCATTTTTGACATAATATTCATCAATCATTCCAATCAAATCTCCGATATGATTGTCTCTCTTTGAGACATGGACTTCCGGATGTAATTCATTGTCTACCGCAGCAATAATAACAACCTGAGAAACAGGTATTCTGGTTCGTTCTTCAAACATTACTGCATACCCTGAGGCTTGTCTGAAGTACTTGTCTAATTTCTCTCCACCAAACGCACTGAGAGGTCGTTTAGACGTTTTAAAATCTATTATGGATAACTTACCATCGAATTCCGCAATACAGTCACATCGTCCTGCTATCCCCAGATGATCCGAATACATCGCATACTCTTGAGCATAGACTTTTCCGATTCTTTCATCAAGGACTGGTTTCATAATGTGAAACATTTCCAAGTCGCTTGGCATCGATTCCTTTTTCATAGGAAGATTATTGATATAGTCTTCGCACATTAAGTGGACGTTGGTTCCTCTACGAGATGCTTTGAGAGAGACTTTATTTGCCTCTGCTTCTCCGACTCGTTTTCTCCACGCCATGATGGCTGCTTTACTAAAGTAAGAAATTACTGTAGTGATAGAAGGATATCTCCCACCACTATCAGTAACGTACCATCTTTTTCCATCTTCATTCACAGTTTTAAGTTCGAAGTCATCAGACTTAAACTCTACATGATTAAACATAATTTATCTAACAACAATCACAATTACAACATTCGCAGCATTTGCAATTCATGTTATGTGCCTCCTTATTTTATTTCAGACTTTATCTTCTGAATCATTTTTCCAATATGTTGGTAGAATTGATTATCAACCCCCAACTGCCTATCCAACGTGGCATTGATTGCCATGTTAATAAAGGTTAGATCGTCCAACATTCTTTTTTCTGTTATATTGAAGCCAGATTGGTCTATTGCATCAATAATATTTACCATAAGACTATGAGATATGCTTCTCCCATACTCTTCTGCCTCGATGTAGTTTTGAATTCCTTCTAGATCTTTGGCATTGATAAATTTTCGTATTTCGAAAATATTTTTTGCGTCTACTAAATCGCCCATAGGTATCTCCTTAGACTATTCCTGCCTGCAGTTTATTAAGTATATAGGATTTGACAAAACAACTTCTCACGATATCTTCTTCTACAAATTCTGTAAACCCTACATCGGTCATGTTCTTCATAATATTCATAAACTGTAGTATGCCATCTTTATCGTTTGTTTTTGTGAAGTCGCTTTGACGAAAATCTCCACAAAATATAATTCTACAATTCTTTCCTAACCTTGTAATAATTGAATCCAATTCATGGAAATTCATATTCTGACACTCATCTACTAAAATGATGGTATCGTTTAATGTGACTCCTCTGATAAATGAGGTAGTCATGAAATTAATCGCACCCTTCTTTTTCAGTAATTGGTATGCGTCTCCTCTGCAAAATAAATCAGAGAAGATTGATTTATATGGAGCCTCATAGACTTCCATCTTTTGTTCTTCCGAACCTGGCAAAAACCCGATATCTCTTGTAGGTACAATACTCCTTACTATGCTTAAATTTTTATATCTCGGGCCTAAGTCAAATAGTTCTCTCGCTGCTAGATACAAAGAAATGTAAGTCTTTCCTGTTCCAGCGACACCATGTAAAAATAGGTGTTTTCCGTTTTCAAAGTCTTCAAATACTCTGCTCTGATTCGCAGTCATTGGATGAATGTCCACTATGTTGAAGTGTGATTCGTTCAATGCGAACCTTGCAGTTTTTCTTCTATGCTTACCCATGAAATGGCTCCTGTTGTTGAGCACCATCCCATAATATTCCATAATAAAAAACTCAAATCGCAGCGCCTGGCACTTTTCTAGCTTTATCTAAAACTCCTTCCTTAAAGTCTTTTGGTATCTTCTTGACACCCAATGCAATCGGATCACCGACATTCACTTTCAATATAGTTTGAGATACTGCATTTTCTCCGCACTTTTCGCATGGTTCCTGTAGAGGTCTATTTCTTTCGGATATTTTCAGTATTTCCTCAAATCTATAATTACATGAATTACAAATATATGTGTATGTTGGCATATTATTCCCTATGCAATATTATCATAATAATCCGATATGTCATGATCTTTGACCAATGACAGAAACGGCACTTTGGAGAAGATTGAACTTACCATCAGTTTAAATCTAATCCAATCAAAATTTAATAAAGAAGATGTAGTGTACACTATTTTTTTCTTCTTGTCTACCACTTTAATGTCTCCTATGTGCCTATAGAACAACATAGGCAACGGAACGGCAGGAACTATATCGGCTCCTTGTACATGGCGGTAGATGGTTGATTTTACATTCTTTGCGTACTTTTTGCTTCCAACTCTCGGCTGGCCATAAGTGTAAACTTGACAAAGATACTTTGATCTAGCAGCAGCAACAGTTGCGAGAGCGCCTCCCAAACTGTGACCGCAAATGTAGACCAAATCTCCGGACGCATGGATTGAGTCCAGATAGAGTTCTACATCATCCCAAATTTTATCAAGGGCTTCTGCGAAACCACTATGAACAATCCCTTGTCGTTCTTCGGATTTCTTTGGGATGATATTGATATCAGCTAAGATGTCTTTGAGTTCTGTTGGTTCAGTTCCGCGAAAAGAAAGAACAATACAAGTTCCAGTCTTTACTACGAGTGCTTCTGTACCATCGTTATCAAAAGTTTTGAAGTGTGATTTGGTATAACCCGACAATGCATTCTCTAAGAAATGTTTGTTGTCGGTCTTGTACACTAACACTGAGAAGAGTGCTAGTTGTTTAGCGACAGATGTGGAATACTCACCCGCCTTTTCGATAGTTTTATATTTTTCGAATTCTTTTTTTAAATCCAGTTCCATCGTTAATCCCCATAATATCAATATTATTTATAGTATAATTATTTTTGGAGTATTTCTTCATTCTATTCTTAGCCCTCTGTATCTTGAGACTAGAAACCTTGGAAGTAAACACTACGCCGTTTAGATGATCCAGTTCATGTTGGAAACATCTCGCATCAATTCCATAAAGTAATTCTTGTCTTTTATTTTGATTTTCATCATAATACTCTACCTCAACCGACTTTGGTCTAGATATTTCTAGGAATAAATTAGGGTAACTCAGACATCCTTCTGTGTCTGCCTGAATGCTTTTGGATTTAGATAAGATCTTAGGATTTATTGCGGTGACAAATTCTCCAGAACTTCTCTGCATAACAAATATTCTGGCGTCGAGGTTGAGTTGATTCGCACTCAGGCCCCGCCCAGAATGAAATAACATATTATCTATCATCTCCACACTTAATTGTGGAGCATCGTATAGTTCGTAATCGAAGTCCTTAAGTTTAGTAGTCAGTACCTTATGTGGAGCTTCTATCAATTTCAATTTTTTATAAAAAAGTCTAGTATTAAAATTTGACATGAAAAATATTTAGTAATCTTTTATTAAGAAAAACCCCAATTCAGTTTCCCAAATCGGGGTCTTTATGAAGATATTATGGAGTTTTTATCCAGCGATACCGAAGTCTATGTTGTCTACTAAGACTTTGCAGTAGTCAAATACAGAATATCCATTAATATAGACCAGTTCTTTTCCGGTCTTTTTTCTATACTGAATACCATATTTGTTAAGACAATTTGCTAGCATTTCTCTTTTGGGACTAATAGTCGCAAATCCGTATCTTGAGACATCATTTGATGATGTCGCGCACCCTAATAGTGCAGCGGTTGTTAATATCAGTATTAGTTTTTGCATCATATGGCCATTTGCCCCAGAGCGTGCATTGCCGCTACAGATGGGCCGAAGCCAATTACAATATACATAAACATTTCTAACTTTCTTCCAGTGTTGTCCGAAAATAACCATCCGTCAGAATGATGGTCATACGAAGTTTCTACATTATTTTTCATTACTTTTTTATTTTTTGCCTCCTTTAAGACATATAGTTAGGTCACTACAAGTAACATCACTTTGTTACTTTGAGTAACGAAATTATTTATAAAAAGGAGGATGAAAAAATCGTGAAAACTGAACCTTTTTGTGATGTTTATTGACAATGTAGTGTTGCATAAGAACAACACCATGTTCAAAAATCACTCCAAAGGATCGCCGACTATGGGATTGAGTAAATTGTCTTTCTTGTCATATACACTAAGACGACCATGAGCAAGACCATAAGTGAACTTATTTGTGATTATATTGATCCCATTATAATCTTTAATTTTCTCTTTTCCATCCGACTCAATTTGTTTTACTAACTGAGTTAATGTGTTCCACTTTTTTTCTGCGTACTCAAGACCCATTTGTTGCTCTCTCTGTTAAATATTTTTTGTAGTCCACCCATCCCTTGTTGGTGTTAAACCCCCAAGTTCTAGTTTTCTTTGTTCTCATAAAGAGACTCAATGCGTATGAACCTTCTGGAACTTCTATCCAGTGTAAAGATTTAGCCTTAGAGAATCTCCAGTGACCCGGCCCTCTCCAGAATTTTCCTTCTGGTGTATGTTCCCAGTATCCGCCCCAGAGAATGAAGGTGAAGTAATCCCAAGGATGGTCATGAAGAACCGGCTCATCAGATAACATAATCTTATGAAGATAAATGTTAAATTTCAAATCCCTGCTTTCTCCCAATGTGCTGGTTTTATCTTTTATCAATTGCCACCGGATCATGTAGGGATGTTTATCATCCCTATCCATTATAATTCTTTTCCGTCCAAACATTATTTCATTAGTACCTTAATCTTACTACCAACTCCTGGCTGCCTTCTGGCATTTGTAGTGGTATAGATTCCATCGACTTCTACAGTAACTCTGTAATAGTCTACTTTCTGAAAAGTTTCTTCAGTAAAAACAGTCTCGCACTGGTTCACAGTTTTGTACTCAGTGTTCCTTTCTTTTCGACTTTGCTCTACCCTATCTCCAATTCTTGCACCCAAAACCACACCAGTTATCGTAGCGAGGGTTTTACCTTGACCCCCACCAACTCTACTCCCAAGTCCGCCACCCAGTACAGCGCCTATTAGACCGCCTGTAGACCCGAATTTGCGTTCTACCGAACGACCAACCGTCCCGCCACCAGAGCGATGCCGTTCGATTGGAATCAGGACATCCCTGCATATTCTTTGCGGCCGTCTATTGACAACTTCATAATATACAGGTTCTGAAGATATAACTTCTGCTTCGACCAACTCCGCACCATGAACCGCATTTGTTACAAAAACAGTTGCGAAAATTATGGATGCATAGATTGCTACATAATAACTATGATTTTTTTGCATCAAGGATCTCCTGATATTTCTTTTCCAAAAACTCTTTATTTGCCTCAATATAATCTTGAAGTCTTTCAAATCGCGGAAGTTGATAATGCATCCGTTCTTTACAATTATCGTTGTACATAATAAGTACCCATTCATCGAAACCTGTCATATCTTCTCTCCTAAAAATCGGAATGTGCTTCGCGGAAACACTCCATTGCTAAAGGCACTTCCAATCGATATGCCTCCTTTTCCCAAGGCTGTTCCATATATTCAACATTGTCCCAGTTTTTTGGAGACTTTTTCCACATCGTTCCAACGTGCCAAGGGCCATCATAAACATCTCGCAATTCTTTACGAGCGTACTGTTTAACATGAACCATTTCATGACAAAGTGCAGATATCAAATCGAAAATTTTCATACCTTTCTGAATACGAATTTCAAACTCATTTTTGTCGATATGATGACATTCTGCATGAGTTCCGTCTGCGAAATTTTTAAAGATGACTTCAATATCAAGAGTTCTGAATCTTGCAAGAAGTTTTTTTGCACACCATTCAACTGTAATCTTAGCGATCTTGGATTCACCTTTCAGGCCGCCTCTTACAGAAAAAACATTGGACATATTTTTGGATCTCTCTATCAACTTACTGAGCTATTCTCTCATAGATTGAGAACTGAGTCAAGGATTTTTTTAGATTATTTTAATCTAAGTCCATCTCTTTTAATTCTTTTTTGGTAAGATCCCTAAATTTTCTCCGAGAAACACTCCAGTGTGATGGCGGCTTTGAAAAATATTTAGGGGTTTTGGAGCCTTTCGGGATATAACCCACTAAAGAACTGCCGGATGTGATGTAGATGTGGTTGGCAACCTTGCCGTCACCCTCATCCCATTCTGTTATTTCTTGTCGATATCTCATAATTTACCAAATAAAGTTCAAAATCAGAAAAAGTATTACAGTTACGATGATTACGATTGTTTCTGGTTCTTTCCAGACTCCATCCCAATTCATCTCTTCTTCTGGAGTCGCAGACTCCATCATTGCCGTTGCAGCATCATCTGCTGCAGACGGCAACTCATCTTTCTCTCTATATTCTTCATAGAGATCCAGATCAGTAGGAAATCTCATTGTACTAGGTACTTTCCATTCTTAATTGCGTACTTGACAGAACCCACTTCGATACACTTCCAACCTTTGGTGCCAGAGGAGGATTCCCGCATAAGTTCGACGGTTTCTGTCATCTCAACACCTTCTTCCATAACCTTAGTCGCAAGAAGATTCCAACTATCAGTCCAAGGCTTGGTTCCGTTGATGATATCAGTCAACCGAACGGTTTTGAAGTGTTTCATTTCGGGAAGTTCGAACTTAGTTCCGGTTTCCCCAATTTGCATATTGGTGGTATCGAACATATATCCATCAATTTCGTGGATGGTCTGTAGACCAGTCGAACCAGTAGAAAAACTTGCAGTATAACCCATAATATATTCCTTATAACTTGATTTGAATGCCAACAGCGGCAAGGGCTTTTTCCCAAAGAGTTTTGGGAGTGTGGTACTTGATCAGCGCACTGACCTCTCGACGCCAATACATGATCCAGTCATCGACCTTCTCACTATCTTTGCCGTGTTTTTCGGTCAACATCAAATAACGAAGACGCATTTCATAGGATCCATTAGAGGCACCTTCGAAACCGCCAAACCGATTAATGATTCGCGTAGCCTCTTTACGGGTCATCTGCTGAACCATAGTTTGGGGAAGATCTGGAACACCTTTCAATCGCATATTTCTCTCTCTAATCAACAAAATATTAGCATATTATAGATGATTAGAGAGAGTTCGTCAAGGACTTTTTGAAAATAATTTAAGTTTTTTTAGACCGATTTGGTCTAAGGGTTATAGTTGTTATAACTAAAATACTAGCGCGTAGGCAAATGGTGACACCATAAAAATCGCAAGTGGACTTAACATCCGTATCAGGACAACATTAGACATTTTTTACTCCTATAATATAATTGTTACAAAATTGTGACAACTATACTATATATAAAAAAATGTTACAGAATTATGACAGTCCCTACATTAATTCAAAATGAGGGGCATCAATGAACGGTCTTCTACCCTGAGATCGTCTCGTATCGATATAGGAATTCATCGCATCTTCCATAGTTCCGTCCCAATCTCTAATATCGCTGATAGTCCATGCAGCACCCCAGCGAACAGCGACTCCAACTTTCTCCGCACCAATTTTTACTGCATCTGCGATTTCGTCATAGACATTGAGTTCCCAACTTCCGCGACTACCGATATAAGCCATAAGATCGACTGCGCGGCCTTCTAGGTGTTTGGACTTCATTGTTTGTGATGCTCCAGCAGCAACCAGTTCTTCTTGTTTCTGAATAGAACGGACACCTTCGATGACTCCGAAATCAATCTTGGTTTCTTCGATTGCATATTTGACTACTTGGACTAAATCCGGATCAACTCCGTCTAGTCTCTTCAATGATCTTGATGATAAATTAAATCCCATAATATAATCCTCCGATTAAAAAACTATTTATACTGATATCTCAATTGAAAAATTAATACTAAATGAAGTCTCATTTCCAGTTGGATCCTTTATTGTAAAAGTATGTGTGTTTGATGCAGCGCCCATTCCGGTTTTATCTAATGTAAACTGCACAAATCCGAATGTGTAGGTAGAATAATTATCGAAGTTAGATAGACCTCCGCCTTCAGTCAAAGAAGATCCCGTACCTTGGTTATCGCTGCACTTAAATTGATAACCAGAAAAACTAGATGCTGTGGATGTTGTCCACCTAAATTCTTGAAGAGTCTTTGTTGGTTCATTTGCGTATCCAAAAGACGAAGAGTGTGTCGGAGTTGTATTTAATGAATGACCAGATATTGCATTTCCTTCTTGAGATTTAATTTCTATAAATCCATTCTCCAAGAAATTCACAATAATCCGCATAAGAGGTTGACCCGATCCACCCATTTGCCGGTTTGAGGTTACGTCTACCGAGGTCAATGTAGTTCCAATTGAAGTAGTCGGGGCAGCAGGAGTTAATGGCCATACTTCGGTATTGTTTCCGTCTGCGTCTGTATAGAATACTTTATTTACCACTTGGTTATTGTAGTAAACATTAGTAGGTACACTGCCGTTATAGTGAAACTTAGTCATTATGAAGTCGAGATATAGAGATTGCCGTTACTGAATGATACTTTGACTCCACCTAGATCCTGAGAAGTAGCTGCGGGAACAGGAACATTTACATATGCATTTGTACCAGACATTTGTACTGCATAGTTTTGCGAAGCAACATTAGTGCTATAATTGGTAGTAATGCCGCCTAAGGTGCCCGGCCCAGCAGTTGGCAAAGTATATGCAGATGGAATAGATGGCTTATTATCCAAGTCATCGTAGTCGCCAGAGAATACTGCATTATCAACATATGTTTGTGTAGCGTATCCTGTTAACGAAGGTATAGTCGGTTTATTATCCAAGTCATTATAGTCACCAGAGAAACCGCCACCAGTAGAAGAGACCCAAGGGACATTCACATATGCCTTATTGCTACCATCTAGTATCACCGGATAGTTTTTATTGTTCTGTGAATACCCTATTCTTATTCCACCCAATACCCCGGCAGCTGCAGTCGGCAAAGTATATGCGGATGGAATAGATGGCTTATTATCCAAGTCATTGTAGTCGCCAGAAAAAATATCTGAAGTATTTGCCTTCAATGCAAGGGAATTTGTTATTGTTGTGCTAAAGTTAGAATCGTCTCCCAGTGCCGCTGCCAATTCATTCAATGTGTTTAGTGTGGAAGGAGCAGAATCTACTAAATTAGAAACTGCAGTATCGACATATGTTTCCGTAGCATATCCAGATAGGTCTGTCCCAGAAGGAACATCGGTCAGGTCATTATAAGATCCAGAGAATAAACTTGGTTTATTAGACAAGTCATTATAAGATCCAGAGAATAAACTTGGTTTACTGGACAAGTCACTATAGTTACCGGAGAATAAACTTGGTTTATTGTTTAGATCATCGTAACTCCCAGAACTTGCGACTGCGTGGAGATTATCTATTCTAGTATCCAATGCGGTATCTGCAGATGCTCTTGTAGATGCCTCGGAATCTATATTAGTTTGTAAGGTAGTATCTGCAGATGCTCTTGTAGATGCCTCGGAATCTATATTAGTTTGTAAGGTAGTATCTGCAGATGCTCTTGTAGATGATTCTTGCACCAACGCAGCATCAAGTTTATTATCCGCATCTTTGAGACTAGTCGATGCAGTCAAGTGAGTACTGGAACTATTTGCGACATATTGACCAGATCCAGTTAATCCTGCTCCCGATTGAGTTGTATCTAATTCTGTCTGTAACGCACTATCCGCATTTTGCCTTGCGGTAGTTTCTGTCGCAATTGCGTCTGCGTTTACTTTTGATTGTGCGTCAAGTTTTTCGTCTGCATCCTGTAACGAAACTGCTTCGTCGATATAATTAGCATCCGTCTTGGCAATATAACTTCCATCCGTATCTAAACCAGCACCGATCTGAGTCGCATCTAGTTCATTTTGTATCGCAAAGATTGCTGAATCTAGAAGAGAGTCTGCGCCTCTCAGAGATGATGCAGTTTGTATATAATTACTACTAGAGTCTTCCGCATACGCACCAGAGAATGTTAATCCCGATCCCAATTGAGTTGCATTTAATTCTGATTGAAGTGCTGCGGTTGTACCCAGAATAGTCGTATGGAAATCCGAATCGTCGTTGATTGCGGCCGCGAGTTCATTGAGTGTATCTAGTGTAGATGGTGCAGAATCTATCAGACTGGCAATTGCCCTATCGGTATATTGCGTTGTTGCAATTTTAGTTGAGTTGTCTCCTTCTGATGGAGTTATTGTGTCCAGTGTCGCCGATGCGATGTAATCAGAAACTTTTCCGTCAGTATAGTATAAATTTGACGGATGTTCATCTACATACTGAGTATCTATTCTTCCAAAGTTGTATTTTGGAGAATCTACCCCGTTAATATCAATTCTCTGGCCGGTGTATTGAATAAGGTCTCCGAGATCTGGTTCTCCCGATTCGATATCAGAAAGTCTTCTCAATGATAGAGAAACCTGAGCATCTGGAGCGAATCTTATAGAAATGGGGACGATCTGGCTCTCTACGCCATAAACATCTTCTAAGTAAAGTTTGATGGCCTCTGCTTCTACTCTAGTAGAAGCGATTCGGAGAAAGCTGTCTTCTCGTAAGACACCCCGACTTCTGGTTTGGTTGGTGCGATTATATATTTGTTTTGGTTGAACAATATATACGAATGCATCTTCTGTGACAGAATCTATAGAATCAAAACTTGTGCTATTGTAGGATACCGACATTATAATTCCCGAAAGAACTATTTATATGGTGTTTTGCTCGTAGACAGTATTATATTGCCGAGTAGTTCGAATGAATGTACAACACTTGGACATATTCTTGATATTCTTCGCACCGATATAACTACAGGTAGACCTCAGACCCCCCAGAATGTCCTGTAAGGTAGGTTCTATATCGCCCCTATACTTTATCAGTACTTCTCTTCCTTCAGCGCTACGGTAGTTTTTGAGACCGCCATTGTGTGTTTCGTTTGCAGTCTTAGAACTCATTCCATAGAATGTGATATTCCCATCAACTATTTCGGAATCTGGATCTAATCCCTGTTCATGACCAGACAACATTCCGCCTGCCATAACAAAGTCCGCTCCAGCACAAAAGGCCTTGGCGATATCAGCTGGAGTCCGGCATCCGCCATCCGCAATGATGTGACCGCCCAAACCGTGAGCAGCATCAGCACATTCTATGATTGCGGAAAGCTGGGGATACCCAACTCCAGTCTTAATTCTAGTCGTACATACAGAACCTGGCCCGATACCTACTTTAATGATATCTGCGCCTCGCAGTAAGAGTTCTCCGGTCTGATCTGCAGTCGCGACATTCCCAGCGATGATAATCAAATGGGGAAATGTATTACGGATATCTTCTACATAGTCACCGAAACTTTCAGTGTATCCGTTTGCAACATCGATACAGACATACTTAATTTCTGTTTCAGAACACACTCGTTCTAACTTTTCTTTATCTTCTAGAGTCATGCCGATAGTCACTGCAACAGATTCTACAGTTTGTGAATTGTCTACAAAAAAGTTTATCAACTCTTCGGAACTATAACTCTTCTTGAGACAAGTAAATAATCCAAGATTCGAAAGGGTCAGTGCCATTGATAGAGTTCCGACTCCATCCATATTTGCAGCCATTATAGGAATACCAGAATAATCTCTGCGAGCAAGAGGTTTCTCATTCCAAGAGAAACTATCAAACCCATCAATTTCACCTATGTTAATGAATTCTGGATATTCTGGCGGAGTTCTTAAATGTGCAGGCGGAGAATAATTGCGAAATTGATATTCTCTTTCTAGTTGTACTTCGCCGCGTGAGGTAAGTGTAGATCTTTTGGGGCGAATCAAAACATCATCGAAGTCATACTTTAATGCTTCTTCAATTATCATTCAACATTTTCCTTATTAGCGGAAGGGAGATTATGAGATTCTAGAAAAGTATTCCATAACCTATCAAATCTCATTTCATACAACTCTTTTAGGCCCAGTAACTTGTTTGCAAGAACATCTTCTGTTTCCGGTGGCATTGTAAATTTTGGATTGTCTAGAACATATTCCATCAGCATATTGATATCATCTACTATGTACCAACACTGATGGATATCTTGTTCTAGGTCAAATCGATCTTTACTTTTCTTCGTCATCTTGTTCTCTATAGTCTTCTATATTGAAGACATTATTTTCTTTGCGATTGCCGCGGTTTTTTGCGACCAAATCTAATGCCATTTTTATCAACTGGAGTTCTTCTTCGGTCATTTCTAGACCTTCATACTTTCCATCATCATCGTCAGACATTGAATTTCCTATATATTAATAAGTGCGACAATGTGGGATCAAGAGCGTTGATGAGGGAGAGAGGAATTCTCTATCACCCACACTTGTCGCGGTCTTTCGGCAACCAACCCTATACCATTATTTTAGAACTGGAAGGTATAGATTCACAGCCACCTCGTTCATATTAAACACTTCAAAAGAAATAGAGGTTTTTTCATTTCTTGAGATACACTATACAGATTTAATCTATACTTGTCAAGTTTTTTTACCAGTGATTTAGCGGAGACCATGCATCGCATAATAAATTGTAATGGTTTTCGTTTTTCGAATGGATTATTTTAGATACGGCGTACAACAACCAGACTCCAAACATTTCATTGAGTTCTTTCCCGATTTTCAAGAGAGTCGGACAATGCATTTCGTATGCTTCGTATCCGGTCTTATATGTCTTATCGTCTCTCTCAATGATTCGGAAGATTACTTGGATTTGGTTTACTTGTCTAGTGATGTCAAAGACATCTTCGATCTCGCCAGTTGAATTGAAGTCGCCATTGGAATTCACCCACACAGGTTCATAAGTTACTTTCACGATATATTTGTCGGCGACATTTCTAGGAATTCTTTCTATTTTAACTTTAGGATCGTCAAAGAAAACATTATCCGCACTCATAAGCGTTCGCATCGTCAAATGCGAAGAGTTGTTTCCGGTATCTTTCTTTTTGGAGCCTTGTTCGTTTTCCATAATAGATTCCTTATACTATTAATTTATAATCAATGAATATTTAGAATCTCTATTTGGGTGGGGTTTTGGTTGGTTCGGCGCACTGTCTACATATTGTACCATGTATTGGGCCGAGTTGTGAATAATGCGTGATAACGAAGAGATCTACATCTTTTAATTCCTCACACCTTTTACACTTTCGTAATATGATCACGGAATCTCCGAAATTTGGTGCCGGTTGAGAGAATCGAACTCCCGACCTTCTCATTACAAGTGAGTTGCTCTACCTGCTGAGCTAAACCGGCAAAGAGGGTAGAGGCGGATGGGAATCCAACCCATCGGAAAACTTGTCGTATCCTATCCTCAGTGCGTAGTACAGGAACCGCGTTGCCCACACGATTAATGCCATCTCTGAAGTACTAGGGGGCAATTGACTCAGGCTCTCTATAGAGCATTTCCTCAAATCGCAGACGCCTCATTATTCTATATTTTTTTCCAATCCTTTATTGTAGAAACTCGTATATCTTGATACTGTTTAGTTTCTGTATTTTGTACCACAATAACATCACTAGTAGAATTCTGATGCATCGGTTTACCTTTCATGGTTCCGATCACAGACTCCGTTCTACCAGAGTTGACAGTTTTGTAAGTGATTTTTGCTGTGCCCAAACTAAGGGTCTTCAACAGGTTTTCAATTGTATCCATTACAAAAGTCTCTCTTTGGAGCGGGTACTGAGAATCGAACTCAGATGATCAGCTTGGAAGGCTGACGTAATAGCCTTTATACGATACCCGCAAAAACTCATAACAAAAAGAGCAGTTTTATCCTAGATGACTTACTCAGGTCATCCTCAACACTCAGACGATTGTTACCTCTAGGGATCTCCTTAATAAAACGGAGAACGGAAAGTCTAGCCTAGTAAGTGGAGTCTGCAGTACTCCATACAATCACTGGTTGAGTATTCGACTCTATCGTCGATTCTGTATATTATTTATACTAGTTTTCCTCATCATTTTTAAAAAATTGATAATATAAAACAACATCTCTTTTGTTGTGTTTCAACTCATACTTCAGAGTTAAATTTTTTCTCTTAGCATATCGCTGAAGTTCAAATACACGATGAGCCCGTTCTGGTTTAGAATCAAAAATTTCAAAACATTGCCAGATCATCTTACTTTTTGTCCCAATCAATTTCTGTATCCATTGCGTAAGTAATTGCTTCTCGTAATTCTGGGAATATCTTATTCATTGCAGCGATATAGACTTCTGCAGCTTCACGATCCAGTTCATGTTTCCCGTATATCCGTTCCTTTATGGAATGAATATAACGAAGAAAAGATTCATACTTCTCTTCTTCTATCCGTTTTTCTTCTTCTGACAAATCTTCGTCTGTCTTTGGCTTATCGCCGCTGGGGAAATCTATAATATCCCCCATGATTATTGTCCGTAATAAAGAGAATCCGCAAGTTCGATCAGAGTTTTGTTCTCTGAAGAGGTAAGATTGCATATGCGGTAAAGCGTGTTATCTTCCTTGTTCCAATCATAGATGGCAACCCAAGTCCCACTAGGCCCGCGAGATGATCCAGCAATAATTTCTGAACCATCTACGGTTTCGTATACCTTCAGTTTAGTGACTGTAAGGGGGTTAACAAAGTGTCCAGCGGAAATTGTTTCCATTACGAATACTCCCATCCTAACCCATGATTCAAGTCTAAAGTGCAGTATTCCATCTCCGGAATCTCTTCTCTTAGTTCTCGTTTATTCCAAAAAGAAATTAAGTTCTTATTACAAGAATGTATATTTTCCTTGTAATAAAATTCACCACCAAATTCTTTGCCTTCTGACTTTAGAGTTTCTAATTCTTTGCGGAGATATTCTCTAGTAAACATTATGCTGCCTCTCGTTGTTCCAAAACGATGTCGCGAACCCACTCGCGGTCTACGGTGTCGCCTTCGAACTCATGTTCTTGATGACGAATCATTCGTTCCGCATAACCAGCGACAACTTCTTCCCTAGTGAACTGCATTTCGGGATAAAGTTCAGACTCTGGGCTGTAAAAATCAAGAACGTACTCGATAAATTCTTCCAGTTTTTGGTCTTGTTTGCCAGAAATGGCAAAAAGTTCCAGTTGAGTTCCTTTAGATGACTTAATCACTACGCAATCTCCACAACTTCTTCTGCATAAACGGGCAAAGTCGTTCCAACCGGACGAATTTTACCCATGACGTTGACTTCTTTTGCCAACTCGACTTCAAGTTCGATCTTTCCGCCGTGACATTCTCGGCGACCAACCACCGTTCCTTCTATCAGGAACTCCCCAATATACATTGCGGTGGCTGTTTTGCCGACAGCGGTTCCCCAAGGAGTTAATTTTTCTTCGACAACAGTCATTTTTCTCTCTTTCCTTACAATCTCATCAAGTGAACCACTATTATAGGGTATATTGGGGATGTTGTCAACTATATTTAATCAAATATAGTAACTTTTTTTAGATTATTCTGGTCTAAGACTCTTCTTCCTCATAACCATCGGGTCTATGATACTTAGTTTTGTCTCTGTGCGTCTTTGCAGTCGCACCAAATTGTGCTGCGTACTTCGCAACATAGTTGTTTAGGGGATTTTTTGCAGGATCTTCGGAAGTTTTTCCGATAGTTACTCTGCTTCTTCTGCGTCTAGCCATGTCATTTCTCGTTTTAATTAATTTGCGAAGACACTTTTTCATTATTTTTCTTATTCTCTCTTCGGTCAAGTTTATCTGCGGCAATTGAAGAGATTAACATCTCTCGTAATTCTTCAACAGACCAAGTTTCGGTATCAAATTCGCGTTCTTTCGCAAGAGATATGACATTTCCATCCGACATTCCTCTAATCCAGTCGCTAGTGGACTTGATTGCCTCGTACCTTGACAGATTTTCATCTAAAAAGTCTTGATATGTCATACAAATGCCGTGATGAGCAGCGTGACTGCGACTCCAGTGAAGAAACTCACCCAAGAAAGTTCGTATTCGTCCAAATTTAATTTTTCCATAAACCTATCGAAGAGTTGTTTGTGTGCTTCGATAAGATTTCTCACTGCTTTCATAATATCAGCCATTTCTTGGATCCCTCGCTTGTTGTTTAAGTTGCTCTAAGTACTCCTTAGAGGGCTGTGGTTGATGTTGTTGTGGTTGTGCCATGTTACTCTCCTAAACGTAACTAAAGTCTCCCATTATCCTAGTTGGATATCCATCAGTTCCCTGAGAATCGCGGATATTCATTTTGATAACATATTTCGGAGTTTTCACTTCGATATCGACTCGTTTACCAGTTCCGGTTTTGCCTCCATAGAATACATTCACGCCTTGTATCTGTGTTGCATTATTAAGATATGGAAGATCTACCGTGTATGTTTTGATTCCTGACGATACTTTATGTACCACACAATAACCATAACCAATTCCGGATCTTAAGAATTCTCGTAGTTTTATTTTATCTGCTCTTCCTACTTCTCGTTTCCCTGTATACCCACCATTAAAAGGCTTACAAAATTCTTCTGGATCTAATCCCAACATATTCAAGAGTTTCAATCCATCCGCATTTTCTACAATTCCGTTCTCTATTTCTTTGCGAGTAAGAATTGTCTTCACTCCTATATTAAAAAATGTCACTGTGTTCTTTAACTTTAAACTCAGATAAGCGATATCTCTTTGTCCGGACTTGATGGTCAAATCCGTGACCGCCTTCCCTATATCCAGACCACTTGTAGGCGAAGATATAATCGGAGTGTTTCCTCTAAAGATCAATGGGCGTCGAGTGTTTGCTGCACCCTCTTCCATAATCTTTAGATCTTTCAGTGAATCTAGTTTATACGCCCTTCGAAGATAGTCAATAGATTTTTGAGTCTGCACATCAGAAATTTTTTCTCCTCGCCAGAACGATCTAACATCTTCCGCATATAGACCTTCGAAAAGATTTCCTCTATTGTTGGTTCCTCTATTTCCTCGACTTCCTTCTCCCATAGAAAGTTTAACATTCTTGAGGTTTAGGTTTCGTTTGATTCTATCTAATTGAACAGTTCCAGTTAAAGCTCGAGTCACTTTAATATTTTTCTTTTCTGCAGATTTCCTAGACAATGCAATAGGCTTCTTAACTCTAGGATAAGTAGTCGTTAAGAAGTCAAACACAGAGACATACTCCGGATCTGATAAAAAGTTTCTATCTTTCAAAATTTCTTCTTTTCTTTCCGGTATAAAGTCGTAAGCCATTTCGTTCCCCTTTCTCAGAGAACTATTTAGGAGAAACGCGCTGGTTTCCCCGCTAATTTTCTTGGCCCTCAGGAGTAGACCTTCTTGCATTCCGTTCCTCATCAGACTCGGAGTCTTTCTCTAAGATATCATCAACCATCCCAATGACATCATGCAGAGTCGCAGTGGATGCAGAGAGTCTCGCAAGAAAATCTTTATTCTGAACACCTTCGTCCAGAAAACTCTGAGCAAAATCTAATTCCTCTAGAAGAGTCTTTCGCATTCCACCCAGAGAGTCTCTGTAGTATTTAACGTCCTGTGACATAATCACCTCCCGCGCGAGTTGCAATCTCAGACATCTTCACCTGATATTCTGCGTGAACATCTAGAAGCTTCAGAACGTGTGCGTAAGCAATCTTCTGTCCGCTCAACTGAGAAATCTGAGGAATCCCTTCAAGAGAATCTTCGATTGCGCGAAGTCGCTTTTCGATTGTTAGAAGTTGTTCTAGAACTTCCGACTTGATCATTGCTAAACTATCCATACTTTTCTCCAATTAAATTCCTAAAGGATTGGCATTCTCAATCCGATCTTTTGCAATATTAAAATACTTCTCTTCCATTTCAATCCCAATAAAGTTGCGTTGGGTGTTCATACACGCAACCCCAGTAGTACCACTGCCCATAGTGTTATCAAGAACTGTATCACCTTCATTAGAATATGTTTTGATAAAATACTCCATCATCTCAATGGGTTTTTGTGTTGGGTGATAACCCTTCTCTTGCTTCCATCGTTGTACAGTCTTTGGATATCGAGACCCATCCGGATTGTCACGATGTTTAGACTTTGCACTGCCGTAGACTTCGCCAATCTTAGATTTTTCTGAAGAGAATCCACTGTATGGTGTACTGTACCACATTTGCGGATTGTATGTAGGTTTATCTCTATAAAACACCAAAACATTTTCATGAGACTTTAAAGGCATGATCTTGGCATTCATTGGGTTAGTTCCCTGAGGCTTCTCCCATATCCACTCATACTTTAAGTTCTCAATATTTGATGCAGCCAACACAGTTGTAAACGGTTGTTGAGAAGTGAATACCATAGCGGCATTCTTTTTACATACACGATTATACTGATCCCACAACTGATCAAGTGGAATAATAGTGTCCCACTTACAGGCAGTAGTGCCGTATGGCAGATCTACCAATAACATATCAACGGAGTTATCATCGATCTCCGGCAAAACATCCAAACAATTTCCTATGCGTAAATCTCTTTCCATTCTTCCGCCTTTATAACATATTCTGATTCTAAGAGTTCATTCAACCTAGTTGTAGTAGTTATCCAATCATCGTTGCCTAACTTATCCCCACCTTGTTGAATAGAAAAGTACTTTCTACCTTTTATTAATTTTCTGAACGTCTCTTTAGAAAAGAGTCTGATAGAGTCTTCGTGGGGTTTTGGATTGACTCCGACAAAACACAACCATTCCCAATCCTTTCCGGCCGAAACATGATTCATCATCCATGAATATGCACGAATCGGGCCTCTGTTCTTTCGGTTTTCTTTCGTCGCAAGAGAGAATTTACATTCCACCTTCACTCCGTTCACAAGCATATCATGGCCCGGATTTAATGGCTTCTCAACTTCACATCCAATCTCAGAGAAATATCGCCGCAAAATTTCTTCTCCTTTAGCGCCCTTTTCTTTGCTGGTTAGCAGATAATGCTCCTCGTAGGGAGTTCCGATCCACGGATTGACTACCTTCTCCTTTTTGTCGTAGACAAAACTTGCACATTCGTCCAGTAAACTATCCATACTTTTCTCCAACTTTCAACAACGCGACAGCCTTTGTCGCTCGATCCAATGTATCTATTCGTTCCTTTTCGAAAAGACGC
>Ga0181393_1000002_pt1 | contig 123332 bp, 165 predicted proteins | sample 16SPOviralmetaG_FD_130122 | JGI IMG/M metagenome (GOLD analysis project Ga0181393, IMG submission 130122) | Marine viral communities from the oligotrophic San Pedro Time Series (SPOT) site, San Pedro Channel, CA, USA - 16 SPOT_SRF_2010-10-21 | ecosystem: Environmental > Aquatic > Marine >...
GCAAAGGTCTATCAATAATGGAAAACTTTAAGAATTATATAACTGAAAATAAAAATACTCATATGACTCACATCGAAGACAAAGTTGTCTATGGTGGAGTTGACGGAGCACGACAAGCAATCAATGCTCTTCGTTCTTTACGCGACATGCTAGGAGGTGTGAAAGGTGGAACTGTTTCTGTTAAGTGGGATGGTGCACCTGCTGTCTTTGCTGGTACTGATCCTCGTGATGGTAAATTTTTCGTTGCAAAGAAAGGTATTTTTAACAAATCTCCCAAAGTCTACAAGACACCGGCAGATGTTGATGACGATACTTCTGGCGATCTGGCTGATAAGCTTAAGCTCGCACTTAAATACTTACCAGAACTTGGTATAAAAGGAGTTATTCAAGGTGATTTTCTCTATGGCCCGGGTGATATTAAGAAAGCTCGAATCAAAGGACAGCAGTATATTACGTTTCACCCCAATACAATTGTTTATGCAGTACCGGCTGGCACGGAAATGGCCAAGCAAGTATCGACAGCAAAGATTGGAATCGTATGGCATACGAGCTACTCAGGAAACTCGTTCGAAACGATGAAGGCATCTTTTAACTTTGATGCGAGTAAACTGAGAAATTCTAGGAATGTTTGGTCACAAGATGCAAATCTACGTGACTTGACAAACATGACTATGTCAAAGAAAGAAACTGACGAAGTGAATAAGCTATTGTCAAATGCTGGTAGAACTTTTAATAAGATTGCTGGTGGAGCTCTTCGTCAATTAGAAGCAAATACAGAATTAACAAAACTCATTGAAACACATGCCAACTCTTTTGTTCGGGCTGGACAATTACCGCCTGATCCACGTAAGAGAGTTACTAACTTGATCTATTGGATCGAGAACCGGTTTAAGAAAGAGATAGATAAAAGAGGAACACCACAAGGTAAAGCAACTCAACAGAAAAAGCTTGATGACATCCTCACATTCTTTTCAAAAGAAAATAAAACAAACCTAGAAATGATTTTTGAATTGCAACAAAATATCGTTCTAGCGAAATTAAAACTTATAAATAGTTTAAATAAACTTGGAAACGTTGGTACGTTTCTAAAAACAAACAGAGGATATCGTGTAACAGGACAAGAAGGTTACGTTGCAATCGATAAACTTGGTGGTGATGCAGTGAAAATTGTTGACCGTATGGAATTCTCATATGCCAACTTTTCACCCAATATATTAAAAGGATGGGATACACCAGGGAGAAATTAATGGCAAACTTTGTGTCATTCAAAGATATGTTAGCTACGCCAGATGCATATGCTGGCTATGACGATCAGCTAAAATACCGAAAGCAGAAGAATAAGCGGATGGGTTACGAAGAAGCGGAACCTACCGAAGAAGAACTGTCAATTTCTGGTAGACGCAAACTCGCTCGAGTAATGAAGCGTCGTAAGTCTCAACTTAAAAGATCTCGTGAACGCGCTAAAAAGCGTATGGCTACTAAAGATGTACTCAAGAAGCGTGCACGCCGTCAATCTCGTGGAGCTGCTGCAAAGATTCTTACTAAAGGTAAGGCCAAGTCAGATCTCTCAGTAGCAATGAAGAAGAGTATTGAAAAACGCTTGTCACAAGGTGGATGGCAGCAACGTATCAATGTGCTTCAAAAGAGATTGATGCCTAAGGTGAGAAAACAGGAAGTTGGCAGAAAAAGATGATTTCGAGCTTTAAAAGCTATTTAGTTGAAGAAGAAAAGCTGGTTTATTTTACATTTGGTAGAATGAATCCGCCTACGATTGGCCATGAGAAACTTTTGAATAAGCTTGCAGCAAATGCTCGTAGTTCATTTCCATATCGTGTTTACTTATCTCAATCACAAGACAAATCAAAGAATCCATTAGATTATAAATCAAAAGTCAAGTATGCTCGGAAGATGTTTCCTAAGCATGCTCGTTCTATCATGATGGATAGAAAAGTAAAGACACCTTTTGATGCTATGACAAAACTATATGACGAAGGCTTCCGTAAGGTTGTCATGGTTGTTGGTTCAGACCGAGTCAATGAATTTGAACTTCGTCTTAAAAAGTATAATGGTAAAAAAGGTAGTCACGGATTCTATAATTTCAAAGACATCTATGTTATTTCAGCTGGTGATAGAGATCCAGATGCTGAAGGTGCAACTGGCATGTCCGCCTCAAAGATGCGTAAAGCTGCAGGTGACGATGATTTCTCAATGTTTTCTCAAGGTCTTCCAAAAGCTATTTCAAATGCTGATGCTAAGAGTATTTACAACGGCGTTCGTAAAGGAATGGGACTTAAAGAACAAAAAGAATTTAAGAATCATGTACAACTGAAGCCGGTATCTGACCTTCGCGAAAGTTATGTACAAAAAGGCCTATATAAAGTTGGTGAGCAAGTTGTAATTAAAGAAAAAGGTATTGTTGGAAAAATTAATGTCCTTGGTTCGAACTATTTGATTGTTGAATCAAAGGGTGATACATGGCGTGTATGGCTTGATGCTGTTGAAAAAATGGATGAAGCCAAGCAAGATCCAGATATTAAAGATCGGCCCGGTGCTCAACCAGCTGGTTATCATACTGGCCTGAAGAAATCAACAAAGGTTGCTCGTGATCGACACTTTAAGAAATATGGCAAGAAGCCTGATGATCAAGATTCAGCTTACAAGCCAGCACCTGGTGATAAAGGTGCTAAAACTAAAACATCAAAACATACTAAAAAATTTAGACAAATGTTTGGAGACGACTAATGGCTGACGACGGTGTTCTTAATAAAGCACAGCAAAAGATTCGTAATCAACGAATCAAAGCTGCAGCGGTGAAAGTACGTAAAGATCGTGAGCGTATGGCCAAAAAAGATGCTAAAGAAAAACAAGCAAAAAATGATAGGAACAAGGGAATGAGATTCAAAGAGCATACAGAAATGATGGAAGATGCTACAGCTGGTTTGAAAAAGAAAGCTGAAAAATCTGGTATGCCATTAGGTGTTCTTCGGCAAGTATATAATCGCGGTGTTGCCGCATGGAAGACTGGTCATAGACCGGGGACAACTCCACAACAATGGGGTTTTGCTCGAGTCAATTCATTCGTAACTAAGTCCTCAGGCACTTGGGGAAAAGCAGACAAAGATTTAGCAGCAAAGGTAAGAGGATAATGAAAACTTTCGATCAAATCAGAGAAGATAAAGGTTTCATACCTCATATGATGTATGATCCCAAGACTGGTAAAGGCTACAAGGCTGACAAACCAGAAGATCATGAGCGCATGAAAAAAATGGGATATACTCATGACAAGCCAAAAACAGAAGATAAGCCGGAGCGGAAATCAACTCGTGAATCAGTTGTATGGGAAGCTATTGACCCAAAGATGCAAAAAGTAAAACAGCTCGCTCGTCTTGGTCTAGTCAATAAGATGGATATTACACGCCTTATTCGTGCAATGAAATCCATTGAGACTGGTGAAAGAGTGGCAGAAAAAGATAGAAAAGTTATCTTCAGTGCGTTTGGAGATCTTGTTGACATCATCACTGGTGATACAACTATCTTCACAAAGACTCGAAAAGCTGTCCAAAAAGAAGAAGTTGAACTTGATGAAGGTAAGTTCAAAGACATGGTTATCCGAAAGCAGGACAAAGCAATGGGTGCTAAGCCTGTACCTCGGCCGAAAAAAGAAGCGAGAGTCATAGATCCAAAGGCTATGTCAGCATACCAAAAATATGCTAAAGCCAAAAGAGTAGATGATGATTCTATTCGCATGGCTTGTGATAACCCCGATCATCCTGAAACAAAGCGTATGATGAAAAATAAATCTTTTGCTACTGCGCTTAAAATGTATAAGGCAGCAACTGCGTAATGGAAAAATGTCACAAATGCGATCATAAATGTCATTGCGGAGAAGAATGCAAAGAGTGCGCGAATGATGTTTGTTATCGCTGTGATTGCGATAATAGTTACCACTTCATAGGTGAAAAACAATGAAAAGATTCAAAGAATTCGTAGAAGGTTCGGAGACTTGGGAAAAAGGCTTTAAGCGCCGTGTAGTAAAAACTACAAAACCTGAGCACAAAGAAAAAGGTTATAAGTGGAGGATCAAAGGTAAAGATCGTCCTAACATTTCTATTAAGCTTTATAAGTCTAAGCCGAATCAAGCTGAATTTAATAAGCAGATGAAAAGGGTTGCTGGGCATGAGTTTGGATAAGTTCAAAAAATACAGAGAAGACTGTATTGATAATATATGCGAAAGCATGTACGATGATCTTGTTGTTGAAGAGTCTGAGTACCAAGGTCGTAAAGTAAAGCTGAACGATCCTATTCGTACTTCAGAAAATCCTGACAAGAAGTTCAAAGTTTATGTAAAGAACGCAAAAGGTAAAGTAATTGTCGTAAGATTCGGAGATCCTAATATGGGAATTAACCGTGATGATCCAAAAGCCAGAAAATCATTTCGTGCCAGACATAATTGTGATCAGAAAAAAGATAAAACAACTGCGGGGTACTGGTCCTGTTACCAGTGGAGAGCAAGTGCAAAGGTTGACAGCTGAAATGAGCACTGATCAAAGATTAGATCGTATCGAGGAAAAAATCGATCGACTAGCGGATGCTATGATCGACTTAGCGCGAGCTGAGGAAAAGATAGCAGCTTTGGCAGAATCTCAAACGCATCACACCGAAAGATTAAACAGATTGTCGACAAAAATAGATGATATTGCGGCCATTGCCGCAGATAATACTCGAACGGTCCAACTTATCAATAAGCTGTTCTGGGTAGTGATGGTGGCTGCTATTGGCGCCATAGCCTCAAACATCTGGATGTAGGAGTAAAACAGATGACAAAATATATAGATGGTGTTAGGGCCGCACTCGAAGAAATGGCTCAAAAGAAAGAAGGTAACGCCTTCACAAAAGCTCTCATGGCAGCTCGTGAAAAGGGTGATGCTACATTTACTGTTGCTGGTAAATCATATAAGTGCGAAGATTATGACGAAGAAGGCAACATAAAAGAAGCAAAAGAAATCACTTATCGTGTTGGTGATAAAAAGCAGCATGGTAATATGGGTGCAAAAAATCTTAAAGATCTGATGGATAAACTAAAAGCTGCTAAGTTTGATATGAAGTCTTTAGAAATTTACGATAAAGATGCTAAAAAGCAAATCATGCAAAAAGGTAAAATGGTAGAAGCCACAGAAGAAGCCACAGAAGCAATGGATCCAGTAAATCCAAAGGCTGCTAAAAAAGATTTCAAAGATCGTAAAGACAAAGACATCGATAATGATGGCGATGTTGATAGCTCTGATGAATATCTCCATAAGAAGCGTAAAGCTATTTCAAAGTCTAAAGGTAAAAATGAAGATGAGCCTGATGGCGATAATGGTGAAACCGCAACCATGAATCCTAAGAAGGAAAGTAAAGTGAACAAAGAATCTACAATTCGTGATCGTCTCTTGTCAATTTGGGAAGATGCTGCCGGTGCTAAGCGTACGGCTGGTGCCACTCCACCAGAAAATGTTGATGGTGGTAAGGACGGCAAAAGCCCAAGAAAAGATATGCGGAACGCTCACTCAGCTGAGAAGAAGGGTGAAGCTAGTAAAGAAGCTGACGACTCAGATGCAGCTGAAAAATCTACTAAGCCCGCAGCAATGCGTGGAAATGATAACAACATGGGCGATCGTCAAATCATTAATAAAATCGCCAATGCTTATAAAACACTGCAAAAAGGGAAAGATGCGTAATGTCACTTAAATCAGGACCAAAGGGTGCAATCCCTACTCACCGCGGATGGGTCGATCCACGTAGTGGCGAACTTCTCAAGTCTCAGCGTATTACTCAAGAACAACTTGATGAATACAACGGGGTTCAAATGTTAGCAGAGCCAGCTCCGGTTATTGAACCTGAGCCAGAAATGGAATTGATTGTTGATTATGAACCAGAACTTGTAGAAGAAATGCCAAAGCCAAAAAAGAAAAAGAAGAAAAAGCTTGGTCTTTTTGGCTAATCTGTTTGCTAGTTTTTTGAATATATAACTTTATGATGGTATTTAATGAATTAACAGAAGAGAACGTACTTCTATACGCAGCGAAAGCTTATTATAAACCACAGTTCTCAGACATTGAAGAGTTCTACGAGGACTTGAAGCGCTTTAAATATATTAAGAGACTAGTTAATAGATACCTTGAACAAGGTGAATTGGCCGAAAGACTAATCATTAATCATTTGATTGTTGTCTTCAATTCTTTTGGTATCGAGCCAGCGGTTAATATTTTAAAATTAAAGTTAGACGACAAACACTGGCCAACAATTAAACCGTTTTTGATTTATTTGAAATATATTACAGATGATCAAATTACTGGATTTACAATGGACAGGTTGGTCGTAGATAGGCTGAGAAAAATATGAGTATTCTTAAACGCGGCGCTGATATGGTCTACACCTTCCGGTTTATCCGGATGCTTGTCATGTCATGGACAAGCTGGGAGGCATACAAACAGGGAGTAATTGACCGCAATGGAAAACGCATTAAGACACAGCCTCTTGATACGGAGCCTCGTAAGTCCAGTTATACTCCTTTCATCCGTCTTGCTGCTAACATTAAGCGGATGCTCAATAAAGTCCCCGGTCTCGGAAATAGTCTCGGATCGTTTGCTGCTGGTTTGTTTCTCATCAAAGAACGATTCGATCTGGCCGACCATCAGCTTGAAAAAATCTTGTCCGAGTTCGGCCTCGAACCAACAGACTTCCTCGAAGAAAATGCTCAATGGTTCGTCCTCGAAGACGGAACCTTGGGGCCCGGGGTTTATCGAATTAAGAATGTAAAAGTTTGTAATAAATCATTCGAAGAAATAGTATTACCAAAAGACCAAATAAAAGTTTTTGATGGTACTCCAATTGGTGATATTTTTGGTATTAATGTTTTTGAAGCAGTACACCTCAAGACTAATCAAAAAATATACATTACTATAAGCGAGATTTACAAATGAAACCAGGACTATGGGCTAACATCCACAATCGTAGAAAGTCTGGAAAGAAGATGCGTAAAAAAGGCCAAAAGGGTGCTCCTTCGCCAGAAGCTTTGGCAAGAGCACAAGCATCAAGTGAAGAGATGACAACCACTGCATCGATTCCAAATCCAGCAGACACAGCAATGGGTCCACGATTTACTACACATAATGTAATGGATCGTAGAAAGAAAAAGAAACCTTCGCTGTTGAAACGGTTTAAGAGTCACATGGACGATAATGCTTAGAATTTATATTATAATTGTCATAGTCATGGCAATGGCCGGTGTTGGTTATGCCGCTAAGTATTATTATGACACAACTCAAAACAAAATAGCAATTCTTACAGAGAATAACGCTCAGCTTGAAGTTGCGGTACAAACTGCCAACGAAAGCTTAGAAGTTGCTATTGCAAATCAAAAGAAATTAGCTGAATTAAATAATAATCTACAACTAGATTTACAAAGAGCTGAACAATATGGAGATAGTCTCCGCAATAAGTTAGCTGAATTAGATCTAGTAAGAGACGCATTGTTAGATGCAAAAAACTTAGAAGGTAGAATGAATGGCGCAACTGCTAAACTCTGGCGTGAGATTACAACCGATACTGGTGGTGATGGCAGCCGCGATATTCCTGACTGGCTGCAGCAGCCTCAGGATGCCAGCGGAGATCAAAACAGTAACCAAGATCGAGAAAGTAACAATACCGACGGTAGCTCGTCCGAAGCCAGTACAACTCAATGATGTTCGTGTTTACGTCGTAAACGCTGATATCTACGAAGAATTTGTTAAAGAGTTTACCGAAGAAAACGGTGAACTTGCTTTTGTTGCGTTGTCAATGCAAGATTACGAAAATTTAGCACTCAATATTTCTGAGCTAAGAAGATATATAAACCAACAGAAGAATATAATCATTTATTATGAGAAGGCGGTGACAGAGGAACCAAAGGAGACAGAATAATGGAATTCATTATCGACCAACTCATAACATGGTGGCAGTTTACCGTAGTCGGTATTCTTATTATTATTGGATGGCTAATCAATAAACTAGGTGTAGACCAAGACGAAGAGCTTATTGGCTTTGAATATACTGTAATGCCACAGCTTAAACCAATTCCTATTCCAACGGCCGGTAAAGGTTTCTGGGGCGCAATATGGATGTGGTTAACTGGTACACGTCATTGGGAAGTAGCTAATGACTGGATATTTAGTATTGAAGGCGAAGAATATATAATACCACAAGGATTCCAATTCGATGGCGCATCTATCCCTAAGTTTTTGCATACATGGCTGTCACCAACCGGTGTTCTTTTAATGGGTGGATTAGTACACGACTATGCTTATAAGTACGCTACACTCTTAAAGTCAGACAAGACATCAACCATGGGCGAGATTAATCAAAAGAAAGCTGATCAAATTTTTAGAGATATTAATATTGAACAAAACGGTTTTCACTTCCTCAATAATTTGGCCTACTGGGCGTTACGTATCGGTGGCTTTATGGCATGGAATGGTCACAGAAAAGTAAATGCGCAGATTGGAAAATAAATGAATATGAAGTTTGGAATCGGTGTTGTTGTTGCTATTGTTATGCAAGTGAGCGCATTTGTGTGGTGGACAGCACAACAAGCACAAACCATAGAAACTCTGAAAGATCAAGTCAGTGAACTTACAAGTAAGATGGCTGTAGAAGATGAAGTTAATATGGCTCGTGACATTGCTGACATGAAAAAATTGTTAGCAGAACAAGATAAATGGATTACACAAAACTACAATGATATCGAAGACTTGATTGACTTTGCTACATTTACTGAAAACAAATGGGCTAATGCTTATGATGAAGATCCAGGGTATAACAGGGTCTTTGGCAAAAAGCCAGCAACGAGGGATTAATTATGACAAACCTAAGAGACGATATTCTCACCGCCTTTGAATCACACGCAAAAGGCCATATTGATAAACATCGGATGAACGTTGAAGTTTATCTCACCAATCCAGCTGGTATCGGCGAACATTCTGATATTATGGAATCAATCGAAGTTGAGATGGAACAGATTGCAAAATACGATGATTTCTTAGAAATGGCAAAGAAATATTTTAGCGATTAAGAAAAATAAAAAAAATATTTTTTGCTCATTAAATGGTTTACAAAATCAGCATATTGATATATAATAGACCAGATATAAAAAAATAGAATCACACCAATAGGAGAGTTTTAATGGCAACAGCTCATGTTGACACGAGGCAGTTTTTGTCTCAAACAAAATTTTATGAAGGATACTCTCGTTTTATAGACGATGAAAAGCGTTACGAGAGTTGGGAAGAAGCTGTAGATCGCGTGATTGGAATGCACGCAGATAACTACAAAGAAAAAGGCAACGAGCTAGGGCCATTTTTAGAAGAAGCACGTCAGGCATACAAAGAACAGCGAGTACTCGCAGCACAGCGTTCTTTGCAGTTTGGTGGTGATCAATTGCTCAAACATCAAATGCGTATGTATAACTGTACGTCATCTTATGCAGATCGTCCAGAGTTTTTTGGTGAAGTTTTCTATATTCTATTATGTGGTGCTGGTGCTGGCTTCTCGGTACAAACACATCACATCGCAAAATTACCACAAATCGCCGCACGTACAAAACAAGCAAAAGGCTATATTGTAGAAGACTCTATTGAAGGTTGGGCTTCAGCACTAGACGTGTTGATGGCATCTTATTTTGTAGGTGGTGGTAAATATCCAGAGTTTGAAGGTCGTAGAGTATTCTTTGATCTTACACAGATTCGTCCAAAAGGCGCTAAGATCTCTGGTGGATTTAAAGCTCCAGGTCCTGAAGGCTTACGTAAGTCTCTTGACAAGATTGAGCACTTACTTCAAAGCAAAGTGATTGACCAAAAAGAGCCTATTGACTTACAACCAATTAATGTTTATGATATTACCATGCATGCGGCAGATGCTGTATTGTCTGGTGGAGTACGTCGTTCAGCTACTATTTGTTTGTTCTCACCGACTGACGAAGAAATGATGACAGCTAAAACAGGTAACTGGTTTATTGATAATCCACAGCGTGGTCGTTCAAACAACTCAGCCGTTATCGTACGTGATGAAGCAAAGAAAGAAGAATTTGCTAAATTAATGGAGTCTGTTAAGTCATTTGGTGAACCCGGTTTTGTGTTTGTAGAGTCTACCGAGCATACAACAAATCCATGTGTTGAGATTGGTATGTATCCACAGATTGATGGCGAGTCTGGTTGGCAAGGTTGTAACCTTACTGAAATCAATGGTGGTGCTTGTAAGACAGAAGAAGACTTCTACATGGCATGCCGTGCAGGTGCTATTCTTGGAACGCTACAAGCTGGCTACACAGACTTCAGATTCCTCAGCCCAACATCAAAGAAGATCTTTGATCGTGAAGCTTTACTTGGTGTATCGATAACTGGATGGATGAATCAACCGGATATTTTGTTCAATCCAAAAGTCCTTGAAAAGGGAGCTAAAATTGTTAAAGAAGTTAATAGAGAAATCGCCGGCATTATTGGTATTAATCCTGCCGCTCGGACTACTTGTGTTAAGCCTAGCGGTAATGCTTCAGTACTACTCCAGACCGCGTCTGGTATCCATGCTGAGCACTCACCAACGTATATCAGAAATGTCCAGATGAATAAAGAGTCTGAGATTACTCAGGCAATTATCAAGTCAAATCCATATATGGTAGAAGAATCTGTATGGTCTGCATCAGGAACTGATGTTGTTGTGTCGTTTCCAATCATTCCTCATAAAGGATCTTTGATGAAAGACGATATGCTTGGTGTTACACATTTAGATAAAGTCAAAACAGCTCAAAAGCATTGGGTTGTGGCTGGTACTAATGAAGAACTTTGTGCAGATAAAGGTATCCGCCATAATGTTTCTAATACTATCATTGTTGATAATTGGGACGAGGTTGAGTCGTATGTATTCAAGAATCGCCACTCATTCTCAGGTATCTCATTCCTGTCTATGTCAGGCGATAAAGACTACAATCAGGCTCCAAACACTGCGGTTATCAATGCTAAGCAGATGGTAAAGCAATATGACGAAGCTGCAATCTTTGCATCCGGTCTTGTTGTTGACGCATTAAAAGTCTATAATAACCTATGGGATGCTTGTTCTACAGCTCAAGGATATGGCATAGATATTTCTTTAGAATGTGCTGAGAATGCGGCACGTGCTGATTGGAATAGACGGTTTGAAAACTTTGCAAATAGCTATTTAAAACGTGATGTCAAAAAGGCTGAACACTGTTTGAAAGATGCTTATCTACTTCACAAGTGGAATAAGATTCAAACTAACCTGAAGCCAATTGAATGGAAAACTGGATTGACAGAAAAGAAGTATACAGATGTAGATACTATTGCAGCAGCTAGCTGTGCTGGTGGAGCATGTGAAATTGACTTCTAAGGTACCTTCACCGTGTATTCAAGTCTGTACAGTCGTTGATGGTTTTTGTCTTGGTTGTGAGCGCTCTGCAAAAGAAATTGCAGAGTGGCTCAGAGCTACCGATGAAAGAAAGCTAGAAATCTTAGAAAGGATCGGGCAATGAACGAATATCGTGTAGAGTGTCATGCCTGTGATGATGAGATGATTGTGATATGCGGTACAGACGTTCCATCTTTTTGCCCACTATGTGGAGAAGAAGATTTAATTGTAACAAGATTTGACAAAGAACTTGATATTGAGGTTGAAGACGAGTAATATATATTCGTATGTGGACATATGAAAACAAACCTTTTGACACAACCCCAGATGAATATCAAGGCTTCGTTTATCTCATCACAGAGCTGGATACAGGTAAGAAATATATCGGTAAAAAGAACTTCTGGCGGCCTAAAACATTACCAAAAAATTCAAAGAGAAATCGAAGAGTACGAACAAGAGTTGAATCTGACTGGAGAGATTACTATGGATCCAGCAAAGAAGTGCAACAACTCGTCGAAGACAAAGGAAGAGAAAACTATTCTAGAGAAATCTTACACCTTTGCAAGTCTAAGGGATCTATGTCGTACTATGAAGCAAAGCTTCAGTTTCAATACGATGTTCTCTTAAGTGATGAATATTATAATGAATTTATTGGGTGCAAAATACACTCAAGACATGTAAAAGGATAAATAGAATTATGAATAAATTATTAGTACATGAAGTTCTTGACAAAGTTCGAAAAGCTCGACATAAGAATATTAAAATTGAGATCCTCAAGAATAATGATTCTTGGGCGCTTAAAGACATTTTACGTGGGACGTTCGACACAACAATCAAATGGAATCTTCCAGGGGGTGATCCACCATATACGAAGTGTGATCCCCATAACGCTCCTACCAATCTCTACAAAGAACATAGAAAGTTTGTATATTTCGTGAAAGGAGTTCGCGAAAGCAACCGCTTGCATCCAGCAAAGCGCGAAAGTATTTTCATCGGTTTGATAGAGGGTATTGACCCTTCTGACGCTCAGCTCGTCATTAATATGATAAACAAAACTAAACCAGAAGGCATCACTCGAAATATTGTGCAGGAGGCGTTTCCAAACCTATTGCAGGACTGATGTCATAACCCTAACCGGAGACAATAAATGCCAGCAATACAACTCGAAAGACTACGTAACGACATCCTCGAATTGGATGTTTACATCAAAAAGCTAAAGATAAGAGGGTCGTTGGACCGAGTTAAAAAATTGTATGAAAAGAAAAACTTTTTGAAAGAAAGGTTAGCCGCAGTCATTTAATTGTTTACATTGCCTCTGTTCTGTGATATAATATACTTATCAATAGAGCAGAGGTTTTTTTACTATGAATTTGTTTATCTTACACGAAGATCCAGTCATTGCTGCGCAGATGCAATGTGACAAGCATATTCCAAAAATGGTTGTAGAGTCTGGTCAAATGTTGTCCACAGCACATCGAGTGCTGGATGGCATTCTTGATCGTAGGCCGTCAAAGTCTGGCAAAACAAACGTGAAGTACTGGGATCTATATCTTGGTCGAGATGACCTTGAAGGCGAGTTACTACTTTACAAAGCTGTACATGTAGGCCATCCATGTACTCAATGGACTATGCGCACAAGCGATAATTATGATTGGCACTACCAACATTTTATTGCACTTGCTCAAGAATATACATACAGGTATGACAAAGATCATAAGACAGCTGTTGAACTTGGTGCAGCACTCTACAATAAACCGGACAACATTCCTCAAGGGCCGTTGACTCCATTTGAATTGGCTATGAAATCAAACCCTGAATGTATGTTCCAAGATCCAGTAAAGTCATACAGACTTTTCTATCAAACAAAACAAGAGCGTTTCAAAATGGTATGGACGAAACGCAACAGACCGGAGTGGTTTAATAATGTACACAGCGATGGATAGATATAAAATCCTACAAAACGAAATCAAATTACTTGAAGATAGGTTACAGCCACAAGACACTGGCCACCTAAACACTGCAATCGCCGTATTACAAGGGCGGTGCAGAGAACTAGAAGAGGAAATCAATGCCCGTTTACACGCTACGCGATGAAAAAACTCGAGATGAGTGGGAAGTCAATATGTCTTACGACGAGTTACAAATCGTTCTCGACACAATGGAAAACGTGTCTCATGTTTTGCAACCATCAAACTTTATTACTCAGCATGGTAGTATTCACAGCCGTACTGATACTGATTTCCGTAGTCATTTGAAAGCAATTAAAAAGAAATATCCTGGGAACACGATTGATAACTCATGACTCAAAAAAATAATTCATCACGTGTAAAACCACAAGATCTTTATCAGTTTGATCCTATTACAAAGAATCAAGAAAAGACTTTTAATCTATGGGATGAGGAAGAGAACCTTATTCTTATGGGATCAGCAGGTACAGGTAAAACATTCATAGCACTATACCTTGCTCTCGATGAAATGCTAAACAACCCTAGTAAATTGTATGATAAAATCATTATTGTACGTTCGGTTGTGGCTGTCAGAGAGATTGGTTTTCTCCCTGGAAAGCTAGAAGAAAAGACATCTGTATTTGAAACTCCATACAGAATGATTTGTGATGAGTTGTTCCAAACGAGTACTGCTTATAATAAAATGATAAATAGTCATCAGATACAGTTTGAAACAACATCTTATATACGTGGTAAAACGTTTGATCGTGCTATCATTGTTGTTGATGAGATGCAAAATTTAAACTTTCACGAACTCGATTCTATCATGACTCGTGTAGGTGAAAATTGCCGGATTATATTTGCCGGTGATTATCTTCAGTCTGATTTCAAAGCTGAAGGTGAGAAGGACGGACTACTGAAATTCGTTAGTATCATCGAAAGAATGAAAAATTTCTCAGTAGTTCAATTTGGTTGGGACGATATCGTACGCTCTGGTATCGTCAGAGACTATATTCAAACTAAGGAGATGATGGGACTCAAATGATATGCTTAAATATATCTTCCTATGTGTTGCGTTAATCGTAACACCAGCTATGGCCGGACCGCAATGGTTTGCTAAACCGGTTCAATGCGATATAATAGACAACGTCGACGATCTAATGATGGAACGTGGACAAGAACCACTCTTTGCTGGAATAGGTGCTGCAAGAATAGGTGATGATAGAGCAGTACTTCCTGTCATCGTATTTGCTAATTCAGATGATTATAGTTGGCATGTAGTAGAATATAATATCGATCAAGATCAAGCATGTATCCTTGCTGTTGGCGATAATTTAGATTTTAGTGCCGCAGATTGGTATTACACAAAAAATGATTAATTTGTGAATCAGTTGTTTACTTTTCCGAATAACTATGGTATAATAAATAATAATTGAAAAAGGAAATCAAACTATGGAGTTTATCCATGAAAAAATCGACATGGGCTATGAGAGCTTGGACAGAACAGATAGCCCTGACGGGAGGCGGTATCTTACCTTGGACGGTAATGCTTATCCTTCTGTTACTACTGTCCTTAGTATCTTAAGCGAAGAATCAATTGCTAAATGGCGTAAGCGTGTTGGCGAAGAAGAAGCGAATCGTATTGGTGGACGTGCTGCGGCACGTGGCACAGCAGTACATAGTCTTATTGAAAAGTATCTACAAAATGACAAAGACTGTAGAGAAAACTTCTTGCCACATGTAGTACAATCTCTAGAAAACCTTAGACCATTGTTGGATAAGCATGTCACAAAAGTCTATGCGCAGGAAGTGCCACTATATTCTGATCACCTACAACTGGCAGGAACATGTGATGCTGTGGTTGAGTGGGATGGAGTACCTACCATCGTTGACTGGAAAACCAGCCGGCGGCCAAAGAAAAAAGCTAACATTGGTAACTACTTCATGCAACTTGCCGCCTACGCAGTAATGTGGGAGGAACGTACTGGTATGGCTATCAACCAGACTCGTATTGTTATGGACGTAGATGACTTCCATCCAGTTATGTACAAAGAAACACGTGATGCTTGGATCGACAAAATGATTGAGACACGTGACGAATACAATCGAAGAAAGTTGTTTCATGGATAAAGGCCTTAGAATACTTAAGTCAGAAGCGGCACGTACTCGCCGACGAAAACGTAAAAACATTCTATTAGAAACAACGGTACGTCTCTATAGTAGACTCCGAAAGAAAAGAAAAAAGTGAGCTACGGCTCATTTTTTTATGAAATCTGCTCACTTTTTTGTTTACGTATGAAAAGAATTAGTGTATAATATAACTATAAAATGATGAAGAGGAGATTATCATTATGTCTAAGCCAATTTCAAATGCAGCCTTCAAAAGAATGATTCTTCAAGAGTCTGCCGAAAAGCAACAAGAAATTATTAGTCGTCAACTAAGAATCCTTCCGCGGATGATTATGGATGAAGTTGCTCGTATGCCACAGTTGCCTACATCACCTAAAGTGATTAAGGACCTAGAATCAAAACTAAAGTTGGTTCAATCAATGTGGACAGACATTTTGGTGGCTCGTCATGTTTAATTTTCTTCTTGGTCTTACTATAGGTATTCTGCTTGGTATACACCAACCAGATGCTGTTATTGCGGTATATGAAACTATTACAGGAGCTATAAGTGACAATTTATCTTGATATGGATGGTGTGATTGCTGATTTCTTTAATGGTCTTGCTAGACGATATGGTGTAAGCCATTGGAAGTCTATCCAAGATCGTGAGATTAAGTTTAGAGAACTCGCTAATACTGACTTCTTCTACAACTTAGATATATTTCCAACAACTTACGAACTTGTAAAACGTGTCAAGTTAGTAGCCGCTCGAGAAGAAACCGAATGGGGTATCTGTTCATCTCCACTACGCGGTGATAGAGATAACTCAGCATATTGGAAAAGACAATGGCTAAATCGATGGGACATTCTTCCACCATTGGTTGAGAACATGATTTTTACCAGTAACAAGCATAAATATGCTATAAGTCCACTGACTCGTAGACCAAATATTCTTATCGATGATAAACCAGAAAATATCAGTCGATGGAATGAAGCTGGTGGTATCGGTATTCGCTACCAAGCAAATGAAGACGATCTTGAAGAATACCTGTTTGTTGAATTGGAGAAAGCATGCAAATTGGCGAAATACTAAGACTACGATCTGACTTCGAAGACATCACTCATGGTTATAATATGCCAGAAGGAAGTCATATAAATACGCTTGAGTGGTTTGTTGAGAATGGACATAGATCCAACTCGCTTCGTAATGGTTTTAATGATGCATATGTAATAGCACAGATAATCCTTACGGAGCATAACACATGGCAGAAGACAGTAAACCAACAGTAACTATCGATGCAGAAGCTATCGAAGGTGCAGATACTAATGGTGATGGTCACGTTTCTAAAAAAGAAATGGACATGCATCTTGAATTTAAACGGAAAGCGCTTGAAGACGCTGATGCTCAGAGAGATGCAATTCGTAAGATGGCATGGTTCTCACTTGTTGGATTGTTGATATATCCAATCGGTATTGCAATCACATCAGGATTTGGTATGGATAAAGCATCCGAACTCATTGCTGACATTGCGCCTACATACTTTGCATCAATTGCAGTATTAGTTTCAGCCTTCTTTGGAGCAGATGCTATCGCCAAAAAGAAGTAATATATAACTTATAATGAAAAATTTGATATTACAATATTATATTCCGTATGAGTCTTTTGATGCGGATCTAGGTGGAGTAGAATTACCAGATTGGGCCAAGGCTGGATCAGAGTGCGCGCAAATGTATGCCGAGTTTTGCGAAGCAGAATACAAGCTAGCAAACGACAGGTATTTCGAACATCTGGATCCACGCCTTGACTCATTACGTATCTTTTATGATCCTCAATACGAAGAGTACGATAATATCCTGACACTCGATCTGGATATGTTAGTTACAACTCCCTTTAACATTTTTGAAAGCTTTAACACCGGTGCTGATGTAGCAATGGTGCATGAGCTAGGTGTACATACTGGCAATCCAGCAGGTTGGCTTAAACGTGTTATGGATGTTCCAATATATCAAAGAGGCATTATTGCGTATGGCCAACATCTGTTTGGTAAAGACTGGATGTTTCCAAAGTCAGTCTTGTATCCAAATGAAAGATTCCGTTATCTCAATGGTGGACTTCAATTATGGACCAAACATGGTAGAGAGAAAGCACGTGAGCACTTTACTTCAGTTGACAACTATGTAATGCATACACGATATACAGAACAAATGTATGTTAACCTTCAACTCAGTCAGTCAATCTTTAACGTTAACGAGCTTGATACACATTGGAATAGAATGCCTTATCAGTGGAGTGGTGGACAACCGGATGGTAGAATTAATCACTTCCTCGCAAGAGATAAGTTTAATATGCCGAAATTATGGAAAGGTATGAAAGATGGCAAGATATCTAGAAATTGCAGCTGGTGCCAAACGAGGTCTTAACTGGGACGCCGTAAGAGACGTTGCAGATCCTGCAAAAGGTGTAGAGAAATACGATATGCGTGATCTCCCTATGAGAGGAGTCATGGATAATACTTATGATGGTGTATATAACGAACACTTCATAGAACACCTTACTCAAAAAGAAGGTATAGACTTTCTTATTGAAATGAAAAGAATTATGAAACCCGGTGGTACAATTCGTATTGTCTGGCCACCACGAGAGTTTGTTGATAAGCTACTTGGTGAATGGTCACTTACACCAGATGAAGAGTTCTTTTGCGCAGCCTATTATAATTTTTACGTAGTCAAACACGGGTTCTGTCCACCAGAATTCCGTGATCGTTCTATTAGAGAACAGTGTGGTAGAGCTTTGTTGTGGCAACAGGGTGAACACATCTACGTATGGGGAAAGGCCGAACTGATGGAAACTCTCAAAGATTTAAAGTTTGTCATGGTGAAAGAACACAAGTACTTTGAAAGCCGTGTACAAGACTTTAAAGGTATTGACACACCCGGAAAAATCAGACTACTACACTCAGCCGTTTTGGAGGCACAAAAGCCGTGGTCATAATTACAACGTTTGAAGGCAACCAAAAAGCTTTTCACCATTATTGGCTACCACTCATGTACAAGCATCAAGAGTGCGAGTTCCGTGTAACCGGAAAATTTGTCTTTCCAAAGGACTTAAAAAATCTGAAGGTGAACTCTCTCGATGAAAGTGGTGGACCAATACTTAAATGCCCTATCAATAAGCTTCCTACTTACAGAGGCATGATTGAACTACAAAAGAAGAACAAGAACTGGATTGGTACATGCCAACAAATCGGAGAAGACTGGTTCTATGACCTCGATTAAAGAATATCTAGTAGTAGGCGCTGGATTCTCAGGTTGCGTCATTGCACATGAACTGGCAAAAGCTGGCCATACAGTACATGTAATTGATTCAAGAGATCACATTGGCGGTAATGCGTATGATTATACTAATGAGCACGGCATACGTATTCACAAGTATGGACCACACTTATTTCATACAAACAATAAAAAGGTTTATGACTGGGTTACGCAGTTTGGTGAGTGGGTTGAATATAGGCATAAGGCTAAAGCTGTCCTCAGCACTGGCCAATACGTTACGCTTCCAGTCAATAGAGAAACCAAAGAGATCGTTGGCGAAGACAATATTATTAGCACGTTCTATGCCCCATACACATATAAGATGTGGGGAAAAACCATAGAAGAACTTGATCCGTCTATTATTAAAAGAGTTGCAGTAAGAGATGATGACAATGAAGAGTACTTTCCTAATGACGAGTTCCAAGTCTTACCAAAAGATGGTTATGAGGAAGTGTTCAAAAAGATTTTAGATCATAAGAATATTACAGTAGAATTGAATAAACCATTTCAAAAATACATGGAAGGTTGGTACCAACATGTGTTTAATTCAATGGCCATTGACGAGTACTATGATTACGAATATGGTGAACTGCCTTATCGTTCTCTTAAATTTCACAATGTAGATCTACCAGTACCGAAACTGTTACCGGCCGCGGTAGTTAACTTTACACACGATGGGCCGTACACTCGAATGACAGAGTGGAAGAATATGCCAGCACATGGTGTTAACGATACAATGACTTCTGTAACGTACGAAGAGCCATGCGACTATAAGGATAACGACTATGAGCGGTACTATCCAGTCAAAGATATTGATGGTAGTAATAGAATCATATATAATAACTATAAGAACATAGCTAATAAAAATGTGACATTTATAGGCAGATGTGGAATGTACGTATACGTTGATATGCATCAGGCAATCAACTCATCACTGGCAACAGTGGAAAAATTTCTGGAGAATAAAGAATGAAAAATATAATTTACCAATACTGGAAAGGCGATATGAAGCCGGGTGTGGAATACAGCTGCAAGCTTATGAAAGAGTACGCTGATCGGATTGGTGCTGAATACAAATTTGATTTTAATACAACCATTGCCGGTCAAGTAGTGAATGTTCCAATCTATTATGAGCCAGCCAATCCATTAGTCGATGATTCATTCGATGAATACGACAATGTGATGCTATGCGATGTTGATGTTTTTCCTACCGAAGGCTTGTCAGATAATATCTTTGATTTGTTAGACGGTGAAGATGCTGGTATCTGTACAGAGCCAAAGCAGCCGTACTTCAGAACGATATATAATTCTGGTGGCATCAATAGTAAGATCGATAAAGAATGGGCTGAGGTCTGTAAGAAACATTGGGGTGTAGAATATCCAGTAGATGAAAAGCAAAGGCCTGAAGTATTCAATACTGGAGTTGTTGTTATCTCAAAAGCTGGTCTGGCAAAGATGAAGTCTGAATGGCCAACATTCCAAGAGTACGTTGATCGGATGAATGGCTTTCCTAAATTCTACAAATTGTTTCAAGACTATTTCTCAGCGTTTATCCATTTACCGGGATTTAATTTAAAGCGGTTACCAAACGAATGGAATTGCTATATGCATAAAGTAGGTTCTCATCCGAATGCAAAGATTGGTGATAACAGGCCTGAAAATGCTAAGTTAGTCCACATCATGTTTCGTACTGCCGATGATTGGCCTACTGATGTTCTTTGGAGGATAACAAATAAGCCAATTGCTGAATGGGATCTTCCACTACATAAAGAATGGCCTAATGATCCACCTCGAGAAAGTAATAGCCTTTTAGATCAATTGGCAAATATTAATGCGTAGAGATAAACCGGCTGATCCAGCACAGTATATTAAGGTAAGAATGGGTCAACTGTTAGATGAATCAAATAAATGCAGTGATGCGTATGATGCTCAATGGTACAATAGAATAGCAGAAGAACTTAATTGGGTATTGAAATTTTTGGAGAAGAAGAATGATTAATGCTGAACTCAGTCATGTGACTACACTTGAAGAATTTTATGAATCAATTCGATCTCAACAAGAAGCTGCTCATGGAAACGACTATTGTGCAATGCATGATACTATTAATGAATTGGTTCAAGACTGTAATTCCTATAAAGAATTAGGTGTACACCAAGGCGGTACACTTGCAAATGCTCTTCTTCAACCTACGATTAAATACGTAGAAGGTGTTGATATTGACATGCATCGATATAAGAAATTCCTTCAGCCAATTGCAGAACAATATGCTAAAGATAATAAAAAGATTCTGAAAATAAGAGAAGTTGATTCAACCGGTATTGACTCTCTTGGCTATTCAACTGACATTCTAGTAATTGATTCTTACCATAAAGCCTTTCATATGGAGAAAGAATTAGAGCGGCACGGTCAGTACGCCAAGAAGTATATTGCTGCACATGATACTCATCTACCAGACGATCAATTATACTGGTGTCTCGCAAATTGGGCTGCAGAGAATGGTTGGACCGTTGTGACAAGAAGTAAAGAAAACGTTGGATTTACGGTGATACAGCGTGACTAATATTATATTACAACACTTCGATGGTAAACTGAGGCCACTCGACGAGCTATCAAAGACCAATATTGAAGCATATGCTAAGATGGTTGGTGCTGACTACGAGTTAGTTACAGGTAAACCATTTCGTTCTCATCTGACTTCTCCATGCCAAAAGGTATACATGTTAGATGAAAGATATGATAAATACAATCAGGTTCTCATGCTTGATATTGACATGTTTGCTCCTATTGGTATGAAAGAAAATGTGTTTGATCTTCAAGGTGTAGGTCTCTATGCAGATACACAGAGCATGCTCCATCGAAAGATAGCCGCCACTAATCCAATGTTTGCGAGTCTCAAAGCTGCATACTGGGGTGGTGCCATCTATAAGATGGATAGACCAATGAGACAAAAACTACGTAGACACTTCGGTGGTGATGAATCGTGGATGAATCCGTATAATAAGTTATATCAATTCGAGGATGAAGGCATTATGCACACTCTTGCAATGCTATCGAATTACAGGCATAATCCTGAAATGTATCTTGATCGTAAGTGGTGTCAATGTTCTTTCTTACCAAATCCCGAAAAGGCTGGTTTTATTCATGTAAGAACAAAGATTACGCCACAAGGACCAAAGCGAGAAAAGATGGAAAACTGGCAAGAACTACATGATAAAGGTATCCTATGATCAATGCATACGTAATACGAATGTTTAATGATGAGATCTCTAATCGTGCCGTCTATAAGCTAGAAGATTCTCTACCAACCAATGTAAAGCTTATTGAGTTTGATGCAATTAAACCAACTCAAGTCAAGAGGCTTATGGAAAAGCATAGAGTTCATTGGAATTATCCGTGGAATGGAGAACACCACGATATTGCGTCAGGCCTTATCAAAAAAGCATATCCGACAAAGGTAGCAAATAAAAGGATTGCATGTTTCCTTTCTCACTATCTTCTATGGCAAAGATGTATTAAGTATGATGAGCCAATCATTATACATGAACACGACGCCATTTACTTTAATGCTACACCATTACCAATCGAAGATTTTGCACAATCTTACTACGATATTATTGGTTTGAATGATCCACGTAATGCTACAAGGCTTGCTGCAGTCTATGATCGTGTGGTACAAGAATCTGAAGGAGATATTGTACGTGCTCCTGTCATTGATCAACAGATGATCCCTCAGGGAATCGCCGGCAATAGTTCCTATTACATTAATCCACGAGGTGCACGAGAAATGGTGTCTCTGACTTCACGGTATGGCGCATGGCCAAATGATGCTCTGATGTGCAGGCAATTAGTACCAAAGCTTGGCCAGACTAAAAACTATTATACATATGTACAAGGGCTAGGAAGTACTACATCATCATGAAATCCTTTGTTATTACGATTAAAGACAATAAAGAGTCTGTTGAAGCTGCAAAGCTATGTATCAAATCAGCTGCTCGGTTTGGTATTACTGTAGAACACCATTGGGCCAATACACCAGAAACTCTTGACATTCATGAATGGTTTAGAGAACGTTCGATTCCTGATCAGTTTTTCCATGAAGAATATTCACGACTTGAGAACTGCATGTGTGCCTTCTCTTCGCACTATACTCTATGGCAAGAGTGCATGAAAGCAAATACACCTTTCCTTATCTTTGAACATGACGCAGTTGTAGTGGACAAGATCCCGTTAGTTACTCGAGGCCATATTGTTAATTTTGGTAAGCCATCATATGGAAAATATGAGATTCCAAACTTTGTTGGCGAGTCAAAAATGTTTTCAAAAGAATATTTACCGGGAGCACATGCATACAAAATAACTCCGACTGGAGCAAATGAATTAATTGTAAGAGTGCCATTTGAAGCAGGACCTACTGATCTCTATATACATAATCAAAGGTTCCCAGGTATGATTAGTGAAGTCTATCCTTGGCCAGTTGAAGTACATGAAACATTTACCACAATCCAAAGAAAACTGGGTTGTTATGCGAAACATCAATACAATGAAAAATACCAAGTTATATGATAAAGCCTTCTTAACAGGGGCTGATTTAAATACAGAATGGATGCTTCCTTGGTTCTTTGAGAATTACAAGAAGCACAATAATACTCCATTAATCTTTGCAGACTTTGGTGTCATTGATCGAGATGCAATTGCGCCACATGTGCATGCAATTATAGACATGACAAAGGTGGAAGAAAAAGGCTGGTTTAAAAAGCCAAAAGCACTAGTCCATGCACCTGCAACAAAAACAGTCTGGATCGATAGTGATTGCCAAATCAAATCTGATATCTCTGGCATCTTTGATTTACTCCTTCCAAATAAATTAAATATGGTTGAGGATCTACCATGGGCAAAACGTCGTGGTGGAGTACAATTTAATTCAGGTGTTGTAGGTATTATTGACAAGCCTTTGATTCTTGGCATGTGGGCTAATTGGGTAAAAGAGAACCCAAGTGTAGGAGATCAAGAGACTCTTACCGAGAACCTCAATCCTATTACACAAATGACATATATAAATGCATTGCCAAACGAATATAACTGGCTCAGACTACAGATTGAAAACGACAATCAACCTGCAACAAATGCTAGAGTTATTCATTGGACCGGCCAAAAAGGAAAAGATCGCATTAGGAGTATGATGAATGGCTAGAGTAGTACACGTAATAGGAAATGGAGACTCTGCAAGTCTTTATGAAAGACATAAGAGAGCAGGACTTAAGTTGTGTTGCAATCAAATTCCATTTGAAGTACCTGATAAGTGGGCTACGGTAATGGTCGACTTTAAGATGATGGATGCTCTGACTCGTGGATTTAAAGGAGATCAAACCGGTTTACATATTGCAGGTAACTGGGTTCTAGGTTTTAGACCAAAGAAATGGATGGAGGATAGACCAACCTTTCATATGGCAAAAGCTTCACAGATTCGTGAATTCTATACAGATCTTCCTCGATACACCTGGGACAGAAAAAAAGGTGAGGATATGGGCCTGGGATATACTAACTGGAACTGCGGTCATATGGCTACTCACTATGCATGTAACAGACTCAAGGCTGATGAAGTTCACATGTATGGCTTTGATTCTATCTTTGATTTCAACATGAATTCATTTACAGATCTTGTATTACAGTCTGATCGTGGTCTTATGAACAACCAACGTTTGTCATCTAACTGGAGACCAATCTGGGAAAACCTCTTCAAAGAGTTTCCAAATACAAAGTTCAAATTACACTACTTCCATAATGCATTTAAGATTAAAGCACCGGACAATATAGAAGCAATTGTTTATTCAAAGAAAACTACCAAAGAAGCAGAAGTTAACTTTGATCAAATATCAGAAGCCTGATCGTTGAGATACGTAATGGCAGATGTAGTGTGTTGCTTAAACTCATCGAGCTCGTCATTCAGTGCAACAACTCTTTTACGAAGATAATTAATCTCTCGTTGCATTTCACGTATTTCTTTCTTATAAAGTTCTTCTCGTGTTATTTGTTCCATTTTTCTAATAGCTCCTCTTGTAATTTATATGCTTCAATCTCAGTCGGTTTTTCATAGTACGGTATCTCATCGCTATCCTCTATCCCACGCTCTGCCTGCCTTACATGCACCATTTCATGCCAAAGACAAGTTAACATATCTTCGGTATTAAGATCTGGATTAATCTCTATCTCATGAACGTTCTTATCTGTACATATATGCCAACCACAAGCAGAATCACCGGTATCACACAATGTAATAGTTACATCAAGGTTCTTCTTTCGAGGCATAAGCTCTTTGAGTCCGAACAGAAAAGCTTCTTCGAGTAAATTAATCTTACAACTATCGGCGTGCAAAATATCAAATGTAATCATAGTATACCTTCCCTCATTAGCTAAACTCTATTAATTATACCATATCTGGCGGAAAAGTACACAAAAAAATGAGCGAATGAAACAAAAATGTTTAACAAAACTGTAACATTACGAGAGCACAATATCTTATAGATATATTTTTAAACGTAGAGGAAGCTAATGGATAAGCTCTGGAAAAAGGTAAAAAAAATGGATTTAGGTAATCCCGTAATTACAGCTATTGTAGGATTGATTATATTCTACATCGGTCTCAAGACGTTCTCTGGTGGAATGAAATCAATGGGGAATATGGAACATCTATCATGGTTCACAGGTAATGTGATCTATATGTTTATTGGTGGTATTGTCATGACACTCTTATGGCAATCAAGTTCATTATCAACAACAGCAATTATTGCACTTGTTGCATCCGGAGCAGTTCCATTACCAGCCGCAATAGCAGCGGTACTTGGAGCCAATATAGGAACTACCGGCACCATATGGTTAGCCGGTTTTTTAGTCTCTGATGGTTATCCAAAAGGTGATACGCTGCGAATAGCAATGGCCCATACTGGTATGAATCTTATGATGGCAATTATGTTACTTCCATGGGTGCATCATATAGGACGTTTCCTCTCTCGATTCTAAAAAAAAAATAAAAAAAGTGAGCAGAAAATGACAAGTGATTGATTTCATTAGATTTTTCTGCTCACTTTTTTGTTTACAATGGTTTCGATACATGTTATAATGTATATACAAAATGAGGAAAAGAGGAGTCCAAAATGTTTTTAGAAAATCTTACAAAGCTTGAAAAGAATCTTTGGAACAGCCATGTTGAGTTTGTTGGTGTTGACCATGATATGGCTGAAATGTATGCCGAAGATCGTAACGATGTTCTCGAAGTAAAGAGTCGTTTCAATAAAGGTCACATGGGTTCGCTTAAAAGCTTCATTGATTGTATGGATACACATCCTCGCGAAGGTGTTGTTATCGCTTTTGCTAAAGATCTTGGCAACGATTGGGTTCTTAATAATCTTGGATATGAGGTACGTGTATAATGACTAAGTTCGAATTGATCTTTGGTGGTATCACTTTTATGTTGGCTATGGCTGCACTTCCAATTTTGTTGATCTGGTAGAGGAGTAACCTATGACTAATGAATACGGTATGAATGTTGAAGGCACTAAACGGTATGACACACGTCATGGTGGTGCATATGATCGTGGTTCTGCAGATAGCTATTACCACCGTCCACGTAGGCCTCATTATTTTGAAGGTGGCACTAATAAGTCAAATCATATTCCAGAAGAATTGATGTCTAATGATGAGATCGAAGCTTATAATGCAGGTTATGAATACAACGAAGAAACAGGTGATAAGAAGGATTGGGGTTAAGTGAAGAATCCTATTGCGAAATATCTGATGTGTGCATATGCCTATTATGTAGAGGATGATCCATTGATCTCTGACGCTGAGTTTGACGAATTAGCTCAGTATCTACTTGATAACTGGGATGATGTAGACCATAGACATAAGCGATATATTTCAAAGTCTGATCTCAAAGCTGGTACCTTTCTAGGTAACTATCCATCAATGGTACAAGGAGCAGTTAAATCATGGCGCATAAGTCAGAATTCATAGAAACAAAGAACCATCCATTTGTCGGAGTCAAGTGGCCAGTAACTGGTTCAAAGGGCGATCAATACTACGTAGAGATGGTTGACTACGGTTTTGATTGTACTTGTATTGCCTATCGTAAGTGTAAACATATCAAGGAAGTTGAATTAAAATTAAAAAAAATGACAAGTTATTGATTTGATTGAATATTTCTGCTCACTTTTTTGTTTACAATCAGTTAAAAGTATGGTAGAATGTATATACAAAATGAGGAAAAGAGGAGTTCCAAATGTCAGTTATTATTACCAAGAATATGTCTACAACACAACGTCTAGCTGCTATCAAAAAAGCTGCTGACAAGTTTCAGGCCAAGCAAACACGCATTGGTCGCCTTCGTGATTATACCGAGACTCCTAAAGACGAGCAAGGTATCGACACTCACAACATCAATGCTTATACAGATTCTGAAAAGTATGTTGATGAGTACTATGGCGATCGTGCACGTGCACAGGCTTCTTATGAGTCAAGTGAAGGGTGGAACTAAACATGACGATGCATTTAGTGCGCGGAATGAGCAGTATAAATACTAGGAAACGCCGGCGTAATAAAGAACCGGGTCAAGACAAAGCGCTCGAAGAACACAACAAATGGCTTCGTAAACGTGGTGTCCATCCTGATCAGTTGAAAACTAAGGAGAAGAATAATGGCTCGAGTATTCCGGACTATGCAAGCACATCGTTCAGCATCCCGACGTCGGACGTCGTTACACCCATCCAAGGAAAGCGTAACGCACAGGAATACTCTGGAGACTATATCGTCGGACTCGCCACGATGCACAAGTCAAACACAGTTCCCGTTGGTAAAGGAACTGATCCAAAAATATACGCACAAATGAGGAGAAGTTAATGGTTAATAATGCCTATCCACGATTTGAAATGCTCTATAAGAAGTGGAGAATTCAATGTGATAAGAGTCCATTTGTCTCGGTAGAGACGTGGGATTGGATGATCGAAACAGAAAAAAATGGTCCAGTCTTCTGGCATAAAACAACTGGGTCACAACCCACGCCGGTTGAAATCCGTGCCTACATTGACGAGTCGAGTCCAAACTGGTTATGCTAAGCGAAGCTTTGGTTTGTCTAGCTCTTAATGCATATTGGGAAGCTAGAAACCAAGATATGAATGGCATGATCGCGGTCAGTCAGGTTGTCATGAACAGAGTTGAATCAGAATATTATCCTGATACTGTCTGTGATGTTGTCTTTCAAGGTCCGACTCGACCATCTTGGAAAGATCCTGAGATTAGAATACCGGTACGTGATCGCTGCCAGTTCTCTTGGTATTGTGATGGTAAATCTGATAAGATTCCTGATGGTGATAATGAAGCCTGGGACATGGCGCGACTTGCAGCCTTTGGTGCATACTTTGGAAAGACCGACGATCTAGTTGATGGTTCACTATGGTACCATGCCGACTATGTCACACCGGGATGGGCTGAAGTGAAAACAGTAAAAGCAACGATTGGTGATCATATCTTTTATGGTTGGAATCATGGAGAGTACGAATGAAAAAACATGTCTTATATAAGTACGGACCAGCAATTCTTGGTGTCGTTAATCTAATAGTTGCTAATGGTAATCTCATGATGATCATTACTGGAATCATTTTAATTTTTATGGCAATAATGGATTTTTTTAGTTATGATGGGTAAAGATATTTTTGAAGATATTAATATTGACGCTCTTCAGTTTGATATGGAGATGGAAGACGCTGCTCGCCAGTTAGTAGATAACTATGGTAAAGAACTTACCGAGTCAGATCTGATCTTGCTCAAAGGAATGGCAGACGGGTCTAACACCGAGAGTATTCTAGCACAGTACTGTCTTGACTACTATCTGACTCAAAACTATCAACCTGAACGAATCGATACAAATAAGTTTCCGTCTACTGCAAAAAAGGCGTGGTGGAAACTCTGGTAATCGCAACCGATACTATATTTCTCGGCTCTGCTCAATAAGCTTAGCTTAGAGGATCTCCTTTCTTCTCTAAGCTAAGCAAATTAATTTAGAATCTGCTCATTATTTTGTTTACAAACACAGTAAAACGTGATAGAATATATCTAACAATAAAGGGAACAGTCGAGCGATGAACGCGGTTAAGCCTGTAACGACTATAAAATAAAGACGCAGGTGGGAAGTGGAGCGCCCTCATAAGAAAGGCCCATCATATTATTTTTGATTGTTGAGGAGCAATATTATGGCTATACCAAAGAGAACCAAAAAGAAAACTATTAGAGCTCGTGCCCGTACTGGTGTACTTGGAGCTCCGGTCGACAAAGGCTTTGACGCAGTCAAAGACTATTTCCATATGGAAATTGACCGTAAAGATCTTATTTCACAAACCAAAACTTTTACAAAAAACAACTTCAGTAAGACAGATGCCAAATATATCTTGGCCTGTCCTGACTATAAATTTCAATTTTCACATTATGCGGCTACTGCTTTTTGGTATAACACTCAGCAGGAAGTCACGGAGAGATCAGAGTATTGGAAACAATCTCTGGTGAAGAAGCTGTCTGAGCTCATTGATATGGGTAAGACATTACATCATGAAAAAGCTATGCAGGCGAAAGTAACATCGAATGTTGTTACACTCTCTCCTCAACAACGTCTGCAGGCTAAAATTTCAAACACCATCATGCAAGATCTCCTCAATCTTGAAGATGAGTGGCTTGAAGGTGAAAAAGCTTCTATCAATGTTTACGATTTGTTTCGTAAGCATGGGTTGAGTGGCAGCGCTGCTCTTCCCGTCCGTCAGGTGGTTGAGGGCTGGTTGCTTGATTATGAAGACGCATATCATAAGCGTTGTGAACAAGCAGTAGAAGGCTATTCGCATCTTAAGCGACCAGAACTCAACCGCCGCATTAAAGAATGTCAAGCAATGCTTGAAGATCTAGATCGAATTAAATCTGCAGCGAAAGCAACTCGCAAAGCCAAAGTTGCAAAAGCTCCGTCAATGGAAAAGCAAGTCTCAAAAGTCAAGTACAAAAAAGAAGATAATGACTTTAAGATTGTTTCTATCAATCCAGCGCAGATTATTGGTAAGACTCATCTCCTCTGTTTTAATACAAAGACTCGTAAGTTGATTGAATACAAAACAGAGTCAACCGATGGTTTTGTGATTAGTGGTACTACTATTAAGAACATAAACAGTGAGTCTCGTGCATGGACGCTGAGAAAGCCTATGGATATATTGCCATCTGCACTCAGCTCAACACCAAAGCAATTTGAGACTTTGGTCAAACAAATTACTACTAAACCGACCACTCCTAATGGTCGAATCAATGAAGATACTATATTGTTGAGGGTATTGAAATGACAATTGAACAAGAATTTCTAACTAAGTCTAAGTTTACTAAGCTCGTTGAAGATGCAGTGAATGAGCTAAAATTAAGTTATCTGGATGCTATTCTATATCTTTGTGAGAAGAACCAGCTAGAACCAGAAGATATGAAAAAGTTTGTCTCACCTATTATTAAGGACAAACTTGAAGCTGAGGCAATGCAGCTTAATTTCTTGCCAAAACAAAATACTCTTGATTCAGCCTTTTTCGAATGATGAGTATATATAATTGTGTACAACGACGCATGAACGTTGTATAATATAAAATCATATTTCAGCTATACAAGGAAAATACAAATATGTCTTTTGCAAATTTAAAACGCAACCGCGATCAAATCTCCAAACTCGTTCAAGCCGCAGAAACTGCCGGTGGTGGTGAAAAGAAAAACTACTCTGATGAACGTATCTGGAAACCCACAGTAGATAAAGCAGGTAATGGTTATGCCGTCCTCCGATTCCTCCCATCAGCCGAAGGTCAGGACCTCCCATGGGTTCGTTACTGGGACCACGGTTTCAAAGGACCAACCGGTCTTTGGTATATCGAAAACAGCCTTACTTCTATTGGTCAACCTGATCCAGTCGGGGAACTTAACTCACGCCTTTGGAACTCTGGTATCGAATCAGACAAAGACCGAGCCCGTGATCAAAAACGTAGACTCCATTATGTAGTCAATGTGCTTATTGTACAAGATCCTTCAAATCCATCTAACGAAGGTAAAGTAATGCTTTACAAGTTTGGTAAGAAGATCTTTGACAAGATCATGGATTCTATGCAGCCAGAGTTTGCTGATGAAAGTCCGGTTAATCCTTTTGACTTCTGGGAAGGTGCTGACTTTAAACTAAAAATTCGTAATGTTGAAGGATACCGTAATTATGATAAGTCAGAGTTTTCAAGCTCAACTGGTCTCTATGATGGAGACGAAGCCAAGTTGGAAGCAGTCTATAACCAACTACATGATCTCAGTGAGTTCTCCGATCCAAAGAACTACAAAACATACGATGAGCTTAAAACCAAACTCAGCCGAGTTCTTGGAGAAGAAGCAGTAAGTTCAGGTGCTCCTACAATGAGACAAGAAGCTCAAATGAATGAGCCAGCTCCTGCTCCAATGGAACCAGTCACTGCTGAGTCTGTACCAGCCAGTGATGACGACGATACCATGTCATACTTTGCGAGATTAGCAAGTGAGGGATGATCACCACAACTTTTATTCTGATGACGGTAGCCGCGAGGCTATCGTCTTCAAGACATCTGATGAAGATGGATGGTTCGTTGATCTATTAGAAGATGACGTAGTTGTCGAAACACGTAAGATGGAAACAGATGGTGTGCTTCATAGCGAACAATACGCTGAAGACTGCGCTGAGAACTGGGTAATGTATATCTTTTAGTTCAGGTATCCACTCGTAGAAAGATTCATACGACTATTGAGTGCGCCTGAGTAATCATCGCTTTGACCAGCAGCTGGTGGTGGAGCAGAAAGCGTAGTATTTGACTGACCAATATTCTGTGTTGTATTGGTAGATCCATCAACAATCATTGGTTGGCCGGGTGGTGCATTACCAAGCGCAGTTTCATTTCTAAGGCTTTCTCCAGATGTTGGCTTTGGTGCCTTCATTGCTGCTTCGCGATTTTGAAGAGCTAGTAATGCTGCTCTTCTTTCTTCTAGTTCTTTACCCATTGAAGTTTTAGCAAACTTATCAGCACCCTGCAGGTTTTCAAATTTTTCAAGTTGTGCTACTCGCGCCATAAATGTATCACTGCCGATCAACTCGCCAGTTCTAAATTTGGTGTCTGTACTTTTTGCTTGTAGAGTAAAGTCTTGCCCTTGCCCAGCGTTAGTGGCAAAGCGCGCAACAGTTGCTGCATCTTCTGGAGATGCTCCAGCATCTAACTGTGCCTGCTGAACTTTATTAAATGTAACAGACTCATCTTCTCTTTTCTTTTGAGCCTCGGCCAGATCTTTATACATTTCAGTAGTTTTAAACCACTCACCGACTGCATAACCTATCGTTGCAATGCCAATAATAGCTCCAAGCGGTCCAGCAAACCTAAGCATGCCTCCAGCAATTTTTAATAACGTACCACCACGTGATGCTGCTGCACCTGCTCCAGCCGCACCTGCTGTTCCGACTCCAGCAGATGCGGTAATTGCGGTACCCAATAATCCTAATCCTCTTAAAACAGCTGGAACTTTACCCCAGAGAAGTGTTAAAGCCTTAATCCCAAGTCCTAGTGTTTTCTTTCCTAAGAATCCCATAGCTCCAAGAGTAGCACCCGGAGCTAGAACTAATCCTAATCCAGCAATCAAACCTAAAGTCTTAAATACTTTGTTCTCACCTTCGCCTATTCCAAAAAATTCAGCAATTCGCCCATTGAGTAGATCGTTAATTCCGTCTAAACCACCTTTAAGAGTTTCACGAAGGAAAGTGCCGATGCTCAGCATAACACCTTTAAGGTCATCTAAGTTTGCTATATCAGCACCAAGTAAATTACCAAATGATTTACCGAGTTCTAATAACTGTGCCGCAACTTCATCATCAATTAAGAATCCAGCCGCGGCACCAATTAGAGCGAATTTTTTACCAAGAAGAGAACCAAGAGCACCACCTTGAATTGCTCGAGTAACTTGGTTTTTCATCTCGGCAGAAGCTTCTGGACCAAGCAAAAATCCTGCAATCTCATCAGCAAAGATGCCAACTGCAAGAGCTGGAATACCACGTTTAAGAAGAACACCGGCAAGAATTCCGGGAAGAGCCATTAGAGCAGCAGGTGTCAAGAAACTACCTATTTTACCAAGCATTCCTTGAATATTACCTAAACCTTTTTCTGCGCCACCTTTAATAGCTCCACCAGCAGCACTTAATCCACCAGCAACTCGAGAAAATCTTCCGCCTTCTCTGTCTTTCTCAAGATCTTTCAACTTAGCCATTGAAGCAGCTTTAAGTTGAGATTCTAGAGTTTTAGACAATAGATTATTCGTCGAAAGAACAGACTTCTGAGTATCTCTCAGAATTTCATTCTGCGATAATAGAGTTTCATTTACTGCTTTTAAATTTGCCATCTATTGCTGCTGCTGATTCTTCTCTTTCATATGCTGTATGAGCATATAGATTATGATTTCCCTCTCCCACGGTATCATATTATCAAGTTCAGTTAACGAATATTGGTGCTCTTGAGCTAATAAAAAATTGGTTTGATAATAATTTTCTAGAGTATCATGAGAAAGGTTTATGAAAAAAAATCTTGCAGTCCCTCCACTACTAATGTGTTTTCTTTTTCGCATTTTTCACAATTGAATTTCTTTTGGTATTTCATCGATGGTACATTAGAAACAAAGTCTGCAATCTTTCCGTATTGTTCATCATTCAATGACGAAATAAAATCATCGATCTCTTCAATTGTTTCATCTTTTAATATAACATTTTCTTCCTCAGTCTGAATTGCTTCCATACAATTACGAAGTGTAGCAAGTAATTGTTCAGTCTGAGTACGTTTATCGTTTAATAGAACTCTATCACCAATGATGTCAGTGTAAGTAGGATATTTCATTTTCAATGTATATGTGTCATTGAGCTCGATAGTCATATCTTTCTTTTCAACATCAATATTGATTTCATTTAAATTGATAGTTAGCTTATTTTCATGACCACAGTTTGTACACTTCATGATAACATCGTTAGTTTCACCAACAGACTTTGATCGGATCTGTGTAAAGATATAATCAACATCGAATGTTGCTAATTTACCAACATCAATATTTTTAACACACGCTTGAATACAATTCAAAACTGCTTTTAAAATTTGTTTTACGTCTTTTGATTCATATGAAATCATAAGGACTTTCTGTTCTTTTACTAAGAATGGCCTGAAGCCAACAGAGTGTCCAGTCGAAGGTACCGTCAATTCATACTCAGGTACATCATTTAGTCGCGGTAGTGCCATAATTTACTCCTTAAAGGCCATATCCAAGAGAAAGCTGACCAGCTGGTACTCTTTCCCAAAATCTATAAGACATCGTAACACTGAATGTTACAAATCCGTCTTGATCATTATTATAGTCAATTTGACTCAATGTTGTCGGAAATGCGTCAACTAGCGCACAAGAATAAGTTGAAATCTGCGGGTTCATTCCAAGTGGTAGAGATATACGACCAAATGGAATAGGGTTTGCTAATTGGTGAATGGTAACTCTCTTCTTATATTCAGTCGGATAATTGACAACGTTCTTGTCCTGATTTCCGGGAGAAGTATCATGCATTGTTGCAATCCAGCTTTCAAAATAATTACGAATCGGAAGTGTTGAAGTCTCCATGAATTGAAGAGTCACATCATCCATAGCATAACCATACATTACTTTTTGCTGTTCGATACCAACTCGACGTTCATGAGTCAACATTTGTTTGCCCGGAAGAGTTGCGTTTGTACAAAGAATATTTCGTTGTGCTGAACCAAGAGCACCTGTGATTGCTCCAAGTACTCCGGTGCCACCGCCAATTGATGGTAAACTAACCATGAACTTGTTTGTACGAGCCAGTCCTAGTCCAGCAGTGATAGCTAATTTTAATGTGTCTACGCTGCTCATCCTCTTAACTTCTTCCTCGAATCTCTATAAACTGAATTAGCTCTTGCTTTATTCCAATCTGCCATTGGAAGGAATGTAGCGATTTCCCATTCAGGTTTGTCAACTAGAGCAAATCTGCTTTTGACATGTTTGAACAAATAATGCTTCATTGCTGGTGCAATATATTTCTGTGGAATTTTTGCGTTATCATTTCCTAGTATTACGTCAAGAAGTTTGGCTCTGAGAGTTGGTGGCAAATAATGTAGATTCAATCCATAGAATCCACCTTTTGCCGGGCCCATCATAATGATCAGAGGAAATCCATCATAATATGGTAGAGTGTCTTTATGCTTTGGATCATAGAAGTACATGTACATATTTCCAAGCAATCCAGTTTTAGTTATCGGTTTATTCCTAAGATCTAATGCATCGTCTTGCATAATCTTATTGCGGTTACCGACGGTTCTGCCTCGGAACATTTCGCGTGCTTTGTTCCGAAACCACTCAATAGATTGCTTTGTCCGGGGTGTAATACCAGCGCGGAACGCTTCAATCTCGAGTTCTCTAAATAAACTTTCTCCTGCCATACGTGTATTTATAACTATTTCTTGCGTCTTTTATAAGGCTTCAACGGCTTTAATTTACCGGGAACTTTCTTCAAGGGTTTAGACATAATCCCCATTGACGTTAATGTTTCTTCGGTCCAGATTTGAAACTCCCATTTACGATCTTTACAAAACGATTGAGCAGCTTCCCACTTATTCATATTCTTTACATAAGTGACTGCCTCATTTATGTATTGCCTTTGGTTTTTTCCGGTTTTCTTGGGCGGGGCTGTTTCTTTTGCTGGCTTGATTTCGACGAGGACTGTTTTGTTTTCAAAGACAATCTTGATATCGGGGAAATAGCGGTGATACTTTTTATCGACGTCATAGTAGTATGGAATCACAATCTCTTCGGATGACCACTTCTTTACTTTTGGATTTCTGTCGAGCCATTTAAATGTGTCTCTTTCCCACAACGATCTATATACTACGTTGTTTGGATCACCAGCGTACTTCTTTTTATTCTCTACAGTGTATCTTCCAGAATAGGCCATTTTACGTTATAAATACTCATGAGTTATTTGTATATCTATAGGAAAAGAACGAATGTCTTATACACTAATGGACGAGAGCTGGGCTAACCAAGGCGATCAAAGAGTCACTGGTCCCTATCAGTATCCGCTTGAAAGAAACCAGCTCCTTACACGAATCTCATTTCAAGCAATGAAAATACTACCACCCGAGTTTAGCGTTAATTATAATGCTAGTGAGACATATACAGCCGGACCGCCAAATCAAATAAGAACTAAAGAATCTGGAAATATTACTTCAACTGGGTTAAAAATGCGGTCTATCCCTGGTGAAAAAGCGCTTATTCATGTTCCTATTAGTTTTCAAGTAAATGATGGATTCAACTATAGTGGTGCAGAACTTGGAGCGTTTGGTGGTGCTATTACAAATGTTCTAAATCAAGGTGGATCAGTTGGTCAGGCTGCGATGGAAGGTTTAAAAGAAACCGGCCAAAGTTTTCTTTCGCTATTAAGCGCATTCGGTGGGTCTGAACAAGAACTTGGTAGACTCGGTATTGCTCGATTAGCAAGAGGTTTACCCGTTGGATCTCAGGCTGTACAGGTTGGTGCTAGAGTTTCAGTAAATCCAAATGCACGTACCGCATTTCAGAATGTTAACATCCGTGAATTTAACTTTGCTTTCAAGTTTCTTCCAACAAGTTTTGAAGAGTCTAAACAAGTCAAAGCAATTATTAATTTCTTCAGGTGGCATTCGTATCCTGAGTTAATTGGTGATCCTAACTTTGCGGTTGGTTATGAATACCCAAATATGTTTAGAATTAAACTGCAATACACCGGTGATGGAAGTCCAAAAAATATTGGCACTCCTATTAAGCTGTGTTATTGTAAGTCAATTAGTACTACATATAATCCAACATCTACAACTGTATTCTCCGATGGTTCACCAACAGAGATTGATATGAACGTTACATTTGCAGAATACAAAGCACAGTCAAGAAACGATGTCTTTTTGCAAGACAATGTTTCGTATTACGATTTTGAAGGTGTGGCTGATGAGAATGAAGTACTTGCTCCACCAGCTGAAGGACCTCGACAGCGTACTGCTGCTGATACACCGGAGGGATTATAATGTCTAATTTCTTTAAGTCTTTTCCAATTATTGATTATAAGTTTGGTGAAAACGAAGCTACAGACAAGTTTGAAAATATATCTGTGTATGCCAACATTGTTGATCAAGTAATGAACAACGTTGCTGCTTATACTGAATATTACGCTCTTCCAGAAGATAGGCCAGATACAGTATCTGAAAAATTATATGGAACTCCAAATTATCATTGGACTTTTTATTTAACGAATGAAGATGTTCGCTCAACTGGTTGGCCATTGTCGCCTCGTCAATTGTTCAATCAAATTACTCAATTATATCCTAGGCGTGTGATTACAACTCGAACTAAATTAACAGACAAGTTTAAAGTAGGTCAAACAATTACTGGTAGCACTTCGGCAGCGACTGCAACAATTGCACAAAGAAATCTTAATTTTGGTCAATTATTTCTCGAGGACGTGAGTGGTTCATTTCTTGTTGGTGAGAATATTAATAGTGTAAATACCGATAATGTTACTGAAACAATTGTAGCAACCAGCTTTGAGTTTCAGTATAATACTGCTCATCATTACGAAAACGCTGAAGGCCATATTGTTGATATAGATCCTGAAGTTGGACCGGGAGCTCTTTTAACTGAAGTAACTTGGTATCAGCGTTTAGAAAGACTGAATGACGCGAAAAGGCAAATGAAAGTTATTAAACCATCAATCATTCGTGAAGTCGCTAGATCGTTTAGAGATACTGTTGGAACATAATGCCTCCTATTGAAAGAACAAAATCATCGTTTGAACTCGACCAGGTGTTGCTTGAATCTGAGCGACTGCCAAAATCTGTTGACCTGAAAAGAGTCGTTACTGATTTAGATATATTTGAACACCTTGATAAACCATATCTTACTGCAGAAATGTCTATAGCCGATCAGACAAATCTTTACGAAACTGCTGGTATAATTGGCGGTGAAAGAATTACAATTACTATTACGTCGGCCAAAGATGATGTTTCTGTACCAATCACCAATCATTTTTACGTTACTAAAGCAAAAGTAATTTATGCTAATGATGATTCACAACTTGTAATCTTTAGTCTTATTGAAGACATTGCTTTCATATCAAACTTATATAACGTCAATCGACATTATTCTGGTAAGTGCGGAAACATTATTGAAAAAATAGCAAAGCAATATTTCAAAGAACAACTGAGCTCAGACGAACCACTTAGCCAACTAAAAAATGAAAATCAAAATTTACACTTGATTGTTCCAAATATGGATCCATTAGAAGCTATGCAATGGGTGCGAAATAGAGCAACAACAGTTGAAGGATTTCCGTTCTATCTGCATTCGTCTTTGACAAAGGATAGTTTGTTTTTTAGAGATCTTGGTACACTCTTAACTCAACCAGTGATTAATCCAATTGAACGCTTTAGAATTGACAAAGCTTCTCTTGATTCTCCAAGTAATAAAATGATTATTAATCATAAATTTGAGTCATTTCAAAATATTGTAACCATGATTGCAAAAGGCTTAATTGGATCTAGTTATCGTTATATCGACACTACACAAGAAACCAGTCGGACTTTTTCTTTTGATGTGAGAAGAGATCTATACGATGTGCTGATTGAAAAAGGATTTATGGCTGGCCAAGAAAATCCAGAGTTCTCGACATTATACAAAGTTAATGAAAAATCATTTAACGAATATAGAAGTAGAGACATCACACGAATTGGTGGATCTAACTCTCAACGTAATTTCTTTTGGAATGATGACCAAGAACACACATGGGACAATGGCTATTCAGAATCAAAAACTGCAGCTGGTTACAAACAGGTTGTAATTTCATGTGTAATGGATGACATCATCAAGAGAGCTCCTTTTACTATGATTGTTGATGGAATCAACTTTATTGACGGTGATAAACATTCAACAATTGGAAATAATATTGCTGTTGAATTTCCAAAGGCAACTGCTGACAGAGATACAGGATCAAATCAAATAGATACAAGAAGGTCAGGCAATTATTTGATTTTTGCTTGTCGGCATATGTTTAAGAAAGAAAAATATGAAGTGTCTCTTTCATGCGTAAAGATGGGAGATTTGAGACAGAATGACTAGTTTATACAAACAATTTTATGGTGACGGAACAAGATGGTTTATAGGTGAAGTGACATCTATTAAAGATCCTCTTCAACTCGGTCGAGTGAGAGTTCAGATTGAAGGTATTCATCACGACAATAGTAATCTAATACCGCGGCACAGGTTACCTTGGGCGCAATGTTTAGTGCCTATCACTGAAGGTGGTACGAATGGATATGGAAATAATCTAGGAATTCAAGTTGGTGCTAGAGTTTTCGGTGTTTTCCTTGATGGCACAGATTCTCAATTACCGTTAGTTATGGGTACGTTGCCTAAATTTGAAAATACTACAAATGCTGATGGTACAATCAATCTTGCAAGAAACAATAGTGACGTACAGAATAAATCAACAAATGTTTTAGCAACTGGAACAAATACATTAGTTGCTCGAAAAGTTTCAAACCAGACTGATCCAGTAAAAATTGCAAAAGATGCAAATTCTCGTGGAGGTGAAGAGCCGTTTGACGAACCGGATTCTCCATACAACACAATATATCCAATGAACTACGTCCATGAAACTCCTCGTGGAAATGTAATTGAAATTGATGATTCTCATGATAGCGATGGTGATGGTAATATTACCGACTATTCACGTATTCACATTTATCATCGTTCAGGTTCCTTTGTTGAAATGCACCCGAATGGAGATGTGGTCACTCACCACAAGAACGGATTCAAAGCAGTACATGGTAATGACAAGGTTTATATTACCGGTGATTTAGATATTACAGTCAACGGTAACATGAATGTTAATGTCAAAGGAAATCTTACAGAAAATATTACTGGTAGCATGGATACAAATGTAACAAAAGATATTACTACTGACGGCAAAACTATTAACTTGAATAATGGAAGTAAAGAAACAGATGGTGCTGCACGATTAAATGATACAACTGTTGATAATGATACTGAAATCAATGGAAATGACGCTGGTGTAATTACAAGCAGTTCTCAGACAGTATTCATTGGAGACTAGTATAAATAGGTTCAAAGGAATTATAAATGGCACGTCAATTTGCAGTAGAAGATGGTAATTTACAAACACGCTCTATAGTAACGTCTCGTACAGTTAATTATAAAGATGTTGACTTGACGTTTTCCAAAAAAGCGAATAACGATATCTTCAAAAAAGAAGATGCCGCAGCTGTAAAACAAGCAGTAAAAAATATATTAATGACGAATCCTGGTGAAAAACCATTTCGTCCTTTTTACGGCGCTGGTCTAAATCGATTTCTTTTTGAATTAAGCGAAGGCTTAGAAGAAGACGAAATACAAGATGCTGTGGCTGAAGCTATTAGTAGAGACGAACCAAGAGCTGCGTTGCTCGGAGTTAAATCTACTGTTGATGCAGACAATAATTCTATTAGAGTTCGTGTAGCATTTAGAGTACTGAACACTAGCGCAGTCGAAGAAATTTCAATTGATCTCACGAGGTTAAGATAATGGCAATTATCACATCATCAAGTCTTGATTTTGATACAATCAAACAAGCGTTAAAAACGAAACTACAAGCATCGAGCGAATTTGCTGACTACGACTTTGAAGGCGCTGGCTTGTCTAACATTCTTGATGTATTGGCTTATAATACACACTTGAACGGCCTTGTTGCAAACATTGCTATCAATGAAACATTTTTAAATTCTGCTCAACTTCGTTCTTCAGTTGTATCTCATGCTGAAACAATTGGTTATTATCCTCATTCAAAAACTGCATCTCTTGCTACAATATCTGCTTCAGTTGCAACTTCAGACACTGTAACTGCTCAAGCAACTCTTCCAGCAAATACTACTTTCACTGGCACAATTGGTGACACATCATATACTTTCCAGACTCTTGAAGCATTTACTGCCGCCAACGATGGGGCCGGAAACTTTGCATTTCTTAATTCTTCTGGTACTGCATCTTTGTCAATCAAAGAAGGTACACTAAAAACTAAAACGTTTATTGTTGGTGATTCTACTGAAGAGCAAGTTTATATCATTCCTGATACTGAGCTTGATAAGAATACTATGAAAGTAGATGTATTTGATACAACTACATCATCATCTTTTACGTCATACTCGAATGTTGAAAATACTGTAAGAATTGAATCAACCTCAACCATTTTCATTGTTCGTGAAACACCGAATGGCTTTTTTGAATTGATCTTTGGTGAAGGAAATGTTCTTGGTAAATCTCCAAGTGCTGGTAATAAAATTGTAGTTACGTATCTTGCAAGTAACGCTGCAGATGCAAATGGTATTTCTACATTTACAGCAGACGACGATATTAGAATTAATGGAAGTGATTATACACTGAATGTTACAACTCTTACCGCATCAGCGGCAGGTGATGATAAAGAATCAATTACTTCGATTAAAAGAAACGCTCCACTTGTTTTTGCTTCTCAACAAAGACTTGTAACTGCTGATGACTATAAAGCAATTATCGGCCAACGATTTAACTCACTGATTAGTGATGTTATATCTTGGGGTGGTGAAGACAATGTTCCAGCAATCTATGGACGCACTTATGTCTCAATCAATTTCTTTGAGAATATTCCAGAAGATATTCAGACTGCAACAAAGAATACAATCGCTACTACTATCTCAGAAAACTTGGCAGTCATGTCGATTGATACAGTCTTCGCTGATCCAGCTTTTACTTTTATTGAACTCAGAGTTAAATTTGACTTTGATCCAGAATTGACTAATGTTACTCTTGACACAACACAAAATAATATCAAATCAGCTGTTGCATCTTATTTCACTGAAAATCTTGGTATGTTCAATAAATCATTTAGACAATCTGGTTTAATTACTGCTATCGATGCTCTTTCTCCAGCAATTTTAAACTCGTCAATGACCGTGAAAGCTCAAAGAAGATTTGCTCCTACATTGAACACAGTTGGTAATTATACTGTTGATTTTCCAATGCCTATTGCTGCTCCAGATGATGTTAACTTTGTTCTTACTTCTTCGTCAGTTACATACGATGGCAAAACCAGCGTTTTAAGAAATAGACTATCATCAACTACTATTGAAGTCTTTGATACTATCAATGGTGTTGTGGTAGAGGATAACGTAGGATCCTACAATAAAGATACTGGAGTTATTACTTTCACTGGCTTTGGTTCTAAACTTTCTGCTTATGTTGGTGATGCTATTAAAATATCAGTCACACCGGCAAATCAACAAACAATTAAACCTTTGAGAAACTATATTCTTGATATTGATTTGAGCCTCACGACTGCTTCAGGTACGATTGATAACGATAACACTACAACTTCATTGACAGTATAAAATGGCTATTAGCGCAATAGATAAAAATAGAAGAGACCCTACTCTTTTTACTTCAAAAGTAGATCAGGTTTTACCTGAGTACTTTCAAGAAGATAATTCTAAACTCATTTCTCTTCTTGAAGAATATTATAAAAGTCTTGATAGTGACAATGGAACTATTAACTTTTCTGAAAAAATACGTGATGTTTTTGCAGCAAGAGATATTGCAGAAACTGATGATACATACTTAGATCAATTGATTGGTGAGATTGGTAACGGATTAAAAGCATCTAGTTTCTTCGATCAACCTCGCTTAATGGCTCGTCTTCTTGCACGATTTTATCAAGCAAAAGGTACACGAAACTCTGCTGAAGGTTTCTTTCGTGGATTCTTTAACGAAGAAGCTGAAATCATTTACCCAAAGAAAGATCTTTTTATTGTAGGTGAATCACAACTTGGATTTGATTCTCAGAAAAGATTGATAGATAATCGTAGGTTCCAAGTTCTTTCAATTTTAGTTCGATCAGGTCTTTCTGTATCTGACTATGAAAATTTATATAAGAAGTTTGTACACCCGGCTGGTTTCCACTTTGCTGGTGATGTTGTGTCTGTTGGAAGTGCTTCTTTTACTCCGACAGTTACTACACATGATCCACTTGAAGTTCCAGAGCTCGCAGCGATTTACTTGTCAGAAGTAGAACTTGCACCTAGAACTTTATTCGGTGAAACAACTCTTCTATATGATTCAAGTGATGGTACTCAATTCCGTGTTGATACTATTCAACAAGAATTACTTTACTACACAGTTGATTCAGATCTTACAGCTAGTGTCTGGGGTAAATACTATGACGACATTAAAACAATTCTCAATCCGAATTCGTTTACATTTGATGATAGTGCTACATCCGGCCGCCCAGACTTTGCAATGACTGTAGAAACTATGGATAATGACTACTTTACTCGCATTTCATCTGACTCTGCGATATAAATAACCATTATAGGATTTAGATAAATGGCAAGACAAAATATCAATACTGGCAGTACTGCGAATGACGGAACTGGTGATACGCTGAAAGCTGCTGGTACAAAAATTAATACTAACTTCGTTGAGCTCTATAGCTTTTTAGGTGGTGGAGATAGCAATAACCTGTCTTCACAAGTAACATTTGAAGATAGTGCGGTAGTATTTGAAGGTGCTACTGCAGACGCTCATGAAACTCGACTGGTTGCAAGTAATGTAACTGCTGATGTCAAAATTACTTTGCCAGACTCTGATGGTATTGTAACGTTGAATGGTGCTACTCAGACTTTGTCAAACAAAACAATAAGTACACCTATCATTAATCGACCTCAGATTTTACATTGTATCAACGATTCATCAGGTAACCCGTTTATTAACTTTACTCGATCGGCGTCGTCTGTTAACCAGATTACAGTTATTAATGCTGCAGCTTCTGGTAAACCTCAAATCAATGCAACTGGTACAGACGGTAACATTAATCTAAACATTAACGCTAAAGGTACTGGATCGGTTGAAGTAAGTAAGGTTGCTTACGAATCGGTTACAATTACTTCGAACGGTACTGCATCAACGGCAGCTTCATATATTATATGTAATAAAGGTTCAGCTCTTGCTGTTGCATTGGCAGATGGAACGACAACTGGTGAATATAAAATCTTTACAAACAAAGGAGCCGGGACTGCAACAATTACGCCTACAAGTTTTGGCACTAATACTAGTTTCGCAATTGCTCAAAATGAAGGAGCACAATGCATATGGGATGGTTCCAACTGGTTCCTCGTAGGCAATCAATCAGTAACAACGGTGGTATAATATGGCAGCAATTGTAACAGACGCGCTTAAACATCAAATCGCGCTTAATTTCTTCACTGAAGTCACAAGCACAACTGACTCAAATGAGTACTTTATTGGCATCGGTAAGACAGACACTTATGATTCATCTGACACTACTGCTACTCCACTTAGCCATCAATTCGATTCTCGTATATCTCGCGGTAATCTTGAATCAATTAAGAAAATTACTGCAACTTCTTTTGTCGCGACAAGACATAACTGGTCTTCAGGTACAACATATTCTGCTTGGAATGATAAACAAGTAGGTTATCCAACACAACCATACTATGTACTGACCGAAGATAACGAAGTTTATATCTGTATTCAACAAAGCCAGAGTGCAACCGGTTCTGCAAACCCATCAACAGTCAAGCCATCTTATAGCGCCGCTGGTGCGAGTGTCTCGTCTGTATTTGAAACTTCTGATGGTTATCGTTGGAAGTATCTCTATTCTATCTCAGCTGGTGAAGCTACTAACTTCTTGACTGCTGGATTTTTTCCAACACAAAAAGTTCTAGTTGATTCTGGTGCAGCCACTGCTTTCCAACTTCTACAGTTGAACGTTCAAAACTTTTCAACTGGTGGACAGATTCTTGGAGCAGAAATCGTAGATGGTGGTTCAGGTTATACTTCTGCACCAACAATCGCTTTCCGCGGAAACGGTGCGGGAGCTGCAGCTAGTGCTACAATCTCTGGTGGTCGTATTGTAAAAGTTACTATGGACAATGAATCTGCTGGTATGGGTTCAGGATATGATTATAGCTCAATCTCGCTCTCAGGCGGTGGAGGAACTGGTGGTTCATTAAGACCAATCATTGGTCCACGTGATGGCTTTGGATTTGATGCTCGTAAAGATTTGAAATCTTCAAGTGTTTTGTCAAACGTTAAAGCTGATGGTACCGAAACTGGAACATTTAATATCACTAACGATTACAGACAAATTCTTGTTTTGAAAAACTTAGACCTCACTGATTCTGCTTCTCCCGGTGGTAGATATTCTGGAACATCTTCAAAAGTGAATCGCCAATTAACTCTTACAACTGATATTGCTACAACTGGATTTTCTGTTGATGAAATTATTACTGGCGGAACTTCTGGAGTAACTGCATTTGTTGATGAAGTTGACTCAAATAGTGGTTTCACTATTCGATTCCATCAAAACGAAAAGACTCAAAACGGTCACTTCCAAAATTCAGAAGCATTAACTGGTAACTTAGGTGGATCAGGTACAGTTGATAGTGGCAACCTCTTTAGTCCTGTTGATATTTACTCTGGAGATTTGTTATACATAGAGAATAGAGCAAGAATTGTTCGATCTTCGTCTCAAACCGAAGACCTTAAAGTTATATTGACGGTGTAAAGAATGGCAACTACATTTACCACTACTACGTTCGGAACTACATATAAGGACGATTTTAAAGACTCTGATAATTACCATCGGATACTCTTTAACGCTGGTCGAGCTTTGCAAGCACGTGAGCTTACGCAAATGCAGACAATCATCCAAACTGAGATTCAGCGGATGGGATCAAACATCTTCAAAGAAGGTGGTAAAGTAAATGGCGGTAACCTTACACTCAACAATTTAGAATTTATCAAGCTCACTTCAGGAGCTCTTCCAGCAGCTGCTAGTGATGTAGTTGGTGAAACATTTACTGATGGCGATGGCATTAAAGTCAAAGTCATTAAGGCTGTTGAAGCTACCGGTTCTGACCCGGATACAATCTATGTAGAATATACTAGCACGTCAAGCGGTACAGCTGGCGCATCGGCTGTTCGTTGTTCGAATGGTGGTACACTAACTCATGATGGTGGTTCTCTCGATGCACTTACAATTGCTTCTGCAGACGCAACTGGTCAAGGCTTAGAAGCTTCAATTACTTCTGGTTCTTTTTATGTACAAGGCCACTTTGTTTTCGTCAAACAACAATCCGCATTTGTGAATAAGTATTCAAAGACTGGCACAAAAGAACTTGGATTTAAGCTTGTACAAGATATTGTTACAGCAACTGATGATAACGATCTTTTTGATAACCAAGGCGCGGCTCCAAACAACGCAGCACCTGGTGCAGATCGATATCGGATTAGCCTTACTCTGAGTACTCGTGACTTATTAGCTGCTTCAGACAACTTTGTTTTCCTTTGTAAAATCATAAATGACAAAATCGGTAAACAAGTAACGGTTAATAGTTCTTATAACATTATTCGCGATTTCATGGCGCTAAGAACTAAAGAAGAATCAGGCGACTATATTGTAAAGAATTTTGTAGCAAAGTTTGAACCACTCAATGATTCAAATCTTAGCTTGGATGTAAGTAATGGTTTAGCATATGTTGATGGTTATCGAATTGATATTCCAGCCGAAGACATTACTGTACCAAAGGCTCAGACAACTCAAGCAGAGAATGGTGATACTGTAATTCCTCGTTATGGTAACTATGTTCTTTTTGATTCAAACTACAATCTACCAGAAAATCACGCTAGATCAAATCTTTTTGACGGCGTACATGATTCAGCTGGAGCTGTTCCAAATCATATTGGATACGCAAGAATTCGTGGTTATGAAGAAGACGGAGCAGACCATAGAGCTTATCTCTATGATATTCAAATGAATTCTGGCCAAAACTTTGCGAACACTGCTTCAATTGGAACTGGTGCTAATGAATATCTCGCTGTAAAACAAGTAAGTGGTCGAGCAGTTATTCAAGGTACTGCTGACAATAATTTGTTATTCCCTCTTAGTTATGCTCGTCCATCAACTATTGCCTATACATCTTCAAACGATATTACGCTTCAAAAGAAATATACAGTAACAACAAACGCTAGTGGTGTTCTTGCTTCTAACCAAGTTATATCTGGTGGTGATACATTCACAAGTTCTACTTCTTGGGTTGCAACAGATACTTCTGGAAAAGTCGCAAGTCTTACATTTAATATTACTCTTGGTTCGCCAGCTGGTACTGAATTCAATATTACTGGTGGCGGTGGCAATACTAGAACATACGACATTTACGCTTTACAAGTTCACAAAGGTCCAAGTAACTTCTCGGCTAAGACAAAGTCTCTTGCTGCTCAACAGACTCTTACTTTGAACATGCAAAATGACTTAGATTCAGACGGAAATGGTACTCAATTCTTATCATTGAGAAAAGCAGATATCTATAAAGTTGAAGGAATTAATTTAGGTTCTACAAGTGGAGCTGATTTAACAAACTTCTTTACTGTCGATAATGGTCAACGAGATAACTTTTATGGCATCGGCCGATTAATAAAGAATAGTGGTGTTGGTAATCTTCCAAACGGTAACGCAGTTGTCCAATTCAGATACTTTACACACAGCACATCAGGTACTCATTTCGATATAACATCTTATCCATCTGGAGATAGTGTTGGATACGATGGGATTCAAGATTACCGTCAACAGGATGGTAATACTGTTAGCTTAAGAAATGTTCTTGATTTCCGCCCAGTGGCTGGTATTCTTGCAGATTCAGATGGTACAATGAGATACACATTTGACTCAGCCGGTAACGGTAGCCAAATTACTCCGTTGCTTCCAGCAAATCAAAACGCTTTTGATATTAATCCAACATATTATCTTACTCGTAAAGATCGACTCGTTGTTGCAACAAAAGATGAAAATCTAGATCGTTATCCACAAGCTGGCGAGCTTCGTTATATTCAAGGTGAACCAGCTCTTACTGGTGCAAAACTTCCAGCTGTACCAGATGGATCTTTAGAAATCTATCAGTTTACTTTGAATCCATTTACAATCCATGAATCTGATTTATCAAGTCGTTATGTTGAAGCTAAACGATTTACAATGGCAGATATCGGTAATCTTGAGAAAAGAATTGATGATCTTCAAGATTTGACTGTGTTAAGTTTACTTGAAAATGCCACCGAAGCATTAACGATTGTTGATTCGGCCGGTAATGAAAGAACAAAAGCTGGATTCATTGCTGATCCATTTGATAATTTCAATTTTTCAGATGTTGAAAGAGACGAATATAGAGCATTTATTCATGAACGTAGTGGTGTACTACATCCTCAAGCAATGTCAAATGTCATTCGTCTTCTATACGATTCTGCTAATTCTACTAGCACTACACGTGGAGTTTTCAGACCGTCAGGCGATATCTTGACTTTGTCTGTAGATTCAAGCCATGTGTTTATTGATCAACCATTAGCGACTGAAACAGAAAATGTTAACCCATTTGCGGTATTCTCTGGTGAAGGTCATATCACGTTATCACCAAGATCTGATACGTGGTACGAACGCCGTCAAGCACCTGATGCAATTGTAGATGGTGGAACTATTAGAAAAGTTAGAATTATCCGCATCAATGGCGGTGGCGGCGGTGATGATAACGGCGGCCGGGATAACGGTGATATTGGACGCGATCCATCTGGTACAGCTGGTGCTGGCCAATTTGGAGGTGGCGGTCCTACTGGTATGTCGGATTGGGGTGATTAATAAATGAAAAAGACAAATATAACGGAGTGTCATAATGTCTAACGTTGATATTCGCAGAGAAAAAATTGGAACGGAAATCGTTGATGTGTCGTTCATTCCTTTCATGCGTGGCAGAAAAGTTTTCTTTAAGGCACAAGGCCTTCGCCCTAACACTCGGTATTTTCCGTACTTTGGTAAGAAAGCGATTGATGATTACACACGTGAAGAAACAACGTTTAAATCATTTGCAGAACGTCAGGATGATAATTCAAACGTTTTCCAAAAAGCACTTGCGCACCCTGATGGATCTACAAATCTAATTTCTGACGCTTCAGGTGTCATCATTGGTTCATTTGTTATTCCTAGCAGAGATAATTTTAAGTTTAGAACTGGTACTCGCGAATTTAAACTGGTAGATGTATCCGGTGCAGGTACTGATGAGTCCCAAGCTATTAGTACTGCTAGAGTTCCTTTTACTTCAACTGGTATTTTACAAACATATCAAGATACTGTTCGTGTTACAAGAATTGTTACAACAACACAGATTATTCGAAGAGATCCTCTTGCTCAATCATTCTTTGTAGATGCTGTTGAAAATAAGAATGGCATTTTTATAACAAAGATTAGAGCATATTTTGCAACAAAGTCAACTGGTGTTCCGGTTCAAATGCAAATCCGGCCAGTTGTCGCTGGTGTTCCATCAAATCAACCTTTACCAGATGCTTCTAAATTTTTAGATCCAGCTAGTATTAATATTCCAACTGATGCGTCTGATCTCAATAATATTCGTTCACATGGTACAGACTTTGAATTTGATGAGCCAGTTTATCTAGAGCCAAATAAAGAATATGCCTTTGTTATTTTGGCAGATAGCGTTGATTATACTGTTTTTGTCGCAAAGACATATGAATTCTTGATTGGTTCAACCGAAGCAAGAGTTAATAAGCAACCTACTCTTGGTTCTTTGTTTATGTCTCAAAACTCTTCAACTTGGTCGCCAGATCAAGATCGTGATATGATGTTTCAGATATATCGCGCAGAGTTTGCAAGTTCTGGTTCAGCGTTGTTCACCAATGCTACAGACATACGTGAATTAACAAATGATAATCAACTTCTTGCTGATTCAGGTGGAACTGAATGTACAGTGTTTATGGTTGGCCACGGTCTCGCAAAGAACGATAAAGTCTTTATCTCTGGTGTATCAGACGCAGATGTAAGTGGCGCGTTTAGTTTTGCCAATTCCGTTACTGGATCAAGAACAATCACAAAGGTAGATCATACCGGATTTACTTTTGCCGCTGACTCAAACGCTCAAGGATCTCTCTTTGTCGGTGGTGATGGCATGATCGTTACTCGTAACATGATGTACGATAGATTCAGACCAAGTGTTCAAACGCTATTACCCGGAGCCGATACAACTCTTTCTGCTACGGCAAAATTAGTAAGTGGTTCTTCATACGCTGGAAATAGAAACACAAATCCAACATATACAAAAGACGGTGCATATACACCTATTACATTGAATGAAAATAACTTTTTAACAGCACCTTGTATTGTTTTAAACGATTCAAATGCAGTTGTTCATAGCTTGTCTGGCGCCTCATTCGATATGAAAGTCGATTTTGCTACATCAGACACAAAAGTTTCACCAATTATCGATCTACAAAGATCTGATTTGATAATGCGTGAAAACATTATTGACAAACAGGATAATTCAGCTACAAGTGGATTCAATGTTCCAATTCGATTTGTTGATGAAACTGATGCTAGTCTTGGTTCACATGCTGCGAAACACATTACAACACCAGTTACTCTTGAAGAACCAGCTGTTGGTTTGAGCATTAAGTTTGGTGCTAATCGTCCATCCGCTGCAGGATTTAGAGTATACTTTAAGACTGGTACACCAGATGATAACCTTGATGATCTATCATACACTGAGTTAAGTGAAGTCACAAGCAATCCAGCTGATGAACAAGTTACAGTATTCCGTGAGTACGAATATCTTGCTGGTGGTGATGTTGGTAACCTTGATTCATTTACTCAATTCCAAGTAAAGATTGTTATGACTTCAACAAATTCATCTAAAGTTCCTGCTATTACAGACTTAAGAGTGATTGCTCTAGTAACATGATGAAACAACAAGTACAAGGGATGAACGGCTGGGTAAGAGATATACGTACTGGAGCCGTTATAAATACAAATACGAAAGATATAGCAAAAGCTAGGCATCGTAAAAAGGTTTGGAAAGAACAACAGGAAGAACTTGAAATACTTCGTAATGATGTTGCTATGATGAAACAAATGATGCAACAGATTTTAGAGGATAAAGATGGCTCAAACAACAATTAATCTATCAGATCCTATTGCAACTTGGGTAACTAAGTCGAATGAAATGGGAGCCGATATTGGAGATCTAGCGACGCTAAGTGATTCAGCCGCGACGCTTGTTCATGCCATTAACGCCATAGATTCAGATATTGGTAATCGAGCATCACTTACTACTCCGGCGGTTGACTTAGTAACTGCTATAAATAATCTTGCGAATACGTTCTTTGAGGTAACAGATTCTGCTGATATTAAGAATTACTTTGTTAGTACTTCAGGTATTGGTGGCATTACGTTTGATAGCGGATCCGGTGGATCGCGTGGATCATTTACTCTTGTGAATGATGCAATTAACGCATCTAAGATTCAAGATTTTGCTGTCCAACAAGAACACTTTAATGATAGCTCTGTTCCAAGTCGAGCATTTAGAGCTCAGGTAGTTTCTAATTCGGCCTTAGCTGATTCTGCGGTATCATTTCACAAAATTCAAAGTGGAGCAATCAAATCGACTAACTTTGCTTCAACAACTAAATTAGAAATTAAAAATTCAGCGGGAACAACGCTTAAAACAATGTACGGACCTGGAGTTTAATAATGACAGTATTTCCACTTAAATATGATGGCAGTGATTCGCTGCAAGATATGACTGATGCTGAACTTGAAAGAGTCACGTATTACACACAAGCAGCATACGCTGCAGTTTTGAGTGCTAATGGAATCGGATACGTTTTTGCTGGATCAGGCGAAACGGATATCGGTTCTGCGTCAGACACTAGTTCTACACAACAAACGAACGGCACTAGAAAACTTACTAACTCTGGTACTACTCAAGGTTACCCAGGCTATCCAGGGACTGGTACAGAAACAGACGCAACATACGATTACCGTCAAAACAGATCTTCACCGACTGCTGTTTCGGCTGCGGTGTTTAACGAACACGGCCCAGTGTATTATGATTCTGGAAGTGATCATATCATTCCATTTACTACCGAAGCTCAAATTGCTGATGTGATCACTAATCAAGCGATTACAAATATGAGAACTGGTGATGAGGTTGGTTCTTATAGAGTATCAACATCTACTCCTTCAAACGGAGGAGCTGGAACATGGACTGATAAAGGTACATTCTTCGCAGATACTACTTATTCAGCTGGTACAACAACATATAAGCTTTGGGTAAAAACTGCGTTAGATAGTATTCCCGGATCAGATACGTTTCCTCTTAACCTTGAAGGTGCTGGCACAACTGGTCAGTTACAACAAGCTGAGATTACAGCTGCTAGCGGGCTGGTACAAAACGTCTTGTTACCTTCTCTGCAGCGTAAAATGTCAAGTGGTCTATACTACACAGTGGCTACATCAACATCTGGAGAGACTCGTGGAACATTCACAAACACTCGTCAAACTGGAACAACAAATTCACAGTCTCTCGGAGTAGATACAATTGGCGGTGTTTACGGTACGTTTTATCGGTCTATAAGTAGTCCATCAGGCAGTGCCTCAACAGTAACAACATATTATTTTAATATGATCCCTGCATAAGGAATATGAAATGAAAACAAGAGACGGAAGATTAGTCAATGCTCGATTTACAGATACAGATAATACGCTGATCAGAGCAGAATTTAAAAATTATGAAAACGATGGTGCTGTAACTATTGCGCACCATGCATTTAATCCTGAAAATAAAATTGTTCATGAAATTTTACAAGAGTTTTCTCCAGAAGATCTTGAGAGAAACTACGTAGAATTTAATAAAGAAGAATCAATTCGCGTAGCTTACTTTAACAAGTTCGCCGAAAGATTTGATGAGATTGTTGACTATCTTGATTCCGGCGTTGCACCTCAAGCACCGGCCGAAGAAAAGCCAATTAATCTTACATCAATTAAAGAAATTGGAAATAATGCTGAAGAATTCTTTAAACTGAAACTTGAAGTATTTGAACTTGAAGAAGTAAAAAATTCAAAGAATCGCAAATGGAAAGCGAGTATGCGAAAGGCAACTACCAGCCTCGAACTTCTCTCGTTACTTTATGAGGTGTATTCGACCCTTGAAAATGAAGAAGGCGAACGTCTGGATTAAACTCTTCTCCAAGAAACAGGTACTCTCCAGGATAGCGCAAGTTAGCGTCTAAAATAAAGTTATTGTTATACTGAGCCCACTTATTCCAATTAGTCATCCAAGTTTCGGGTAAGAATTTAAGCTTCAGTCTTTCTTTTACAGAGTCTTCTACAAAATACTGTTCACCATTAACGGGGCCGCAAGTGGTCCCGTTTTTGATATAATACTCCATCCAATATTCAGAATCCGACACAAATTTATCATAGATGTATTTACAATCTTTTGGATAATACTTTTGAAATCCACCTTGTAGTCTATAATTTAATTCTGGATCTACATCATCCCACCAACAATATGCTCCAATAAACTCACCGCGTTCGATCGGATAATTTATCGCATCCATATAATCATTGATAAAGCTCATATCTATATCAATAACTACGACTGGTTCGTCGATATCTAAAGACATTGGAACTAACTTATTCCATTGTGCTTTTCCAATAGTCTCTTCACGAATCCAATTTACGTTTGGTATTTTTGAATCAATGTACTCTTCGTATTCTGGGCCGTATTTGTCGCCAGTACGGACAGCGTAGACTCGTGGTTCCATAGTTCGTCCTTCGCATGATTGTATAGTGTGATTGGCATTTTACCACCATCCCACAAATATGAATCACATACTTTATCGTAAGTATTATATTCTATTTCTTTGTATAAAAACTCGTCAATGCCTTTATTATATTTTACCATATAATAGTCAGGATCTTCAGCAAACTTATCATGAATATGCGAGTGATCTCCTGACCAAGACATGATAGAACTATTCAATGGTGTATGAAAAGGCTGCCTCCACCATGCGTGAAGAAGAGTAAATTTATCACGCCAAAGATGATCGATAGTGCCCCCAATAAAAACGTCGAGATCAAAATACAGGTATTGTCCGGTTTTAAAAAGATCAAACAGGCGAAGCTTATCATACACACCACCGTATAAAATATCGTCAACAACAGATAGTCTATCATATTGAGCTCCTATGTTATCTAGCATATATTCTATATTGTGTATCCAATATGATTGTCCATACGCTGGTGGTGTGTTGAGTAATACTATTTCCATTTTTCAACCATCGTGTCGAGTTTACAATGACAAGAAATAATATCACAAGTATACGGATCAGCCGGTAATCTCCACACTGTATTAACGTTTCCAAGTGGCAAGTCAGCTCCAGCACAACATCTTCGAATAGTACCATCTGCTTCAACAGATAAGCTTTTAATACCAGCCATACATTTCCATCCACGGAAATCTACTTCTTTGTTAGCGATCATATCAGGATGAGCTCGTTCTTCTCCATCGATATAGATTTTCCAAGGATACGGCCAGTTAACTTTTAATGGCAAGCATCTTTTCTCTCTCGATTGAGTGATCCACTTAATTTGTTCAGGACTATAATCCATTAGCTTACCATCGCCTTGAATACTTACTCGAGTCAATTTAGCATTCACATCAACAGTAGCTTTACTTTCTATAATTCTTTCAACTAACTTTTGAGCTCTATCGAAATTTTCAGGAGTCACTTGTAAATTAGCGACAATCTCTCCTTTTGATTGCATTGCTTGAATTACGTCAAAGAAATGATCATCGTCAGCAAACTCATAATGCCAACTGAATACAATGTAAGCATTAAGATCTTCAGGCCATTGATTCCAATATCGTAAAGTGCGACTTCCATTTGTACAAATTTCAATAATTCTATTTGGAGAGTTAATCTTTTTACAGAATTCGTCAAACTTTGGCATGAGTGTTGGTTCACCACCTAACAAGGATACTAACATATACTCATTATTCTTTTCAAAGTCGTTGAGAAGATCTACATAGTTTTCCCAGTCAGCTGGCCATCTGTTTTTTCCGCCATAATGATATGGATGACAATAGCTACACTTATAATTACACACGTCATGAAGCATGATATTTACAATGCCGCAATCTGGATTGTTGTTTGTAATTCTCATACGATTATCTATTTCCATTTAGTTAGTATAGTTTCAAGCCGACAGGTACAAGGTTTATGAGTATCACAAATGATCGGATCTTTCGGAAGCTCAAAATACGTATTAATATTTCCTAAGCTACCACCTACTTGTTTTGTGCATCGCCATATTTCGCCATTGGTGTGTACATAAATTCTATCAAGGCCAGCATTACATTTCCACCCTTGAAACCAATAGTTTTCTGATGCTATCATTTCTGATAATTTGCCGGCACTACACTCGAGTGGTAAAACAAAGTTTGGACCTGATTGAGTATTATTCCAATAATGAGATTGAATCCATTTTTTCTGTTCATCAGTATATTCAAAATAGTCAGGTCCGTCGATCACGACTCGAGTAAACTTTGGAATTGCTTCTACTCTTAATTTTTTTTCTACTATTCTATGGTATAGTGCTTGTCCTCTTTCGTAATTATCTGGAGTCAATAAGAATGTAGCCACACACATAGCTTTGTCTTGCATGATCTCGAGAACATCAAGGTAATGGTCGTCATCTGCTTCTTCATGGTGCCAACTAAAGAGAGCAGTTGCTGTATGTTTTGGTAAGCTTTCCCAGTACCGCTTTGTTCTACTTCCATTAGTAGCGTATTCAATGTACGTACGATCATCACTAATATAATCTATAAAGTCATGAAACTTTGGCCATAAAGTTGGCTCACCACCGAGAATCTGAACATACACATATTTCTTTTTTTCTTTGATCTCGTCAATTAGATCAAGGTATCCATCCCACTTAGTAGGCCAACGGTACGACCCATCGCGATGTTCATCACTACAATAGCTACAATTAAAATTGCAGACATTATGGACAAACAACGAGACAATACAGCAATCTGGATTTGAGTTAATTATTTCCATTTGCCGAGTATCATGTACCTCGTATATTGATCTGGAGTACCTTCATTAAATCTCTTCTTACCACCATAGAGTTCTTTGACATCAGCCTGAGCTGCGAGCTCTTGACCGGTCTTGACACAGTTAATATGGTCTGGTTCGTTTGTCTTGTCATTTGACTGTAGAGCTAAAAGAGTACGCTCAGGTTCTTCATAATACTCTTTTGTTGTGTTCATATTCCACATATGCTCACATGAAGTATTTATTACTAAATGTGTACGTCTTTTTTCTGTATAAGTAAAGTAGTCCTGATTAAAAATACGTACGTTGTCATAACCAAAAAGATCACAATACTTCCAAATCATTTTACACGCCCATGAGTCAATCTCAAAAATATCGATCTCACGAATTTGAATATTCCACTCATCCATTAGAAATTGAATAAGAGGAAACCCATACCATCCACCAATGATTTCTACACGAAACTTTCCGTTCTCATCTCTCGGAATCTGAACGTTTGGTAAACCTTCATAAACCAGCCACTCTTTACACTTAATCTGGTTTGGATGCAAAGAATCTATCCAACGATCTAACATAAATGAATGATTGTGACGAAGCCATTTCATCATTTCAGCATATTCAAGTTGCATATACTACCCTCCGGATTAAATTCTTACTTTATTATACACCATTTATGTTCTCCCGTAAACAATAAAATGAGTTTTCTGCTCACTTATTATTTCAAACGAATCGTATATTTCTTTGACATTATACCATCCAACTAGATCTTCGACAGATTCAACTGGACAACAATCTCCGTTATGCTTTTCGTTATCACCGATGAGTAGTACATCTCCTTCGAGTGTAATAGGATATGTTTTTTCGCAGTTAGCATGAACAACTAAATCAGCATTAAGATCTACGTCGTCAAACACGAAATCCTTGTTAATAAAGATAGGGCTATTCATGAATTTTGGATCGTAGTCAATTCCTTTTACGTTGATACCACATGATGCTAACTTATGTAGAAAATCTTTTCGAGCATTGCATGCTAAGAATATGATAGAATCATAGTTAAAGTATATCGATTCAAATTTATCAATCATAGCTTTTCCATAATTTAACTGTATCTTTGTCAGCCTCGTCGAGCTCGTATGACTCCTCCACGATACCTTTGTTCCTCGCAATATGGGATGTATTGAAAATAGAAATCTTTCCTTTTAACTCGAATCCTTGCCGATTATAATTTGTCACAAACCCTTCATCCCAGAACTTGAGACGATTATTTCTATGGTGTTGATAAAAGAGATATTTATCTAGAGACTTATATGTCCACTCAATCTTCTTCCAATTGTCATTAGTAAACTGAATAAGCCACTCAGGATTGTTGAACTTTACAAAAGAACTATTGACATGACAAGAACCGCCTTTACCATACCAAAGTAAAGATCGCTCGCGATAATCATTCCAATAGTTCCAAATCATGGTAAAATCGTTATCATTTTCAATGTCTGTAATATCGTCATGAATTAGCACGTCTAAATCAAGCCACACACCCTTCTCGTGTTTTTCCATAAGAATCAACTTCTCATAGGTAAACACACGATCCGTATCAAATTTTCTTAATGATTTGATATTTTTTACCTTTACTTCTTCGCGTAACATGTTATAATTATCTGTATAGCATGTTAATGTAAAGGGTTTTTTATAGTGCTTTTTGAGGCCGCCGTACAGCCGATTTACGTATTCGGGACCGTACTTGTCGCCCCATTTCAGTGTATAGAAATCCATTATAAATACCTCGTGTAACACTATATATAAAGGTTTCATTATGAGCGTAGATGATCAGTTCCCCTCCTCCACTTTTTGTGCTTTACCGTGGATGCATCTTTCTACTAGACCAAATGGTCATATGAGAGTATGTTGTACTGCGAATGCTTCAGGCGTCGCAGTAAACGCGAGCTCTACCAATAAGACTGTTTCAGAGTCTGGTGTACTTCGTAATGATGACGGTAAACCATCAAATCTCGCCACCACCGGTTTGATGGAATCGTGGAATAACGAATATATGCGTGGCGTTAGAAGGATGATGTTAAATGGAGAACAACCAAGCTCCTGTACAAAATGTTATAAAGAAGAAGAAGCTGGCCACATTTCTAAAAGAATCTGGGAAACTCGTAAGTGGATCAAAGACCAAGGCGGGATTGAACCAATTATCGAAGGCACAGCAGAAGATGGATCAGTGGCTCCAAGAATACGCTATATCGACCTTCGCCTTGGCAGTAAGTGTCAGCTTGCATGCGTTATGTGCTCTCCTCATGATTCAAGTAATTGGGTAAAAGAACATAAAAAGATTTACCCTACACTTGAAAACAACAATCTGAAAAAGTCAATGGCTTGGGAAAAAGAATCCGGCAAGTTAGCTTGGTCAGGTGGATCCTACAATTGGCATAAGAAGAATCCAAAGTTCTGGGATGAACTATACGAAACACTTCCGCATCTACGTCAATTGTACTTTGCTGGTGGTGAGCCACTCATTATGGATGAGCACTACATGTTGCTTGAGAAATGTATTGAAGATGGATTAGCACCAGACATTGAATTACGTTATAACTCAAATGGTATTGAGTGGCGTGATGACTTGTTTGATCTATGGTCAAAGTTTCGTAATGTTATCTTTCACTTCAGTGTAGATGACATTGAGATGAGAAATCATTTCATTCGGTATCCATCTAACTGGGAAGTTATTACAGGTTCAATTCAAAAGATGGATGATTATCCACACGGCAATCTTACATTGACAACAGCCACAACAATTATGGCACTTAATATTATGTACATGCCAGAATTTATTAAATGGAAACTTGAATCAAACTTTAAGTTACTCAACAAATGGCCAAATGGTGCCGGCATTTTCAATTGTCATCTTGCTTATTGGCCACCACAACTCAACGTAAAAGTTTTGCCTGAATGGTTTAAACAAGAAGTCAGACAGAAATATGAAGAAGAGTTGTATCCATATCTAGAAGAAAACTGGCAAAAATGCACAGGAGTAGAAGCTACTGACTATGATACATGGCGCAATTCCGAATATGGAATCAATAGACTAGAAGGACTACTTACTTTTATGGAAGCTGAAGATTGGTCTGAAAGATTACCTGAAACTGCTGAATGGTGTTATAAAGTAGGAAAAGAAAGATTCCTTGATTTCAATGAAGTCTTTCCAGATCTCGATTGGTTGGAGTGGTATAAATGAGTACGTTTTGTCCATTAGCTTGGAACTCAATTAATTTAAGAAATAATGGTGATCTTCGGATTTGTTGTAATACCAACAGCTATAGTCCGAAGAAAGGTATCATGCGTAAAGAAGATGGTACACCGTATAACGCTGGTCGTGACGATTTAAATGAAGCACGTAATGCTGAGATTGTAAAGGACGTTCGTGTTTCAATGATGAAAGGCGAATGGAATCCTGAATGTGAACGTTGCCGCCAAGAAGAAGTGAATGGTATTAGATCAAGGAGAGAATATGAATCAGAAGATTGGGACCTTACGCTTGAAGAGGCTATGGAAAAAACTAACGAGGACGGATCCATTGATCCTACTGATTTTGATATCGAGTTTTTCGATATTCGTTACGGCAATTTCTGCAACCTTAAATGCCGTATGTGCGGGCCCACCGACAGTCACATGTGGTATTCAGATCATGTCGCCCTTTACAATACCACCAAGTATAAAGATACTCACGATCTCATCCAACTGACTAAGAATGAAAAAGGTAAATGGTCTACAGACCAGTATGACTGGTTTAAGAACTCAAACTTCTATTGGAATAACTTCGAGAAACATACTGGTAAAGCAAAGAAACTTTACATTGTAGGTGGTGAACCACTCATCATTGAAGAACACTTTGAATCACTTGAAAGATTGATTGCTGCGGGTAGAGCCAAAGACATTCAGATTGAATACAACAGTAACCTGACTAACGTTACTGACCGCATCATGAAGATATGGGAAGAGTTTAAACAGGTTCGTATTGGTGTTTCAATCGATGGTTATGCTGATGTGTTTGAATATCAAAGAACACCAGCTAAGTGGAAGTCTGTTTATAAAAACATGAAAAAACTAAACGACAATCCGAATATTAATTTAAAGGGTTGGTTTGCTTTTACAGTAACTCCGTTTAATGTATTTCATTTGCCTGAGTTTATGAAATGGAAACTTGAAGAATCTGGACTCACACGGTATAATCCTATCACTGGTCCACGTCCTATTATTACTCAACATATGTGTCATTCACCAAAGTATTACAATGTGAAAGTTCTACCGCAAATGTTGAAGGATGAAGTCTGTGATACATACCAGGAGTACATTGATTGGGTAATGGATTCAAATCATTCTGATCATGTGAAAAAGAAATTTATTGAGATACTCGATGGTATTATGGATTTTATGAATTCCGAAGATTTTGCAACAGACCATTTGCAAGAGTTTATTGACCATACAAAGAAACTTGATTTGATACGTGGCCAGAATATTTTAGATGTAGTGCCACAATACGAGGGATTATTTTGAAACAGGTAGCACAAAGAATTAGTTGGAGAACACCTGAGACTCCGTTTGCCGTTCAATGGTACATGACACCAAGATGTAATTTTGATTGTGTCTACTGTATGCCATGGGATCCGGATAATAAGTGGTCATACTATCATGACGATAAATCTAAACCACCAACATTTGATATAATGAAAACTTACGTAGATAAGATTATTGCTCATAGGGGAAATCATATTGAATGGGGTCTTGGCGGTGGCGAACCAACTGTTATTAAAGATCTTCCAAAGCTAGTAAAATATATTCGAAAAACAGATCCGTATGACTTGACAATTTGTACAAATGGATCTTTACCAGAAAAGAAGCTTTTAAAATTATATGAAGATCTTGACGGTATGGTTATGTCATTACACATGGACTATGTTTCAAAGAATCCAGATGAATATATCGAGAAATTGATTGCTCTCGAAGAACAACGTAGACCTGACCAAAGTTTGACAGCACGGTTTATTGTCAATCCTCTTCATATGGAATTGATCGATAATATGTACCAAGAACTCATGATGGCTAGTATTAATAAGATCGATTTTCGAAATGTAAAGCTATTCAACGGTGAATCATTTTATAGTAATGAGCAAATTAAAGTGATGGAATCATGGTACGACGAGTATGGTAAACAGACATCTAATATCATTCAAACGTTTGAAGATGGATCTGAAAAAGAAGTTAATTATGAATTAATCACTTTGAATAATGAACATTCATACACTGGTTGGTCATGTATGGCTGGTATCGAACAATGCAATATTGATCCACTTGGAAGAGTCTCGGTTGGTAATTGTGCAGTTGGAGGATCTATTGGTAATTTAAATGATAATGATTTTACTTTCCCAACTGCACCTGTGACATGTACTAAACAATGGTGTTTAGATTATTGCGATATTCGTACGACAAAATGGAAACCTTAAACTATTCTCAAACATTCTGTCCGATGCCTTTCAATCATTCTTATATCGGACCTGAGCAAATTAAAAAACCTTGCTCGCGATTTCTATTTCCGGAAATTGACCATGACAACTATGATCAATTCATTAAAGAACTTCAACAGTACAAGTTAAAAGGTGAAAGACATCCGGGTTGCCGTAAGTGTTGGGAAGAAGAAGATGCTGGTCGAAAAAGATCACTAAGGCAAATTCATCTTGAAGTCGGTGGATTTAACTATCCATTAGTACACGATCTAGATCCTCATGATCCAAAAATTCGTTGGCTTGAATTAGCATTTTCAAATCGTTGTAATATTCGCTGTCGTATGTGTGGTCCTTTCTACTCAACAAACTGGTTTAAAGATTGGGTAGCAGTAAATGAATATGCTTTTGGTGTACCGGGTGTAGGTAAAAAGAAAGAAGACATTGAAACATGGTTAGCAACAAATGGTAATAAACCACAAGGGTTTGACATATCGGAATTAGATGAGCATATCCCACATTTACGTATGGTAAAGATGACTGGTGGAGAGCCGTTCATCATTCCGGAATATCAACAAATTCTAGAACGTATTGATGAGATTGGTAACGCCGAAGGTATGTGGTTGAACTATAGTACTAACCTTACAGTCCGTCCAAAGAAAAGACTCAAAGAACTCTGGCAAAAATACGAAAAGATAATGTTTGCTGCTTCGCTTGATGGAGTAGGGCATTTCCAAGAATACCAAAGATATCCGACTCAATGGTGTGACGTGAAACAAGTGATGGATGATCTAATGGAGATTCCTAATTCTTGGGTTGGAGTCAGATCAACTATTACGATCTATAATGTTCTCAACATGTCAGGTATTGCTAACTGGTTTGCTGAGCAAGAAGATAAATATCATGGATTCAGCGAAGACAGTTGGTTGAATTTTGTAGCTGTGTCTGAGCCAAATTTCTTATCAATCACCGTTTTACCAAAGTGGGCTAAAGATATGGTAGCTGAAAGATTATCATGGTCTGCACCATCAAGAAAAGTCCAAGATAATTTTGATCAAATAATCAATTATATGTACAACCAAGATAATTCACACCTTCTTCCAAAATTCAAAGATTACACGAATAAATTAGATGCTGTTCGTAATGAAAGTTTTAAAGAAGTCAACCCTGAATTTGCGAGTCTAGTATGAAATACGAAGAGTTATCATTTGACGATCTAGGAACTAAACGGCAAAGGCCGATGTTTTTAAGTACCTTTACTCAATTTCGTGCTAGCATGAATATGAGAACATACCCACATGATCCTCATGCTTATACAAAACACTTCTTAAATGAAATTGATATGTGGATTCATGCTCATAAATGGGTTCAGTATAGAGGATTAGAACGCTTTCCAATACGTGAAGCCATACATGGAACGACTCATACACTTGATGAATTGCATTATCTACATAAAGGAAAGATTTGTGTGTTTGACGGTGAATACAGATATCACGAAAGATTGCTTGGTTGGAAATTAAAAAAGATAAAAGCTGCTGATGAAATTTCGTTTGGTGATGTTCTTGTAGTATCATATCCATCGTGTATTACTACAAATTATCTTCCAGATTTTGATGAAGTTCTTGATCATTGCTATAAAATAAATGTGCCAGTTCATATTGATGGAGCTTGGTTTGGTCAGTGTCGAAACTTTTATTTTAATGCTAGCCATCCAGCAATTCAATCAGTGTCTGTATCTTTATCGAAAGCTCTTGGTATGGGATCAAATAGAATTGGTATTCGTTACAGCCGAGAAAAAGTCGCAGGTCCTATTTCTATTATGAATGACTATAATTATTGTAATGTGTCTGATATGTGGATCGGTGTTGAAATGATGAAATACTATGGTCCTGATTTTTGGTGGAAAAATTATACACCGTTGTATCAAAAAGTGTGTAAAGACTTTGGTTTAGAAGAATGCCACTCAATTCATCTTGGCAAAGGTGATACATATTATGGAATACGTACACCACTTCGATTGTTAATTGAAGGTAAGTACGATGAGCGTGGAACTGATAGAGGATTAAATGACATCGAAAGAAACGAAAAATAGAATCATTGATAATCCATTTGACATGGATACAATTGACATGATTCTTGAAAATACTCAAGATGAGCGTAGATACCTCGGTAAAGAAAAAAAGAACTGGGTACGAAGATTACCTGAAGCTGCTCAAGAATATATGAATAGACAGATGGATTGTTTCCAAGGTCGGTGGGTCTTTGAATACTTTCATTCTGATGTCAATGTTTTATATCATACCGACACTATCCCTGGTAATGATGGTGATCTTGGTTGTATTGTTCCGATTGATTGGAGTGGTCATCAACCAGCAACTCTTATGTACAAATGGTGGTCAGATCGAAGAGTAATATATGCTGGGTCAAATCAAGTTCGATATGAAGACACTGGTGAATTAGAATACTTACATTTAGGTTATCATTCAGTTGATATGATTTTTGAATGGGATAGAGAGAAAGCGCTTATATTCGATTGTAAGCAATTACATTCAGCTCGAAAGTTTAATCAAAGCGCTTGGAAGGATTTTTTAATTGGATTCGTTGTCTAAGACAGTATGTATGCTTCCATGGGAATCTTTTACTGTGACGATGAAGAATACGATTCGTCCTTGTTGTAGATTTCCTACTCAAGAAGCAGTAGGTATGCAAGATTATGAGAATGCTTTTCGTCAATTACGAGAAGACATGTTAGCTGGAAAACAAGATCCACGTTGTTCAAAGTGTTTTGAAGAAGAGGCAAGCGGTAATCCAAGTATGCGTACCGCTGCTAATGAGTTTCACGGTTTTGATTTTAAGAAAGAGCATCTTACTTCAGACTTTCGTAAACTAACTCATATTGAATTAAGCCTAGACAATACTTGTAATCTACAATGCCGAATGTGTTCTAGTCAATTCTCGTCTAAGCTTCTGAAAAGAGATCAATGGTTAGTCAACAGCCATGAGCATCTCGATTTTCACGTGGCTAAAGTTCAAAAGTCAAGATACGAAACGTTGAAAGATCTCAAGGTTGATTGGTCTGAGCTTCGTAGTGTAAAACTACTTGGTGGTGAACCATTTCTTTCTCCCAACTTTCTAGACTTCTTGTATTTTCTTGATATGAGAACGGATATCTCAAATGTTCAACTCGAGATCGTAACCAATTGTACTACTCAATTGACTGAAGAAATAGTCGAGATTCTCAATCAATTTAAGTTTATTCGATTGTCTGGTAGCTTTGATGGATTACCAAAACATAGCGCATATCAAAGAGTCGGATCTATTTGGCATAGAGGTCTAGATAATTTTATTGAATACGGTGAACTACTTACCAATTGTAGATCTACTATACACCAAACATTTACTGTTCTTAATGTAAGTCATTTAGATGAGGCACTCTCTTTATATAAACCTCATTGCGATACTCAATCTTGGTCATATGACGATTATCAATTCTCTTTCTTACACGCTCCCGATTGGTTTGAAGACTGGGTATTGTCAAGAAATAATAATCAGAAGCTTCGTAATATTTTTAAGAAACGTAAGTATGATCATATTAAATGGCATAGATTACTTCACACCATACAAGTATTTGATGATTATCATGGAACAAGTCTGAAAGAAGCGAACCCGGAATTAGCTGAAGCGTTGCGTATAAATACCAAACGATATGTGGATGCACACATACGACCTGAAACTCGTGATTGTTATTACTGTGATTTAGTAGATGAAAAAATATTATAATATTAGAGTTCTGAACGATCTTCTACAAAAGAAATTAGAACATCGCTGGAATAAAGATGATGAATTTTATTGGGGTGGCAAGGCTGGTCAAAAGCTATCTTATCATATAGATTTACTTTCTTTCCATTATATGTATCTTTATGATTTTGATTTTGGTTCGTATGTAGATGTTGGAGCTTTGCAATGCAGTGAAACATTTTTTGAATTGTTTGATGAATGTCACTTATTCGAACCAAATCCACTTTATAGCAAAGAACTTAGAAAATGTGATAATGTAAATCTTTACGAAATGGCTCTTACAGACAAAAAAAGTAAAGCAACACTATATATCGGAGACGGAACATCTACGTTAAATGGTAAATATGTTGAAGACAATGAAGATTTTTTTAAGCATGAAATAGTAGTAACTACTAATATTTTAGATAACTACGATTTTAAAGTAGATTTTCTTAAAATAGATACTGATGGTAGTGACGCAGATGTTATTACAGGTGGTGAAAAAATAATAGCAAAAGAAAAACCACTTATCTTTATTGAGCATTTTATGAATAAAGATTCAGTAGAACGTGAATGTCTATTTGATAATGGATTTGTTGAAATATCTGGACAAACAAAAAGTAATAAATTTTATGTACACAGTGAACGACTATGAAATGTAAACTTGCTTGGAGCCATTTAGATTTTAAACCCGGTGGTTATGCCCCGTGTTATAGATTCAAACTACATAATGGACATCAATTTGGTAGTGTACCAGAAATGCCTGATGTTAATTCATCAGAGTGGAAACGTGTACGCGAACAATTGATGAATGATGAATGGCCAGCCGAATGTATAGATTGTAGGATCCAAGAAGAAAATGGAATCAAATCGTACAGACAAAGATCCGAAGATCTACTGGTTTCAGAACCAGATTATAATAACACGGAAGTCGTCGTCCGAGACCTCCAGCTCAAACTCAACAGAGCATGCAACTATTCATGCCGGCATTGCACGGTTGCTTCTAACTCTAACTTTATTAAAGTCGGAAAGAAAAACCCGAAAGTAGGGCAGAAGCTTTGGGATGATCACCACTTCGATCACGTGATCGAAAGACACGATCATCAGATTGATATTCCAACACCTGAAGTTATTGACCATCTCTTTGAAAATGTATTACCAACAGTAGAACGCATTGAATTCTCTGGTGGTGAGCCGTTCTTTCATGTTGAGATGTATCGGTTTCTTGAAAGAATGATTGCAGATCCAAAGATTGATACGAGCAAAATCACTCTTGTTTACAATACAAACATGTCAATTACTAAATTTAAGAATTATGACATTGTTAAATTATGGGAACACTTCAACCGAGCTGATATTACTGTCAGTATGGACGGAACCGGAGATCTATTTAATTACTTTAGACAAGGCGGTGACTATGAAACTGTCATAGAAAATATTCATGATATGTTGAATAGAACAGACAAAGTTGAAAAGCTTCTTTTAGTTTGTACTACCACAGCTTATCATGCTTTTTATATGAATGAAATTAGTAATGATTTATTTCATCTCAAAGAAGATTTAGAAAGACACTATGGAGTTGAAGTCAAGTATAGAACCACTTTTGTACATTGGCCTGAAGGACTTGATATTGTGAACTTAGCAGAAGACACAAAGAAAGAGATTCTACAAAACTTATCTTATAACGATTTTACTCGTGAATTTGAAATGAGACTTCAAGGCAAGAGAACAATTCCAGAAGAAACATTCAAAGAAATTGTCAAACTACAAGATCAACTTTATAATAGGGATGCGAGTGAATTAGCTCCAAAGATTTTCGATTATGTCTACTAAAAAATTACTTATTGCAGTAGGTGATAGTTTTACTGATCCAAAATTATATTCGTTCATTCCTAAGGTCTGGCCAGAATATGTTGCAGAATTGGCAGACTGGGATCACATTAATCTAGGGAAAGGTGGAGCGTCTAATTATTACATTTTCAATAAAGCAATTGACGCAATTGAAAAGTACAGTGATAGAGATATTGTAGTCATTGCTAACTGGTCTGACGTTTTACGCATTAATTTGTTTGATGTTACAAGCGGAATGTTGGAAGGCGAAGAAGAGCTCATTCAAAGATTTGAATCGAAAGTAAAAGATAAAGGTGTTAACGTTACAGATATGCGAAAATATCTTAGTCGAACTCTACAACTTACTAGTACAATATCTCAATCTATTGATGAGTCAAGAGAAAGAGATACCACTTTATCTGATATCTACTTTAAAGTAGTAGATTATACACTACGAACTATGTATCTTCTAGAAGAATATTGTGCTTTAAGAGGAATAGAATTTTATCATTTTTCTAGTATAACTCCGCTGCCAGATGAGACTTTTATTGGAGCAATGACGTCACATCCAAAACATACTTATGAGTTTGAGTCTGAAATTAAAGAAATAGAAAAAGGATCTACAAGAATTAAGAATGAAAGTGTATGGTATAATAAACTATTGGAAAGCAAAAAATATATTGGCTTTTCTTGGGATGCTCACCACTATGTTAAACAACAAGATTTAATGGTGAGTAAAAACGATCATCACCCTAATGCTAAAGGTCATGAGCATTTAGGAAATATCATACACAATTTTGTTATTTCTAGAGAAGTAGAACCATTAAACGTGAAAAAATTTGAGAGGCCTATATATGTCTATGATTAAGATTCCAGTACAAACAGAAAATGTAATAATAAGATTGTCAGGTGGAGCCGATAGCGCTTTACTCTTATGGATGATTTGCGATGAGTGGACTAAGGTAAAAAAGCCTTTGACTGTTTGGCCAATTACGGTAGTTCATGGTGTACGTAATTGGCAAAATTATCACGCTCAACAAGTCTATGACTGGATGCAAGATCACTGGAAATATGCTAACGTAAGGTTTGCTCCTATACAATCAATGATGTGCTTAGATCCGGGTGGTAAACCAAATAGTAAGAATGCGAACAATTATGTCGATTACCAAGAAAATCTAATTGATGATACGGTAAAACAAATTGGCGAATATACTCAAGTTTTTAATGGTGTAACTGCGAATCCACCTGAAGAGATTGGCCAAAAACACTGGGGATCATCGGACGTGTTCGGTGAAGAAGTTTGGGAATGCCGAGAAAAACATCGTGATTGGACATGCAGAGAATCAAAACCTCAAGTTGATGACGATGAAGCTAGAAATATATTACACTGCTGTCCTTTTGTCCAACACCACAAAGGTCATATTGCAGAGCTATACTGGAGACATGACTTAACTAATACCTTGCTTCCATTGACTCGGTCGTGTGAAGGATGGGATTATATGACAAAAGGTTTCTCAGAAGAGTGTGGAGAATGCTGGTGGTGTATGGAAAGAGACTGGGCATTTAATAAGCATGGAGAAAAATAAGACAGTTATATTTCAGTTCGAGTTTGATCATAAAAAAGAAAATCCTCGAGTTCCTGATATTAGGTTAAAGATAGAGACTCAGTTTGTAATTGACACGTGTATTGAATCTGTGAGAGATTACGCAGACAAACATGGTTATGACTATTGTTTAATTACAGATCCTCATCCGAACTCACCAGATGATAAGCCATACTATGACAGAGACTTTACTTCTGAATGGTTATATTGGTTAGGAGATCTTTCAGAAAAATACGATGATATTATTGTAGTTGATACTGACGTATATGTTGTTAATGACGAACATCCATTTCCACTAGACAATACTGGATATTTTTGTTATGCGCTTAACATGAGCGCAGATAATCATTTCTTGAATGGAAAAAGTCTTAAAAAAATACAAGAATCTCTTGGGCAATCTAAAATAATGTTTACTAATTCCGGAGTAGTAAAGTTAGATAAAAAGACTGCTAAAAAAATAAATGATTGGTTTATTTCAAATAGAGACGACAACTACGAAATGGTAACATCGCATGAAATACACTATAGTGATCAGGTTCATATTTTAAAATATTTAATTGAGAATCCAGAAGATTTTAATCCAACGATGCCAAGACCGTTCAATTACATTCCAGACACAGAGATAAAGAAAGATCCTGAAGCTTATTTTTATCATTTAACAGATCCACAAGATACACCATTGTATGAAATGCTATGTACAGTATTAAAAAAGTACACCTAGAACCAACTCAACTTTGTCAAGCAATGTGTCCAATGTGTGACCGAGTAACGCTTGATGGTGAGTTGAATCATCGTGTAAACAACACATCGCTTTCTATTCAAGATGTAAAAAATATCTTTTCAAAAGAATTTATTCAACAACTAGATGAAATGTACATGTGTGGTAACCTCGGCGATCCGATGTTAGCACCTGACTGTCTCGAGATCTTTGAATATTTTCGTGAAGCCAATCCAAACATCTATCTGTCTATGAATACAAATGGTGGAGCTCGTAAGCCAGAGTTTTGGAAGAACCTAGCAAATCTAACAAGTCATGTTACATTCTCAATAGATGGGCTTGAAGACACAAATGGGGTTTACAGAAAAGGCGTAATATGGTATAATATAATTAACAATGTGAAGGAGTTTATCAATGCCGGTGGAAAAGCAAAATGGGACTATCTGGTCTTTGAACACAACGAACATCAAATCGAATTGGCAGAACAATTATCAAAAGAACTTGGATTTGTGGAATTCCGTCCAAAAACCACGAATCGTTATGACAAAGAAAGACCAGCATGGCAGACTTACTGGCGAGGAAAACAGCGAGAAGTCTTAAAGCCGCCAAAGCAAGAGAAATACCAAAGTGAAGTAGTGAACAACCCTTTAAAGGACAGAGAACATGTTGCCATATCTCCGAAATGCGTCAAAAACAGAGAAATTTACGTGGCTGCTACAGGACACGTCTTTCCGTGTTGCTGGGCTCATACGTCGGCTGTATCGAGTCAAAATATTTCTTTGGAAGAAAGGTTGGATATCCGATCTTTAGTTGTAGAGAATAATGCTAAAGAAGTCGGAATAAATAAAGCTGTAGAATGGTTTGAAAATATTTTTGAACGATGGGATACTGATGATAAGCCGTTTGTTTGTTCGGCTAAATGTAATATGAAACAAGATACGGTAAAACTGCAATATGTATAACGTGAAAATGATACACTTCGAACCAACTCAAATGTGTCAGGCTTCTTGTCCTATGTGTGATAGGAATAAGAATGGCGGAGAAGTCAATCAACATTTAAAAGACGAGTCAATGACTTTGGAAGGTTTTCAGAAAGCCTTTTCACCAGAGTTCTTGGCACAACTTGAAACATTTTATTTCTGCGGTAATCATGGTGATCCAATCTTTGCTCCAGAAATGTTAGAGATAGCGGAGTATGTACGTGAGTGTAGTCCTGATATTCATATGTTTGTTACTACTAATGGTGGTGCTCGTAAACCTGAATGGTGGGAACGACTAGCCCCTATTGTAGACTTTGTCAACTTTTCGGTTGATGGCTTACAAGATACAAATCACTTCTATCGCCAAGGTGTAAAGTGGGATCATGTTGAAGAAAACATGTCTGCCTTCTGTGATGCTGGTGGTCATGCTAAATGGACATTTCTTGTATTCAACTATAACGAACACCAAATTGAACAAGCTCGTATGTTTTCTAAGATTATTGGTGTAAAAGACTTTATAGTTAAAAAGTCAGGCCGATACATTAACACAGCTAATCTACAAAAGAAAGATGATCATCAAGCTGTTTTTCGTGGCCAAGACTCTATGCGATTATCTCCTCCAAAGAATCCAAAATATAGAAATAAAGCTATTGACGAGGACTATGATAAGATCGTAGAAAAGTTTGGTTCAATGGACAACTTTATTGATGTTGCTGAGATCAAACCTAAGTGTATGCAGAAAAATGAGATCTATGTTTCGGCTGAAGGTTTAGTCTTTCCATGTTGCTGGTTAGCTGGCCAAGTCTATAAATGGTGGAGACCAGTTGAAGACTCACAAGAATATAAAGTGATTATGTCAACTGGAGGTTTTGAAAAGATTAACGTTCACTATACTCCACTTGAAAACATTATGGAAGGTGACTTCTTTGCAACAGTTAAGAATAGTTGGGATATTCATGGTGTTGGTCAAGGGCGAATGAAAACGTGTGGAACAAAATGTAATGTAGGATTTGATCCCTTCTTAGCGCAATGGACATGAAAGTAGCTCAATTACAAGCCGATATTACTACGTATTGTAATAGCCATTGTGGTGGATGTATACGAAATATTGATGGAGGAGAAACGTGTGTTGATCTAGTACATCTTCCACTTAATATCTTCAGAAAAATAAACTTTAGTGATATTGAAGTAGTATATTTTAATGGAGCTTATGGCGATTTTACAATGCACCCTGATGGTATTCAATTTATTGATTCTATTCCTGAGCACGTTGTCATTGATATTTCAACCAATGGTGGCACAAGAAATAAAGGATGGTGGCAGCTGCTGGCTAAAACACTCAGTAAATTCACAGCAAGAGTTAGCTTTGCAATCGATGGTCTATCCACAAATCATTTATACAGACGTGGAGTCGACACTGAAAAAGTTTTAGATAATGCAGAAGCATTTATTCAAGCTGGAGGAAGAGCCAGATGGAAGTATATTATGTTCGAACACAATAAGCATGAAATTGAAACTGCAAGTCAATTAGCTCGCGATATTGGATTCGAATCATTCGTAATGGTTGAATCATACAACGAAGAAATATATCAAAAGAAATATAAAAACTTTTCAGAAAGCGTTGCAAAAAGAATTCCGCTCGATGAATCGTATAATTGGAGATCAAGAAGTCTAGAATATCCTGAAGACTACGAAGATAACCACCCGTGTCGTTGGAGAAATAAAAGACGAGCTCAACTTGATGCGTGGGGTAATATATGGCAATGTTGTTACATGCCTTCGATAGCCACTCAAAAAGATACAAAAATGTTTGAAGAATTAAGCATGTTAAAGCTTGAAAATAATTTGCATTCAGATGAATACGACAACATTCTTCAAAGTAGTTTCTTTGCTGAATTATTCGATGAACCTCTAGAAGCTTGCAAGAAATGTGAAGAGTACGATAATGAAAAAGTTAATTTTTCAATTCTTTAAAGAACAGCCTTTGTTTCATGGTGATGAACGAGATACACTCGGGGTGCAGATTGTTCCGTATTCTATTCGTACTGTTTCAAATTATGCTCAACGAATAGGTGCTGATTATAAGTTTGTCTCAAATAGAAAATTTAACCATTTACCAAGTGTACATTCTGAAAAGCTTCAATGTCTTATGGAAACAGGATATGACAAAGTCTTAGCTCTTGACACAGACATAATTATTCCACCAGATACAGAGATAGATATATTTAATGAATATCGGCATTCACAGCTTGCTCTTAGAGGTTCGCCAAAACATTTAGGTTTAATGTCACGAATAAACGGTGGTGTTGTTTTATGGGATAAACAAACTATTGAGTTAGTCCAACCTATGTTAAACGAACTTCTTCAGTTAAACACAAAAAGAGATTTAATGTGGCATGACGAACATTTTATTCAGAGTTGTTGGATGGAATACGATATTGGTGTGACTGGACTCAAATGGGAATGGAATCGAAACGGTGAAGAGTATCATGACTGGAAACAACCGGCGTACTTTATACACTATGGCGCTGTAACAGAAGCTCGGCTTGCTTTTGATAAAAAACATTGGGATGACAGACTATGCGGATTTTAGGTATTAGTGAAGGTTCACACGACGCAGCATGGACATTGGTTGAAGCAGCTACAATTGTAGAAGCTCATCATGTTGAGAGACATACTCGAGTAAAAAATGATAAGTGGTTAAACAAAGATCTTCTTCCAGAAGCTGACATTGTTGTAGGACACGAGAATAAGTATCGTGTTCGTAGTCGAAACGCAATTGCTGGTCAAGAACATCAACAAGAAAATATCGAAACAGATACTGACTATAACCACTACGACACTCATGCATGGGCTGGCTGGTCTACTTCTTCATTTGAAGACTGTGATATTCTTTGTGTCGATGCTATTGGTGAAATGGAGACTGGCGCTGCATACACTATGCGAGATCGAGTGTTGACCAAAACATGGGAAATGAAATACCCAAAAAGTATTGGTCTAGCGTATTCTGCCGTGACTGCTGCTCTTGGTTATAAGCCTATGGAAGAAGAATATATTGTCATGGGTTTAGCTGCCTATGGCGAACCACTATATGACTTCGACTATCTTATGGATACCAATTGTCATAAAGGAATTGAACTGCCTAACGGAAGACCAGAAGATATTGCTGCATCAATTCAAGTATTCTATGAAAAGCAATTATTGAATCTTGTTAAAGAGTATTGCCATCACGAAAATCTAGTACTGATGGGTGGCTGCGCTTTGAATTGTGTAGCCAATTCTAGAATCGAAGGAAAGAATATATGGATCATGCCAAATCCCGGAGATGCCGGTTCATCTCTTGGAGCAGTAGCTGCTTTTTACGAAGATAAATTAGATTGGGAGGGACCTTATCTTGGAACTAATATCGAAAATGAAATTAATCCTCGTGAGATTGCTCGATATATTGCTGAGCACGGTGTGTGTGGCGTGGCTAACGGTCGTGCTGAGTTTGGCCCTCGTGCCCTTGGTAATCGTAGCCTTCTTGCTGACCCCCGTCGCGATGTTAAAGACACGGTCAACGAAATCAAAAGAAGACAAAAATTTAGACCCTTTGCACCGGCCATCTTGGAAGAATGTGCCGAGCAGTTTTTTGAAGGACCAATGAATGAGTACATGCAATTTGTGGCAAAAGCTAAACATGATTATAAGTCCGTCACTCATGTGGATGGGACGGCAAGAGTACAAATAGTCAGACAAAAGACTTATGGATCTCAGATTCGAAAGATCCTTGAAGAATTTACTGATATTACTGGTTGTCCGATGTTATTGAATACAAGTCTCAATATTAAAGGAGAACCAATGGTTGATAGTTGGGAACACGCAGAAGAATGGATGAAAAAATACAACGTAAACGTCTTTTAATTACCGGCGGATGTAGCCACTCAGATAGCAACTATAGTGTTTATAAAAGCCGTAATATCAAGACGTGGCCAGAACTCGTAGCTAGTCAATTAAACTGTGATTTAATAAATGTTGCTAAAAAGGGCATGGGAAATGACTATATCAGCGGTGCCTTAATGGATGCTGTGATGGATAATAAAGATCGTGATATTGTAGTTATGATCTTGTGGACATCCGGTGATAGGTGCAATCTATTCGACGTCGGTACGTTATGGCATCAAAGAGAAACGCTAGCATATCATGAAAAACGAAAATTAGAACCCGGACCTGATGGACCTGTTCCGGGAGAAGCCGATGCATCGTTTGAAGATGCTGTTTGGCCATATAGTGATGATTGGTTTTATATTGATGAAAAAACCTTAAATCATAATTTAAGATCTATATGGACTATTGATCATCTTTGTAGGACGTTAAGAATACCTATATATCATAGACAAGCATATTCATTAGTTAATTCTATCACGTACACCGGCATGTATCATTATGAAGGCCAATACACCGATCTAGAAATAAAAATGAATCAGCTCGAGAGGCAGCATAAACTTCTTCAAGCAGTACCGAAGAGTAGATGGTACATTGATTATCGTGATTGGCGTAATGGATTTAAAATTGGTAATATGCCACAGATGTGGATTAACGATGGAACGAATGGAGAACCTGTTGATGGCCATCCAAATCAAAGAGGGCATGAATGGATAGCAAAAGACTTCTTATCACTGCAGGATGCAGCTTTACAGAACCAACGTTCTATTTAGAAAAAAATATCCTTCCTTGGCCGAATATTATTGCTGATGGAGTAGGATTTGATATTTTAAATGTTGGCAGAGGTGGAGCAGGACAAGACTATATTTCAAATGCGGTTATCGATGCAGTGATGGAAAATCAAGATCGAGATCCAATTGTCATGGTGCTTTGGTCAGAGTTTTCTAGAATTAATCTATATGATTTTTGTACAAAATGGGTATCAACAAATAGCAGAGTTCTTGATACAATTCCTAAGCCTCCATCTGAAAATATGAATCCACATGTGGGTATGACTATGAGTGAAAAAGATATTATGATAGCAAGAAATCAATTTAGAATCATGTGGAGAACTAAGAAATTTGTTGAGGATCTAGGCTTTGAGTTTTTTGCAAAGATAGGTATTAGCAGCCTCTATCAAATCATGCAGATAGCTGATGGTGGAGACAGAGAAAAACGAGCTATTCACTATGGAATGCTGAGAAAAAACATTTTAAAAGATTTTTACTTTCAGAATTCTGGTATCACTATGAAAGAACTTGAAGAAGGTTTACCGCAGCATCCAAGAGAAACTGATCCTCAATCTTTTCTAGACACCGGAATATTTTTAGAGTGTCGACACCCAAATCAGGCAGGACACGAAATCATTGCTGATGCTTTTCTAGGAAAGTATTTAAAAGCACACGAACCACCGGTATTCATCTATGACTAAAAAACTTCTTATCACTGGCGGATGTAGTAATACTACGCAGAAATATTGGGCCTATACTGAAAAGTCAATTATCGTTTGGCCAACAATTGTAGCACAAGATATGGACTGGGATCTATTAAATCTTGGAATTGCTGGTTCATCTAATGATAGTATTGAAAATTCTGTGTATGACGCTGTTTTAGAGAATCAAGATAGAGACATTGTTGTAATGATGTTCTGGACAGAACCGTGTAGAGGCACATGGTGGGATCTAGATCATTATCAATTACACGGTACACGAGACAGATATACTCTTTGGTCTGGTGTTGAAAAGAAGTATCCAGAAATCGATCATGTTGAATTTTGTCGAAGATTTGACCAGCTTGATGATTGGAGCTTTTTAGCTTGGTTGAAAGACAGAAGTTACTTTCCAAACAATTGGGCAAAAGAACCATTTGACCAACATCTCAAATACATGTATCTAATTCAAGATATTATGAAAAGACATTTATTGTCATTAGCATATAACGACGACAGGATGTTAGAAGTCGATGCACAGATGGTAGACTTCAGTCTCAGATCTATGGTTCGTCTAAAAGGTTTTCTCGATTCACTAAAAATACCAACCGTTCATAAGTATAGTTTATCAATGACAGAAACTATGCCTTGGTCGTATCCTCATTGGAAAGATGATCCATTAGACATTAAAGAAAAAGCAATGATGATGAGAAGAAAAGAAGGTCTTCAACGGCATTGTAGTAAACATCCACGTATTAAAGAAATGGGAATGTCTCGCAAAGATTGGCAAAATGGTTGGTGCGATTTTAATAAGAGAGAACAAGGATATTTACTTGACTGCGGTCACCCTAATCAAAAAGGACAGAACCTTATAGCTGATGAGTTTATCGAATGCGTAAACTCCTTATTGTAGGCGGAGACAGTAATACAGATTCTACGTATACAGAAAACGTAAAGAACAACATTTTTTCATGGCCACATTCTGTCGCGGACAAAATGGATTGGGACTTGCTAAACGTTGCTCAAATGGGACGTTCTAATGAGTCAATAGAGAATAGAGTTTATGACGCTGTTGTAGAGAATCAAGACAGAGATATTGTCGTGATGGTTTTATGGTCTCAATCGATCAGGCAATCACCGTTTGATCTTTTTAATATTATATTTACAAACGACAAAAGACAATTCAACGAATTTCAGACTTCTAAATTTCTAACAAATTTTCCGGGAATGGATATTGAAAAGTGGGAAGATATTCTTTTTATTGAAAATAATAATTTAAGCTATAATAAATGGATTGAAACAAGAGAATATTTGCCAAAGTCTGCAGATTATAATCAGCCATATGATTTACAGACTAAACATACGTATATACTAGAACAAATACTTAAATTCAAATTTCAAGATACCGATGATGTGTATCATCTTGATGAAAAGATTTTACACTTCAATCTCAGATCTATGAGAAGATTAAAACTTTTTCTTGACAGCTTAGGTATTCGTAGTATATTTAAGTCTGGGCTTTCAGTGACTCGTAGCATTCCAGGAATGTTTTCTCCTTGGATTCAAGATCATGATCTAAAGCAAAAAACACTCAATATAAAAAGGCTAAATAGATTGAATAGTGTTTGTAAAGAAAAGTTAGATTTTGAATTAAGTGATTGGGAAGAAGGATTAATCTGGGCTTTGAGTAAGCACGGTCATGTGATGGAATGTAACCATCCAACTCAAACTGGTCATGAAATAATTGCTAAGGAATTTATAAAATGCGCAAACTATTAATTGTTGGCGGATGTAGTTGGTCTAATCCGAACGAAGAATGCTATCACGTTGCTGGGATCGATAAGATCTGGCCTGAAATGGTAGCAGAATTTCTTGACATGGATTTAATTAACGTATCAGAAGGTGGAGCTGGAAACGATTATATTTACGGTCAGACATTAGATGCTATCGAAGAAAACAAAAATCGTGATATTGTCGTTATGGCTCTTTGGTCGCAGGCAATCCGAATGGTGCCATTTGATTTACCGATCGGTCAATTTACATTTGGTGTTCATACTCCAATGTTGGTACCGCCTATTGGTCCGCTCAAAGAAGATATTCAAGAAAGATTTAGAGATCTTTTTTGGTTACACGTTTATGATCAGGATGCTCCGATGCATCTTCAATTAACAAAGGAAGAATTCTGGACAAAAATTGCGAATGTTTCTCTTCGAAATATTTACATGCTTGATCACTACTGTAAAACAAGAGATATTCCTATTCTTCATCACCGTGCTCTTCATACTCTTGCTGGCATTGAATGGTTATTGAAAAAGCAAATCAATTTTCAATTGAGAAAACAAGTCTTTGATGCTTGCCAAAACAATCAATATTATCAGAAGATTCAAAAATTTAAAAATATCGTAGGACATCCAAATTTCTTTGAACCGGGTTCTAGTTGTTTTGATCTCTACGAAAAATATTACATTACACCACAAGAAAAACACCCAAATACACAAGGGCATATGTTAATTGCTAACAGTTTTGTAAACAAATATATAGAACTATACGAAGAAAGATCTACATCAGAACCGAGTTTTGTCTATGAATGATTTGAAATGGAGTCAATACGACTTCACAAAAATACCTTTTAATGATATTGTAAGTGTCGGCCAACGCACGATGATGTATCGTGACTTGTTTACAGTGAGTTGGTTGCTCGGTCGATTCTGTAATTATTCTTGTTCATATTGTTGGCCATACGCATCAAGTCGTGAAAAAGACCATAGGCCAATTGATTTGATTCTTATGACAATTGACGAGATTAAAAGACAATCTCGCAAGAATGAATATAATTCTTTTCATTTTAGTTTTAGTGGCGGTGAACCTACGTTCCATCCACAATATTTAGAAATTATGGAATACCTTGCTGATGATGTTCCTAACTGTAACTATCATTCAGTCCATATGACTTCTAATATTTCTCGTAAGATGAAGTGGTTTGAAGAATATGCTAAAATATGTTCGCGGTTTAATCGATCAAGTATCACAGCTTCATGCCATAGAGAACATGTTAATACCCAAGAAAAAGTTGCAGAGTTCGCTGACAAGCTTGAATACTGCCAATCACAAGACATCCAAGTAACTATTAACCAAGTGATGCTACCAGACAAATTTGAGCAGTGTTGGGAAGACGCACTATATTTCCACGAAAGAGGTATCAATGTTACTCTTAAACCTCAGTCTGATCCTACTGCCAGTTTTATTGTTGATGGATATACTGAATCAATGCTTGAAAAATTACGTAACGGCATGCCTCAAAGAGGATTTACCGACATCAAAAAACAAATTACCAGACCGAGACCGAACGTCGAATTAGATCTTCGTTATGAAACAACTGGTGTTCCACAACATATGCAAGTTGAACTTGAAGATTCAAAAGGACAAAAATATTATATGGATCAAGCTGAACGGTTCAACACATTCGAGTTTAATAAATTTGAAGGTTGGAATTGTGAATCCGGATATAGATCTATTATAATCAGAGAACCGGACGGATCTATAAAAAGATCTTACTCGTGTAATGATGAGCCACTTGGTTATATTCAATCTGGGTTTAAATTATTCGATAAACCAATGCCGTGTATCACAAAAACATGTGTTTCTTCTGCAGATTCTAAGATCCCAAAGAAGAAAATTGTATAAATAACCGTATAGAGGCAGGGTCGCAAGACCGACAAGGAACTCATTGGAGTAGTTCATGGCTGAGTACGAAGAATTCACAATTGACCAAGGCAGCGATGTGGCTATTGAGCTAGAGCTCGTAGATCACACAGGCGCGAAAAAAGACTTGGTTGGCCATACCGTAACAGCTTCAATGAAGAAAAGTTATAGCGATAGTTCTGGGGAAGCAACCAACTTCACTTCTATCGTTTCAACTCCATCTACTTCCGGAGTTGTTAACCTCAGCCTCACTAGCACTCAAACCTCGGCGTTAAACAAAGGCCGGTATGTATATGATGTAGAACTTTCTTTTGTCGATAGTAGCTCGACTACAATTACAGAAAGAATTCTTGAAGGCCGGATCCAGGTTACGCCATCTGTAACATAAGGATCGAATATGGCCAGCACTAGACGGACATACGTAAAACGTATATCGATTGGGCGCCCTATTGCAAGTGTCAATCAGGCAGCATCCGGTGTTGTATCTGCGCAATCGAGGGCTGCTGGTCAAATACTAATAAATGACGCAAGCACTAATCTTTTCCAAGCAGGTGATTTAATTGCTGGTCACGGTATTAACAAAGTTTTTGATTCTACCGGCCGGTCACTTTCGCTTGCTCTTGATTCTTCCGATCTTAAATCTATAATCGATTCTAACTACGTTGCTTTTGTGATGGGACAGGACGTTGATCGTGTCTTTGTTGATTCAGCATACGTTGAACAAAATTCTCTTGATTCCGAAAGAACATTATCGTTACTTGATTCTGAGCTTAAGAATTGGACTACAAGTATAATTCCATACTATGATAGCCAATTAGATCTTGGTAGTCCAACTAATAAGTGGCGTAAACTATATCTTTCTGGTAATACTATTGTTCTTGGTGGTTTAAACCTTGGAGATCAAGGTGGAACATTTGCTGTTACAGATTCAGCCGGTGTTGTAGCTGCATACGATCTTACAGGTAATACCACAAATGATCTAGCAGAAGGTAGTAATAATTTATATTATACAAGAGCTCGATTTGATTCTGCTCTTGGTGATGATGTATCAACAGCCACTATTCGTAGTTACTTCTCGTCTATTGATTCTGGCGGTGATGGTGCTTTCTCATACGATTCAACAAATGGTGTATTCACTTATCGCGGACCAAGTGCTGCAGAAGTCAGAGCGCATTTCTCGGCTCAAGGTGATCTATCATACGATTCTTCGACTGGCGTATTTAGCTTTGATGTTGAGCAAGTTTATACTCAAGCAAACTTTGAATCTGATCTCAGTCTAGCTGTTGCTGGTGGAACTGGTATCACTTATGATTCTTCCACTCAAACAATTAGTATTACAAACACTGGTGTAGGTGCTGGAACTTATGGTTCATCAACTCTTATTCCGGTCTTTACTGTCAATGCTCAAGGTCAATTAGATTCTGTTGGTGAAGTCTTAGTTGCTGGAGTGACTGGAGTATCTTGGGATTCAAGTGTTGAACAACTTACAATATCAACTGCAGATGGTGGATCATTTGTTGCAACCGTCAATGGGTTCAATAACCTTCAGGCAGATTCCGCTTCAATTACAAATGTATCTGGTACCTCTGCGAATTATGCTACAATTAATGCGACAACTGGTACTATCAGTCAGCTCTCTGTTGATTCTGCTCATATTGGTGTTATTGACAACAACACTTTAAGAACAAATTCTCTTGATGCAGATTCAGGCGTTGTAACTAATATCTCTGGTACAAATCTGAATTATGGCGCTGGTCATGTAAGTCAACTCACTTCAGATTCAGCTAGATTGGCAATTATTACTACTCCTAATCTTACTGCAGATTCTGGTGTTGTTACTAATATCTCAGGTACTTCATTAAATTATGGAACTGGTAACTTTACAAGTGCTACTGCGGATGGTTTAACAGTCAATGGAGTATCAAATCTAGATTCAACAAATGTTGACGGATCTCTTTATGTTACTGGAAACCTTACTGTACAAGGTACAACCACAACTGTTAATTCGACAACTGTAACTATAAACGATAAAAATATTGTCGTAGCAGATTCCGCTGCTGATTTAACTGCGCTAAACGGTGCTGGTTTCACTATGGGTGGAGCGAATATCACAACTCCGCCTGAAATGAAGTATGTATCAACTGGCGATTTGATTAATTTCAATAGAGCAGTTGATATTGATGGTCATGTTAATGCAGACTCTGCAACGTTTGTCAACTTAAATATTACAGGATTATCCACCCAGACAATTACTAGAGCTGCTACAGTCGATTCAGGTACTTATGGTAGTGCTACACTCATTCCCGTAATGACTGTGAATGCTTCAGGTTTCATTGATAGTATTGGCGAGATTGCAGTTGCCGGTGTTTCAGGAGTTTCATGGGATTCTGGAAACGAGCAGCTCACAATTAACACCGCTGATGGTGGATCATTTGTAACAACAATTAACGGATTCGATTCAGCACAGATTACGAATCTATCTGGTACTGCATTAAATTACGCTCAAGTTCTTTCAGATTCAGCCAAAGTTATTGATATATCTGGTACTACTTTGAATTATGGTACTGGGCAAATCAGTCAATTAACGGTTGATTCTGGTACGTTTACTACATTAGCAATTAATGGTGTAACAGTTGATTCTGATTGGGTAACGTCATTAGCTAAGAATTTTGAAGGTGATATTACAATCACCGAAACTGTTAGTGGTTCTACAGCAGCACCAACTCTTACTCTCTTTAAAGATAATAGCTCACCATCAGATTCTGATATATTAGGTGAAATTGCTTTCAAAGGTCACGACAGCGCTGGTAATGCTGAAGTATACGCCAACATTAGAGGTGTTATTGGCGATGCTACTAATGGTCAAGAAGAAGGAATTCTAGAACTTTCGGTAATTGATTCGTCTCAGCTGAAAGCTGTTGCTCGTATCACACCTAGTAGTGTTGATATTAGTAGCGCTCATGTGAATGTTACAGCTGGCGATTTATTCGTCAACGGCAACACTGATATATCTGGTGACTTATCATTAAAAGATGAATTTGTTGATTCATCATGGGTAGCAGCTCGAGCGACTGTTCTTACTGCATCTCAGTTTAGCATAACAAACGTTGATGGTGGCCCTGATTTTGGTCCGAACGTACTTCTTGATAGAAATAGTGCTTCTCCTCAGGCAAATGATGACCTTGCAAAAATTACCTTTAGAGGTAGAAATTCTGCAGATTCAAACTTAGATTATGCTGCAATTGAATCAATGATTGCTGATCCTACCGCTAATACTGAAGACGGTTCACTAAGGTTTTTAATCGCTCAAAATGGTTTCAATCGTCTTAAAGCAACTATTGATAACACGGGATTTGTATTAGGTCCACAAGAAAAAATAATCTTTAGCACAGATTCGTATACACAAAGTGTCGCACCTGGTTCTTATACAAGCAATCATGCGCTTCTTTTACCAGATTCGTCTGGTACGCTTTTGACTAGAGATTTTGTCACAACTCTGATTGACTCAGCATACGTTGGAGCTCGTCAAGGCGCAACTGGTCTTCTTCTTAATATTAAAGATAGAGACTCAAATGTAACAGAAGTTGTAATTACACAGGCAGCAACAGTTGTATCTGGTGCTCCTATTGGGTTTGGTAATACCATACAAGTATTGCTCGAAGATAGTTCAGCTTTTACTATCGGTCTTTAATGTATAAATAGAACAAAGGTAACTTAAAGGAATCAAAAAATGGCAGATCGTATTCCACTCGTGATTGAAGGCTCTCAGATTAGAGAGATTTCAAATGGTGATCGAATTGATATTAGCGGAAACGCTTTACAAGTCGGTGGTCATATTACACCAGATACAGATTCATCGTATGACATTGGTACTTCATCTCTAAAATTTAGAGATATTTACTTATCGTCTGGCACTATTCACCTTGGTGGTGTTAAGTTACGTGCTGATGGAAATAAGTTATCGATACAAGATAGCACAGGATCAACCGCAGGTATTACAGCCGCAACACTCGGCACATTAGGAACTGATGATCTTGCTGAAGGTTCAACTAATCTCTTTACTACAGCTGCTCGGACACGAAGTCATCTTCAAGTAACAGATGCTGGTGGTGATGGTTCTTTTGCCTTTGATTCTGCCTCAGGTAAATTTACATACACCGGACCAAGCGCTGCTGAAGCAAGAGCACATCTAAATGTTGCAACTGGTACTGGATTAGGAAGTTTAGCTTACGATTCAGCCCGAGGTCAATTTACATTGACTGGAATAACACAAGCTAATGTTATGTCAACCATGCAAGCAGGCACTGGAGTGGGTATCGATTCTGCCAGCGGTACACTTTCTATTGGTCAGGCTGTAGGAACAACTGACTCAGTAACATTTGCTGGTTTATACTCTTCAGGTAACGTAGTTCTTGGTGGTAACCTTACAGTTAACGGAACAACTACAACAGTTAATGCAACAAATAGTTTAATTGCTGATCCTTTGATTGAATTGAATACAGGTGCAGGTTCGAATGCCAACGATCTTGGATTTGTATTTGAACGTGGTTCAACTGGAGATAACGCAGCATTAATTTGGGATGAGTCAGAAGACAAGTTTAAGATAGGTACAACCACTGCGACCGGTGCTTCAACTGGCAATATGACAGTTACAACAGGATCCTTAATAGCCAATCTTGTTGGTAACGTAACAGGTAACGTATCTGGTTCGGCTGGTTCTGCAACTGGTAACGCTGCTACTGCAACAGCATTAGCAACCGCTAGAGCAATTGCTCTCAGTGGCGATGTTGTTGGTACTGCAGACTTTGATGGTACTGCGGGTATCAGTATTAGCACCACAATACAAGCAAATAGTGTTGCTCTTGGAACTGATACAACTGGTAACTATGTTGGTACGATTACTGGTGGAACAGGCATTACTTCAAGTGGAGCAACTTCTGGTGAAGGTATCGCTCATACGATTTCAATAACAGCTGGATCAATTAGTTCAACTCAACTGGCCAGTGCTTCTACTTTGACAATTAAGAATACTTCTGGAACTGTACTCAAGACAGTAATTGGAGCCGGTAGCTAATGGCTAATCCTAACTCTAGGACAACTCTGATCGATTACTGTAAGCGCCGACTCGGTGACCCAGTTATCGAGATCAACGTTGATGAAGATCAAGTTGAAGATAGAGTTGACGAAGCAATACAGTATTATCAAGAGTTTCATTCTGATGCGACTTATCGTGGATATTTGCAACATCAATTAACATCTACTGATATTACGAATAAGTATGTCGAAGTTACTAATGATGTTCACTTTGTTTCTAGAGTGTTTCCATTTATCTCAAGTACTACATCATCGAAAAGCTTATTCAATCTTCGATACCAAATGCACTTATCAGAATTAACTGATATGTCTCAGTTTGCTGGTGATATTGCTTATTACGAACAAATCCAACAATATCTTTCTCTTCTTGACCAAACACTCAATGGCCAAGCGATGGTTGATTTTTCTCGTAAACAAAACAGAATTTATATTCATGGCCATATTGAAGACTTAGATATTACGGCTGGAGATTATCTTGTAGCTGAAGTCTATTATACTGTGGCTCCAAATACTCACACATCGGTTTATAACGACATGTGGCTAAAAGAATATACAACTGCGCTGATTAAGCAACAATGGGGTATGAATCTAATGAAATTTGAGGGAATGCAACTTCCCGGCGGTGTTATTCTAAATGGTAGACAACTTTTTGATGATGCGACCGGCGAAATTCAGGATCTCAGAGAAAGGATTAGACTAGAACACGAAATGCCAGCTGATTTCTTTGTGGGGTAATAAATGGCTCGAAATTTATACATTAGAGACAACGTAAGGTCTGAGCAAAACCTATACGAAGATATCGTTATTGAGTCTCTCAAAATCTATGGGCAAGACGTGTTTTATCTTCCTCGAGATACTGTCTATGAAGACAGAGTCTTTGGAGATGAGATTCCTGCGCGCTATAATTCAAGCTATAAAATAGAAATGTATATCGATAACCTTGAAGGATTCGACGGAGAAGGAGATTTATTTACTCGCTTCGGAGTTGAAATCCGCGATGAGGCTACTTTTGTTGTGTCTAGGCGTAGATGGCGTAGCACTATTAGTATGTTTGATAACGAGATCAATAGTGAAAGACCAAGAGAAGGTGATCTCATTTATCTTCCACTTTCTAATTCTATGTTTCAAATCACACATGTCGAGCATGAAACACCGTTCTATCAATTAGCGAATCTTCCAGTTTATAAATGCAGAGCACAACTCTTTGAATATAACGATGAAGACTTTGATACAAGTGTTGATGTTATTGATGATATTGAGCGGCAAGGTGCTTATCAATATACTCTTACACTCGACTCGGCAAGTGCGTATACTTTACCGGGTCAAACAGTATCACAGACTCTTTCAAGTGGAGTGACTATTAGCGGCGAAGTAATTCGATATTCTGATAGCGATGGAATTCTATACGTTGGCCACGTCGGTTCAGACGATGGATTATACCACAACTTCTACGTATCTGATTCTGCAGGATCTAAACTTACGATTAGTGGTAGAACTAACCTTGCGATTGGTGATTCTGATCTTACAGTCACTGCAATAGGCGAAGTCAATACTATATCAGAAAACGAACAAAATGCTGATTTTGGCGCAGCCGGAGATGATTTCCTCGACTTTAGTGAAGCAAATCCGTTTGGTGATATATCGGGGAATGACTAATGGCAGATGATTTTTTTGATTTTGGTTTCACGGCAGTTGACGAAGATGAACTGCAATCTGTACAAGACGCACAAAAAGTTGTTGGTGATACTCAAGTTGAAGCTAAAACAACACAAGAAAAACTGGATAAATTATATAACGCGGTTGTACCTTTATTGAACAACTTAAAGAAAAACCCAGAAAAGGAGTATATCCTCTGGCCTGATAGATTAACGAAAGTTGAAGCTTTTGAAGATCATTTGCAAAAGATATATAAAAGCTAATGTTTGGTGGGCACTTTTATCACGAAAAGACTAGAAAGGCAGTTGCTATCTTTGGCAAACTGTTTAATAACATCTATGTGCTTCGTAAAGACGGCAGTGGAAATGGAACGTCTCAAGTAAAAGTTCCTCTTGCTTATGCGCCAAAATCAAAATATCTAGATAGAATTCGTGAAAATCCTGACCTTGATACAAATACAAAGGTTGCAATTAAATTACCACGAATGTCTTTTGAAATTACAGCTATCACGTATGATAATCAAAGACAAATTTCTAAGATTAATAACATCTCGAAGTTTGGTACTGACGTTAGTAATAGAAATAAGATTTTTACTGGTGTTCCGTATTTCTTATCATTTCAATTAAACATATACGCAAAAACTCAAGATGATGCTCTTCAAATGGTTGAGCAAATCTTACCAACTTTTAATCCTCAGTATACTGTAACAATGAGACCCTTTCCTGAGTTTACTGACATTAAAGAAGATGTTCCTATTACAATCACAGGCGTAAGTTTTCAAGATGATTTTGAATCAGAGCTCGGAGCTCGTAGAACAATCCTCTATACTCTTGATTTCGAAATGAGAGTTACCTATTATAGAAGTATTGGTACTTCGGCTGTTATTCGCGATTCAAGAGCTAAGATCTTTGGAATTCAAAATGGTCTTGCTGATTCAGACATGAGACTAGAAACATTGAGAGTTACTCCTGACTCAGATGGTATAAATATACTTTACGATTCAGACTTTGGATTTACAACTACGTTCTATGGAGCGGACAGCGATGCCCCATGATAAAGATAATGCTAAGAATGATTACGATTATTCTCGTGAAACATACTATGAATTAATTGAAAAGGGTAAAGACGCTCTTGAAAGTATGATTGAAGTAGCTAGAGAATCAGAACATCCTCGAGCTTACGAAGTATTAGCCACTCTAATTAAAAATGTTTCAGACGTTAACGACAAGCTAATGGACGTTAATAAGAAACAAAAAGATCTTGACCAAAAGGATGAAGTAAAGCAAGTTGAAAATCAGCAAAACAATTTCTATTTAGGATCTACTGCCGATGTTCAACGAATGCTTCAAGGTGATATAATTGATGTTGAACCCACTAAAGACGTACTTAGGGAATCCTAATCTTAAGCGAGACGGTGTTCAAGAACAATGGACTCCTGAAAAGCTTAGAGAATATAAGAGATGTATGGATGATCCTGTATATTTCGCTGAGACGTATATAAAAGTAATTTCACTTGATCAAGGTTTAGTATCATTTAAGCTATATCCTTATCAACAAGACATGTTTGAGCATTTTAATGAGCATCGGTTTAACATTGTACTGGCTTGCAGACAATCGGGAAAATCAATATCCGCGTGTGCCTACCTGCTCTGGTATGCGCTGTTTCATCCGGAAAAAACTGTTGCAATCCTCGCAAACAAAGGAGCCACTGCCAGGGAAATGCTCGGCAGGATCACGCTTATGCTGGAGAACTTACCGTTCTTTCTTCAACCCGGATCAAAAGCTGTCAACAAAGGCTCTCTTGAGTTTGCTAATAATTCTCGAATCATTACTGCTGCGACCTCTGGGTCTTCTATTCGTGGTCTATCCATCAATTTGCTTTACCTTGATGAGTTTGCTTTCGTAGAAAGAGCATCTGAGTTTTATACGTCAACATATCCGGTGGTATCTGCTGGTAAAGATACTAAAGTCATTATAACGTCAACGGCTAATGGTATCGGCAATATGTTCTATAAAATATGGGAAGGTGCAGAGCAAAAAGTCAATGAATTTAATTCTTTCAGAGTCGACTGGTGGGATGTTCCGGGACGAGATAAAGAATGGAAAGCACAAACAATTGCTAACACTAGTCAATTGCAGTTTGATCAAGAATTCGGTAATACATTCTTCGGCACTGGTGATACCTTAATCGGTGCAGAAGCTCTTATGAAATTAAGAGCATCAAATCCAAAAGAGTATTTTGAAGGCGGAGATTTTCTTGTCTATAAACAACCTGTCAAGAAGCATGAATATATTATAACTGTTGATGTTGGAAAGGGAAGAGGTCAGGACTATTCTACATTTAACGTAATCGATATTAGCGTGGCGCCGTTTGAACAGGTTGCTGTGTACCGCAACAATACTATCTCGCCTTTGCTCTTCCCTAATATTATATATAAGTACGCAAAAATCTACAACAATGGTTATGTAATTGTAGAATCTAACGACCAAGGATCGTTAGTTGCTAATGGTCTATACCATGAATTAGAATATGAAAATGTCCATGTAGAGTCTGCAATTAAGTCAAATGCCATTGGTGTTACAATGACTCGAAAAGTCAAAAGGCTTGGATGTTCGGGTTTAAAAGACATCTTAGAAAATAATAAATTAAATGTAGTAGATGAAGAAACTATACTAGAAATATCTACTTTTGTAGCAAGAGGCCAATCATACGAAGCATCGGATGGGAATCATGATGACTTAGTTATGACGCTAGTTATGTTTGGATATTTTGCTCAGACTCAATTTTTCTCAGACATGACAGATATTGACTTAAAACAAATGTTGTTTGAAGATAGAATGAAACAAATTGAAGACGATATTGTACCATTTGGATTTGTTGATGATGGTTCAGATTATATAGAATCAATCGAAAAACCTGATTGGGTAGTTGAATTTGATGAAATTTAATTTTATATAAATATATCATATAGTGAACAGAACCGTATTATGAAACTTATAAATAGAACCTCAAGAGGGAACTCATGGCACTTTTCGCACCATCACAATCCCCTGCAGTTGTTGTCAAAGAAGTAGATCTGACTGGCGGCGTGCCAAATGTTCAGACTTCTACTGGCGCATATGTAGGTAAGTTTAAGTGGGGTCCGGTAGACAAAGCGACCTTGGTAGCTAACGAAGAAGAACTCGTTGGTACTTTTGGATCGCCAGATACCTCCCACAACATCAATTTCCATGACGCAGCGTATTTCCTGCGTTATTCAAACGCTCTTCAACTTGTCAGAGTTGTAGATGCTACTGCAAAGAATGCTGCAGCGACAACCGGTCAAACATCCGCATTTGTCCATACTGCAGTAACTAATCCCGTTGTTAAAAATTTAGATAATTTTAACGCTCAGATTACTGCACTTGATTCCGATGGCCACACTTTTGTAGCTCGGTTTCCTGGAGTGCTTGGCAACTCATTGAGAGTTTCAGTATGTCCACCATCTCTGAATGATTCAGCGTTTAATGGTTGGACTTACAAAGGCTCTTTTGATGCTGCTCCATCAACATCAGACTGGGCAGTTGCTAGGGACGCTTCTGATGATGAACTACACGTTGCAGTTGTTGACGTAAATGGTTCATTCAGTGGAACTAAAGGGACAGTTCTTGAAACATATCCTTTCCTTTCAGTTGCATCTGACGCAAAAAGCGTTGAAGACGGGACTGCACTCTACATCAAAGATGTAATCAACAGTCGTTCATCGTACGTACACTTTGTAGACTTTGATTCCAACTTTACAAACTTTGGTAGTGCTGGTACAGCTACTACATCTGGAACACCTAAGTCGTTCTTAGGAACTGCTGTAGAAACTTCGGCTACTACTAACTTTGAATTTGATTCTGGCCTCGATGCAGGAACTCTAACAACTTCAAATTATCTAAGTGGTTTCGACCTCTTCGAAGATAAAGATCAAATTGAAGTTGATTTCTTGATTGCTCCGGGCATGGGATCTGCTGGTAACCAAACTACAGTTACTAATGATCTGATCTCTACTGCGAACGCTCGTAAAGATTGTATCGTTGTTACTTCTCCTGCGAGAAGCGACGTCGTAAATCAAACCAACGAAGCTACGATCACATCAAATATTACTACAACAACTGGAACATTTACCCGGTCAAGCTATTCTGTGGTAAACGGTAACTACCTTAAAGTATACGATAAGTACAATGACGTATACATTGAGATTCCTGCTAGCTCTTCGGTTGCTGGTCTTATGGCCGAAACTGATAGAGTTGCAGCTCCTTGGTTCTCACCAGCTGGTACTCGGAGAGGATTACTTCTTGGTGTAACTTCGGTTAATTACAATCCGAACAAAACACGCCGAGACACTCTTTACAAAGCCGGTGTTAACCCGATTGTGAATCTTCCCGGTCAAGGAATTTTACTTTACGGCGATAAAACAGCATTGAATAGACCATCTGCTTTTGATCGCATCAACGTAAGACGTTTGTTCCTTACACTTGAAAGAGCAATTGAAAGAGCTGCTCAAAACGTACTCTTTGAATTCAACGATGAGTTTACTCGCGCTGAGTTCGTAAATATTATCGAGCCTGTACTTCGCGATGTCAAAGGACGCCGTGGTATTACAGACTTCCGGATTATTGCTGATGAATCAGTAAATACTCCTGCAGTTGTTGATCGTAACGAGTTTATTGCTAACATCTTTATCAAGCCTGCTCGCTCGATTAACTACATCACTCTTAACTTTGTCGCTGTCCGTACCGGAGTTTCTTTTGAAGAAGTTACCGGTCAGGCATTTTAATCTAAGGAGGATTTAACCAATGGCACTAGGTAGTGTAGACGAATTTAAGTCAAGGCTGACCGGCGGTGGTGCTCGCGGTAACCTCTTTCAGGTTACTCTTGCCAATCCACGTGGCGGTTTAGGTGTTGATCTGGATGTTGACTTCGCGTCATTTATGTGTGAGACAGCCCAGCTTCCGGCTTCAACGGTAGGAACAATTGTGATTCCTTTCCGTGGACGCCAGTTAAAAGTTGCTGGTGATCGTACATTCGATGCTTGGACAATAACAGTCATCAACGACACAGAGTTTAAGATCAGGAACGCAATGGAGCGTTGGATGAATGCCATCGCAAACCATGCAGATGCCGGTGGTACACAGGCACCTGATGTTTACTTTACTGATCTTAAGGTTGATCAATTTGATCGTGAAGAAAATGTCATTAAGACATACACGTTCAAAGACGCTTGGCCTTCAGAGGTAGCTCCAATTGATCTCAGCTATGGTGATAATGATACAATCGAAAGATTCTCTATCACATGGCAGTATCAATACTGGACATCAAACACCACTGATAATTAATAATATATAGAAGGAGCAGGAAAAGCTTGCTCCTTCTTTTATAAGGAATTAACATGGCAGAAAACAATCGCGGATTTAGATTATTTGGTTTCGAAATCAAAAGAAATACGCCTGAAGAAGATCCAAAAAAGGCTGCTTCGATTGTCCCCGCGCGAGATGAAGATGGTGCTGGTTATGTAACAGCATCCGGATCTCATTATGGCCAATATATTAATCTAGATGGAACCGACGCTAAAGACAACCACTCTCTTATCATGAAATATCGTGGAGTTGCGATGCATCCAGAAGTTGATGCAGCAATTGAAGATATTGTAAATGAAGCAATTGTCGGTGGTGAAGATCCAATTACTATTGACATGGATAACTTGGACGTTTCTGACGGAATCAAAAAACAAATCAAAGATGAATTTGATGGTATTTGTTCAATGCTTAGTTTTAATGAGCTTGGACACGATATGTTTAGACGTTGGTACGTAGATGGTAGAATCTATCATCACCTTGTTGTTGATGAGACAAATCTAAAAAAAGGTATTGTAGACATTCGGCCGATCGATGCTGCTCGGATTCGTAAAGTCAAACAAGTTAAAAAGAAAAAAGATCCAGCAACTGGGGCTGATCTGATTGAAAATGTAGATGAGTATTTTATCTATCAAGAAAAGCCAGGAGCTCAGACTTCAGGCGTTAAACTTTCTCTTGATTCTGTCTCATACGTTACTTCTGGTCTTCTTGATGAAACTAGACGTAAAGTATTATCCTACATTCACAAATCACTGAAGCCAATCAATCAGTTAAGAATGATGGAAGACTCTTTGGTCATCTATCGCTTAGCTCGTGCTCCAGAGCGTCGTATCTTCTATATTGATGTTGGTAACTTACCACGTGGTAAAGCCGAACAATATATGAAAGACATCATGACACGCTATCGTAATAAGCTTGTCTATGACGCAGCGACCGGTGAAATTAAAGACGATCGTAAACATCAATCATTACTTGAAGATTTTTGGCTTCCACGTCGTGAAGGTGGTAAAGGTACTGAGATCTCAACTCTACCGGGTGGTGATAACCTCGGTCAGATTGATGACATTGTTTACTTTCAAAAGAAACTCTATCGTGCTTTGAATGTTCCAATTAATCGTTTAGAACAAGAATCACAATTTAGCCTCGGTAGATCAAGTGAAATTTCTCGTGATGAGCTTAAGTTTCAGAAGTTTATTGATAGACTACGTTCTCGGTTTAGTCACCTCTTTATGGGTATTCTCAAAACTCAACTTATTCTCAAAGGTATCGTGACTGACCAAGACTGGGTTGACATGAAAGAAGACATTCTTGTCAACTTCATGAGAGATAACCACTTTACAGAATTAAAAGAAACAGAACTTTTAAGAGAAAGAATTCAAACACTAGACCAAATGTCTAATTATATTGGTGAATATTTCTCGAAAGAATGGGTAATGAAAAACGTTCTAATGTTCTCTGATGATGATATTGAACAACTTGCAAAACAGGCTGGTGATGAAGAACAGCCACAAGGAGAAAATGAAAATGAGTGAAGTTGAAACACAAGAACCTGAAATTGAAGAAAATCCACTAGCAGGTCTAGTACAAGCTGCATTGGATAAAGATTATAATAAGGCTAATGAACTTTTTGGCCAAGCTATTACTGTTAAACTTGATGACATTATAGATCAAGAAAAAATTAAAGTTTCTGATCAATTGTTTAATGGAGCAGAAGAAGAACAGGAGGAAGAGCCAGATGAAGATACTGACGATTCTGAAGATGATTCTGAAGTGGAAGATACTGAAGCTGAAGATGATGTGGATGCTGATGAAGAAAATTCTTCTGAGTAGAAAATAATAAAGTTATAAATATATAAGAATGAATGAAACAAAAGGTTTGTGTAAAATGAAATTAATTTCCGAATTTACAGACATTCAAATCGGTTACGAAGTTATCACCGAAGAAAAAAGTGGTAAGAAAAAATACGTGATTGAAGGTGTTTTCGCGCAAGCCGATAAAAAGAATAGAAACGGTCGAGTATATCCACGCGGAGTAATGGAATCAGCAATCGGTAAATATAACGATGTGCAAGTTTCTAAAGGCCGCGCAGTTGGTGAATTGAATCACCCTGAAGGACCGACCGTTAACTTAGATAAAGTTTCTCATAAGATCGAATCTCTTCAATTTGAAAGAAACGATGTTATGGGCAAAGCCACAGTATTGGATACACCTATGGGACAGATTGTTAAAGGTCTTCTCGATGGAGGTGTTCAGCTGGGCGTTTCGACTCGTGGTATGGGAAGTTTGACGCAACAAAATGGCGCAATGATCGTCAAAGACGATTTTATGCTTAACGCTATTGATATAGTACAAGATCCATCGGCACCGTCTGCATTTGTTAATGGGATTATGGAAGGTGTAGATTGGGTTTGGCATAACGGCATTATTGAGGCAAGAACTATTGAAAAAATGGAGACTGAAATTAAGAAAGCTCCACGTGCTGATCTCTATGAGACACAGGTTCGTGAGTTCAAGAATTTCCTCTCGTTACTCAAAACTTAGATAAAATAAGGAGTCAATAAAATGACTGATCAAGAAAATCTCGATCAAGATGTTGAACTCCATGATGACGAGACTGTCATGGAAATGTCTGATCACGAATCAGATTCAGTAAAAAGTGCTGATTCTGCCGCAGACGCTTCTGGTAATGCACCAAAGCGTACCGGCGACCAAACAAAGCAAGAACCAATGCCAAAGACCAAAGCGGCTCTTATGGCTGCTATGATGCATAACATGGGAAAGATGGATAAGAAATCTCTCCAAGCTATGTATGGCAAGCATAAAGAAATGTATCACAACGAAGATATCGACGTTGACGGTGAAGTAATTGCCGAAGCTCCAAAAGCAGAAATTGCTTATGAAGCTAACTTCGACGACGATCTTAACGCATTGGTATCTGAAGAAGCAACTCTTTCAGATGAGTTCAAAGACAAAGCATCTACAATCTTTGAAGCTGCTATTAAGTCTAAGCTCTCAGCTGAAGTTGATCGTTTGGAAGAAAAGTACAACGAAGAACTTGCTGAAGAAATCTCAACAACCAAAGCTGATCTTGTAGAAAAGGTAGATTCATATCTTAACTACGTTGTAGAAAAGTGGTTGGAAGATAACAAGGTAGCTGTTCAAGCTGGCCTTCGTACAGAAATCGCTGAAAAGTTCATGAACAACTTGAAAGAATTGTTTGTTGAATCTTACATCGATGTACCAGAGTCTAAAGTAGACCTAGTTGACGAACTTGCTAGTGAAGTTGATGAGCTCGAAGAGCAACTCAATAACTCTACAGGTAAAATCATCGAAATGACCGAGGAGCTGGAAAGCTTTAAGCGTGATGCGGTTATCCGTGAAGCGTCTAAAGACCTTGCAGAAACTCAGGTAGAAAAACTCAAGTCTCTTGTAGCTGATATCGACTTCAATGAAAGCTTTGCTAACAAAGTCAATACAGTAAAAGAGTCTTACTTCAATAAACCGGCAACTACTGAAGCCGTTACAGAAGAAGATGATACCTTTGAGGTTGAAGCTTCAGACGTAATGGGTAAATACCTTAGTGCCATCAAAAAGCAATCGAAATAATAGGGAGTCCTAAACGATGCAAAACGTAGTATCTTACGATAATCTCGTAGAAAAGTGGGCACCGGTTCTCAATGAAGAAGCTGCCGGATCCATTAAAGACAATCACCGGAAAGCTGTTACTGCAGCTATCTTGGAAAACCAAGAGCGCGCCCTCCACGAAGAAGGCCTGCTTGAAACAACTTCAACTGGCGACGCTGCAAAGTGGAATCCAGTACTGATCGCACTCGTACGTCGCGCAATGCCTAACCTCGTTGCTTACGACATCTGTGGCGTTCAGCCAATGTCTGGTCCAACTGGTTTGATCTTCGCAATGAAGGCAGCTTACCAAAAGACCAAAGCTGGCCAAGCAAGTGGCGACGAAGCTCTCTTCAACGAAGCTGCTGTCGGTTACTCAGGCGACTCAAGCACAACTGGTAACGGAACACGCGGACCATCTGGTCTTGCTGGTACATTAGACGGTGACGGTGACTCAACAATCCTTGACTCCGCCACAGACCACGTACCATATACCGGTGATGCTTACACAGCTGCTGAAGGCGAAGTACTCGGCGGATCAGGCCAAGAAGAACTGGCTCCAATGGGCTTCACCATCGAGAAGGCAACAGTTACTGCAAAGACACGTGCTCTACGCGCTAACTACACCCTCGAACTTGCACAGGATCTGAAAGCTATCCACGGTCTGGATGCTGAAACAGAACTGGCAAACATCCTTTCAACTGAAATTCTGGCTGAAATCAACCGTGAAGTTGTTCGTACAATCAACGCACAAGCTAAGATTGGTGCCCGTCAGACTTCTAACCAGACACTGGGTGTCTTCGATCTGGCAACAGACGCTGATGGCCGCTGGTCAGTTGAGAAGTACAAAGGTCTGATCATGCAGATCGAGCGTGAAGCTAACGTAATCGCAAAAGAAACACGTCGCGGTAAAGGTAACTTTATCCTGTGTTCATCTGATGTTGCTGCTGCTCTTAACGCTGCTGGCATGTTGGATTACACTCCAGCACTTAGCTCAAACCTGAACGTTGACGATACTGGCAACACATTCGCTGGTACACTGAACGGACGCATTAAGGTCTACATCGATCCTTATTCGACCCGTGACTATGTTAACGTCGGTTATAAGGGTACAAACCCATACGATGCTGGCTTGTTCTACTGCCCATACGTACCATTAACAATGGTCAAGGCTGTAGGCGAGGAAGACTTCCAGCCGCGGATCGGCTTCAAGACACGTTACGGAATGGTATCAAACCCATTCGTTGGAGCTACTCCAGCTGACGGTCTTGCAACTAACCGTACAAACCAATACTATCGTGTCATGGCAGTTAACAACATCCTTTCATAGGGTGAAAATAAAAAACTGTTAAGATAAACACTGGCCCCGCTTCGGCGGGGCCTTTATTCTAATATAAATAGAATCATGGCTATACTAACAACAAACATTAATTACCTTCAGCCTACCAGTTTTAAGCTGGTAATTGATCGTGAGAATTATCCAAATCTCGAATATTTTGCTCAGTCTATTAGTCATCCAAGTATGACTGTGACAGCGGCAGAACTTCCATTTCGCAAATTTAGAAGTATTCCTATGCCGGGCGAAAGTCTAGACTTCGGTGAATTTAGCGCTCAAATTATCATTGATGAAAACATGACTGGTTATTCAGAAATGTATGGTTGGTTGACGAGACTTGTAGAACAAAATCTAAAAGGAGCTCTAGACAGAGGCGATGGTGTAGTACCAGCAACATCAGATATTACGCTTTCAATATTGTCTAGTCACAATAATACCGTAAAGCAGATCAGATATATTGGAGCTATACCAACAAGCTTAGGCGAAATTTCTTTTGAAGCAACTGCTGCTGGAACTGAATTTTTAACTTTCTCTGCTTCGTTTAGATTTTCTCATTTTGAGATAGTTTAAACATTAGATATATAGTATTGATTAATTTATAATGTGAGTAACAACATGATTGACTTGAAAAGCGTCCTCGCTCAATGGGCAGAGGATAATACCATTGGCATCCATCTGGATGAAGATTCTAGAAGAACACCTCTCTTACATGCAAAATATCTTGAATTGTTATCAAATGCTAAGTTGCTTTTGAAGAGAGCAGAGTTTTCTCAAAAGACATTATTAAAGCAAAAATGGTTGTATTATAATGGAAAGATGGACCAAGAAGAAGTCGTTGAATTAGGATGGAATCCAGATCCTTTCAATGGTCTTAAGATTTTAAAAGGTGAACTTGAATATTATTACGATGCTGATCCTGAAATTCAAAAGTCAGAAGAGAAGATTCAGTATTACAAAACACTAGTTGAAACATTAACAGAGATAGTGAGTAACATTACATGGCGTCATCAAACAATCGGGAATATTATTAGGTGGAAACAGTTCGAATCAGGAAACTGAATCATGCTAATCTCCACATTGATTGTGATTGGGGACAAGCTGAAGAGCTAAATGAGTTTTTCTCGTTTTTTGTTCCCGGACATAAATTCATGCCAGCATTCAAACGGCGAGTGTGGGATGGAAAGATTCGCCTATTTGATAAGAGAACCGGTGAGTTACCAGCTGGTCTCATATATCATCTTGTCCAATTTATGGAATCACGTGGCTATAACTACGAACCTGTTCGTACTTTATATGGCATGCCGTATTCTGAAGATAAGCCTGATGCTGAAGAACTGGTCAACTTTATTAAAAAACTAAATCTACCTCATAATATGAGAGATTATCAGTTCCTTGCAGTTATTGAAGGTTTAAAAAGACAAAGAGGTATACTTTTATCTCCAACCGGTTCCGGTAAATCACTTATTATATACGTGCTTCTATCTTATTATCTTGCAAAGTTGCGTGGAGATAGTAATAAGAAAGTTTTAGTTATTGTACCAACTACTTCGCTTGTTGAGCAAATGACAAACGATTTCGAAGAATATAACATGCCAAAAGGATTAGCGCATAAGATTTATTCTGGTAAAGATAAAGACACCGAATGTCCTATTATTGTATCAACTTGGCAGTCAATTTATAAACTTCCAAAAGCTTGGTTCGAACAGTTCGGTATGATTATTGGTGATGAGTGCCACGGCTTTAAATCTAAATCTCTTATGCAGATTATGAATAAAGCTACCGAAGCGCCATATCGGTATGGAACTACTGGTACTCTTGATGGAACTCAAACACATGAGTTAGTACTCCAAGGCTTATTTGGTAAGATATATAAAGTTACAACTACGAAAAAACTGCAAGATAACGATACTCTGGCTCAATTGAATATCAACAGGATTGTCCTTGATTATTCTGATCAATCGAAAAAAGAGTTTGGAAAGAGAACATACCAAGAAGAAATTGAGTACATTGTTACACAAGAAAAAAGAAACAAGTTTATTACTAACCTCTCTATTGATCAAAAAGGAAATACGCTAGTTCTGTTTAATTACGTTGAGAAGCACGGTATACCACTTTTCAAAATGATTCAAGAAAAAGCAAACGAAGATCGTAAAGTCTTCTATGTCTCCGGAGATGTTCAGACATCAGACAGAGAAGCAATTAGAGGAATAGTGGAGAAACAGAAAAATGCTATCATTGTTGCATCCTTGGGTACCTTTAGTACTGGCATTAATATCCGTAATCTTCATAATATTGTTTTTGCGTCGCCATCTAAATCTCAAATCAGAGTTCTTCAATCGATTGGACGAGGATTAAGAAAGTCAGATAACGATGAACCAACTACACTTTATGACATTATAGATAATATTAGTACCGAGAGTAATATGAATTTTGCGTGGTTACATGGTCAAGAACGATTAAAAATCTATCAACGTGAACAATTTAACTTTAAAACATATAAAGTAGATCTATGAATTTAAAACATATTAAATTAACTAATGGCGAAGAATTCATCGCTAATATTATCGAAGCAGAAGAAGAAGAAGGCGTTATGATTATGAGCCATGCTTTAAAGATAGTAGAGGTAGAAAACTTCGATGAAGGATACAGTTATTTTGCATTTAGACCACTTATGTCATTTACTGAAAATCCTGAAAAGCTTCACATTCTTAACATGTCTCACGTAATGGTAGAAACAAATCCATCAGACAATATTATGGTACATTATAACAGGACTATAGAGAAGATGGACAAGGTGGCGCGCGGTGGACTTACTATGGAAGAGCTGGAAGAAGCAAGTGATGAAGATTATGAAAGATACATGGCTATGCTCGACGATTTAGATACCGATGAAAAAGCATCAAAAGAGACTTTAGGAAAGAACGTTTTAATGTTCAAGAAGAAGAAATCTAACGATGACACGTTCCACTGAGTATATCCTCTCTCCCCAAATAACTTAATTTATTATACACCATTTGTTCAGGTTTGTAAACAAAATAATGAGCAAAAACTTAGATAACTTTTTTTATGAGAATGAAACTTAATAGTATACAAACACCTCCTAACGTGTTATAATATACCTATATTTTGAAACGGAGATATATCATGGCCAAAAGAGCAAGCATTCATTACGTAAATAATGCTGACTTTTCGCAAGCAGTTGTCGAATATGTAAGGATTGTAAATACAGCTAAACAATCTGAGACAGAGATTCCAAAAGTACCTGACTACGTAGCTCAATGCTTTATGCGCATTGCCGAAGGTTTATCACATAAATCTAACTTTATTCGATATACGTATCGTGAAGAGATGGTAATGGATGCCGTAGAAAATTGTTTAAAAGCAATCAATAACTACGACATTGAAGCCGCTACTCGAACTGGTAAACCAAACGCTTTTGCCTACTTTACTCAGATTACGTGGTATGCTTTTCTTCGACGAATCGCTCGCGAGAAAAAACAACAAGACATTAAGATGAAGTACATCGCCAACTCTGGTATTGAAGACTTTATGGTGAATGAACATGGAGATGAAACATCGGGGTTAGTCGCTGAAGCATTCGTTGACACACTCAAGACTCGTATCGATCGAGTAAAGTTTGTTGATAACGAAGTAAAGGAATATAGCAAAGCAGAAAAGAAACGTAAGAAACGTACTATTACAGCTGATTCAGATCTGTCGGAGTTCCTTGAATGAAAATAGCGGTACTCAACGATACGCACACGGGAATCCGTAATTCATCTCAAATATTTCTAGATAATGCTGAAGACTTCTATAAGAATGTTTTCTTTCCAGAATGTGAGAAACAAAATGTAACTCAAATCTTACATCTTGGAGATTACTACGATAACCGCAAAGTAATTAACATAAAAGCTCTTCACCATAATCGTAAGTGTTTCTTAAACGAAATGCGTAAACGTAGTATGACTATGGATATTATTCCAGGGAACCATGATACGTATTTCAAGAATACTAACGACATGAATAGTTTAAAAGAACTACTTGGCCACTTTATGAACGAGGTCAACATCATCATGGAACCAACCGTAATGGAATACGGTTCTTTGAAGATTGCTGCATTACCGTGGATTTGTCAAGATAACTACGATCAGTCTATGGATTTTATTTCTAATTGTAAAGCAGATTGGATGGCTGCTCATCTTGAGCTTGGTGGATTTGAAATGATGAGAGGTGTTGTAAATAAACACGGCATGGCTGCTGAGTTATTTAAACGGTTTGAGTTAGTACTCACTGGTCATTTTCATGTTGGATCTCGTCAAGATAATATCTGGTATCTTGGTAGCCAAATGGAGTTCTTTTGGTCAGATGCTCATGATCCAAAATATTTCCACATCATTGATACTGAGACTAGAGAAGTAGAACGTATTAGAAATAATTACACTTTGTTTCATAAAGTTGTGTACAATGACAAAGAAACCGATTATAATAACTATAATACTTCGATATTAGATAAGAAGTTTGTCAAAGTAGTTGTAGTGGAAAAAACAGATACGTTTGCTTTTGATCGGTTTATTGACCGTATTCAGAATCAAGATATCTATGATTTGAAAATCTCTGAAAACTTTAATGAGTTTATTGGAGCTAATGTTGAAGACGACGGTCTTGAGATTGATGATACGCCACAATTGATGGATGACTATATTGAAGGCGTAGATACTGATCTAGACAAGGATCGTATTAAAGTGATGATGAGAGACCTGATGACTCAGGCTCAAGCTTTGGAAATTGTATGATTGTATTTCAAAAAATTCGTTATAAAAACTTTCTATCCACTGGTAATAATTTTACAGAAATTGATTTGACTCGACATAAGACTACTTTAGTTGTTGGTCAAAATGGTTCTGGTAAGTCTACTATGTTGGATGCTATATCGTTTGGTCTTTTCGGTAAAGCTCATAGAAAGATTGGTAAGACTCAACTCATAAATTCTGTTAATGGTAAAGGTAGTCTTGTTGAAGTTGAGTTTGCTATTGGTGCTTCTCAATTTAAAATTATACGTGGAGACCGGCCAGTTAAGTTTGAAATCTGGAAAAATGGCGAGATGATTAACCAATCTTCTCATTCAAAAGAATACCAACGTATTTTAGAACAAAATATTCTTAAGCTGAATCACAAATCTTTTCATCAGGTTGTAGTATTAGGTTCATCTAACTTCGTACCATTTATGCAATTGAATCCTGCTCTACGTCGTGGTGTGATTGAAGATTTGCTTGACATTGGTGTATTCTCTAGAATGAACCAGATCTTAAAAGAAGAAACTAATATTATCAAGGAAGCTATCAAAGATTTTTCTTATCAGATTGATATAATAAAGAACAAACTAAGTACTCAGAAAAAGTATATTGCTGACGTCAAGAAAATTACTAATGAAGCTATTACTTATAAAGAAACTCAGATCTCTACGAAGCGTAGTCAGATAGACGCTTTAGAATCTGAAAATTCTGAATTAAGTAAAGAAATAGAAGGCAAGTATGATGACATCCAAAATACACTCAGTCAACTCCACGATAGAAAGCAATCGCTCTTACAATACAACGCGCAGTTCAAACAGCAAATGGCGGCAGTCGTTAAAGATGCGAAGTTTTATGAAGAGCATAAACAATGTCCAACCTGCGATCAAGATATTGATTCGGGAGTACGGGACGAAAAACTCTCCACGGCTAAGTCTAAAGCAAAAGAATTACAAAGCGCTATGGGTCAGCTCGCTGAAGAGTCAGATCAGGTTGAAGAATCTATTTCAACAACAAATGACACACTTTCCGAGATGCGAGACAAACAAAGTAGTTTACATTCTAACATACAACAAATTACTAGGCTCCAAAGCGAGATTGCAGATTTCAGAAAAGATATCGCTGGATCAGCTACAGCCGATCTCAAAGAAGCAGAAAACGATTTAGTAGAAATTCAAGATAATCTTTCATCGATGTCTGACGAGAAGATGAAAGCAAACGATGAATATTCATATAAGACTGCACTTGGAGAAATGTTAAAAGATACTGGTATCAAGACTAAGATTATCAAGCAATATCTTCCAGTTATGAATCAGCTAATCAACCAGTATCTTCAAGTGCTGGATTTCTACGTACACTTTGATTTAGATGAAGAGTTTAACGAAACAATTCGTTCTCGTCATCGTGATAATTTCGGATATGATTCTTTCTCTGAAGGTGAAAAACAACGTATTGATTTGTCGTTGCTCTTTACTTGGCGGCAGATTGCTAAGATGAAGAACTCAGTATCCACCAATCTCTTGATGTTAGATGAAACGTTTGACTCAAGTCTTGATCATGAAGGTGTGGACAACTTGCTAAAGATTCTCTATACTCTTGGTGATGATACGAATATCTTTATTATCTCTCATAAAGGTGATATTCTTGATGGTAAATTTGAGAACAAAATTGAATTCATTAAAGAAAAGAATTTCTCAAAAATCAAATAAAAGGTTTACAAATCAGCCTTTTTGTGATATAATAATCTAATAATGAAACAGGAGCTATATAATGGAACTTAGCGATAATACTCTTACTACTCTAAAAAACTTTTCCAGCATCAATCCTAACATGATGATTCGATCTGGAAATACTATTAAAACGATCTCTGAAGCTCGTACCGTTCTTGCTACGGCCGGTATAGTTGAAGAGTTTCCAATTGATTTTGGTATCTACGACCTCAATGAATTTATGGGTGTCCTCGGTCTGGTTGACAAACCAAGTCTTAAATTTCAAGATGACTTTGTTATTGTCAATGATTCTACCGGTCGCTCTAAAGTCAAGTACTTCTATTCTTCTGAAGATACTTTGACAACACCACAAAAAGACATCACAATGCCACAAGCAAATGTGAAGTTCACTTTAGACAATGATACGATGAATAAGTTAAAACGTGCAGCATCGACTCTTGGTCATAGTGAAATCTGTATTTCTGGTAAAGATGGTGTACTCAGTCTTTCTGTGGTTGATTCTCAGAACATGACATCGAATGCTTTCTCTATTGACGTCGATGGAGAATTTGCTGAAGATGATACGTTCAACTTTATCCTGAGTACAAACAACTTAAAGATTCTGCCTGGTGATTACGAGGTAGAAATATCTTCTAAATTAATCACGCAATTCAGTCATAAAAGTCTAGACGTAAAATACTGGATTGCTCTTGAAAAATCGTCGACGTTTGGAGTATAACGACATGTCAGAAACTATGGATCAACTTCGAGATCTATCTAATCGAACCTCTCGCTCAATTGTAGCTGTAATTGATGCTATGACTCAGCGCGGTGCGATTAAAGGCGAAGAGCTATCAACTATTGGCGGCCTTCGTGATCAGTGTATTCAGATCATTCAATTGGCTGAACAGGCTGAACAAGAACAAGCTATGGCTGATGCCGAAGCTGAACAAGGTTAGTCGCTCAATAGACTCGCGGGGAGCCACGGTTAGTTCCCCACCCTTATTTTATTATGGAGCACGTGAATGTCAAATGATTTCCTCTGGGTCGAGAAGTATCGTCCCAAAACTATTGCTGAGACTATTTTACCAAAATCGCTAAAAGAAACTTTCCAGAAGATTGTCGACTCTGGAGAACTTCCTAATATGCTACTTTCTGGTACTGCTGGTCTTGGTAAAACTACAGTAGCTAAAGCGCTGTGTAATGAACTAGACCTCGATTACATTGTAATCAACGGTTCTGAAGAAGGCAATATTGATACCCTTCGCGGTAAAATTAAACAGTTTGCCTCTTCAATCTCTCTTCAAGGTGGCTATAAAGTAGTTATTCTTGATGAGGCTGATTATCTCAATCCACAATCGACTCAACCAGCTCTTCGTGGTTTTATTGAAGAATTCTCTAATAACTGTCGATTTATTCTTACTTGTAATTTCAAAAATCGTATCATTGAACCACTTCATTCTCGGTGTGGTGTCTATGAATTTAACACAACAAAGAAAGATATGGTCTCTCTTTGTGAAATGTTTATGGATCGAGCTTGTACTATCCTAGACGCTGAAAGTGTTGAATACGATAAGAAAGTATTACCGCCAATTATTATGAAATTTGCTCCAGACTGGCGGCGGATTCTTAATGAATTACAACGTGGTTCTCATACTGGATTTGTTGTCAACGAATCGACAACAAGTTACGATGATCTTTTCGAACATTTAAAAAGCAAAGACTTCAAAAAGATGCGAGCATGGGTAGTCAACAATATCGATACTGATGCCGCAGCTATCTTTCGTGCGATGTATGATCGCATGTCAGATAAAGTAGATCCACAATCAATTCCACAACTGGTTCTTATTCTTGCTGACTATCAATATAAGAATGCTTTTGTTGCAGATCATGAGCTTAATGTTGTCGCTTGTCTTACGGAGGTAATGGCCAATGTCAAATTCAGTTAGACTTACACTATACACACAAGTTAATTGCGTATTCTGTGAAATCATGAAAGCAAAGCTGGATGATTGGGGATACTCATATAATGTTATAAACGTCAGCGAAGATATAAGTGGACGTGAATGGTTACGTTCAAACAATCATAGAACTGTGCCGCAACTATATTGGAACACCAAACACTTAAACAAAGTTAATACTCAAGAATTGACAGAAGAAATACTTGAAGCAGAACTCAATTTTGATGATTACGTTGGTGGCGTGGAGAACTTTCAATGAACCCATTCGAGTATTGTAATGACATCAACTATGGTAAATCTAATATTATGGTTGATGATATCGCCGAAAAATCTTATAACGCGTTTATGGTAAATCGGCAACTATCTTATTTTAATGACACGGTTCTTATAGCAAATGAGATGAATCTCAACGCACATTTGGATAATCGCCTTCAATTCGATTTTCTTATAAATATAGTACGGAAGAAAAGAAGATTCTCCAAATGGGCAAAAGCTCAAAAGAATGATGACGTTGAAGTGATCAAGGAATATTATGGCTATAGTAATGAAAAAGCCCGCCAAGTCCTCAGCCTTCTATCGTCTGAACGAATTAACGATTTGAAAAAGAAGGTTTATCGAGGTGGAAAAAAATAATATAGTAGAGTGGACTCCCGCCTCTATGCTAGAGGTGACTTTGAACGAGCCAGACGATTTTCTCAAAGTACGAGAAACGTTGACTCGGATTGGCGTGGCATCAAGAAAAGAAAATACACTCTTTCAATCTTGCCATATTCTCCATAAACAAGGACGGTATTTCATCGTCCATTTCAAAGAACTCTTTTTGCTTGATGGGAAAAAGTCCAACTTAGAAGAAAACGACGTTGCTCGTCGTAACACAATCGCGACACTTATGAGCGATTGGGGATTGGTATCAATTGATGACACAGCGACGGCTAAACCATTAGCGCCAATGCGTCAAATTAAAATTATTCCTTTCAAAGAAAAAAACAATTGGACTTTACAACCAAAATATAATATTGGTAACAAGTCTTAATATAAATAGTAGTGGATGCCGAATAATCGGGTCCACTACATAACCTTGCTTAACAGGAGGCAAATATGACTGGAACATTCGCATTTCCGCGAAACGCATTTCTTGGTTTCGACCACATCTTCGATCAGCTAGATAATATTCATAGCCATGCGAAGGATACCTATCCACCACATAACGTAGTCAAAGAAGAAGAGTTAAAATATACTCTCGAAATGGCTGTGGCTGGATTTAAACAAGAACATATTGACATTGAAGTAAAAGACCACATCTTGTCTATCAAGGGTGATCGACCTGCTCGTCGAGAACAAACAAAATATGTTCATAAAGGTATTAGTGCTCGTAACTGGAAAAAGTCATTTAGACTGTCGGAATATACCGAAGTAACTGGAGCAGATCTAACGGATGGAATCTTGACTGTCAATCTTGAAGTCGTCCTTCCCGATGAGAAGCTGCCTCGTAAAATTTCAATCGGAAAAAACGAGGTAAAAAATGGCAACCATAGCGCTGAACTACTCGCAGAATCTCCTTAATTGGATTGTTTCTGCAACAAAGAAAACTTTTCAAGGTGTGTTGATTGGCTATATCATGGCTCGTCAGACTCAAGCAAATTCTCATATTGCTCGTTTGATAATTCATGAATATAGAGAAGAAGGTCACACAGTCGAATCTTTAACACATGAACTGAATGTTAAATCTCTTCAAAGAATTAGAAAGGAATATAACATTGACTAAATGGTTTAAGGGTTGGGTAAAACAATTAAGTATGTCTCCAAGTGAAAGATATCTCGCTCAAGCTACTGATAGGTACGATCTTGAGTATAGATTACAAGCACTTCAACGTGGAAAGGCAAACTTATTCTAATGTGGCCGTATACCGAAGAAGAATCTAAGTTTTTAAACTAATAAATAAAGGGGCGAGCAATTGCCCTTTTATAATTTTTGTCTTTATGGAGATACCCATGCTTGAAACAAAACACATTAACGATTTTTTATCAAAATCGGAAGTAGACGAAATCGTTTCTGCACATGTTTTATATAATAAACTTTTGAAAGAAGAATATATCAAAACAGATAAACATGTACACTTAGTGCAGTTTCAAACATCTGGATTCTGGTTCCTTGATGATTTAGATCTAGATCGATCTCCAAAGTTTGAATGGGATAAAGTTCATACCGAATATAAAATAGATGATGACTGGATTATGCCAGATAAGAAACCAGAGTTTCTACAATTTTTGCAAGACATAAAACCCCAATTAAATGTAGAAGATTTTCACAATCATCTTTTTGACTTACTTAATTCAAAAATTTCAGAAGTTGTTTCAGATCATGGCGAATTATATTGGTGTGCTCTTTATGACATCCCTTATAATTTTGAATTACATTGTGATGGTCGCGATGTGAAACGTAAAAGAGATCCTAGACCAGACAATTGGGACGATTTAAAATACGAAGATTGGCATCACGAAGATAACATTCAATATACTCGACAAGGATTGATTAATTTAGATGTCCATGATAGCCATGATGGTACTTGTATTTTCGATCAAAGTTTTCCATACTCAATGTATGTCGATTTTTCAAAAGATATGGAAGAATTTCCAGTTCTTAAAAAACAAAAACCAAAACTAAAATTTGCTAAAGGCGATAGCATAGAACGCTATGGCACTGAAATAGCAAAGTTTACTCATAAAGAATTTGATCAAGACGATCATGATTATATTATGGAAAATTGTATTGATGAAAGCGTTTGGCCAATCGAAGCTGGATATGGATTAAGCTTAGAACAAATTCTTACATTTGATACTCCCGGCACAATGTACAGCTGGGACACTACAAAATTTCATAAAACTAGACCATTTACCGAAAAATTTCAAATGGATGAAATTCGTAGGAGATTAACAATAGCATTTACTTGTGGGAGATTCACGTGAACTTAGAACAACTTAGAGAAGAAATTGCCGAAGACGAAGGAGTAAAATATGAGATCTACTTGGACCATTTGGGTCTGCCTACTTTTGGTATTGGTCACTTGGTCATCGATTCAGATCCGGAACACGGTGAGCCAGTCGGAACAGAAGTTTCAGAAGACAGAGTCAACGAGTGCTTCGACAAAGACGTCGCAATCGTATTGTCTGACTGCGAAACCCTCTATCCAGACTATAACGAATTGCCCGAAGAAGTCCAACTAATCATTGCTAATATGATGTTTAATATGGGCCGGCCTCGTTTATCTCAATTTAAAGGAATGAAACGTGGAGTCGATGCTCGTGATTGGAACAGCGCTGCTGACGAAATGGTTGATTCTCGTTGGTATCGTCAAGTAACTAATAGAGCTCAAAGATTAGTAGATCGGATGAGAGCCGTTGATTAATTTAACGGAAGCAGCCCAAGAATATATGAGTAAAGTAGGACAACCAAATGTCTACCTGAGTGTAAAAGGTGGCGGTTGTTCTGGCTTTACTTATGTCTGGGATGTGACTGATAAGACACCTACTGTTGGAAACCTAGTGATCGATGATATGGCTGAAATGTTTGTTATTGGTTGTACAGTTGACTATGTCACTGAACTAGGTGGATCATATCTCAAAGTAATTAATCCGAATGCAACTGCGTCCTGTGGTTGTGGAGAATCTTTTGCTGTCTAGCTCATTATTTTGTTTACAACTCCTCCCAAATAGTGTATAATAGTTCATGTATTTGGAGGTAATATGTCGTTTTATACTAACATCTGCCGTTATGGCAACACTATTCTGTACCGTGGTTACAATCAACACGGTAAGCGCATCTATAAACGCGATACAGAATTTAAACCAGTTTTCTTTACAGAAACAAAAACTCTTACTGAATGGACGTCACTAGACGGTAAGCGTATTGCGCCTATTGAAATGGCCAGCATGCGTGATGCGAAAGAATGGCTAGAATCAAACCGTGATGTTGCTGGTCGTAAGATCTATGGCAACGCAAAGTATCTTCAACAATACGTCACTCAACGTTTTCCACGCGATATTGAATTCAAGCGTGAATGTATTGATGTTGGTACCTTCGATATTGAAACAGAATATGACGATGGATTTCCGCATCCAGCTGAAGCATCTCAAAGAATTCTTTCAATTACTTACAAGTCTAGTAAGTCAAAACTATATCACGTCTGGGGTTATGGCGATTTCGATACTGAGAAGAGTCTTATTCAACCTGTTCGCTATTATCGGTGCCGAGACGAAGCAAGTCTCCTCGGTAAGTTCCTTGACTTCTGGTCCGATCCTGATAAGACTCCAGACGTAATTACTGGTTGGAATATTCGTTTCTTTGATGTTCCATACCTTATTAATCGTACTGCTAAAATTCTTAGTATCGACTCTTGTAAAGCGTTCTCTCCTTGGAGAATGGTTGATCATCGAGAAATAACTCGCCGTGGTCGGACAGAAATCGCTTATGATATTAAAGGTATCGAACAGCTTGATTATATGGAACTCTTCCAAAAGTTTGGATATTCCTATGGCGCTCAAGAATCATATGCTTTGAATCATATTGCCTACGTCGTTCTTGGTGAAAAGAAGTTATCATACGAAGAAGCCGGCTCTTTGAAAAATCTCTACAAACAAGACTTTCAAAAGTACATTGACTATAACATGAAAGACGTTGAGTTGGTTGAACGCATCGAAGACAAGATGGGTTTGATTACTTTGGCTATGACTATGGCGTATAAGGGTGGTGTGAACTATTCTGATACGTTTGGTGTAACGAATATTTGGGAATCGATCATCTATCGTAAACTCAATTCTGAAAAACGTGTACCACCGGTATGGACTCCTGATTTTGGCAAGTCTAAGTTTGCTGGCGGTTACGTCAAAGAACCGCATGTTGGCGCTCATGACTGGGTAGTATCGTTTGATTTGAATTCACTTTATCCTAACATTATTGTTCAGTGGAATATGAGTCCTGAGACTCTTATCAATCAAGCTGAAATATCTGGTGTTGAATATTACATGAATTCTGATCCATACACCGGTGAAGGTGCTCTTGCTGCAAATGGTTCTACCTATCGAAAGAATATCGATGGTGTGATTCCCTCTATCATTGTTGACTACTATGATGATCGTAAGTCAATTAAGAAAATGATGTTGGCAGCAGAATCTCAATATCAAGAAGAAAAAACAACTCAACTTGAGAAAGAAATCAATAAGCTTAATAACCAGCAAATGGCAATTAAGATTCTGATGAATTCTCTTTATGGCGCTCTCGGCAATCAATACTTCAAATACTTCGACCTCCGACTTGCCGAGGGCGTTACTCTTACCGGTCAATTGGCTATTCAATGGGCTGAACGCAATGTCAATAAGTATATGAATGAAATACTTGAGACAACCGATATTGACTATGTTATCGCTATCGATACTGATTCGCTTTATGTTAACTTTGGTCCAATGGTTGAAAAGTTCAAACCAGAAAATCCAGTCAAATTCCTTGACATGGTTTGTAAGACAAAGTTTGAAACTGAAATCGGTAAATGCTATGAAAAACTCTTTCATAATATGAGTTGTTACAAACCACGTATGGAAATGGGTCGTGAAGTAATTGCTGATCGTGGTATATGGACCGCAAAGAAACGATACATATTAAATGTACACAACTCTGAAGGAGTACAGTACGCTGAACCAAAACTCAAAATCATGGGTATTGAAGCCATCAAGAGTTCTACTCCGGAAGTTTGCCGCGATAAGTTCAAAGAGATCTTCAAGATCCTAATATCTGGATCTGAAGATGACGCTCAGGCTTATATCAAAAACTTCAAACAAGAGTTTAAATCGCTCCCTGCAGAAAAGGTCGCGTTCCCTAGGTCGGTCTCGAATATTACTGACTGGTCAGATCGAAAGTCTATATACAAAAAAGGATCTCCTATTCACGTTCGAGGTAGCCTTCTCTACAACAAGTTATGTAAGGACAACAAACTTACAAAGAAGTATGAGCTGATTCAAAATGCGAATCGAATCAAATTCTGCTACATGAAGATGCCAAATCCAATTCATGAGAATGTTGTAGCTTTTCCAGAAGTACTTCCGCCTGAATTGAAACTCGATCACTATATAGATTATGATTTACAGTTTGATAAAACTTTCGTTGAACCACTCAAACTTATTCTTGACGCGATTGGTTGGAATCCAGAACCAGTCGCAAGTTTAGATGAATTTTTCGCATAAAATGGTTTACTTTTACAGCAAAATAGGATATAATATACTATGAATAAAAAATGGCACGAAGATATCTGGGACATGCACTACAAGTTTGGTGTACACCAGTGGATTATGGAAAACATTGACGACAAAGAAAAGATGTCAAAGTTTCTAGAATTTAGAATGAAGTTTCTTGATGAAGAGCTTACTGAAACAAAGAACGCTGTAGAGAATAAAGATCCACAAGAAATTGTTGATGGCCTCATCGACTTATGTGTTGTGGCAATCGGTACTCTTGATGCTTTTGGCGTAGATGCTCAAGTAGCTTGGGATCAAGTTCACAACGCAAATATGGCCAAGAATCCGGGTGTAAAAGAAACACGTCCGAATCCACTTGGTCTACCAGATTTGATTAAACCTGAAGGATGGACTGGACCTGAACATGACGACAACACCGGGCATTTCCCTCACGCTCTTTAAAAATATATTCGATAACAAAACAAACAAACGCATCGATGCTCCAAATTTTGATGCGTTTGAACGCGTGTTATATGATCTTTCAAAAAAGCCTTTTGAAAGTAAAGAAGAAGCGATGTTAATGTCGCCGGCTATCTATGAGAAAAACACTACACGTAAGAATGATAATGTTGTTGAATGGGCTGGTTGGTGTGCGGTTGATGTCGATGATTACGAACCAAAAGGAGATCTAGAAGATGATTTGGTTAAACGCTTTGCTACCTATCGTTTTGTGTGTTATAGCACTGCGAGCTCGAAGATTGAGCAACCTAAATTCCGTCTCGTCTTTCCTCTTAGAAGACCAGTTGGAAAAGATGCAATCAAACGTTTTTGGTACGCATTACAATCCGAACTCGGAGATCTCGGAGACAGACAAACTAAAGATTTATCTCGTATGTATTACATCCCAGGAAACTATGATAACGCTTTTAACTTTATATTCAGCCATCATGACGGGGCTAGTATTGATCCTTCTGAGTTAATCTTTAAACACCCAATGCCTGAAAAGACGAATCTGAATAACTTCTTTGATCGTCTACCAGATGCTTTACAAGAACAAATTGTACAATATCGTAAAGATCAACTTGACCAAAACTTTGAATGGTCTTCGTATCATGATTGTCCATTTTGGCCAAAACAAATTGCTGCTGAATACCAAACAATCTCAAAGACTGGTTGGTATGCTAAGATGTATGCTATTATGGTTGCAGTTGCTGGTAACGCAGTACGTAAGAAATATCCAATTACTGCTAATGAGATCTCTCAACTTTGCCGGCAGTTTGACGAAGACACTGGTAACTGGTATAAGAACCGTCCACTTGATAAGGAGGCAGATCGTGCTCTCGAATACGTCTACAAAAATCTCTGATGTTTTTAATATGGATATGTCTTTTAATATTGACGATATTCAAGATAAAGGCGAATGGTCTGAAAGGGCTTCATACGAAGCAACACAAATTCATAGTAAGCCATCAACTGCTCGTGGTAGAACGTTTAATCAAATATATGAAGCATGTTTGTATGGCCATGCCGCAGAACAATATCTGATTGAAACTGGTTGGGAAGATGACGAAAGAAAATTTAAAGATGTTATCGATCCTCAAGGTGATCCAGTAGAAATCAAAGTTACTGAACATCTAGGCAATGTTCCATTTGTTCTAGCTCGTTGTCAAACTGCCAAGCTTGAAACATGGAGAAATTATCCAGACATTGTCTATATTTTTATTAATGATCGAAAATCTAAAGAATATATCCATGAAGGAACCTACGTTTGGAATGGAAAAAAATTCAAAAAAGTTTAGCATATGCTCATTATTTTGTTTACGAATGAGAAAAAATAGTGTATAATATATCTAATAATTGAGGAGAATGTTATGCAAGAAGATTATATTATGTCAGGTGCTCTTTATGATCATATCATGAAGCAGCGTAGAGAAGCTGAAGAATTCAGCAAGCAACCTGGGTGCTTCATGGGGATGATGCCTCATCCGTCTGAGACCAAGTATTGGTCGCAGCGTGTTCCTACTGGTACTCTTATTGAGTACAAGCGTATTGAGCTAGAAGAAACAGCTTACTACATTACCGCAGATAAGACAAGTAAGTCTTATGCTCGGACTCTTGATTTTGAAGCGTGGTCCGATGAAAAGATCGAGGCCCATATCGAAAGGATGTGTGCGTAATGAAATACTCACTCAAAGTTCTGCAAAAAGCTGCAGAAATTCAAACTAAAAAATCTTCTGATTATCAGAATCCAAACTCACGGATCAAACAAGCAGACTACTATTGTCGTGGTTGTTCTACTATCCTTGACACTATGCATGCCAAAGTTCTTCGTATGCAGTCTGTTATGGAAGCTATGGAATCTGATCCAAACTATGGTCAAAACTTTGAATCGCTCGAAGATTCATGTATCGATCTGATCAACTATGCTTCTTTCTTTGCCTCATATCTTGCTGGTGAAATGGAAGGTCAAAAGCCTGATCGTGATTTTTTAAATCGTCCTAGGAATACTACAGATGAAAATTAATATTAATGATATTGGTGGTGAAGTCGTCAAAGAAGACGATCGTTATAAAGTAGTTGACAATAAGACACTAAACAATCTTGTAGTAAGTAGTACTGACTTATACGCTTTTAAGGCTACTAGTGGCCATGCTCACGTTGGTCAAGAAGAAGTTTACAATTTTGTCAAAGGTTCTGGTAAGATGGAAATGATTGACTTGAATGGAAAACACCACGACCAAGTTGTAAAAGAAGGCGATGTTGTTTTGATTCCAGATGGTTGGTTTCACCGAGTTCATGCTGGTCCACATGGTTGTTACTTTGTTTGTGTCTTTGACGGAAAGCGCAGTCACTAATGTCTGAACTCAAAGAAAAAATTAATCAACGAATGGATATTCTCCAAAATTGGATGGAGAAAAATTATCACTTAAAACGACCAGAAGTAGTTTCAAGTCATATTGAATCAGTAAGTAAATTTTGGTCTATTTTATCTGAAGAAGATCGTGACTATATACAGTGTAGTCAACATGCAATTGAAGATCAAAGGGAATGGATCGTATGAAAATAGGATTAACTGCATCAACGTTTGATCTCCTCCACGCAGGTCATGTAGCCATGTTGAGAGAAGCAAAATCTCAATGTGACTACTTGATCTGTGCTCTTCAGGTAGATCCGACTTTTGATAGAGCTACAAAGAATGCTCCAGTACAAAGTATTGTCGAAAGGCAAGCTCAATTGGCTGCAATTAAATATGTCGATGAAGTCATTATTTATTGTACAGAAGCTGATTTACTTGATATAATAAACATGTATCCAATTAATGTGCGGATACTTGGCGAAGAGTATCGTCAAAAAGATTTTACTGGTAAAGACGAATGTCGTAACCGTGGAATCGAATTATACTTTAATAAACGAGACCACCGGTTCTCGTCTAGTGATTTGAGAGAAAGAGTAAAAGATGCGACAGCTAACCGTAAGTGATATTCGTAAATTTTTTATTGGAGAACTAAATGATGAATCATACACCACCGACAAAACTGGACAAAAGACAATTGAACTGCTTGGCGCTTCATTTCTTGCAGACGAACCAGCCATTTTTGGTACTCCCAACCAAGAGTACATTGATCGAGAAATCGATTGGTATTGCAGTGGTAGTACTAATATCAATGACATTTATGGTGATGAGCGCGAACCTCCTGAAGCATGGAAATATGCTGCCAATAAACATGGAGAAATCAATTCTAACTATGGTCGACTGATTTTCGACGATATATATTATAGGCAGTACGAAAACGTTCTTTGCGAATTGGCAGATACCAATGATACTACAAGACGTGCTACAATGGTTTACAACCGACCAAGCATCTGGGCAGAGTACCAAGATGGTAGTAAAAACGATTTTATTTGTACTAATGCTGTCACTTATTACATTCGCAATGGTGAACTCCAAGCTGTTGTCCAGATGCGATCCAACGATGTCGTGTTCGGATACAAGAATGATTATGCTTGGCAGCGTTATGTAATGGGATTAATTTGCCAAGATCTTGGTGGTGGTAGAGATACACTCAAACCGGGCAACTTAATCTGGCAAGTACAAAATTTACATGTCTATGAAAGGCATTTCCACCTTGTCAAATAAATGGGATGAAAGATATTTAGACTTAGCCGCGGGTGTTGCTGGCTGGTCTAAAGACCCGTCACGGAAGATCGGAGCCGTGGCAGTTGGATCAAAGGGCAGTGTTCTTGCTCAAGGGTTCAACGGGTTTCCTCGTGGGATTAGTGATTCACCTAATCGTTATGAAGATCGCACGAGAAAATACGAACTGGTAGTCCACGCAGAAATGAATGTAATTTATAATGCGACTTATAATGGTGTCTCTCTTGACGGTGCTACATTATACGTGCACGGGCTACCAGTTTGTTCCGATTGTGCCAAAGGGATTATTCAAGTTGGCATAAAACGAGTGGTCATGAAAGACCAAGAGATACCAGATCTCTGGCAACAATCATGGACTAAAACAGAAGAAATGTTTAACGAAGCAGGAGTCGACTATGAGTTCATATGAAGCTTATATGGTGAAGCGTCTTAGAGAAGAAGACGAAAAGGCAGGTATTACTATTCAACATAGTAATTTACGATTGACTAAAGAAGTTGAAGAATTAAAAGCTAGAATTAAACAACTTGAAACTGATATGGCATATCAAACAAAACCATTTGCTACTAGTCCAGAAGAACAACGAATATACGATTTGAAAACATGACACACGTATTAGTTATTGGACACAGCCCAAGCCCTTCTTCTACCAAGAGGAAGGGCAATCCTACATTAAACCGGCTAAACCGGTGGCTCGATGCATGTGATGTAAGAATATACAGCTTCACGAATCTTGCTCACTCGAGCGCCGGTTCTCTCAAAAAGGCTGAAATATGTGATACTATGTTTCACGATATCTTTAAGAATTATACTAAAGTAATAACTTTAGGTAAAGAAGTGAAACAATATACTAATAAAATGGGCTACGATTTTTATGAGCTTCCGCATCCAAGTCCGCTAAACCGTAATCTCAACGATAAAAAGTACGAAGAAGACGTAATTAAAGGTTTACAAAGCTTCATACATATGGTATAATATAAACACAATTGAGGAATAGTATATTATGAAAAAAATCTTAGTAACTGGGATGAACCACGAGCAAACACGCTATGATGGTTATCTCTCAAAACGCATTGGAGTGATCCTTTGCCATTACGGTCTTATTCGTTGTCTTGAAGATATGGACTTCGAAGTAACTCAAAAACATACTCAACCCGGTGAAGATCTTTCTGAATACGATCATGTGATTGTATATCTACACAGTCCTAATGGTTTTTGTCAACGTATCTTTGACGGGCTATGGGCACTCAACCAAAGACCGGATGCTATTCTAGCTTTTGACGATTGGCAAGTCAAAGATATTTTCAATGGTGTAATTGGTTATGGTAAAGCTCTGAAGGAACGTCCTGAGTCTGCTTATCGTGGTCATATCCTTGATCAATATCATACAGTCAAAGATGTAGATCAGGTAAAGAAGTATCACCAAGCTTACATTGACGCAATCGATATGGTTGCTGAAAAGAAGAATAAAGTTTTGATGTGTGCTTTTGCTGGTGGTGATCTCAGTAAGTTGATGGATTATCCACAAGAACTGGTTTATAGTTTCAACCCTAATCCATACCACTTAAATCGTTCTCATGAAAATAATTATGGAATGGAAGCTGGTGGTCTAGACGATTTCTTTGGTGGACCTGAAGCTCCGTCTCCAGAGAAGAAATCAAAAGCGTGGATCTTTAGTTCATTGGTACAAACTAAAACACGTAAGTGGTTAGACAAACAAGAATTGAATTGGGATGTACGTATCTACGGTGCTCAACGCGGAGCATTCAAAACCGAACGCCTGACCGAAGATAAAATGGTACAAGAATACGAAACTACTTGGGGTAACCTGATGCCGGGATACGATCATTCAGGATCTGGCTGGTGGAGAACACGAGTATTACAATGCGCTGAAGCTCGATCAATTACTATTTGTGATCCTGTTGAAGGTAAAGTTTATGGTGAAGAGTTCCTTATTACTCCAGCCGAAGTTGAAGCAATGGATGATAGTCAGCTATGGAAGAAAGCAAACGCACAGCGTGAAAACTTCCTAGATAATCACCCACTAAATAAGGATGTCACCAAACAAGAAATTATGGAGGTCTTAAATGGCTAAAATTTGTATCACCGGTGGAGCAGGCTTTATTGCATTCCATCTCACACATAAACTAATAGAACTAGGTCACGAAGTTGTTGGCTTTGATAATTACAACGATTATTACGATCCAGGGCTAAAACATACTCGAGCAAATATTCTTCACGATCGATTCGGCGTTATCATGGAAAACGTAGATCTATTGGATCGCAAGAAGCTTACTCAGTGGATGAAAACAAATAGTCCAGATGTTGTAATGCATTTAGCAGCATATGCCGGAGTACGTCATTCGCTTGATTATCCGGATGACTATATTTCAAACAATATTGTCGGTACACATAATCTTATCGAAGCGTGTAATGATGCTCGTATAACTAAAATCACATATGCCTCAACCTCGTGTGTAATGGCTGATAATCCTCTCCCATGGAATGAAGACGAAAAGATTGGAGTAGCTAAGAATCCATACGGTTATTCTAAAGCTACCAATGAAGCACAGATGATCTCTTCTAAAATTGATTCAACTATTGGCTTACGTTTCTTTACAGTGTATGGTCCTTGGGGCCGGCCTGATATGGCGCTGTTTGACTTTACTAAAAACATTGTTGCCGGCAATCCAATCCAACTTTTCAACTATGGTGATATGGTTCGTGATTTTACGTACGTCGAAGATATTGTTCAAGGCATCGTAATTATTATCAATCGTCTTTTAGATAATCAAGACATTAACGAAATCTATAATATTGGTTTTGGTGATCAAATTCAGCTGGTTGATTTTGTAGAACATATTGAGAAGAACTTAGATCGTACAGCTATTCGTGAATTAGTTGAAATGCATCCTGCCGACACTCAAGCAACATGGTCTGATACGACTAAGTTACAAGCACTCGGTTACAAGCCAACTACAAATATTGCGGAAGGTGTAGCTAAATTTATTGAATGGTACAAGGAATATTATAATGTCAATTAATATCGCAATCATTGGTCATGGTTACGTAGGTAAAGCTGTTGACCACGGCTTTTCCACAAGTCAAGTTGAGAAGTATATTGTAGATCCACTTTATGGAACTACACTCGATCAACTGAAAGGTAAAGTTCGATTAGATGCTGCCTTTGTTGCAGTACCAACTCCCTTTGGTTCAGACGGTGAAATCGACGCTTCAATCGTAAAAGATGTTGTACGTCAACTAGAACATTTTAGTTGTCCGATTATTATTAAGTCAACCACAACTCCAGATATTGTAGATGAACTCTATCTTGAAAACGAACGTGTAGTTTACAACCCAGAGTTTTTGACTGAAAAGAATGCTCTTGACGATTTCATTAATCCACCAATGCACGTACTTGGTGGTAAGAGAAAGTATTGTGAACGTGTTCTTGATCTATATGAAAACTATTCGCAATGTAAACCATGTCAAGTTTTCTATATGACAGCCAAAGAAGCTTCATTCGTTAAATACGGAATCAACTCTTACCTCGCTACTAAAGTTCTATGGTTTAATCAATTCAAAGATATTGTTGAAGACTGGGAAGGCAAGTATAATGTGATTGTGAATGCGATTGGTAGTGATCCACGTATTGGCCATAGTCATACTCAGGTTCCAGGGCCAGACGGACGTAAAGGTTTTGGCGGAGCTTGTTTCCCAAAAGATACTAACGCTTTCTCTACCTTTTCAAAAGGAGACTTTGGCGTCCTTGACGAAGTAATCAAACATAATAACGTATATAGAAAATCTTACGATCTTGATGAACGTGAAAAAGAACAGAAAGTAAATTATGGTTAATTATGCCAGTATAGTACCACTTATTGGTGGTGAAACAATTGCTATGCAGAATGTCGTTGGAAATAAACCCGAGTACATTCTGTCGTACGAAGGTTTTGAAAGTAATGATAAACACCTATTGGAATATTATAAAAACGAAGTTCCCTATCATCTTATCAAAGACGGTGAGCTTCCTGATGTTAATAGTGTTGATATTGTTAACACTGTTTGCCCTTGTGCTGGCTTGTCTAGTCTCAGTCCTTCAAGTAATTCTGAGTCTGCTACTAATGATTGGATGCGTATGTCTGCAGAGTATATACTCGATAGCGTCAAACCAAAAGTGTTTTGGGGAGAAAACGCACCAAGACTTGCTAGCAAGATGGGAGAGCCAGTTGTCAAAGATTTACGACAAATTGGCCAAAAATACGGATATACTTTTTCAATATTTAAAACAAAAAGTCTCTTGCATGGACTTTCTCAAGTAAGAGATAGAGCTTTTTATTTTTTCTGGAAAGGTGATAAGGTTCCAGTATTTGAATATATAAATCGTACGCACCAAACAATCGAAGATGCCATTCGATCTGTCAACAGAAATCCAGCAGATCCAATGGACATTCTTGCCAATGAGGCAAAGCCAACTGATAACGCATACTATAAGTATGTTCTTCAATTGTTGAATACAACTCATCAAAAGTTTGCTGCTAGTATCGAAAAAACTACGAATCCTATGGAATGGATCTATGCTAATGATTCATTCTTAAAAGCAGCCGATTGGATGGATGCTAATGGATATGAAAGAGAAGCCGCTAAGTGCCGACGTAAGTTTGACAAGTTAGCTTCAGGCGGTAATATTATGTGGCACAATATTGAAATTCCAAAAGACCACATCGGTGCTTTTGTAGGTCATCGACCAACATCAATAGCGCATCCAGATGAAGATCGCTTTTTGACTATTAGAGAATGTCTATCACTAATGAAAATGCCAGATGATTTTATTCTCCAAGGTGGTCGTAAAAATCTCAATCACATTTGTCAAAATGTACCTGTCACCACTGCTGAAGACATGGCCTCTGAAGTAGTCAAGTTTGTAGAAGGTCGTTCTGATAACAGGCTCATCGAGACAAACTATTTAATTCAAGATAACAAAAATAATTCATGGTGGTCTGAAAAAAGTAGTGTACAACTCGATGATTTTATGGTATAATATATGGATCAGCTAAAGGAAAGACTAGAAATAGTCTTAAAAGAAATAAGTCAGGTGATGCAAGAACGTAAAGATCAAGTTGAAAGTATACGTGATCAAATCACTCGGCTAGAAAATGACAACGAAGATCTTGAAAAAAAGATCAGCGAACTTGTAAGAGATTATATATGAGATGTATAATACAGAATTTAAATTAACACTTCGAGATATCGAAATAATTGAAGCCGGCTTGCGTGAATTAGACAGGCCGGATATCGATATAACAGAAATTACTAATCTACTGGGTAGACTTCATAATCAAAAGAACTGGTATCGACCAGGTGAAATCTATTTCAGTGGCTAACCCTAAGGAGACTATGCTTTGAGTATTATGGATAAATTGAAAAAGAATTCGAAAGTTAAAACAACTGAAGTTTTGGCTGAATCGAAATTCTTTAATGATAAAGATATGATCCCAACCGAAGTACCCATGATGAACGTTGCTTTATCTGGCTCTACTGATGGTGGATTGGCACCCGGACTCACAGTGCTTGCTGGTCCATCAAAACACTTTAAGACATCATTTGCTTTGATTATGGCAAGTGCTTATTTGAAAAAGTACAAAGATGCTGTACTTTTATTTTATGATTCAGAGTTTGGTTCACCTGAACAATATTTTAAGATGTACGATATTGATACCAATCGTGTACTTCATACACCAATTACAAATGTTGAAGAATTGAAGTTTGATATTATTGGTCAAATGGAATCTTTAGATCGTAAAGACAATGTTATTATTGTTATCGATTCAGTTGGTAACCTCGCATCAAAGAAAGAACTTGAAGACGCTATCAACGAAAAATCAGTTGCTGATATGTCTCGAGCAAAAGCACTCAAAGGTTTGTTCCGTATGTGTACACCATACTTGAATATGAAAAACATTCCATTGATTGCAGTAAACCATACTTACCAAGAAATTGGTTTGTTCCCGAAAGCGATTGTATCCGGTGGTACCGGTATCTATTATTCTGCTGACAACATCTGGATTGTTGGTCGTCGTCAGAATAAAAAAGGTACTGAAGTTACTGGCTATGATTTTGTAATCAATGTAGAGAAATCGCGTTATGTTAAAGAAAAGTCTAAGATTCCCATTAGTGTTAGCTGGGAAGGTGGAGTACAGAAGTGGTCTGGTCTGCTTGACGTTGCTATGCAAGGTAAATATGTGGCTAAGCCATCTGCAGGCTGGTATTGCCGCGTTGACCAGACGACTGGTGAATTATCTGAGTCTAAAGTACGAGAAGCCCAAACTCTAGAAGAAGACTTCTGGAAACCAATCTTTGCTGAAACCAACTTTGCCGAATATCTAACCGAATGTTATAAGATCGGCGGTAAATCTCATGTTGACATTGAGGATGAAGAATGAAGGAAGGTACTGACTACGTATTAATTGAACCAGATTCTGAATCCGATCCGTGGAATGCTCGAATCCTGACTGGTGAATTTCCTGAAACAGTTATTCAATTTGGTGCTGTAGCTCTAAATGAAGTTGAAGGTCATTTATCATTTGATTTTGGTATTATCTCAAGCCCTGATCCTGAAGCAGTACCTGAGAATGAGCGTCTACAAGAAGTAGCTCATGATGTTCTTCAAAGCATATTTGATATTGCTTTAGAAGAAGGGTTTGCGAGAGTCACTGATCGGAAAAGCGGTAAAGAAATTGAGTATTGGAAAGAGTAACTTGCAAGCAAACATTGAACAAACAATCTTAAGAAATCTTCTCACAGACGAGAAGTATATGCGGAAAGTTCTGCCTTTTATTAAGCCAGATTATTTCCAAGGTGTTTACAAAACGTTATTTAAAGAAGCCGGTAAGTACGTTGCTAAATACAATCGGCTTCCGACGAATGAGTCTTTAGCAATTGAACTTCAAGATACTAACATGTCTGAAGATCAGTACACTATGGCTATGGATATAGTTCCTCAACTCTTTTCAAAAGAAAAGATTGACGAAGACTGGTTGCTAGATCATACCGAAAAGTGGTGTCAGGATCGAGCAATCTATAATTCTATCATGGAGTCCATTAGTATTATTGATGGAAAACATGAAACTCTTACTAAGAATGCTTTGCCAGAGTTATTACAAAAAGCTTTGGGAGTTGCGTTTGATACAAATGTAGGCCATGATTATGTCGAACAAGCAGAAGAACGTTGGGAATTCTATAATAAAGAAGAAGATCGAATCCCGTTTGATCTCGAATATTTCAACAAGATTACAAAGGGTGGTATACCAAATAAGACACTTAACATTGCCCTTGCAGGTACTGGCGTTGGCAAGTCTCTATTCATGTGTCATGTTGCTGCTAGTGCTCTTGTAGAAGGTCGTAACGTTCTTTATATTACGATGGAAATGGCAGAAGAAAGAATCGCTGAGCGTATCGATGCTAACTTATTGAATGTTCCTATTGACCAACTTGAAAACATGTCAAAGGATATGTTTACCGAGAAAGTCAAGAACTTAGCTCGTAAGACTACTGGCCGTTTAGTGGTCAAAGAATATCCAACCGGTTCTGCTCATTCTAGCCATTTTAGAGCTCTTTTGAATGAACTGAAGCTTAAAAAAGAATTTGTTCCAGATATTATCTTTATTGATTATCTCAATATCTGTGCTTCAAGTAGAATGAAAGGAATGGGAGGATCTATCAATTCATACACTTACATTAAAGCAATTGCTGAAGAATTACGTGGCCTTGCGGTCGAGTTCGACGTACCGGTCTTCTCTGCAACGCAAACGACTCGTTCTGGTTATGGTAACTCGGATGTTGGGCTTGAAGATACGTCCGAGTCTTTTGGATTACCCGCGACAGCCGATCTAATGTTTGCCTTGATCTCAACCGAAGAGCTTGAAAAAGACGGACAGATGATGGTCAAACAATTGAAGAATCGTTACAATGATCC
>Ga0181393_1000005_pt1 | contig 69817 bp, 95 predicted proteins | sample 16SPOviralmetaG_FD_130122 | JGI IMG/M metagenome (GOLD analysis project Ga0181393, IMG submission 130122) | Marine viral communities from the oligotrophic San Pedro Time Series (SPOT) site, San Pedro Channel, CA, USA - 16 SPOT_SRF_2010-10-21 | ecosystem: Environmental > Aquatic > Marine > Strait...
ATTGCTTCCCGTTCTTCATCCAAGCCTTCTTTCAAAACCTCAATCGTCCGGTCTCTTTTGACTACGGTTTTGTTAAGGTCAATAATTTCGTCGTCGGTTCTCTTCAAGAGGTCATCGTATGCATCAAATTGAAAAGCAAGGTCGAGTCCCAGGATGTCTCGATCTACTTGTAGTTTGTCTCGCTGTGACTGTAGGTCTTTCACGGAAGAAGTCAATGCCCCTATGGTGCCACTCTGACCCGAAAGAAGTGCCTGCAATTCTTTTTCTCTTTGCGCCTTATTGAAGACTGCTGCGTCTCGGAATGAAGTCATTTTTTCGAGTTGGTCCTCCAACTCCATCCGCTTTGTCGAAAATTTCATTTTGTCTTCTTGCAGTTCTTTTTGCAGTTTGTGGGCATCACCGAGGTTCTTGGTCAATTTCTTTCTCTGCAGTTTCACGAAGTCAAAGTCGCGTTTCATTTTGTCAAAGTCATCGTTCCTTCCACGCAGTTTTCGCTCCAGTTCTGTGATTTCTTTGTTGAGTCCTTTCGCAACACCAGAAATTCCAAGCATGTCTCCGATTGTTTTCAATCGCTTGGTTCTCTTATTCGATGTCTTGGGTAGGATGCCAGAAGCAAACCTTGTAGCTCTTCGACCCTTTCTTCTTGCTTCGGTGCCCATTACATCCATTGGATCTTTGTCGGCACCTCGTTCTTCTTCTCGGATGGCCTCGAGTTCTTCTGCGGTAACTTCTGTGTCAAAAGACTCTTCATCGAAATCAGTTTCTTCTTCTTCACTATCGTCTGCTGCATAATCCAAGCCCAATTCTCGAGGGACTTCAGCGATGGTTTCTAATAAAGAGGCATCGACTTCTCCTAAGTCCGCTTTTACCTCTTCAATCGCTGCATCCCTTTCTGCCTCTTGAACCCCTTCTTCGCCTACAAGTAGCAAGGTCAAGAGGTACAGGTCTTCTGCATCCATCGTGTAGTTGAACAATTCGTAAGCACGGGATGAAATCAAATAGAGTAGGTCGGTGATGAACATTCCATTCTTACTGTAGAGGATGTTCCAGTATTCGTCCACAATGCGCATGGTTGCAACCATCCAGCGACGATCCCAACCAATCGGTCTTGTAGAGAATCTTGGCATTGACATCGGTACGATGAAGTATTCTGTTTCTCCAATTCTGTTTGACAACCCTTTGCTTTCCATTTCTTTGAAAATTTGTTCGGCTTTTGTGTCGTTGCTACCGAAGTCAAGTTGATACAACGGCCCTTCTTCACTGATTGCGTTGTCTGCTGCCTTGACGACCAGGTCTTTCAAATCTGCAGCGTACTTTTTCTCTCCACCGGGAATCGGGCCAACCGTGCTCAATGGATAAGGCGTAAACGCCTCGATGAAGTCTCCACCCCTTCGACGGCCTTTCCTACATGCGGTTTCAATCGCACTGACCATTTTCTTACGGTCATTTTTGTAGGCTGAAAGGAGAGAAGCGACCTCTTGCTGTTTGTCCGTGTTGAGAACAGGCGTGTCCTTTTCTCGGGTATTGAGGATTCTCGACCACAATTCGAGAATCGTGTCTGTGATTGATTGATTGTACGACTTGCGTTCTTCTTCTGGACGATTCTTGCTGTCAATGATAAGCATCGCATCCGTGCCTTGAAGGAAATCGTCCGGCGATGGCACCAGCATCGAAAGCAAAACATCGGGAAATTCAGCACCGTCCATGCCGACCATCATTGATTCAATGTAAGGCAAGTTCATCAAGCGTACTTCGTGGTATCCCTTGATCATCAAACGGAACTCATCGACCAGGTCTTGCTCAAGGAGCGTAAACTTGGTTCGGAAACTGCGCTCAAGCAGTTGTTGTGCGTTCTTTGTACGCTCTGCTCCTTCATCGACATTCAAGTCGAGCATCACTTTTTGAATCAGTGCTTTCAGTTTTCCAGCCGCCATTGAGTCGATTCTGGTTCCTCTGTTGGGCTCATATCCGACAACCTTTGCGATTGCACTGTCGTTTCCAGCACCGCTAATCGCACTAAGCCTCATTGAACGGTCAAGTCCTGGAGAGCCGTAGATTGCCGTATCAAGGGCAGTTTTTCTTGCACCGAGTTTGTCCGCCATCTGTGAAAGTGCGAAGCCTGTCAGTTCTGGAGTAAACTTTCGAGCAGCGGCTTCAAGGTCCAATGCACCCGATGCATCTGCGATGGATACCGATGGGCTTGCTCGAACTCTTCGTGCCGTGATCCCACTTCTCGTTTTTGTAAGTGTGACTGTTTGGTTTCTTTTGTTGCGTTGCAAAGCATCACGCACATCTGAAAAATCTCTGTCGGGAGTATAGCCACCTGCCCTCCAACCCTTTTTCTTCGATGCCGCATCGGTGACTGCTCTTGTGACCTTGAGCAACATTTCCGTGTCGCTCAAACCCGCTTCGTAAGGAATTATTACTTTCAATGTGTTATCCATCATCGCACCTCCATATCAACGGGTTGTCCTGAACGAGTCATGGCGCTGTAGATGATGTTTCCATTTGGTCTAACGCCTGATGGGTGTGCATTCGTTGAGAATCTGTCGCTTCCTGTTTCGAGACCTTGTGCTTGGAAAATCTTGAACACACCACGGTCTACTCTTGTGACGGGATCTTGTTTGTCTCCCGCTTTCTTGAAGCTCCTGTATCTGTCGTATCCTCCAACTGCCAACGGTTTGAGTTTGAATTTCAAAGTGCCAAAGTCTGCTTCGAGTCTGTCCAGCAGTTTCTTGACTTTCTTCGTATCTGCAGAACCAGATTTTGCTACCAATCTGTCTCCTTCCTGGCGCACCATGATTTTCGGCATCACCAAGCGGAATGGAACCATGTTGCCGTTGTCCTTTCTTGGTGCGTAAATCAATCGCATGTTGGACATGCCCGATTTGTAGTCTGCGTATGTTCCTTCCTTTGCGATTGCGTTTCTCAATGAAGTTGGGGGTTTCTTGTTAGATGGGTCTTTGGCCTTGTCTGCTTTGGTTTGCTCGTAGGTTTTGCCCCTCCAATGCCAAACACCTTTCTTTTTCAGTGGTTTGTTTCCACGACCGTACTTGTTCCACAGCGCCTTGAAGTCGCTGTCTTCTTTGTTGAGTTGCTTGAAGTAATCTGCACGATCAACAGCCTTGGACAGACGCACTTGCGTAGATGGAGTCAAGTCGATGGCGATGAGTTGTCCTTGAGTCACACGCTTTTTGGACGACTTCTTTCTCCCTCTTCTGCGAGCATCAACTCCAATATCGAGGTCTTCGAATGTTGATTGAAGATCGCTGTCGGTTTCTCCGACCATTTCACGAATTGTTGGAATCGTCTTTCTGAATTCCTTTGCTCCTTCTGGATCAAAGTCTTGGAACACAAGGTCTACTTCGATTTTGGGAATCAAGGATTTACCGAATCCAAAAACGGCACCGTTGCCCTTATCGCTTTTGTTGCCCATGTCTTGAATTGCAACCGTAAGCAACCCCTTCGGCAGTAGGTCAGTCATGCCTTCTTCCAAGAAACCGTGAACTACGAACCTCAAGATAGGCCTGTTGTTTGAACTGCTCCCAAAAATCTTGTCGTATTGCTGGCCGTCATCGAATTTCCCCGTATCCGCTACAAAAGCAGCAAACAAAGCATACCAGTCTGTTGTGATCACTGGTTCTTGGTTCCCCGGCGCTTTCGCAGCCACTGCTCTCAATCCGTATGTGCCTGCTGAACCAGGGGTGCCTGTGTATTTGCCTTTTGGACCATCCTTACCGGCTTGGTTCGATTTTGCTCTTGCAGAGGCTGCTTCACGAACCCTATTTGAAACTTTGACGGGTTCTGGTTTGAATCCTATCCCTGCTGGGAAACCTTGCGGTGCAAACGACAGGTCTAACGACATCAGCACAGGTGAACTGATGCCCTTGAGTTTGATGCTGTTGTCGCTTACAGAGTTGATTGCGCTCATCGTGGCGACGAACATTTGGTTCAACCCTTCTGCAAATGAGTTCGCACCTACCTCGTAGTTGCTGTACAACATGTCCATTTTGTCGACAGCCATTTTGAAATCGCCTGTTTGGAAGTATTGCGCTGCTTGTTGAGCAATCTTGAATGCGTCAAGAACCATCGAACCAATGTCGACACCTTTTCTTCTTGCCATCTCGATGAGCGAACCAGTGGAACCTTTTGTCATCGCCAGTTTGAACTGGTCGATTGCACCTTTCTCTACCATTCTTGTCAGCATTGTCAGTGCTTCGAACTCAAGAGGACTGATCTTGATTTTCTCACCCACTAAGGACGAGAGCATTGTTTCATCCTCTGCAAAGAGTTGCGTGATGGTGTATTGAGAGTAGTTCTTCTGAGGAAGCATGTTGAGGAGGGTGCAGTGTATTCCGACCAAGTCTGTGATGCTCAAGTCTTTTGGCAACTTCTTGTAGAACGGTTGGAGTTCATCTTGCCATCGCTTCCAAACGATGTAGCGGTCTTTTCCCGTCTTTTTCCTTTCTTCGCCCTCAACCATTGCAAATGAAAGTAGGTCTGCCATCATCAGAGCTTCCTGTTGCGGGAAACCTGTTGGAATGAATTTCATGAATCGCTCGTGCGAAGGGTCTTCCAGTCTCCAATCTCGAAGGAAAACCATCAATGATTGGCGTGCGTGAAGTGGAATCTTGCTGATTTCAGTAGCGTCCCGCATTTGTGTCACGGTCATCTTGTTGATGACATCAACCATGTCTTCGATTCTTGGATACCTCGAAGAAGGGTCGTTATACGGATTGCTCTTGATCATCTGTACCCCTCAATCACATCGGTGAGCCACGGTTCAAGATGTCTCGAATAGGGCTTGAATTCGATGTTTTCTTCCCTGACTTCACTGCTCGAATTACTGCAGGGAGGCCAAATGCAAATCCTAAAACCATTGCGACTTGCACTGGTCGGCTGATTACGCTGTCTGCTGCAGCGCCAAGCGTGGTCCCCATTGTTCCATTCTTTGCCGCAACCGCAGGGGAGACACCCGCCATTCCTGGATGGTACTTCGGAGGAGTTGCCATGGGTGGCTTCGACTTGTGATAAGCCGAGAAGCGAGACTCCATCGGCTCATTTCTGTACACATCAGCCGGATTGATGAATTTCATGTGGTTTGCTTTCTTGTTGAAGACGACTGTCGGTTCTGGAGGCGGTCCGAACTGGTTTGCCAGTCCAGTCCATGGAGGATAACTCCCTGGACCGTTAGGGACGCTTTGACCCTCAATCTGTGGCGTTGCTTGGTAAATCAAGTTCGAAGGCGCAACTGCTCGCAGACCGTCTCCTGTAGAACCAATTCTTGCCCGAGTCGCCCTTAATGCTTGCATTTGTGGAGTAGTCACGAACGAACCTGCAAGGGCATACCTTGATTCTTGTCGACCGAGGACATCGTTTGCTCTTGAAAGTACACGGTCCATTTCGCCAAACAATGCTTCTGGACTGTTCCCGTACTGCCTAAGCGCTTTCACCTGTCCTTGGAAAAGCGACTTGCTCCTTCCGACGAGGTCTTGCACCTGTTGGTAATCCGTTGGAGTCAATGATCCATCTCTGAATCCAGCCTCTGCTTGTGAAAGAATGAGGCTTCGTGTTGTTTCTCTCTCTCCCAACGCAGTTTTCGCATCAAAGACCTGCATGTTGGATTGTTTGCCAATCAAGTAGCCCTCAATCTGTTGAAGTGAATTCTTCGCTTCAACTGCAACCATGTTCTTTTCATCAATGTTGCCGAACATAGGCATAGCGACAAAGAATCTGTCTCTCAGCCTTTCAAGGTCGGTCATTTCTCTTGCGTTTAAGCGAGAAAGGGTGTTGGCGTACTGTTGCATGAGCGTGTTGTATCCGTCTGTGTATGCCGTCCTCACTTCTTCGAATGAGACTTGCCCTGTCGCAGTGGAGCCAAGCAAATACATCGTTTCTCTGCTGTTGTTGTCCAAAGCAGTGACAGCCATGATGTCTTCAATTTCGGATTTGGTTTCCAACCATTGAGTCGAGCGTGTCAAAGGATCATTGTCGTCTGCATCTTCTGCCCAGGTCTTTACCAAAGCACCCACGACTGCCAATTTTTCAGTACCGAGATACCTTTCTAAACCGTACTTTTGTGCAAGTTGTCGGACCTCCGCATCCTTGCTTTTTGCAAGCTCCTCTCCGCCCATGCACTCCCGATAGGTCCACCTGTCTTGAAATGAACCCGTTTCACCGTTCCATTGGAACGCATCAATCGGTTTTCAAGGACTTGGCGACTTCAAAGAATATTTCACCAGTACCAATGCCGGCGTAAGCCACGGTTTGCCCCGTGGCGTTGAGTATTGGCGGTAGCCAAAATTCAGCGGTGAACAAGCCAAGTAGGCCGAGCCCCAACCACGCTGCAACGGGTGGTGCTCCCAGTGCAATATCGCCCCACGCAGAGAAAGCAGGCAAAGCACCGACTTTGTCCAGTTTCCTACCCATCAATATCTCAACAATGGGCTTTGTTCCCAAGAAATCACTCTCTATGGGTTCATTAGCCAGATTATGAACTGTGTATCTACCGCCATCAGGAGCCGAGTAAGGCCACATGGATGTAGGAAAGTAGGTTGAGAATGGTGCAAAGATGGCAGTTTCGTTTCCGTTTAGTTCGGTGTATCCAGAAGTCAGTTGCACTCCGTCCTCGCCAAGCATGTTCCATAGTGACCTTTGTTTGAATGCTGGATCGTTGGCGTAGGGGTTGAGGGTCACCTGTTCGGGAATGTTGCCCCCCTCAACGATGTCGACCTCATTTTCTCTTCGGTCAAATTGAAGTGCAGATTCGATTGCTCTCCTGATTTGTCCTTCACTACCAAGTCCTGTTGTATTTGGGATGATGTCGTAGATGTTTTTTCCGCCCACTGAAATGTCGCCTATTGCTGCTGCAATTTCCGAGGGCGTGTCGAGAATCGCATTTACTGCCGGCTCGATTACATAGTCCTCGACACTTTGTACTGCATCTTTTGCTGTGTCGTAGCCTGACTCGACCGCAGGGTAGAGATCATCACGAATCAGTTCGTACCCTGTTTGTACCACATTCAATGGTGGAGGCAGGTTGAACGGCGGAGGCGATGCACTCAAGTTCTCACCTCAGTCGCCTGTGATTGCTTCCTTGGCTTCTTTCACTCTCTTGTTGGACTTGACAAATTCTTCACGAATGCCGAAGATTGTTTCGAAACTTCCACCTACGACTTTCTCAATGATTTCCATGATTCCCTCTGTTGCTTTTGGTGCGAATTTAGTCACGCCCACATAGAACAGACCACCAACGAGTCCGTATCCAACGAGACCTTGGCCGAGGGTTTGTCCTGTTCGCCTGAAGAACCCCTCCTGTTTCGATGGGTCAAGGCGGTCACCATCGTCGTCCATGAAAATGTTGAACATGTTTGGGACATAATCGGCCATGCTTGTACGAATGTAGATGTCTGGAGTCCACGCTTCGTCAAGGTAGTAGCCGAACCAGTCGCCTACATTGTCGATTTCTGATTTCAGCATTTGTTGGTAGGAAAGAATCGCTCGAGTATCCATTCCTGGTTCTTCGTCGGACCACCAATCGCTGAGTAGTAATGAATCGGTGTTGAGGTTTGATTGGCGGTCAAGTTGTCCCGGCGCATTGGAGCTTTCGCTTGTTGGAGCGCCATCGCCACGAGGATCTACTGCGTATTCCCACCAGCCTCGGGGAGAAGGCAGGTTTGGGTCTGCCATGATGTTTGTTTCATCCATTCCCTCTTCTCGGGCTTGTTTGATGGAATCAGTTCTTCTTTCTCGCTCTCTTCTCCAGTCTCGAAGTGCTGTAGCGTATTCAGAGGATAAGGTCACTCCGCCCATTGGTCTTCGCATGCTCATCTCAAATCACTTCTCCTGTACCCACCAATTTTCGGCCATTTTGTCTGCTGCTGAGTACATACCGTAAGCCGCTAAAGTTGCGAAAGCTCCGGTCAAGTACTGATCCAAACCTTGTTGCTGACCGACTAAGTTCGGCGTGAAGATGCTTGAGACTGCCCCAATTGTGCTGATGCCGCCCAAAATTAGGGTACTTGTGAAGGTTGCTTTTGTTGAGAAGGTCTTACGCCCCGTGAACAGAATCCCTTCTGCTTTTTTGAGGAAGGTGTCTCTTGCACCAATTCTCACTCTTCTGCGTGTCAATCAAGCACCTCCTATGAATCCATACTCTTCGTCATGTTCGTCGTTGTACGATGGCTGAGGCGCATGGATGATTTCTTTCATCGACCCTTTTTCGTTTTCGAATTCCACTTGTGTGTTGCCCATGTTTGGGCCCATCGACACTGTATGAGTCTGCACGGGCTGGCCGCCAACTGTGACAAGCAACGGGCTTCCTTGACCAGAGTTTGCAGCAGTCACGGGTTGTTGGAACATGTCTGTAAGACCTCCACCTGCGGTGATACCTCCGTCGTCTGGGTCGATTGAGTAATCCCCCGGTTGTCCGGCTGGAGGGTTTCCTCCGAAAATCCATCCGTCCGATGTTGTCGACCAGAACGAGTTCCATTTTGGTAGTGCGTGTGAAGTGCCGGGGAAATTTCTGATTGGGGCACCTCCTTTGCGAATTTGTTCAAGCATTGTCTCAAAGATTGATTCTGTGATGCCGTTTACTGCATCCTCAAGGTTGCCTTCTCCAATTTCTTCAAGCGGGCACCATCGTCCAGAAAGGATCGCCCCTTCTGGTCCAGCCTCTACTTCGAAATGGAACACTCTGTCATATGAGGCTTGGTTTTGATTGAACCTTGGATAAGAATCAACTGAGGAAACGACAAAATTCGGATTGATTTGCTGTTGTCCTGGAACTACAAGTTTTCGACGCATGATCCCTTGTTGTGGATAGTAGCACAACAGACGGATTACTCCCTCTTCGTAGAATGGCGTTTCCAACTTGCCCATGTTGTATTTGTGGACGCCACCTGTGAAAGCCATCTCCCTGTTTGCCAGTTCTGGACCAACTGCGCAATCAAACCACGCATGCTCAATCCAATACCCCATGTACCCAATTCTCGTGCCAACTGCAGGTACTTTTAGGCGTGGCGAGGGGGAGTTTCCGCCAGCATCTCTTTCCGCTTCGTATCTCTGCTCGTATGCAGAAAGCATCGACAGATCAATCGGAGAATCGGGGGAAAGTAGTACGGTGGCAGTATCGAATATTCTTTCATCGGAATCTGTAGTTTCACCCGGCCAACCGTCATCAATTGCAGGGAATTGCACACCCAACATTTCGTAAATTGACCCTTGTTCTGGCTCTTTTCCGGGAGGTAGAGCAGGCACCTTTGATTTCAGTTCGAAGTTTCTGAACCTTGAAGAACCGGCATCTTGGATTGAACCTGATTTCAGTAATTTGACCCCCACGATTCCGACAGGTGTAGTATCTTCTTCACTTGTCTTCCTGTAGTAGAAGGCAGCAGGGCATTCTAAAGTTCCAAGTTCGATTGTTTCCGGTACGAAGCGAGTCCATCTTTTCAATTCTCTATCAGCGTACTTGCTCTGTACGGCAGATTGTACTGTTGAGTCTAACTGATCGTATCGGGTCGCCATTTCAAACTCGGGGTCTCTCGAAGAGGTGATAATTCGCAATCCTGTCGTTCCGTCTGCATTCAACTCAACAAGCATTTTCAGTTTGTATCGGCCAGGGACAACCTCTGCGTTCATTTGCCCGAATCCATCGGGTTGCATGAAAACTGGTGTCTTCGCTGACTGCCATGTGTTGTTTGCATCGGGCAACAACACGAATCTTATGCCTCGAACCGGTGAGGCTTCTCTCTCAGCTTCTCGATATGCCTCCCTTCCTTTAGGGCTGGTGAACTCCTCGTATTGGAGGAACTTGTCGTCGTATCCGTTTCGGGTGTCTGGAAGGTTTGTGTCAGCCTCTTCCCATTTTGTAGATGCTTTCGGCCTTAGAACCAAGAAGTTTACAGTGCATTTTTGGTGGTTTGGAATTGCCCCTGTGTCGTCTGCAATCGACCATACGGACACGATGTTTCCGCTCCCAGCAGGGCTTTCGACCAAGTGCATAGGTAGCGGTTCTACATACACTGGTACTGTGATTGTCATGCGCTCCGGATCACCGCCATCGGTGAATTTGAAGTTGTGAGAATACAAAAGCATCTTTGGTGAAGCGCGTGTTGTTTCGTCTCCTCTTTGCTCTGAGGCGTCCGAGATAGAGTTGTAGACCATCAAACGGTCGTTGCCCCAATCTGCTGAGGACGATGTGTTTCTTGGGGTCGTAATTGAGATTTTGACTGTACCTCTTGGAGTTCCGCCTTTCGAACGAACTCTGTATGGATACAGTATGTGGTACTCACTGTTTGGATCAAGAGAGCGCCCCGACCAATTTTCTACAAGGCCCCCATTGTTCGTATCGTTGCTTTGCATGCCGGACATTCCTACCTCAGTCAGCATTGTTCCCGACGAGAAGTTTCCTGGCTTTGCTCCACCTTCTGTTCTTTGGAATGCTTCTGAAAAGTTCAACACGCCACGGACAGATGCTTCGTATGGCAGACCTTGGATTTCATTTCCATTCTGGTCTACGAATCTTACTTTGAATGCAACAAGTGGGACAGATGCCACTGTCGGTTGGGATTCAAGGTATTCGGATAGAGGTATCATGGGGGGGTTCGGTCTTTGCATGCTCGCCATGTATGCATCGCGCTTCACCCTATCCGTCATGATCATGGACGAAATCAATTCGGCAGCGAGGTATTTGGCAGCGACTCTGTCTCTTAAATGTCGCAATGCGGCCAATCGCTGGTCTTTGGAGTAGGATTCGTAATGGATTCGAGCAAGTCTCAAGGCGTCGGTTCTTGCTCCAAGGATTCTTGTCACAATTCCTGTGTTGTATTTGAGGTCAAGATTTTTCTTTGGGCTACCGCTTTGCGTTGTTCCGCGTCTTTGTAGTTCAATTGTGATGTCCTCAGGCAGTTCAGCAGAAGCAAGTAGCATCTCGTCCAGTTCGTCGTGCGAACCTGCTTTTGTTTGGATTCCGCTTTCATCTGTCACAACTCCGCCGTAAACTGCGGTTAGGCGGTCAAACTCGGCAAACACTTCTATCGAATCTCTACTGAAATGTGGTCCGTCTTTTGCTGGTCGTGCATCGGTCGGATACACCTTTTCCATTGTCGGCTCGCCATATTCGCTGATGATGGCGTACTTCGTGCCCTGTCGGTCAATGTAGGACATTAAAGAGAGATTCCCTTGAGATTTTACAAGGGTGGGGGGCGTGTTGGTTGCACCCAACATACCTCCCATGAATTCTCTGTGTCCCATTGATGGCATCTTATCACCAGTTTCTGTGGTTGTTTCTTGGATCTAAGCCGTTCACGAACCGTGCTCCTCCGTGAGAACGAGAGGAAGTTGTTGTTGAAGTTGAACCACTGATGCCGGCAGTGAATACTGATGGCAATCTACTGGCCAATGAACTCGGTCCAATATTCAAAACCGATTTAGGCCTGTAGTGAAACTCTGGTTTGTTTTTCACTGCAACTGCGTTTTGGCTTTGTTTTGTTTGGTTCAATTGTTTTTGGCCGTTCTTCGAAGACGGTAGCGTTGGAATGTTGTTCGTGTATCCTTTACCATGGATGTTTTTTTCGTGCCGGTCTTTTGTGTATCGGTGTTTACCAAGCATTTCAACTCCGTCCGGTGGGTTTCCAGTCAATCTGTAGTGATCGTGTCCAATTGGCGTTGGATTGTTTAACCCCATGTTTGAGGTTGGAATGTTTGCCCAGGGCGGTAAGCCGTTCGATGGCGGGGGTACTGGATTTCCGATGTTTTGCACAATCGGGTTTTGCACAATCGGGTTTTGCACAATCGGTGAGTTGTTTACCTGTTGAATGGTTGCGTTGTTCTGTTGAACCAAGTGTTGTGTCGCCGGGTTTTGGATTTGGTTTTGGACTGTCGGAGGCAAGTTGTTGACATTGTTTTGAATGATTTCTGGCAAGCCTTCGCCAGCATTCACCGGCAGGTTCACGGAATTGTTGAAAGGGTCGTTGGGCAATGCTTGGCTGATTGCTGTTGCGACACGCAATCTTTGCACATGTGTAGAGATGAGGTTCTTCAAGTATCGAAGGTATCCCTTTTCGTTTTCTGGAATGTGAGGCGAGTTTAGTGCGTTTGCGATTCCGCTCAAGACAATCTCGAGTTGTTTGATACTCGCTTTGCCAGAAGAATACACTGTGAAGTCGCCCTCCGGGAAGATTGTTGATTCGTCGGCCATGTTTGTCCAGTTGGCCGCTTCTCCGTTTTCGTCAATTACGATTGGATCACCAGCCATGTAATCAAAGTACATGTTTCCTTGAATCGTCACGATGTCGTTTACGATGTTCCAAAGGTCGGGACCGCCACTTGTCAAAGCAGCAACGGTGTCTTGCATTGTTGATTGGTTTGCTCTGAAGTTGTTCAGAGGATTGTATCCGTTGCCTTGTGTTGCGATTGGAGCAACGCCTGGAGGAAGTGGACCCAACCCGTTGGATAGATCGGAAATCCCCGACCTTCTCATGTTGATTTCGTTTTCAAGATTGGACAAGGCAGAGACCAGTTCGTTTCTTGCGACAGGATCATTCTCAAGAGACAGTTCGTTATTCAAGCCATTCCTCATTTGTTGGAGCTGTTTCAATGACACACCACCGCCCGATGGCCCAACTGCGTGAATGTTGTAGTTGTTTCTCCACATTGCTGCCGGAGTATTTGCTGTATTGGTGTTCAAAGCAGCGACCGCTTCATTGGCTTGTTGAATATCATTTGCAACTTGGTTTGTCGCACCAACGACTGACAATTCTCCACGGACGACCATTGCTGTGATTGTTGCTGCACGCTCTTTGTCATAGCCAGCGCCCGTCATTGTGTTGCCCGCAGCAATAGCCGCCTTACGGATGGCATCTCGAGCAACGCTTTCTGGAACTCCCATTGTTCTCATTCTTTGTACGGTGTATTCCACACTGTTGGACAATCGTTGAAGTGCCCTCATAACCGGAGCCGAGGATTGAATCTGGTTCCAGATTTCAGTTGATTGGAAAGTGTCTGCTGAAACGCTACCAGCGAGACGGTTCGCTTGCATGATTGTTTGCTGGAAGTATGAAGCCTCCTGAGCGGCTTTGTTTTGCTCAACTGCAACTGGGTTTGTGGCTTGTGCTGCATTTCTCAAGGATTCTTGAAATCCATCGTTCCACCATTCGTTGTTGTGAATGGAGAGCAGAGATGCACGGACTTTGTTATCGCTCACTTGTCTTCTCGCAGGGGAGTTTACAGCAGATTTCTCCCAGTACCCAACAGGCGAAGGTCCAAATTCCATGTTTCTTCGAGTTTGGAAGAAACCTTGTTGGTTTGCTTCAATTGGAGTAATCGCTGCTTTGGGTCTTGACAGGTTCGAAATCAATTGAGCACGCTTGTGTTTGTAGATCAATTCGTTTAAGCGTCCTGCTTGGTAGGCGGCGTCAAGTTTCTTCAATTGGTTTTCTACTTGTTTTTGTTCTCTTTTTGTCAGTGTAAGCGATCTTCTCATCACAACCCCTCCCCGTACTTGTATCCTAATCGTGAATCCGATAGGTGTCGAATCAGTTCTTTGACTTCTGCAAGGTCAGAGTCATTCTCGAACACAAATTGTGCGAACCCTGCGTTGAAGGTGGCGATTCTTGTTTCATCGTCCATCTTCTGACCTTGAGAAAGAATTTCCTCAATTAGATTTCTGTATGCAACAACTCTTCGACTCTTTCGCATTTCTTTCAGTGCCAAGATTCTTGCATCACCAGGCACATAGGCCATTGACAGACCAAGTCTGCCGATTTCTTCGAGAAGGTCATACTCTTCTGTCGTGATTACAGGCTCAATGTCCATCAATGCTGACAAGAAATCGGTGTGGTCTGTGAGCAACGCTTGACTGACGAAATCTTCGGCAAGGCGTGGCGTAGGGGAGCCTTGAACTGCACCCATTTCGTTTGCTTTGGCTTTGAACAGTAGGGATTCAACCTCAAGCCGGCAATCGGCAAGGTGTGCAACCCAAATACGAGTCAATTTCGATGATTCAAGTTCGTTGAATGAACTCATAGCGGTTTGTGCATTCACAATTTGCGATTCCATAGATTGCAGGTGGTTTGACACCTGTTGCATTCTGGTCCAAACTTGTTGGCCTTGAGAAACTGCGTTTGAGTAATGAGAGGATGCATTGTTGAATGCCTGTTGGTTCTGCACAAGGTTGTTTTCTAATTGAGACAGTTCTCGCTTTTGGCTGTTTTGTAGTCGTTGTAGGTCTTGCAAAACCCCATTGTTTGATGCCAAGGCAGTTCTTTGGAGCCACATACCTGAGTTTTCATATCGTTTCTGCACTGGACCAAGACTTGCTTGGGCTGCTGCTCTCATTTCATTTGAGTTTGCGTTCGCAATTGACCTTCTTAAGTTGTTGATCTCCGAAGCGTCTTGATCATGTTGTGATTTTACACGGTCGTATTCTTGTCTAAGCAATGAGATTTCAGCGATTTGTTGCTCTCGAGTAGCGATTGCGTTTGCACATTGCATGCTCCTGTTGGACATCTCTTGAATTTGAATCGACATAGCGTGTAGTGCGTCTCGAGAGCTTGCTCCTTTTTCCAACTCTCTCAATTGAATAGTCAGTCTTTCGAGTTCTGCTTTGTATGAGTTGCTTTCATTCATTGTATTTGTCAATGATTTCTCAGAGGTGGTCTTGCCCATTGATTGAGCCAAAATCGCCCTGATAGGTTTTTCGAACATTTTTCCGGCAACTGCCATACGGCCCCCGTCTGCACTTGCACGAATGTATCCCAGCCCGCCTCCGGCTCTACCTTCGATTGGTAGGCTATAGTTGAGGTCCATAATCTCGCCAATGTAGTACACTCTTTCAGTCAAAATCACTGCTTGTTCTCCGTTCATCATCTCGATGAGCATATTGAGAGCAGAATCGATTTCGCTTCTGTTTGATGTAGGTAATGCGTACTCACGGATAGCCGAAGACAAGTTCGGATAAACTGCAGCCCAGAAACCAGGGTAGGGGAACTTTGAGCGAATTGCAGTTGTGTTTGGCACTTCGATGATCATGCCTGTTGCTTCATCGACCTTTTTCATTCATTCACCGACCTGTTTTTTGCAATCGCTTTTGTCGTTGGAATAATGCTCAATATTGATGCTGACATCAAAGCAAATGTCCCAATAGGTGAATTTGACAATCGCGTACTTGTGTAAATGATGCTTCCGATTCCAATAGGAATTAAAACGCCAAGTGCTTTGTGTGTGTTGGATGTATCCATGTATGAAACACCGAGGTTTGCTGAGGGATAGGAGGGGCTGAAATTCGCCAATGGCGCTCCAATCAATGCGTCGGTTGTCGTTTTTCCTGTCGAACGGTTCGCTTTTCTTGCTTCGTTCACTTCTCCGTTAAGGGCGAAGTTTGAGGCATTCATCTCACCCGTAGCCCAAATGTTGTTTCCGAACATGCTCATTTTAGTTCCTCCCGTTTTCAATTTCTGCGTATGAAACGCCAAGCCACCACGCCAGCATGCCAGGGATTGCCCAAACAGGAAGCCATGATGGTAGTGCGCTCATCAGTCATCATCCTCCGCCATATCGGCTTCAAAATCTTCAAGTGAACGGTTGCGGGTGTAGGCGTATCCTCCGTAGGAGATCGCACCCAATACGGAGATGAACAATGCTCTCCTCCAAGGGAACGACCGTGCCATTCCCAGCGAGGGCCCTTCTTTCATTGGCTGGTATGTCTCGCCTAATTGCGGCACTGGCGGTGCTGGTACTCTGTTCATCATTGGTGTTTGGAAGTTTGGCGGCGAATTGTTTTCATTCGCATATGGGCTGTTGGACAAGTTGAGGGGTGGTTTGTTTCCAACTCCATTGATGAGTTCTCTTGGAGCTGGCCTTGGAGTAGGATTCTTTCGGTCTACATGACCGAGTCCTCCAAGACCGCCTTTGGGCCTTACGATGTCGTCTTTTGATGGTCTGTACATTTTTTTCACCTAAATCTCGCTGGAATCAAACTCTTTGTTTTTGGATCTCTGTCGTATTCCTCGACAATCAATGGAATGTATCGTGTGATTTTCACAGACTGACCTGCTGCAAAGGGATGGATTAGTTCAACAGGAAACCAATCATTACCGAATAGTGGATTTGGTTGCAGAGTTCGAGTTGCCAGCATGACATGGTTATACTGCCCAGGACTACCTGCATCTGCATCAACGATCATAAGCATCGCTGGGTATCCCGCTGCAGCAAGACAGCACGCTGCGGCTGCTGCAATGTCATCACAGTCTGCTCCTGACTCTCCTGATTGAATGTCCCGTAGAACTTTCGGGGGGCTTTGGAAAAGTTCGTGCCCATAAGGGTCTTTTTGGTATCTGTATGCACCACGGTCGCCAAACAACAAAGGCATGCCCAACTCTTCATTCGGGGTATTCGTTGTGAAAGAACCTTGGAAGTACTGAATCAAGGCTTGGATTTCTCCCAGTTCATCGTGGTTTCTTACTCGATTTGCATTGAACAATCGCCGTGTGAATTGCACCACTTCTGGGTGAGCCACATACTTGCTTGCCATTTCTTGAAGAATTTTGATTGTCGAAATGAATGCTTCGGAGTCTGGAGCGTTTGAATCGAAGGTGTACCTTAGTTGTTGATCTACACCACCGGAAGATGGGCGAGAATAATCGGCAGATACGCCCCATTTCGCTCCCTTCAATGGACCCGAAAAGGCGTGCCTACCCCCGTCAATTGCCGAGTTTTCACCGCCCATGCCCTGCCGATAGGTGTCGATGTCTTGAAATGAACCCGTTTCACCGTTCCGGTGGAACACTCAAACTGTGGCGTCATCATTGCCACCAAAGTCTGTCAGAAGTGTTTGTGATTCCGGGTTGTTCGGTTGCATTCCATTCAAGCGTCTTTCGAAGTTTTCCATGATGGCTTGGGCACGCTGAGTCTGCGCCTCCATGAAGACCCTCATGTATTCGTTGAAGCGTTCTTCGAAGGTGTTCATCATGCGCTCAGTCATGTTTTGCATGATGGTTTCGAATTGTCCGACGATTGAGTCGCTGGATTTTACTGCCTGTTCTTCGATGGTGACTACGGTTTCGTCGGCAACCTTGCGCATTTGTTCCATTTGCACCATTGATTCCTTCATCAAGAAGTCAAGTGCCGCCACAGGATTCGCTTGCATTGCGGCTTGTTGGGGAGTTTCACAGTCCAAGTGAACAATCCCTTCGCCCAGTAATCCATGGCTTCCATCGGCAGTGATTCCATCGGCAACATCGAGCATCCCTTTTCCAGAATGTGTTCTTGCATCCCTGACTTCTTGAGCCAACTTTGGATCAATGCGTAAAGCTCCGGCCTCATACATTTGGCTGGTTTTCGACCTCGGGAAGCCAAGAACGAAGTCGTACCGCTTCATCACCTCGTTTCGAACTTCCCAAATAGCCTCGGACAATTGAGCCTCAATCTTTTCTTGATCCATCGCCTCTTCGACTGTGACCCACCATCTGTTCGGCAAAGTGATGCGAACAGGATTGGGGAGACAAAATTCTCCCCAAACAATTCCATCTTCGGTTTTTTCTCCTCTTCGTCTAAGGTAGATGTTCCAATCCCCAATACTCGTCGTGACAGGAGGGCACTTCCAGTGCGCCCAACCTCTCGTTAAACCGCTGATTTCTATTCCGCCTTCGAGCCACTGTTCGAGAGACTTCTCGTGGCGAGGTAAGCCTTTGTTTCGTGCGTTTTGGTCGGCTGCGAGGTTGAAATCAATTCTGTGAATGTCAATCATCGCAGTATTCCCTCCTGGCAGTGGGTTGGCCGTGGCTGGTGCTGGGTCGGAGACGGCACCCGCACGCACCCCCACTTGGGACTTTGCTTCGGCTAAACGAAGGTCTGCTTCTGCTGATCTTGGCCCTCTGATGTATGCTTTGGAAAAGCCCGTGACAGATCGTTTGCTTGTTGAGGCAATACGCTTCATATGGTCTGCGAGTCTTGGGGCATCAACGATGTACTGACCCTTTTCAAGCCTCTTGATGTGCCGACTAACCGTTGAACGGTTTAGTTCAAGGATTTCGGCAATTCTTGATGCGATTTGGTTCTTGAGAATGAGAAGTTCGTAGACTGCCCATACCTTCTGGGAACGCTTTGCGAATACCCCCCACCTTGTTGCATCATCTGTTGCATTCTTCGCGTTTTCCATGCAACAACCTCCGGGGAATTGTGCGTGTGATACGGCTGGATTATGAAGCCTTCGCTCGTTAAGACAAGGAAAAACCCCTTGTTGCAAAACAAAAACCCGCATGAACCATTGATGGTTGTCCACTCCAACGTGGATTTCTTCATTGGAAACAAAGAAGTGGGGGTTTTCGCACAGACCATTGCATTGAGTAAACAAAGGTTCTGCAAACCATTGTTTCTCATCTTGTATGTTTTTTCTGGGCATCCATCAATGGATATGCGAAAAGAATGCAACATGGTGATTGAAATGAACCATTGATGGTTGAAACAACCATTGCTGAATTGTCGCCACCTTCAAACGGCTGAGAGCGTTGGGGGTATCATGCTCAAGGCAAGTGAAGTGAAGATGATGGACGGTTCAGTTTACAACGGAGTCGATTTGATTCCGAGTGATGATGGGTTTATTTTGCTTGATGATGACAAAGTGATCCAAGTCATGCATCATGCCGTCGCCAGCATCACATACACGGATGCAGGTTCGGGCCATTATGCGAAGGGTCGTGCTCTTGCGATGTACTACGATGACTCGGAGAAGGTGAAAGAGATTCTTGAAGAGTTCGGATATGAACTCGAGGAGCTTGCAGCCTTCATTTCCGAATCGATGGAGCCACAGGAGACAGAATCAGAAACCAAGGACGGTGAGAATCCGTATGCGTGATGAAATCGAATCAATGACTCAGACAGATTTAGAAGAAATCAGGCAACTTGGCTCAAGAATGATTCGCAATCTTAGTTTGATGATGGACAATCCCTTTCAGTACATGCACTTGGTTGATAGCGTGAGTACCGATTTGAACGAATTGACCATGGTTAAGCAGCGGTGCAACATCAAAGGCGATGGTTTGGTTCCTGCAGAACCAATCGGCAAGCCGCAGATGCAACATCAAGATCTACGACAAACCCTCCTTGATGCGGGCTTCGCACGCCTTCGAGGAGTAGTGAATGACATGATTTCTGGACAAGGAGGAATTGACCATGAGTGAACCAATGAACCAAGAAGATTTGAAGAGAGAACTGAATATCGTATTTACAGCGACCTGGACGCCCGAATTGATTGAAACTGCTCGAGGCGGAGCGTATGAAGGAAGAAGCGACCTCATTGGCAAGCCTATTTTCTATGATGCACAGGGAGAACTCAAGTACGAAGAAGTCGCACAAAAGATGGGAGTCCCTGTTCAAACAATCAGAGATTCTTTTCAATCTTGGTTAGATCACGGAAACAGCCCACCGGCAGACAAATCTGGAAGGAGCGCATCCGCTGCGCCTCCAATTCAAGCCCCACAAGCGACTCAGTTTGATGTGACACCAGTCGAACCCACTGGCGGTTCAACCATGATTCGAGATGCTACTACGCATTACCAAGAAGTCGCTATGTTGAACAATGCAAGGCATCAGTATCAAGTTTCGCAAAACCAAGGCGTACCTCAACAACAAGGAATGGTTATGCAACCAGGAGATAGTAGTCAAGCAATGTTGGCTACTTTGATGACAGAATTGATTCGTTCACAAAACGGTTCTGGAGGGAAGAGCGACACAGACAGTTTGGTTCTTTTGAAAATGATGGAGGCTTCTGAAAGAAACTCCGAGCGTTCGAGGTCGGATCAAGCGATGATGATGAACGCAATGAATCAGAACAACACACAGATGATGGGTCTTGTCATTGACAGCATGCGCAATGGCGGTGGTCGTTCTACTACAGATGAGACATTGATTGGTTTTGCATTGGATCAGATGCGTGGGGGAGGAAGTTCTACGCCTGAAGAGTCAATTGTTGACCGACTCATCAGTTCTGGACAACTTGCTGAAATCACAGGAAGTATTGCAACTGGACTCAAATCCGTGATGGCTGCACGACAGCCTCCAGTTGGAGTCAATCCTGGATACGCTGAACCTGCTCCTCAACCACAGCAACAGGTTGCCTATGCACAACCACAACAACAATTCGAACAACCTGCTGAGATGCCAGAAGTCAGTTTCGAGGACAAGTGCAGGGCAGTCATGCAACAAATTCACGCAACTCTGCCCGATGAATGGAAAGCCAATGAAACCTTCATTGAAATCCTCAAGAATGGAACTGAAAGGGCAGTCGTTAGAGCAGAAGCAAGATACCCTGTTTCAATCCAACATCAAGTTGAGAGAGCAATCATGGAATTGTTGATCATCGTCAATCTCAGACTCATCGGAACCAGTGTCCAGAACATCAACCAAGGCATCGTGAGTGTCGAGATGGCTGGCAACATTTTGGGCCAACACGAGTTGTACACGGCTTTCGCAAACGAATCCTACGACTCGCTGATTGAAATCATCACATCGTACATCGATTGTGATCCACCGGGCAAGAAGAACATTGCCTACGACATCGAATTCCTCTCAAATCCTGAGAATCGGCAGGTAATTGAGGGGGTACTCGCTGCGGCAAGCAATAGGTGAATTAAATGGGAGACGAAACGCTATACAATTACGAACTTGGAAAAACGATGCTACCTGGATTTTTGACGAAAGGAGTCAGAATTCGGGATTCTTGGGTGCGCCGATGTAAGCGCTACCTTGGAGCTGGTGAACCTGACCTCAATCGACTGGTCAATTTTATCAAGCGTGGGTTACATGATAGTCGAGCAGAAGGATTCAATTCGAAAGCGTTGGATGAAAAATTGACAATCGCTCAACAATGGGTTCTTCTTCATTTGGTTTTGAAAGATGGAATCCCTGAATGGATTCGTGATCACGAAAACGATGAAGATGCTCCAGAACTTAAAATCGCAGAGCCAAAAGAACAGGGGAATGTAGCCAAGGCTGCAAGTGCTGTTGCAGGCGTAGCAGTCAAACCCGTCACAAGCCTCGGTCAAATGATGGGGCGCAAGGATTCAGACGGAGACGGTATTCCTGATGTCGATGACAATGATGGAATCCCCGACGAACAAGAAACTGGCGAGTGATTCTTTTGCAAGCACTGCCTAATCTTGTCCCTATAGACGAAGATAGTTTCTACGGCTGGGATGAGGAGTCCGTGGAAACGGAAGAAGGGCAGGCAGATTTGTCGGATTCAATCGATTACATGAGGGAAACTCTCGCAAAGGAAAAGAGAATTCGTATCATGCTGTTCGGTTTGACAGGCCTTTTGGTGATTTCAGCACCAATTGTTTCGTATGTGTGGCCTGACACATGGACAATGATTCTTGCAGGTGCGCTTGCTTTCACAATCGGAACAAATCTACTCATTTCTGTCGTCACTGTGCGTGTCGAGGAGAAGGCTGACTCAATGGAGACTCGTATGGTGGAGCTTCTTGCATCACTGCACACTGCAGAGTTGAGGCTTAGGACATTCCACGATCAACTTGAAGGAATCAACATTCCGGGAGTTCATCAGTTGCTCGAGAGCGTTCGAGACGAGGTTGCACCAGGCCTCCATTCCCTTGAAGACATTGATGTACGGGCTATTTCTTTGGAAATCCGAAAGGCATCTGCATTCATTGAAACACTTGACATGGACAAGGTCGGGATGTATTTGAAGCACATTCGCAAAGAGGACTTCAAAATGCGACAGGTTGGAGTCTTTGAAGATCCAGAATTCAACGATTATTGGACGGATGAACCGGAACAAGTCAGCGATACCCCGTTTATCGCAAGTTTGCTTGGTCAAGAAGATGAAGAACAGGAGACGAATGCTGTTCTCAGCAGACTGATTGGTTGAGTTGCATTCAAACGGTTCAAAGACTTGGACGCATTATGGGCGAGGATGAACCGAAGGTTTTGATTCCAGTCATTACGGGCAATATCGTCTTGCGGGATTTGCCTTACTCTGTAAAACAGCGCTTGGTGGCTGTTAAGAGAAATATGGATTGGAATTCTTGGGCTGACATGGCATACTGGGTGCATGAGAATTCAGAAAGAATCCAATCCTTCGAAATTGAATGGGACAACGAAGAACTTGGCTACATCGTTTGCAGAGATTTACCGATAGAAATCAAGGACGGCTTGGCAAGGTTAAAGCGAATACACGGTTGGCCGAAATGGACATTCATGGCTGAGTTCGTATTGAGGGAGTTGGAATGATGTACACGATTAAGATACCGGGCAAACCTATGGCTCAAGGCAGACCAAGATTTTCCACAAGAGGTGGAATTGGTAGGGCTTATGAAAAGGCGGATACGAAATCCAGTAAAGCCCACATTCAAACAATGGCGTTTTCTCAACTGCCCGAAGATTTTGAAAGAATTGAAGGTGCTATCGCTGTGCGAATCGTAGCCAAATTCCCTTGTCCAAAATCAAAACATCGTAAAAGAGAGCCTTTGCAGGCACAATGGAAATCCAATGGGCCTGATGTAGACAATATTGCCAAGCATTACCTTGATGCTTTGCTTGCTTCGGGTTTGCTGGCGGACGATGATCGGCAAGTTGCTTCTCTCCTGGTCGTCAAAGTACAAGCGGCGCAGGGAGAGCCACCCGAAACCATTATCGAAATTAGCCCAATGGAGTGATTGGCATGAATTCGAAAGATGTGGATAGCGTGATGGAGATCATCACAAGCAGTTTCCGCATTGATGAGCAAAGTGAGGGGAAACTCAAGCGAAAATTAAGGAAACTCGAACTGCCATCTCAATCACAGAGTCAAACAAAAGAAACTTGGATTACTCAAGCGAGAGATGTTGCTCGAACCATTGCTGCACGAAGCGGTGAAGTCACCATTGAGGATGTGCTACACGAGTTTCCTCTTACGGATGATGCAGATCCACGAATCGTAGGAGGAGTTCTGCGCCATCCGGACTTCGAGAGGGTTGGAAATCGTACTTTGATGGCTCGAGATAGGCGATACAAGACAGTCGGTGTATTTCAGCTCCGCAACAATGTGTTGGCAATCACCGATTGGGATTAAAAGGCAGATACACATCCCCCACCATGGACGAGGCAGAGATGCCGTACCCCCCTGGGGCAATTCTTAGGCGTAGGTTTCACAACGGCAATTTTTTCCACTACGGAGTAGCCTCCGAGTATTACCATCCAGATTCTCAATTACAGATGGTGTATCAGTTTGGAGGCGTCTACGAAGGTGAATTGGTGGACAAATCTTGGTCCAGGCGGTTTTTGAACCGGTTGTGGAGCCCTGCAGTTCAATCCCCCGATGGAAGCCACACAGGAACAAGAGTGGGTTTGACGGATTATGTCCGGTTTTCTGAGGGGTTGAATATCGAAGTCGTTGAAGTCCCAGAAGACCCGATTCCTGTGTTGGAGCGGGCAAAGGAAATGTTGCATCGAGATGACTACCACATTTTGACAAGGAATTGTGAGCATTTCGCAAATTACGCTTTACGAGGAACTTGGTCTTCAAAGCAATCCAATTTGACAGTCCGTAAGGTGGCAGAAGGATTCACGATGATCGTTGCTTCTTTCTTTGGAGGGAGAAAGAAATGACGAAGGCTTCAAGACCCACCCGAATTGAGGGCTACAAGATGTTCTTCGATTCAACGACAGAAGTAGGCCCACAAAAGGGTCAAACAATAACGATAAACGGCAGTTCCAAGTGTACTATCAAGCAAGCAAGACTTGTCTCTAACAAGGGGCACTTCTTCTACCGCATCGTAGCACAGGACGAAACAGGAACACACTTTTCCACATCCATGCCAACAGAAGTATTGCAATACACAGGATGGGGATGGAATGACTCGCCCATTCCTTACGATCTTGAAATCACCCGAGATGATTTCGATTGGCACATCGTAGATGAGCAAACCCAAAGGGAACTTGATGTCCGAGCACCAAATCGGCCTGCTGCCGTAGCAAAGGCTGCTAAAGCAAACCATGGTTTCGGTGAAACTGTGCTTGTTCACCCTGTTTTCACAATGAGCATCAAACCATCGGGGACTCGATGGATGGCTTCAATGCGTAGGTTGCTCAAAGGCGGAGGCGATAAGAATCCGTTGTCTGATACATTCACCCACCCTTCTGCAACAACTTGCGCAACGGGCCCTTTTGAGAGGTTGAGCCGAAGAGAGGTAATCCAATTCGGACAAGAGATGAATGAATTGTTTGAAAAGTACATGCCTGGTGGGGTCAAATGGCCGGCCTTGGGTGAAGGAATGATGATGTGTACTACATGCTGTAAACCAGTTGTTCGTGAAGGGCTGATGCCTGATAGGTGTGAATGTTGATGGTTAGAATTCTGGCGTACTGTGATGGATCAAACTTTGTCGGATTCGGCAGTGGCGCTGGTGTTTACATTGAATGGGATTTACGCGGACAGATGGCCCCTTGGAAGCAATTTGTTGTTCCCCTACACCCTACAAACACAAACAATGAAGCAGAGTACCATGCGGTGATTGCCGCTTTGGAAGCATTTCGTGAGATGCCAGAAATGCCCCTGGCGGAGTCATCATTCGTGATTTACAGTGATTCTCAACTTGTCATTCGTCAAGTAAATGGCGAATACAAAACAAAGAAGCGTGAATTGAAGGCTTTGAAACTGCAAGTTGATCGTCTTCGTTCTGAGTTAAGGGGATACAACATTACTTTCATTCACCTTCCCCGAGAACAAAATGAAAAGGCAGACAAATTGGCAAGAATCGGCAGTTTGTTCAGTCAAGCCGATAATCCGACGCATTCAAACGGCTGAGACCTGTGCTTACACCATGACCGACGATTGGGCATCTCAGTTCAGACCGGGCGCTTTACCTGAGGAAGAACCAGAAGTTGAGGCACCAATTGTCGAAGTCGACAATGACAAGTTGATTCTTGCACTTGAAGCAATTGTCAAGCGTTTGGATGCAATGGATGCACGATTGAGCGTGTATGAGGAAGCAATATCGAACCCTGCGTGGCTACCACAACACATCGACAACCTCCGTCAGCTTCATCACTTAAACGCAGAAGCAATTTTGATGGCCAATCAGCAGTTTTCTGGACTTGTAATTCGTAAACTCGATGAAATGGAAGAGAGAATCAAGAGCGATGAGCCAACCTACACCAATGTTTTGTATAGTGATCCTGAACTTTTCCAAGAGATTTCCTCAAGACCCGATGAAAATGAACTATCAATTGATGAGGAGTTCGCTGCACAGAACAAGATTGCTCAATTGCTTGACGAAGAAAAGCCCGCCATCTTTACGCCTGAGTTTGACATCCCTGCAGAGTCAATCTTTGAAGTTCCTGATGATATTCGAGATGCTTACGCCTCGTGGAAGAATCCCGACATGGATGGCACATGGCAAACCTTTGTCAAGGCAACTGGCGGTCCTGTGAAAGCGAAGAAATACAAGGAACTCATCGAAGACCCACACAATGCAATTGATTTGTCCGAGGACTGAACCTTCGCTTCTTTGATACGGTTGCACCGCTTAGGCGTTTCATGGCGGAGGACCTTGTTCTGGAATGGCAGAATGTTCTCCGCGATTCTATTACGGCACAGCACCCCGATGTGAACGATTTACTACTTCTCGAACTGGCTACAAAGTTCGGAGCGGTAGATCCTTATTCGAAAGAGCCTGTTTCTCGGCATTATCGAAAGCCAACTACTGTGACAGAAAAACAGATCCTCACCATCCTCGACGGTTTACAGGCACAATTCCGAGACATCAAGATTGATCCAATGACTCCTATCGGACCAATGGCGGCTACTTCCATCTCCGAACCAATCTATCAAGGAGGTATGCGAACATTCCACTACGCAGGGGTTTTGACAAAGAAAGATGCCCTGCAGTTGTTGAACATCGAAGTAGGAAACATCCCAAACAAGAACGCCCTAATTGCTGTCGCCTTGCCACCAGAAACTCGATTCAATGAAAATGCAGTGAAGCAAATCGCAAAAGGTCTCACACGCTCTGTGTTGGGTGATTATGTTGGGATCATCAAGAATCACCCAGGTTATCGACAACTGGTTCTTTCTGATGCCGTAGGAAAGGCGGAGCGTGCGATGCGTGGCTTCCCACACGGAACTTCTTTTGACATCGAGTATGAAGAGCCGGAAAGAGACACTGGTGGCGAGACAATCAATTATCAAAAACGAAGAAAGAGCGGAGTCAAACTGGGCGATGTTCGCATGTACAACAAGGAATTGTACGACAAAATGGAAAAAGAAATCGACCAGAAAAAGTACACAGGGAAACAATACTCGAAGGAATACCAAGAACTCATCAACACATACAGGCAGATGCAACAGTTGTTTGTCGAGGACGCTATCGAGGCCGGTAAATCAGATTCTTTTTTCATCTACTTGAAGCACGATGATGAAATCAAAGAGGATACTCAACGATTGAACATAAAACAATTGAGACTCATTCTTCGTAGACAACTCAGGACATCAGACGGTATGTTCCGTACAGTCGGCAAGGAAGACAACCCGTTGCATTTGATTTGGAAGAACGCTAAACTCGAAGAACAGGTCGTAAAGGTAGGAGACAAGGAATACGAAGGCATCGCTTTCACTTTTCCTTATTTGACGAGTAGACTCAAGATTGGTTTCATGGAAACCATTGCTCGCCTTGAATTCTGCAACAACTGTCACAGAGTCTCGACACTTGCTAAGTTGGTTCACAAGGCTGGTCGCAAGGGTACAGGAAAGGTCGTAGATGATTCATGGGACACGGACAGGCCAACCACAGAATACAACGCTACTGCTGTTGCGTCGTTGCTCGAAGAAGCTGATGTGAGGAAGAATCCACCATTGACAGATGAAGAACTCGAGGATCTGCAAGATGAGGCAGTAGGCTTGATTGAGATTGATATGTCTACTTCTGACCGATACGACTTCGAGATTGCTGAACTTGGTCGAAAGATTCGTCGTTGCTCGCCATCTCAAGGCGGCTGTGGGATGGGATGGTACAATGTTCAAACATCTGTCGTGCCTTTCAATTTCGGACCTGCCTATGAAGACTTTGACGAAAGAGATGAAGAAGGTCAAATCGCTGACTACAAATTCGAAGGCCTGAACAGAGACATTGACATTATGGCACACATCGGTTCTTTGAAATCTGATACGGTTTATCCCGGCGAATTAGATTTTGTTACATATCCAGGAGCAAGTAGGCAAGGGCAGAATTCCGATTATCCAATTGCTTTCATGCACGGAGGCAGACTCATCAATGATCCAATCATGGACGAGTTTTACATCCTCGTCAATTACAAGGATGTAAACGATGGTCGAATGAACAATTTCAAGGGACACTTTCAAACTGCATCACTTTCTGATTTCATCGATTTCAACAGGACAACGACAAGCGATGCAAAGCAAGTTGAACTCGTCCTCGGTATTGAGGCTGCTCGAACTCAATTGGCTCACAACATGTTCAATGCACAAGGAAACGGAGATACAATCGCTGTTGCTGGCAATTCTTCACCTGTCCTCTACAAGCACTACTTGTTGCTTGCTGATACGCTTACATCGGGAATCAAGATTACAAACGCAAGAGCTGGTTCTGGTTCAGTTTCTGGCGCTGCATCCAACAAAGGAAGGCGTACTGAGATTGTTGATGGCGAGCCTGTCTACTATTCAAGTGTCCTTGCTCAAGCGTATGAGCGTCAAACACAGGTGCTTCTACAGGCTGCCCCGCTTGGGCTGGTAGATGATTTGAATGCACCCGTTTCTGCGCAAGTTGCGGGGCAACCAGAACGAAGAGGCACAACTGGAGGAGCAACCACAGGAAAGTACGCCTCTGTACCTACGGTTGATCTCATCAACAAAAAATCAGTACTTGCAGGCATTTTGAACGAGGTAAACCAGTATTCGTTTGAGAAGATTGGCAGAACCTGGGCTGGAGAGGCGCAATCGTTATCCTCTTTCATCTCAGAGGTAGGAGAAGACGAGTTCGGTATCGGAGCAATTGTTCGAGAACAAGCCGACACAATGCTTCAAGACGAGGACTTCGTTGCTTTGCTTGAAGAATGGCGCATTGCAAGGGATGACCTTGAGCAATTACTGGAAAGTCACGATCTATGAGTAGTGTGTGATTGAGCGAACTGCTTGAGAGCGCTGTTGTTTTTTGTTGAGTCGATTGAGGAACTTCTGCTCTTTTTTCTCACGCTTGATTTCTTGCTCAACTTCCTTGATGTGGTTGAGGTCGTGTCCGTGATTTGGGTCAATGTTTTCGGATTGGGGTTCTTCGTATTCGTATTCCCCTGCCTTGTATTTCTTGTAAAGGTCAGACATTTCAGTTTTGGACAATCCTTTGTGGGCTTTGCGGAATTCGTTCCAGTTCATGTACATCCTAAGGGCATCAGCCGTTTGAATCTACCCCGTTTTCATGAGGGCCAAAAAAAGGGGCGACCCCGTTTTCAACGAGGCCGCAAAATGGCCCTGCCATGCGACTTGCACAGCAGGGTGTTCAGTTTCTCGAGTATCTACCCGTGTCCTTCATGAATTCGGAAACATCCGATTTCAATGCGTCGATTTCGCCATCGCACCACTTCGACCAAGAACCAACTACGATGTCGTAGATTTCATCTTCTGCGTCTTGAAGATGATTTCCCCTAAATCCTAATCGATGGTAGTATGGTAACGAAGAGTATTTGCTGTTTCTTGGATGGAATGTACCATCAAATTCGGCAACACTGTACATTTTCTGTATTTTGCCGTCTCGAATTGAGATTGTCGTGACATGTCCGTAGCAGGTTTCGATGCTACCCTCGCCATACCACTGCACGACCTCGAAGTCTCTTGTCCCGCATCCCAGCTCCTCGTAGAGACGCTTTTGTTTTGCCGGATAGAATTCTCCATCGCTCTTTTTCTGGTTTCTCCACCTCATCCATGCCTTTTCTGCACTGTCTTTGTACTCAAAGATGCAGAACTTCAATACATGTTCTTTCATGTGTTCAGTTACCAATTCTTGTCGCAACAAGATTCGTCACACTCTGAGCATACCATCAATCCACAGCACTCAAGTTCGTGTATGTTCCCGAACCCTTGATTTGGTGCATCTTCTGATGGTTCATACTCATCGTATTCTGCAGGGCTATTGCCCCAAGTTTTGCTCGAGCAGTACTTCCACATCATTTTGATGGGATATTTGTAAGGCGCATCGATTTTCTCATATTCTTTCGCAGTTGTGTCCCAAAATTCCCTTGTTCCCCAACCTTCCAGTTCTCTGAATTCTTCATTCGTGAGTACCTCTTCTGTTTCTTTGTGTCTTTGGCGGCTGTCTCCGTAGATCCCAGCAAGTCTGGCCTTTTCTTCGCCATCCTCTTCCATTCGGAAATCACGGGTTGTCTTCCAGAATTCACTTGAACCGTCCTCATGGGGATTGAAACCTGTTACATTGGCTTTAGCGACCCATGCATACATTTCAAGAACAATTTCTCCGTCTTGCTCTATGTTCCCATAATCGCCGTAATGCCCTTCGATGTGTTTACCATCAGGCATCAGGACAACGATTTCTTTTCCTTCCAGTACTTTTGTACCGCACCTATCACAGTCGTACTCATGGCGTCCGTTGTAGGAGGGCGTGATTTCTCTGCCGCACCCACAACAACATGTCCAACTAAAACTTCCCATTTTAGTTGGCCTCCTGATTGCATATGCAATTCATGTTCAGTGATTTGTTCGGATTCCACCGAATGCCAAGGCATCCAGTTGTACGACAATCCTCTTACCAAATTTTCTCGCAAATGTTGATTGCCGTGTCCTTGAATCGGTTCTCCATCGCTTGCGGGAGCCGCAAGCATTTCTCGGAGAAGCGGTCGAGGAATCAAAATCTCTTCAAATTCATCAATCGACAAGCCGTATCGTCCTTTGGAAGCTTTTGTCTTCTTCCAAACCGAAACGATTTCGTCTGCCCATTGAACTCCCTCGGGGTAGTATTCTGTCGGTTCTTGTTTCCTGTGCATGTCGATGAAAACTGCCAACGGCCCACGGAAGTATGTCGACCAGTGTCGGTCGATGTCTCCATCGCAATGTTTGCAGTTGTAATTCACTTTCATCACATTGATCCAAAGTCTTCGTAGTTTGAACCTCTCGCCCTGTTCGTTTGCAAATACTCTCACATTTGGATTGAATTTGCTTTCTTTTACCTTTTCAGGATATGTTGGCCAGATGTTTTCTTGATCTACCCAGCTTATTCGGTATTGCCATTCTGTGTCGCCGTGTTCATCGTGAGATGATTCCTCGGCTTTCGGCAGACCTGCAATGAAAGCATGGTGTAGTTTCCTTCTACGAACCCACTCAGTTTTACCTTTGTAGGTCGTTTGCTTGACAAACATGTTTTCCAAAAAGGATTGAAACTTGTTTGTCGCCCCTTCGGGGTATCCATCATGGTGGATGTAAAACACCTCACCCATGATTCCATATGTCGCTCGTGTAGACATGTTCAGTTCATTACAACGCCCCAATCGCTCCGATAGGGCACAGAAAAATCTGCTGCATCGGCGCAGAAAAACGCCGCAAAGCCGCGTTGGAATTCTCTATGTTCCCAATCCCAACCCCAGCCTTGATAGTCCATTTCTCGCCAATCAGTGTTTCCTTGAAATTGGTTCGTGAATTTGATTTCAGCCCTTTGGGGCATGTCCATCATGAATTGATTGGAAATACTGCCAATCTGTAGGAAAATTTCCCTTGCGACAGTTAAACCAGCCGTGAAAACATGATGAATCCAGTTATCCCAGTGTTCCCAATGTTGAGCCGACTCATGCCAATTCCACCAATTTGTCTCAATAGATTCAGCAATTGTATTGCACAGACCATTCAACTGTGTCCCAAATAATACGGACATAACAGTTTCTCGTTTCTGTGCATGATGGTGTGTCAATCCACACCATCCGACTTCAATGTCGCTCCAAAGTTCTCCAATGTATTCTTCTTCGTATTCATGATACCAATCCTGATAGATTCCAGATAGGCCATCGGGGCAATCATCGCCCGGATCGTCTATAGTGCCTGCGTTGTGTACAGCAACAATGTTGTGCGCCGAGTCGGCGTAAACAAGTTCCCATGTACCCATGTTAGTGAATGCTTTTTCCCCATACGCAATGCTTTTTGCATTTACATCGAGGCTTTGGCAACTCAAAATTTCATCGTGCTCTTCCAGAGTTTCTGGCCAAATCAAGAACGACTCTTCGCCTCCTTTGGTCCGTATCAAATTAAATCCAATATCCATTTTTTTGCCTATCCTTTGTTGTGCAATACAAACCATTTCTGTTTCGGGCGTGATCGTTTCTCTCAATTCTTTCTCGAGATATTCGGTCACTGCACTGATGAAGTTTGGACATTTCACCCACATGTAAACTGTGGCACCTGCGAACATGTATTCATGTTCACTGGCCCTTCCAAATATTCCTCCGTGCATTCCTCCGTATGCGTAGCACTCGTAGACAATGTCGCTTTCTGTTTCCTCAGCGTAATGTTGGATTTGTTCAATTCTAAATTTCCAATCACTTGTAGGCTTCAAGTTTCTTTCCGGCCACAGCATCACTGAGGCCTTTGTTGTCCCTGCTTGAGTCCAATGCGTTTCTTTGCATTCAGGACCAGTCAGCATTTTTTGTGATTTGGAATTTTTTAGTTTCTTCCCACATCTAAGGCATTTGCCTTTTTCTTTGTGAAATTTCATGTTCAGTCGTCATTGCAGAGGGGACACATGATGCTGCCATCCGTTGAGAGTCCACTTCCAGCGAATCTCTCAATAACAGGGCATTCATCCATCATCCTTTGCTCATCGGCATTCAAGTTGCCCCAGCAATGCTCTTCTGCATATTCCTTGATGTCTTCATCCCAATCCAGGTGAACACACAATTTCGGAAACCACTCTAATGGTTTGTCGTCTTCGTAGGCTTGTTCAAGGAAAAACACATTTTGTCCGTTTCTCCCTGTGGCCTCATCAACAACCCAAAATGTCTCTCCGATTTCAAGTTCAATTTCTTGACCGGAGGCATTGATCAGTTTGAATTTCCTTCCTTTTACTTTGAAGGCGTCTCGGCCTTCTCCTACAGATTCCTCTTCCCAGTGAAACAAGTTGTTTCCCATGTTCAGTCCCAAGAAGGGCCAGTGTTCGAAATTTCATCGAACACCTGCTCAACCTTGTTGTCTTTGATGTAGATTGTTCCTCGGTCGTCGCGTTCTTCTCCGTGGAATCTCACCGAACCATTCAATGTTCGGCCCCACGGCTCGAAGAAATGCTCAATCAACCACTTGATCCAATCAACATAATGGTAGAACTTCTCGTGTCCGTTCCACAAAATCTCCTTTCCCTCGTCGTTGGGAATCCATTGGCACCAAAGCCCTGGCTGTCCCGTTGGAGGGGTGTTGTAGCCTCCGCCTGCATCGTTAGCCTCGTCAAGCAAACACAGTTCATGATATTCGTGCATTTGCCAACCAGCTCCGTCTGCGACATACATGCCTTGAAGTCCAATGTCAAGACCTACTGTCTCAAACAATCTGCTTCTGTCAGATGCGAGGTATTCCTCAACATTCCTTGCCATTCGCCGTGTCTTGGCGAATGCCTTCATGTAGATCACCTGTTCCTCGTCCAGCGGCTCATTCAATTTGAATGAACCGTCAAAATCCGTATGGTAGCCCATGTTCAGTATATACTCTGATATGCCCTCAATACATCTGCAGGGTCTTCTTGTTTCAAACTATCAATCATGTTTTTTGCTAAATGCCCGATAGTTCTCTTTTGTCCATCAATCATAAGTTGTTGGATTTTTTCACCATTGGACACAACGCCTTCATATTTCTTGCCTGTAGAGTGCAGAGCGGTGACTTCAGTCTTGTCCCATACTTCTGCTTCCTGGCAAATGAGGAAAATCAATGTCGTAAATTCCTGTCGAATCTTTTTTTGCTTCTTGGTCATTCTACCCATGTTCAGTCAATCTGGATGGTAATGTCCATTTCAAGGGCTTCCGCCATTCCAAACAAATGAGACCAGTTCGGTCTTCGTGTACCTCTCTCGAAACGATCCCATTGCGATTGGCTTATCTCTTGGAACACCTCATTGTCCTTACTTGAAGTGGCTGCTTGATTGACACTCCAACCAAGTCCTTGCCTTCGTGCAATTAAAATTTCCAACACCTTCGTCGGTGATCTCATTCCCAAAACTGCCATGTTCAGTCCTCCTTCTTTCGCTTGCGCAATTTGTTCTCCATGCTTTTGCATGTCTTGCAGCGTGCGTTGAGGCCGTATTTTCCTCTTCCATTGTTCGAAAAGTGTGTATCGTCTGCAGGCAAGTCAGGCCCGTTTGGATGATGGCACTCACCATTGATTCCACTACATGTCTTTGTCGTGCCCTTCGGGAGATTCTTCCAGGCACCTTTGCCCTTCTCCCTTTGAGCCTTCTCAACTGTGGTGTCGTATTTTCGTGATTGCTTCTTGCATGACTTGCATTTGCTTTCGTAGCGAGTCGGTGATTCGTACTTTTCCGCCCACTTTCCTTTTCTGGTAAACTTGTAGAATTCGTCAAGTGACTTTTCTTTGCCGCATGCTCCGCATACCTTAGTTTCCATGTTCAGAAGTCCCCCAGCATTGAGGCGATTCCATCGAGGTCATCGCCCATGAGGTCGTGTAGTGCATCAGATGCATCGGCCAAGAACATCATCTTGTTGATTTGTTCCAAATCGTAATCTGTTGTGTAGCTCTCGGTTCGTATTTCTTCCATTCTCATTTGCTCACCACTGATAGGGTGTGCCAAGAGGTCTTCATCTTTCGCATGAGGGTTTTCTTTGAGGAATATGTCAAGTGCGCACTTCTTCATCTTGAGGTGGTTTCTCTTGTTTTCCTTCTGTTGTCGTTCTGATCCACAGTTTCTCTCGCCATTGCTGAAAAGCATGGCACAGCCAAACTTGTAGAATCTCCTTCTTGCTTCGTCGGGCTCTATCTTTTGCCCCCAATGTTCCTCCATGTAGAGGAACTCTCCTGTATCGCACGGTTCTCCGCACTTCGGACAGTAAATATCCATGTTCAGTCGGTTTGCCTCGGCTCTTGTTGTAGCGTTTCATGAATTTGATGAAAGCGACATCGTCTTCAAGACCACCAAAGGCACACAGCAGTTCCCAAGCTTCCGCAATGAGTTCCTCCTCTCTGTTTGCGTGAGATGGTCTCAAGGACTTGTGGAGTTCTTCGACTGCTGTTTCCATTGCATCTGTGATGATTTTTCTCGCTCTTGCGAGCGACATTTCATCCAGTTCTCCAATGTCCCTCATGTTCAGTAGGTCATCGAAGATTTACCGTGTGTCCGCACTTGGGACAACGGTAGGCCTTCTCATTGACCTTCTCAAAATACATCGGCTTCTTGCATCCATCACAATGGAAAGGCATGCCGTTGTCTGTGTCCACGATCATTCGTGGCTTTTTCCTCGGGTGTCCTCCCGACCACCGGCGCTTAGCCATGTTCAGTTCCCACGGTAGGGAGTCCATTGTTGTGATGTATCATCCCATACCATGTATTGTCCGTTCCAAATGATGCACCACATTCCGTTCATCTCGAACGGTTGATTCTGCACCTGTTCTGGTGATTGAAATTGTCTTGGCATTTCTTGTGCCAGGGAGACCTGCTTGTTGCCGACAGGCCTGAGTACGGGCATCCAAGCCCACACACCAAGGAAGGCCATGCCTCCCCAAAGTGCAGGTGAATGAACCCATGAGGGCACATCGTAATCAGGTAGATCGTATTCAAACAGTTTTGCTCCCCAGTAGGTAAGTGCTACGAGGACAATTGCAATCCCCATGATTCTTCGTGCGATAGTGAACATCATTTGGCTCATTCAACCGCACCCTTAGCACCCGCATCAAGATTTTCCTTGATTCTCCATATCACGGGGTCGTTTGTCATTGGCACTTTTTCGATGTCTCGGGCTCGTAAGAGCAAGCCTGAGAGCCGTTGAGATGAGACCCCGTCTTTCGTCCGGTCAGAAACCGCAATCGCAAGCGAAGCGGTGTCCATTTCCTTTTGCGCTTCGAGAACTTCTCGAGCGACTTTCATAATCCTCGCTTTTGTCGTGGACATGTTCAGTATTCACCCTTCGGTGAAAATTCCTCTGCAATCGTTGCAAACGCAGTTTACATTGTGAATGTCAGGACCATACCGCTCATTCCTCCATTGATCGAGGCAAGCAATGCAATCGGGGTCATTTTCCCCGTATTCCCTGTCGCATGTGCATCTGTTCACATTTACCATGCGTTCAAATTCCAACTTCGCTGCCTTTACGGAAGCATCTATTCCTCGTGAATTGACTTCGGCTCGCCTTAATTCTTGTTGAGCGCTTATCAGTTTGTCAAGAGCTGACTCTGTCGCTCGAAGTTGTTTAGGCGAATATCCACTTTTGCCTACGCAATTCTCTCCATACGCTTGACATGTTTTACAGTAGTCGTCGCCGTCTCGAATGTGAGCCAATTCCCATTCCAAGTCTTCCCTTTCTTCCCAAGAAAGGGTTTCTGTTTCCAAAAGTTCTCGCCTTTCCTCAAGCGAAATCTCTTCGTCTTCCCAATTAGACATGTTCAGTTGAAAGCCCCCATACTTGAACCTCGTATGATCCAGATATGATACTTGCTTTCATCGTCGTTCCGACCTTTCGGAATTCTTTGTTCTTCGCCAAGATGTTTCCCAGTTGGGCGGGTGTTGTCCCGTGTCTTGTCGTTACATTTAGGTAGTCCTGAATGGTGTTTGTTGCTTGTGGTCCGTTCTTTTCCAAGTATTCCACAATCTTCATTCTCAATCGCAAAGTCTTCATGGATTTCTCCTATCGTCACTGCGGATATTAAACCATCGTTCATTCAAGATGAACATTCGAAAGTCGAATGCAGGTTTCGACTTCACTTTTCGTGAAGTCAATCCCCTCGATGGAAACAGTATCGGGTATCTTGACCCGCACAGGCCCCCATTCCTCACCTACCTCGGTGATTGGCGAGGGCTCCAAAATCACTTCGCCATCAGGCGTCTTGATGTGTTTCATGTATGTCCCAAAATACTCACGAGTAAACTCTGTGAAGAAATTGTGGCCCATCCTTTTCACGGAAGCGCAGAACTCAGAGTCTGCTGCTTCCATCTTGTGCAAGATTCTTGCTATCGCCGCTTGTGTAGCGTTGATCTCCTCTGCCATGTTCAGTTTTCCTCCGTAGTCGGGACGCAAGTGCATGACTCCGTATCACGGTAAATACCACCGCATCCTTGACATTCTTGCTCGCTCATTCGTGCCATGTTCAGCACCCCTCTGGTACATAATCCCAATTTGTATCTGAATCTATCTCCTTAAGATAGATTCTCTTCTCATCATAACCGCCATCCTCGTAAGTAATGACGGTGAACAACATGTCGTCTTCAATCCAAGACTCGACTTTCTCGATGTTACCTTTGTCCATGTTCAGTAAGAGCCCAACCGTACAAGTAAGGTCCTTGTTTTTCCAAAAACCTGCAAAGTTCGGTCATCCCTTGTTCCATTGATCCGCCCATTATGTGTGCGGTCATGAGCTGTCTTTGACTTGACTTCCATTCTTCATTGCGTGATGCATACAAATCAAGCATTTCATTGACAATCGATTCGAAGTCGCCCTTCCAAACAATCGCTCGTTTTGTGGCTTGGTAGACTTCAAAGATTTCAATGACGCCTTCCGGATACCATGTATCCTCCGGACCTCTACCTGCGTTGTGGTCGTATCCGTGAGCAACAAACTCATTTCGGAAGTCGTCTGAGACTTCTGATAGAACTGCAAAGGCGTTTGTCCTTGCAGAATCCAGTTGTTCATTGTCTGCAGAGTACATACGGCTTAGTGCCGTGTACAAGACCGCAGCCTCTTCTTTGTAATCCACCTTATCGCCCAGCATGATGTAGTCTTCCCCTTCTTGGCAATCTTCAAGTTTCACATGAAGACCGTTTTTGAGATAGTCGCTTGCTGAGTCGAGGTGAAACCTCCAACCCAGTTCCTCATCCATTAGATCATGGAGATGCTTCGCAAGTTCGTAGCCGTGATTCGAGAACAACCTTGCAGTAAATTCAGCCATCGAGACCAAATCCAAGTATTGTCCATGCCCTTCGGCATATTGTCCTTCAGCTTCGCATGGAAGAACTTCGAGTCCTCCCATGTCAATTGTTGACCTATCCAAAGTGGCGTAGGTCTCCTTCTTCAAACGAATTGGTTCACTCGTCATGTTCAGTACGGGTTCAATAAATCCGCATGTGGTTTCTTGCAGAAGCACATGAACTGGACGATGATTCGTCCTTCACTGCATCTTCTGATTGGCTCTTTCCGAGCCATTACTCCAAATCCCTTGCAACTTCGACATCGCACAGGAAATGTTCTCGGTATCGATTTTACTTTCATCATGCCTCCGCACTCTCCACATAGGTGTTGAGGATTTCTACGAAATCTCTCCATTCAAGTGGTTCTCCTCGAAAAAATTCTGCGTGCGGAGGCAACATCATCTCTGGATCGCCAGGGCAAACGATTGCGCTTGACGACAAAGCCTCGTCTTCTGAGTCCCCCGAAAGAGGAGGTTGTCCAGAAGGAGGCCATACGAACACTGTGCCATCGAATAGGCACTTAAGTTCAAATCTGTATTTCATTTGTTCAGTATGCCAAAACGATTCCGAGTTTTTCCTCGGTCGTTTTGACTTTCTCGAGGTCAGTCGTTCCCGTCATGACCTCTTTCATGAGATTGTGGACTGCGTGCAGCCTCCTCTCAAGAGTCTTCAGATTAAGCGTGTATCCGCCAAGGGTTGCACGCTTGTTTCCTTTCCATGTAGCAGGTCCGTTCCACACTGGTTTGTGTGTTAAACCGCCACTCAAAATATTGTAGGCTTGGAAGAGGGTTCCAATGTCTTCCCCTTCTACTTTGACCCAGTTCGCATCAGGGTTATCCCACCCTTCTTTTGCGATTCTCCAGCCGTAGCCTCCTTTGATGTCGTAATCAACGGTGTTCCCCGTGAGAGGGTCGATGATTTCGCTCGTATTTGGAAGTGTGATGATTCCACGCTTGCTTGCCTCAACCAAAAGTCGGTCGAACAATTCTGTAGTCATGTTGTGAGATTTCATCTCCTCGACAACCATCAATTCCTGTTTGACATGCTCCGCCATGATCCCAATTTCTTGGGCAAACACAGGGAAGTCAATTGCTCCTATTGCCCCTGCCGTGTGTCGGGCAGAGAACAGGTTTCTCTTTTGCATGGTCACCATGCCGTTTGTACAGAGGAGCCTTTCAGCCCATGCTGTCACTCTTAGTCCACTTGAGCCGTCGAGGCTGTTGTGGATGGTGAGTCCGTATTTGTAGACATCACCTACCTTCTTCGGTCCTGGTGCTCTGATTTCTTCCTTAGCAGCAACAACGATGTCCATCCGTGCGACCTTTCCTTGGTCGTAGCATGTGATCTTCCAATCCCAGCCACGGTTGTTGCACATCTCAGCGAACGGTGCGAAGGTGACTGGATACGAAACGCAAGCGTATCGCTCCGACACTTCACCAAGCACAGCTCCAATTGGTTGCTCCTCGGTTCTCAGGTCAGGGTTGTAGATTTGGAAAGATGTGACTTTCCCACTTCGGTTCGTGACCGTGTACCAACCCGGAGCGACAGCAGGGTCGCTCGGGTGCTCTTCGATGTTGACATATGAAGGAAGAACGAGAGGGTTGAAATCCCAACTCACTTCCGTTTTGTCTCTATCACCGGCTGTGACTGACGCAAATCCCTGCCCTTCATGGGCTCGGAGCGCCAACACCGCCGCTTGATGCATTTCCCATTGCGGGACACTGTCATCGTATTCCTCGATGCTCGTAGCATCGTCCGTCAAGACTTTGTCTGACATGTTCAGTAATCTGATAATTTCAATGCCTCTTCCATTGTGATTTCAAATTCAGTTCCAGAGCCACAGCCCTGACAAAACCAAATTGAGTTTTCATACACATCTGGATTTCTCGGAATGAAATCTTTGCACTGCGATGTAGGACGCAAATGATGTCCATTACACGACTTGCAGTAATCATACGCTAATCTTGGGTTCTCGTCAATACGCAACATGTTGTGTGGGGTGTAGCCCTGCACAAAATTGCAGTATGAACAAACTCCAACCATTTCCTGTTCTGGTTCCTGTTCAACCATGTTCAGTCCAATTTGATTTCAATTCTGCTCCATGTTTCCAAAAGCGTCATGCAAAGGGAAATCAGTTCGTCTTTGTCCAATTCGCCAAAGTCAATTTTGGTGACTTTGCCTTGTTTGTTTTTCTCTACACCAACTGCGCCAATCATGTAATTTCCATTCTCGTCTGTTTCTGACAGATTGTTGCTTTGCAGTGGGTCCAGGTCGTTCAAGTAGGAATTTGGCACAATGCTCACATTCCTACGCTCCGTCTTCCATACTGGAAGATCCGAATCCTCGGCCATGTTCAGTTGAGTTTCTTTGCGATTTCGTAAGCCCGTGATGCACGATCTCTTGCATCAGCCCAAAGCCTTTCACTTTCATCAAAATCTTCTGTATTTTCTGCACCGTCTGCGAGACCATCCAGTAAGCCAAAGATGTCATCCAACAAACTGAGAAGTTCATCTCTCTCGTTTGGTGGTTGAATCACTTCTGTGATTTCAACATCTTGAATGTACATTCGAACTTTGACCTTTTGGCCTTGCTCGTTAATGAGTTTCACTATGATGTCTCCGTCAACAAACTCTCCATTGTGGGTTCCAAGGTTGAATTCCTCCAACTCTCCAAACCAACTCCATGTAGACTCCATGTCTACTTCCTTTAGACGATCTTCCGCCATGTTCAGTCTTCCTTGGGGATTTCCTCCCCTGTAATCAAAGTGAAGCCTTCTGGGTAGTACGCTATTGCCGTATCCCTCGCAGCCTGTTGTATTTCTTCATCGAAGAATTGTGGAAGTAGCAGAACTGCCAAACTCCAACAACAATCTTCCTCAAACCACCAGTGGTGGCTTTCATAGAAGGGGCCAAAACTATCCATTCCCCTCAGTTCCTTTAGGCGTTCTACAATGCCCGCCTTCCTTGCAACTCGACTTTTGACTCGCAGACCTCCGTGCCTGCCAGTCGCTACCCAGTCGATACCGTCTGCAACATTTGTCTCTCCTTGTGGATTTCCCCATGGTGTGGACATGTTTAGTTTCCCTCATTCAAGAGAGCCAGCGCACCCCTAAGTGATTTGTGTTCAGCACCAAAGAGCCCTTCCGTTCGAAGGCATACCGCGAACTGCTGTTGCGGCTGCACTTGGCGAAGAGAAGGTAACATCTCTTTGGAATCTCAGTTTGTCTTCGACTTGATCAACAGCGCCTTCCGAACGCAGTTGTTCTCGAATCTCTTTCGTCCCGGCTTGGCATGATGGCCGTTCATCTGCGTTTGCAGTTGAACCTGCTACCACAACAAATCGGTCTCCATCAATGTAATAGCCCTGGGCGATAACGCCATTCTTGAGGCGCAAGGAAAGCAGTTTCCTGTCCCATACCTCTTCTGTGAGCCATTCACCTTTGTTTGACATCGTCAAGAGTTGTGTGTCTGCTCCGCTCCACACCTTCGACCACACGACTGCCACTGATGGTTGTCGTGAAGCTCCACCCTTCGTTTGATACGGCCCGCCAAAGTCAAGGCGATACCGAAAGAAAACGAGGTGAGAGGCATACGGGAAAATCTCCGTGTGCCAATAGCCGTTTGAGGTGTATGCGGGAATCAGCATCACAATTCTGTGTGCCTCTCCGTTGATCACTGACTCTCGGGCTTTTTCCACCCAATCTTTCAGTGATGTCTTGTCTGGTTGCTTCACATACGGAGGGTTGCACCAGGCAACACCATTCCATTCAAACTGCAAAGCATTGTCGTCCTTCGTGTAAAACGGCACAACCAAGTGATTTTCATCACTGGCGGCTAAATCAACCTCGAAGGGTCCGAATCTTTCGTTGAGAGCATCAAACACTTCTTTTGGCGTCCAGAAGTCGTTCTTCTGGCTAAATTCAGTGCTTCGGGTTTTGTTCCAATTTTGAAACTCTCTCCTCAAATCTTTGTCTCCCGACATGTTCAGTCTCGAGTCCACACCAGGTTCAATACCGGTGCATTCTCATTGTCGCTTGATACCTTGAAAGCAATGATTTTGCTGTGCGCTGGAATCACGATTTCTTCCTTGATGTAGTTCTCGCCAAACACCTTGGAATCTGCTCGAACATTCCCCAAACGGTCTTTTGGCTTCCATAGGCCGCAGATTTCGTTCCACTTGTTTGTGGATTTCTCAACGAGTTCTGCCCAAGCCTCATTCATTTTCTTGATGTCTACCGGGTTTCCAAATTCACCCGCTTCGACTCTCCGATTCATCTCTTCTGCAAGATCAACCATGTTCAGTTAGGATTTGTTCCTCTTACATACAGCCATCGAAACATCTTTTCATCGAGTCTTCTCGTATCTGGCGCTTGTTGGTATTCGGGCTTTTCTGCCCTGTAGGTGATTCGTACTTCGTCATCCTCAATGTCGATGTGCATCACCGTCGATTCTCTCTCGTGGAATTTGTTTTTCCACACCTGTCCTACTTCAATTTGGTCCATGTTCAGTATCCCGGTACTTTACCAGTTCAAGAAGTCTGCGGGTTTTTGTTGCAGTAATCCCCATTTCTTGCCTTATCTCATCAGAAAGTTTCTCGATTTCCGCAAATCTTTCTGATTCGACTTCAATGTCGAGAATTTCTGCAACCTCAAATGAGTTCATCTCAATCTCTACCGATAGCGTGTTAGCATAATGCTCAAGACTCGCTATGATCGCTTCAAACAATAAGCGCATGTTCAGTCCTCAATGATGCCCTCACATCTTCTACAGGATGTCGGATGACAACCGCTGTGCCTCGGTGTGGGTTTGCCACATGTACAATTTTCGTGCATGTTCAGTTTCGTCCCCTCGGACCCTTCATTCTTCTTCTTCTCGCTCGGCACCATTGGCGGTGTAGTCGTAGTTGGTGATGAATGCTTCGGGGAATTTGGTCACAGCGACCTCCCACAAAAACATCATCCCAATCACAATCAAGAAGGCAAACAGTATGTTGATTACCATGTTCAGTCTATTCGGAAGAATAAGATGCTTGTCCCATAAGGCCAACATCATATTCCATTAGTAGCCTACGAAGGCAGTTCCGATTTCTCGCAACCTTTCATCAGAAATTTTTCCGAAATAGCGGGTGTTCAAACAACTGCTCCAAAAGGACAAGTGTTTTTGCGTTGTCCTACTCCAGTATGTTGGAGTTTTGAGCAGCAATTCTTTCGTTCCATCCCAAACTGCAACTGGCGTGCTGTACGATTTCAGCAACAGCCATTTAGAACCATCATCCATCAAATACTCGTATTCGTAAAGGTTCTTTTGACCATGCCTGTGCTTTGAAAGCAGTTCCACGCTTTGCGGTTCTCTATCCTCCATCCTTTCAAGGACGAGTTCCAATAAGGACATGTTCAGTACCAATGGCTCTCAATCGTTCCCGTTTTGAGGAATTCAATGATGAGCGAATTTACAAGTTCCATTCTTGAGCGTCCATCAACACAGCCTGTTTTACCTCTATTGATTTGGGCCCCTTTGTAGTAGTAGCCTCGCCCTACACCCGAAACAGCCTCCATGTAATCCTCCACAGTCCAAGGCTCATTCAATATCTCAAGCAAGTCCTCTCTTTTCAATGGTGAATTCACGATCATATCGTGAAATCTACCTATCCAACCATTCTCTGGTTCTTCGTCCTCAGTCTCTTCTGCTGACATGTTCAGTCAAGGTACATGCGTCAATGCTTTGACGATCATGTTCTTGTCAATCTCGATGCAGATAGAATTTCTTCCTGTTTGCAAGGCTGCTGACGCTGTGGACAGCGAACCTGCAAATGGGTCCAGCACAACTTCTTTTGGAAGAGTACTGAACTCGATGATGTCTGCAATCAAGTCAATTGGTTTTTGTGTCTCGTGTATTGCCCAACGGGAATGTTCCCTTGTTTGAGCAAGTACATCGGGTGTTCTCCGCATTGCGTGTCCTTTAGGGTGCAATCTGCGCTTACCCTTTGAGAAAAAGTGGATGAGTTCGTGTCGTGAACGACCATTGTAGCCCATCCCCATCATTTTCTTGTCCCACACCCATTGCGAGTTGAATGTCCAACCAGCTTCTTTGGCGCATTGAATCTGCGCCTCGATGTATTCGTGGGTATCGTTTTTGCTCGCAGGCATGAATGAGAACATGTGTCCTCCTGGTTTCAAAATCCGTAGCAACTTCGTGTAAATCTCGTTGTCAAGGTCACGGGTCTCGAACTTCCAGCCACCGTTTAGGTTTCGCTTTCGTGTCGTGCCCCATGTCATTTGTTGGTCAAGAATACCGTATGGAGAATCCATTATGATGCAGTCAATACTGTCATCGTCAAGATCGTCAAGTGCTTCCCATGTGTCACCGTTGATGATGACGGCTTGCACATCTCCGTCTGTTGCAATGTAGATTCCTCTTCCGAGCCTCTTGAAGCATATTCCGATGTTTTCATTGAGCCGACCACGAATGGTGGACTCTTTCTCTTCAAATGCTTCGTAGATGTCTACGAGCGACTTCTTTTCTCTCAAGAAGTCCCAAAGCCTTAATCTCAATGATTTAGCCATGTTCAGTGAAACCGCATATCTCTCTTGTCGTCTACATCAACACCAGTGATCCCAAATGCTTCACAAACATCTGTGGCGTAATCCTGGTGTATGCATTCTTTCATCAACATTCTAAATTGCCTGTTTCTTTCACAGTCCGTTGTAGGGCCACAAACTTGTTGTTGTGGCGTGCTACCATTCAAACGGAGTCCTTCTTTGGTGCCGCAACAGTCGCAGACACCAAATTTCAGCCAGTCTGGAGTATCCTTCCATGTCAAAGCCATGTTCAGTAAAGCCTTTTCATTTTCTTGCTTAGGCCTTTTCTTGGGTTTAGGGGATGTCTTTCGCCAAAAGCAAATTTCTTTTTCCCGCACCTTTTCTTATTCACCGTGATTCCTCCTCGGTGATTTGGATTTCAGTAAATCCAACTCTGTGGCACATGAAGTGCTTTCCGTCCATTTCACAAATGTCGCCAACGGACATTGAATGCATGTCTACGGTTTCGTGTCCCTCTCTAAACGAGATTAGCGGAAGTAGAGGAGTCAAGAGACCTTTCTCTACCATGTCCATGTGGGCTCCGCCGTATGCGTTTCCGATTCCGAAGGATTCCTCCAGTGTGTCTGTGTGGATCTTCGCCACCGCTCTGTAATGCTTCCAAAACCGAGGTTCCCAGCCATCAGCTCCCTTGATGGAGCCACATTCCAGGTGAGCCTCAACGGCTTCGTATTTCTTGCTTGCATTCGTCCAACCGCCGTCTTTCCCGTTTAGGAAATCGACCATCTCATCCGTCATTTTGATTTGATGAAGGATGATTCCCGTCTCACTTATGTTCGACATGTTCAGTTCCAGAGGTATCTCATCCCTTCGATGCTTCCCTCATTGAAAAATTTCATTTGTTCGCTTCGGGAAAAACCCACACCAAGTTTCAGGGTGTGTTCTTCACCGTAGCAGTAGTCCTTTGCAAAACTCCAATTTGTCGTGATGTGGGTGTAATCGACAACCCGCATGCTGCCCTCCGCATCTACAATCAAGATAGGCTCGCCTTTTTGAATAGGTTCAAGAGTCCAAAATGGCTTTGACCACGGACAACTCACTGAATGTGAATGCTGCCCAAGGATTCCACCTGTGTGCTTCTTATCTCCCCTCCGCAAAAGGAAGACCATTTGGCCCTTCTTTGAGCAATCCGCAAAGGTTTGCTCTTTCTCACCATCATGGTCGAATTCCGACCTTTCCTTCTCGCCCTCAGTCTTTTCTGCTGACATGTTTAGGTGGGGAGCAGGGCAATGCCTTGGGGATGGGATGCCTTCGGACGATGACTCCCTGCCCCCCTTGTGTTTAGGTGCCCTCGCCTCCTTTGATGGAGGGAGTTCAATCCGCATTGCGGTTTCTGAGGGCATGTTCAGTCGTTGTCTGGTACAACTCGTACCTCCAACTTGTACTTTCCTTCCGGCTTGGGAATCGGTCCGTATTCTTGAAAGATGAATCCGGGCAAACTGAAAGCCAGTCCGCTCATGAATTCAATCATAGTCATTTCTCTTCCCATGCTTTTGTCGAATTCTCGGTTGCATTTGTTGTACAACTTTGGGAATTCAACTTCAATCCATTGATCCACGATGTCTGCAGGGCTATCGCCCCAAGCCAAATCGCTTTCGTTCAATTTGGTGTTTGGAACTGGTTTATCTTCCTCCAGTTCTCCCCATCGGATTCCTCCGAATTCAATGTTGAGAGGCCACCATCCCATCACTCACACCCCCAAGGGTTGTTGAGTCCAGATTGGTACTCTCGCTCACAATGGATGCACCAGCCGGTGCCATCCGCTCTTGTAGCCTGTCGGCCACACTCGTCACAGACAAATGGTTCGTCCATGTTCAGTCTGCCTTTATTGGCACCCAATGGTGAGTTCCATCTCGCATTTCCTCCTGATGCGTTCTTGCGTTCCTTCCGGTTTCTCCACAAATTGAACATTTGCGGATGAACCGTGTAGGGACACCTGCTGCGTCCATACAAGTTGGAACCAGTTCCGTTGTTGTGATCTTTTCCTGTCGAGGTTTGGGTTCTTCAGACAAGATTTTGCCGAACTCGTCCAAACCGACAATCAATGACTTTGCTACCGCTTTTGCGACCTCAATCCACTTCATGTGTTCAGTACAAACCACCATTACGGTTCGACCAGCCATTGTTTGCTCCAAGCACCATTTTCTCCATTGTTCAGGTGACAAATCACGCTTGAGCATTTCATCGTTGCATTCCAAGCACCAGTCTTCTTCTTTCTTATCGAGAGACGGGTGGTTGAGCACTTTCCTCTTCCCACAGTTCTCACATGTGGGAGCTTCATCAATTTCTTTCCTGGTCACAAACACTGCGCCAAGCAAAAATCCTTCAATCGGAACTAAACCAATTTGCATGTTCAGCAATTACTACTGCCACCGCACCCCTAAGGGATTTGGACTACCCCGTTTTCACGCGGGCCAAAAAGCAAGCGGCCTTAAGCACGAGGAAAATCCTCGGTCTGCCTAAGGCCGCATCCATTTGGTCGGGTGTTCAGTAGGGAACATCTCCCATTCTACATCCACATTTTGTGCATGTCTCGATGTATTGCAACAAGCGACAAGGTCTTCGTTCCGTTCCGTTGCACCTTTTGTTTGTGCAACCTCTCGGTTCCTCTCTTGTCCACTTTGCTTTGAGTATTTCTTGCAGTTCTTCTCTTGCTCTGCCTGCTATTTGCGCATCGAACAAGTCCCAGCCGTCATAATCTGGCCTGTACAATTTCATTAACTCCTCAACCTTCCATTCTTCGGAGGATTGTTGCATCCTTCTCCAGATCTCTCGATTGAGTCTGTCGTTTCTTTCGTCCTCAGTCTCTTCTGCTGACATGTTCAGTCGTCCTTGTTGAAGGACTCTTCAATCATTTTAATGAGGTGTAATCGCTCCTCATCATCCGTGTAGCCATTACAGCCAACACAATCGATGAAATGCTCGATTCCTTCTTCCCATTCTTCGATGTCTCCATCAGAACTAACCTTCACAACATCCGAGCCCCAATGATCCAATGCTGCAATCAATATTGCAGTGACATAGGTGTCATATGGCTTCCTTGCTGTCTTGCAGAAATTGAACACCCAAGGTTCATTTTCTCTCCAAGGCATGTTTTTTGGAAGTCTCTCAAACACGAATGATTCGTGCGACGGATTCCCTTCAATCCATACATGCTCATCATTGACCTCTGCCTTCTGTAGTGCTGGTTCAATGGTAAAACTTTCTCCATCGTCATTGCCGACGATGAGATTCACTTTTTCAGTAAACTGATCCCAGTTCGGGAGTTCAGTTTTTGCTTTGGCATACCAGTAGTGTGTATATCCCATGTTCAGTACCCAAACTCCGCCCCGTAGCGTGCCCTGAATTGGGCAGCGAGTCTGTCTGCTCCGGACAGAACGGGTAGTTTGTCGTATTCGCCGTCTGAAACACATTGTTTGCAGACTTTCATTCCTTGTGGGATTTTCGGGTCTTCGTCCAAGTTTCCTTCCTTGTCCTTGCGTCCGTATCCTCCACTTTTGCCAAAGTTGCATGAGAAACACAGTTTCTCTCGCTTGCAAATCATGCAATCAAGCATCATTGTCCTAACTCCATTGCCCTCACATTCGGGGTCATGATGAACAATTGATGCGATGTATTCTTCTTGCTTCTTCTTGGCTTTCTCTTTGAGTTCGACTACAAGGTCTTCGTTCCAATCGCAGTTGTGCTTCGAAATCCACCAATCTACCCTCCACCAACTTTCCATGTCCTCATCAGACATTTCTTCGTAGCAGTTTGCACATTGAAATTTTCCGTTCACTACTCGTGGATGAGAATTCCTTCGGTCGTGGTTGCATCCTTCGAACTTTTCACAGTCCGGTCTGTGCGTACCTTTCCAATCTGCTCCACACCAAGGGCAGTGATCTCCACCGCACCCATAGGGAGCGCCTCCGCAGTAGCAATCGCTACCCATATCGCAGGTCATGTTTAGTTCCTCAATCAAATGAGCCACAGGGCCCTTAGGGGATTTGAGGCGGGCGATACAGGATTCGAACCCGTGGTGCCGGCTTAGAAGGCCAGCGTGTTATCCAAGCTACACTAATCGCCCTTGTCTCAAATCCACCTAAGGACTTCACCCGTATGATTGTACGGGTCGTGTTCAGTGATGGCCCACACGAGTTTGCGACCCCGTCCCTTTTCGGGGGTGGTCGCCTTCCCTGTGATCATCTTTTTTGCCTCCAGTTCACGCAAGCGCCTCAACAATGTGACTCTTCCATACTGGATGTTTTTGCAGTTTAGAATCTCGCTTGTGCTTTTCGGGGCATCGGTCAAAATCGTTAGAATTTTTCCGTGCGTATCCCACAATTCCATTGTCGAGTTCAAAATCTTCTTTGGAGATTTTCGCTTCTGTTGAAATTCAAGTCTGTCAATTTTCTTCTGTTTGAAGTGTAGAATCGACCTTAATTTACCGAGTTCTTTCCTCATCTCCTTGACTTCGTTGAGCATAGCCTCGCCCCTTTCTTTCCGATAGGCTGGCGTCAATTCCCACAAGGTCAACGAACCGTCTGATGGTCCATTGCGGGATCTAACATTCCCGGCACCCTGTATGTTTTTGTTACCAACACAAAGTTGTGCTACTGTGTCGGTAAGCATGTCGTATTGTCTGCCTTTGTTTCTGACTTCGTTTGCGATACTGAACGCAGTTGATGCGCCGTTTTCCCAAAGGAAGTCCTCGATAGCGCTAATTCTGCGCTGATTTTTGGCTTTTGCCATGTTCAGTTTCAAGCCGTTCGATATGCTCCGCAATCGTCAATCTCTTGCCTTTGCTTCCTACTCGAACGAGTTTTCCATCTTTCTCCGCATAGCGGAGTTGAATCAAAGTGGCTTTTCCAGTGCCGTTGCCAGGAGCGTATTTTTCACAACCTTCGTGCGTACACTCTCCTGTCTGAAACGGCTTTGAATGGCATCCGGCAATCGCACGCACGCCACTTGGAACCATGGGTTTCCCCTGTTCGTGCCACTTGGCGTGCTTGTCTACGGATGCGTAAAACAGTCCCTCGATTGCCAAAGCCTCCTCTCGACCCTTAGGATCATTGAGAAGTCGCTCTACTTCCCACTCTTGGACCCAAGGACACCATTTGCAACTTGATTTCTCAACCTCGCTGCCGTCGCCCCTGTAATCCCAATTGAGTTGCTTGAGCATGTTTTGACATGCTTCTCGAGTCATTTGTAATTCAACAAGCGGATAGTAGAATTGATGTTGAGGGTATTTGTTATCCCCTCTGTTCATAGTAAATCGCTTGTGTCTCTTGCTTTCATTCGCTTCGATTCCAAGTGACCAATTTTTCAGGGTCTCCTTTCCGAATTCTTTGTCAGCCCATTTTCTTTGCACTCCGCCTTTGAAGCGGTCGCTGCATTGGTGTGCTGAACCCGGCAACATAGGGAGACTTCCCTTTGAGCCATCTTGTTTCAATTCCGAAAGCCATTCGTGAATCGTTTGTCGTTCAATCGACTTTTTCCAGTTCTCCTTCTCTTCCTTTGAGAGTAGACGGAACTGCCAGTCCTTGATTCGTTCATTTGTTTCCTTGTGGCGGAAGTACCGTTGCATGTAGTAGACGATCTTGAAGTTGAGTCCAACTTTCTCACAGATTTGTTTTGCATACTCGATGTTCTCGTATGTTGCTTCCCATTCCGAGCCGGGGTCTGAAAAGACAACCCACTCGAAGTTCGGCAACTTTGCATCAAGTTCTGCTCGGGTGATTCCCAAGATTTCTGCTGCTTCGTCCCTGCACAGGTGCATCGCCAGGAGGGCCGTTGAATCGACGCCTCCACCTAAACTTAGAAATTGTATTCCTTCGTTCATGTTCAGTCTTAGGATCTCCATTTTTGTCATAATGGTCTTTGTGCTTCATCGAAACATGAGATGCTTTGTCTGTAGTCCATCGGTCCTTAACACGGGCCGGCAGTTTCATCCATTCATCAAAAGCTCCGTCTTCACGAATACCTGTCCCTTCGTAGAACGCAAGTGTGTATGCGTTTACTACGATTTGGTACTCAGGCATGTGCATTTTGACATCTCCATCAAGAATCGATACAGCAAGTTTCCGAATGTTTTCATTCATCTCCTCGTAAAGCGCCCATGGAAAAATCGTCAAAGTGTCAGCATTGAAAATGTCGGAACGATTTCGACCCTCAATTTTCCCTGCGTAATCTTTAGCGTAGGTCAATTTGGATTTTTTCGTATTGTCGTGCCAACCACCTTCTCCAACTGCTCGGCTTTGTTGCAGCCTTAGCATTGCATGCATTGCTGGCTTGGATAAGACAGTCGCTGCTTTCTTACCTTTTCCTGACAATCTCCTCTTCCTTTGGTTGATTTCCATTTTCCCATTCTCCGAAACCTCAAACGGGTCTGTCGTGTAGACAATTCGGAATCCTATCCCTTTCATCTGTTCTGCGACATAGTCGCGGAACTTTTTGGCCTCTTCGACCTTCTCAGCCACATGATCTCTCAGTGTCATGTTCAGTAAAACCAAATTGCTCGAGCGACACTTGATGTGTACCCTTCTTTGGTATGCTCAAGATACCGGCTTCCTTCGCCTCCATGTGCTTGAAGAAGCATTTGGAGATGTGCTCAGTATATGCTGGCGGAATTGCTTGGCACAAGTTTCTCCATGAGGAGATGTGGGTGATTCCCATCGCTTGTTGTGCCTCATCGACTGTCTTTGCAGTCCAACCGCCTGTTTGCATTTTTCCTGTTTTGTGACACATACCTTTGATTTTGTCTCCTTTGCGACCGTAGACACCGATTGGTTTTGGTTTTCCTTTCGGTCCAATAGGCCAGTGTGGTGAATTGTGATCGCACTTCAACTGTTCAATCGGGAAACTTGCTTCGAAGTATCGGTGTCTTTGAACACCAAGGCCGAAGTGGCTCCCGCATGAGTATGTAATGTTCTTTCTTGCTTCCTTGTCCCATGCTTCTGGAACATTCTCAATGACATAATCCACATTCAATGATTTGAGAAATTGTCGAATCATTGGTAAGTGGTCGATGTCTGATGGAAGATTACCCTGTGCTATTGCCAGGTGCTTTGTCTTGGAATGAAATTGACATGGTGGGGAAGCGGAAATCAAATCAAACGACTCAAACCATTCAACTGGTTTCTCGTAAAGGAAATCCTCAATGTCAGCCTTGATGAAGAAGTAAGGGTATTCCTTCTTCTTCACTTGGTCTACACCGATGATTTCTCCAAAGCCGCCCAATTCATATCCCCTCGCTGATCCACCAGCGCAACAATACAAATCCAAAACTCTCCAAACTTTATCTTTGGATGCCATGTTTAGTTTATTTTGCCAGAAGCTCATAACAGCTTCTGATTCATTAGGTGGACGGGGGGGCGATAGTCAGGTCCCCACCTGACCATCAGATGAACCATGAAAGTAGTTGCCCGAGGAGGTGAACCCCCGTCCAAACTGAGTCAATCCCCTCAACCATTTCAATGTTCAGTCCCAATGAATTGCATAAGTTTGTCCAACTGCGCCCTGTTGTGTTCGCAGATCGGCCCTATGCCTTTCTTCTTGGATTCTTCATTCGTTAGTTCTCGATTGCATTCGCTACAAAAGACGGGTTTGTTCCATCCTGTGAAGAGACCCATCGTTTGTTCTGCAGCGATGTATCTCTGTTTTTTGAACGGGACACCGCCAGGAGCGAACGATAGGTGTGCAATCAATTCTGCAAGTAGATTGAACAAAATTGCTGCTGTACCATCGGTTCCTTTCACATCACCGATTAGGTTGTCAAACAGCATCATGTCTGGAGGACAGTCCTCCCATTGCATTCCCTTGCTTTTTCTCAATTCTTTGACTTTGCTTTGCTCTTGAAGGCTTTTGCCTTGCTCGATCCAATCTTCAAACTCAAATCTACCGTCCGCATGGCTCTCAGCCATACGAATCATCCACATAGGCACTGCCATTGGCAGCATCAAATCCAATGCTTCATTCGGTTGCATGTTCAGTCTTTCCACCATTCGGTGCCAACGGCGTACTCAATGAGTCTTTCATCATCGTATCGTACTCCGCTATCCGTTTCATCTTCGGTGAATTTGTCTTCGGGGAACAAGAACGATACGCTCACAGCGCACACTTTGCCCTTGCCATTTCGACCCATGTACAAACCGTATCCTCCGTCGCCAACACCGCTGTCGCAAACGAAGCCTACGCCTTCTTTGAATGCACTCATGCTGTTCATTCTCATGTGAAGCATGTTGTCGTGCTCATCGTCGTACTTTGACCCGCAAATGATGGACATGCATCCAGCATCTACGCCAAGTTCTGTGACGAATTCCCATTCTTCGATGGTTTCATCTTCCTTGACGGCAATAATCCGCCAATTTCGCTCTCCCCACCCGCCGAATTCACCGGCCAAGGTGGTTGCCTTGTATTGTCCGGGTTTGATGCTAAGATCAAACTTTCCGCACCATGTCCCTCTGCCGTAGCAGGGGTCACTCACACAGAGGGTGTCGCTAAACTCCACCACTCCCAACACTGATTCAGTCAATGCCATGTTCAGTCGAAATGATTTGTAAAGTCAATCGTCAAGCTGTCTGTTCCTGTTTCCTTCACAACCTTAGCGACATCTTCGTCAGCGTATGGCGTGACATTAAACACATAATGCCTGTTTTCGAGGATGATCACAGACCACCCCTTTTCATTTGCGATGTCCATCATGTGAACATCTAACCTTGAGTCCAATTCGTCCATGAACCCGTTTGGGTTCCTTTTCTTCGTCTCTGCGTGAATCTCTTTCAACCGATTCACTACTTGTTCTATTCGAGTAGGGTTCGTTTCCTCAATCTCACTCGTCGTTGCTACGCTAATGCTCAGCATGTTCAGTTCGCATCAAATCCATGAAATCTTCATCCATTTCTTCGATTACTCTTGTTCTGATTGGTACATCTTCTGGCAATTTCACGAATACGAAAAAGAATGTGTTGTTCACACCTTTTTTCGTCATCGCCCCGTAAAGTGGATTCACGGGGAAAACCGAAAGCATCTGTGACGCCTTGATGTTGAGGTCGTTGTACTTGAACACAAGAGTTCCATGCATTTTGAGGACTCTCCAAAGTTCTTCGAATCCTCTGCGCAGGTCGTCTTGCCAATTACCACTTCCTTGATCCAAAGCACCATACTTCGTCGTGATGAGGCCTGATGTAGACCTGAACAAGTGGGGAATGTCCCAAGCAATGTGAGCAAAGGTGTCCGTTGGAACAGCATGTAGTTCTCTGTAATCCTGAATGTAATCGGGCTGAACGCTGAAATTTGGTTGCTGTTTGATGCAACCGGGCGCTTCTTCCCGAATGTCCAGGTAGAGAGCATTTGGATGCTCCTTGTTTTCCTTGTGCCACATTTGACGGCCTCCACAGCAAGCGTCGAGAATCACCTTGTCGTCCCATCGAACATTCAAGGTGACACGATACCAGCCACGGGGGAGGTCTTCTTGGTCAATCTTCCCTGTCTTCTTGAGTCGTGTCATTACATTGCGGACTTTGTGTTTCCACGATGCTTGAGGAGGTTGCCATTTGCACTCGATTGAATCATCGCACAATTCTGGGTATCCTTCCTTCACGAACTCATAGATCTTCGTGATGTGGTGCCTTCCAATAGGCACGCAACTCATCTCTGTCTTTACCAGTTCTCTGTAGAGCAACTTGATTTCTGACATGTTCAGTCGACTCTTTTGTCATCGGGTTGCCCCGCCTTTTGAGCCTCGATTACTTTGCGAACTCTCTCGAACCCTTCATTGTCCTCTTCAGACAAGAAGCCTTCTTCGAAGTCGCGTTGTGAAGCACCTTCTAATGCAGCGCGTTTTCGGTCGCTCAACAGTTGTAGGTGCCAACCAACGGGAATGGTAGGCCATTCCACTTGATCGTCTCCATTTTCGTTTGAAGGCAAAAGAACCCACAAGTGGAATTGATTTGCCTCGTCGCAAATGCGATGCATCGCTGGATACAGTTCCATGGCTTCTGCATCTCGGTGTATGAGTTCATTCTTGATTCTCATCATGTCACGCCAGTCGTGCGCAAACACGGTCTTTTCGTGATTCTTGATTGAGAGATGAATGAATCGAGGATACTTCTCATCCTCAATACCGGCTTGTTCTGCCATTCTGTTCCAGTCGCCTCGCATGCTTTTCTCGTTGTCGGGTTTGTAGATCCAAACGAGGTAGCGGGAATTCCCCCAACCCTCGTCTGCACCAGACCTCGCACAAACATGGTCTGGAATCCGCTTGAATTCTGTCCAAGCAGGTTTCCTCCTCTCCAGTTCTCGGAGAAGTTCATTGTCTGACGCCTTCCTTACGGTAGGCTGCTTGTAGCTCTTACGCTTTCGCTGTGTCATGTTCAGTTCGTGATTTGTACCCAGTTTCCTTTTTCGTTTTTCATGAAAACATACTCGATACCGCTATCGTAAATCAAGTGGGTTTGACCTCGGTAGTCAAGGAGGAAGATGCAATTTGTATCTTCCTCCTCATCTACTATGGAAATCAACTTCAAATGTTCTTCCACATACCAAATGTCTTCTTCGGTGTAGAAGCCATCCTCAATTTTCATGTTGTCCAATGTGAACTTCAATTCTGTTTTTGGATTGGGCAACCAACCATTGTTCATGCAAGATTGACACATTGTCATGAATTTTCCTTTTTCTTCTTCAATCATGTAATCTCTGGTGTCACAGACTCCACAGTAGGAGTCCGGTGAATTATCCAGTTCTTCTTGTGATTCGTTTTCGAATCCTGTCTCCATTACAGTAGACATGTTCAGTTGGCTCAAGTGATTCTTCGCCAAGTCGTTTTTCCGGACATATCAAAATAGGTCCATGTTTGTCCTCGTTCGAGTTCAATTATTTTCGTCCAACGCTCCATTCCCTTTTTTTCATCATTACCTAACCACTTGATGTAGTCGAGTTGCGATTTCCCAATTTTTTTCATGTCTTCGTAGGTAAAGACCCTTCTGCCTTCTGGTTCTGGTATCCAGTCCCATTCGGCTCTCCATCTTGCGTTTTGCATTGATGTCATGTTCAGTCAAAGAGACCTCTTTCAATCAAGTGTTTGAGTTCTTGGTCTCTTTCTTTCTTTGTCAAAAACCACCATTCATGTGCGTCATTGGTGTTGTCGTTTATCTCTTCCAAGATTTTGCGAACAGTGGATTTTATGCTCTTCCCTGTTATGTCAAAACCATAGATTGCCCTATCAAGTTGCTTTACAAGAGGCATGTTCAGTGTCACCGATGTCTTGATCGTTGAGCATTGTGGTAAGTCCATCCAATTCCTCATCCAATTTTTGAAAGACGCATAGGGTACGCATTCTCGTGTTAGGCCCACAGGTTATTGAAACCGTGTAGACTCTTCGAGTACCGGGTGGCGTCTTGTAGACGAGGTGGTGCAGAGTGCAGAGGAAACCTTCTGGTTTCAACACTCTCACAGCTTCTTTCACCCAAGCATACGGGCGAATGAATTCTGTCTTCCACAATTTGTCGCTATAATCAATCTTGACGCCCTCGGTGGTCGTCATGTCATACGGTGGGTCTGAAATAACCACATCGTATGTGTTGTCTTTCATCGGAAATTCTTCTCGTGCATCTGCAACAAATGTTGGTTTGTGCGTATCTTGAATGTCCATGGTGTGTTCATTCTCTCTGCCTTGGATACTTCCAGAAAACAGATGAAGAACCGCATGGTCTTCTGTGATGCCCAGTAGTTGGTCCAGCCTTCGAAGGAAGCCATTAGGGTATGCACCCTTGTACTTCGCCATTGGACGACCACATGCCCAGCCATGTCTCTTTCCGAGTTGGCTTTCAGTCATGTGTTGCAAACCTGATTTCTTGTGCTTTAGCATATCGTAATGGTTTGCGATTCTCCAAATCGTTCCTTTCGAACAACCGTGTTTCTTTCCGACTTCGTCGTATCTCATGCCACCGTGCAAGTCCTTCAAGACCTGCTTGTGATCTAATGAGTTCACCAATTCACCTTTCAGCGTTAGTGCCATGTTCAGTCGTCTTTGTGGACGAATACTGGGCCGTCTGTTGAATCGACCCATACTCCTTCTTTCATGTGCTCCAAGAATGCTTTCTCGTCCCAATCATGCGCCATAGGCATTGGGTCGTCGCCTTCAAGTCCGTACATCATCATAATCTGCTCTTTGGCATATCGCAATTTTCCGAGTTCCATACAATCGAACTCATCCAAGTGTTCTCGGAACCAAGGCTCCAGCCACTCGCGTATTTCATCTGCCTCCAATTCGGTAGTATCGGGAAGCATATCGATGTATTCTCGAACTTCGCCTTCTTTCCAAGGCACAGTTGCGACAAAGTACGCCAATCGGTTGACAATGTGCCATCCTTGTGAGATGTACAAGCCACCGTCTGCGTCAATTAAGGTCCAGATGTATTCGTTAGGTTGCTCTTTTACGAAAGCAACTTCTTCGTCATAGGTTTCGAAGTAGTAATCGACACCCATGACCTCACCTGGAGCATACTTGTCTCCTTTCTTTACTGGCCCTTCTGCTTGTGAACCAGGTAAATGGTTCTTCAAGGGCAAGTATTTCTCATAGAACAGATCGCTGTTCTCCGTCAAAACTTCGTCTGACATGTTCAGTGTGTTTTCAATTGCTCTGAAACCCATTTCAGTCCAAATTCCTTGATAAATGGAGGGTTTGTGATTGTGACGCCGTGTTCTGGCTCACCGTATTGTCCCCAAATGGCACCACCAACTAAAACTGGCGTGTACCAAGGAGGACTGTATCTCTCTCCGCTCAGGGAATTCATGTTGACTACCTTTGCAGGTATATTGTGAACAATCATGTTGAGGAAACACGCTCTTGTTGTTTTCCTCTCAATTTCTTGAGCAAGATACACGAAACTACCTGCTGGTTGATTCATGCCGTCATTTTCCTTCCAATGGGAAATCAGCATGCCTCCGAATCCAGCACAGGGCTCGTGAACTAACAATGGTCGTTCTTCTGGTTGTCCCAGTATCTTCGCCATCATGTCGGTTAGACATGTTGGTGTGAAAAATTGACCCAGTTCTTTGCTCAACATTCTGTTGTTTTTGTTCATGTCTTTCATTTGGGTAAGGCCCAGTAGGAAGTCTTCGTTGTCTTGGGAGACAGATTGAATCCACAGGTTCTTCATAATCCCGAATGAAACTCCAAGATTCTTCTCCAATAGATAATCTCGGGATGCGAATGCATTACTTTTGCATTCTTCTTGATCATACGGGGCGAACTTGTGTGCTTCAAACCCTTCTACTCCAATTTCTTGAATATTCTCATACATGTGCCTCACTTCCCACATCGTCATCCAAAAAGCCCAATCGATGAAAGACCAAAACACCTCAGTGATTGGTTTTCCTGTCATCGAATGAATTCGGAGGATGTGATTTGCGAATCGCTTCTTGCACGCCTCTGCGCTCAAGGTTGCGATTTCCTTTCCGTCAAGGTCAGTGTTTGACCTTACTTTTCCTTGTGTATGGCGTTCATTCACCATCGCTTCAAGACTCATGTTCAGTTTAGCAGTTTCGCTTTTGCACCGGTAATTTGAATCGGTACTTCCACTGTTGTGCCACATTGGTTCGGACAAACATCACAGGTGGTATCGCAAGCGATTGCCCATGTGCTCCAATCCGAATATTTGTCGCCAGTGAAAATCAGCGGACCTGCTGTCTTCTTTCGGCCTACCCCACCAGTCGCATAGGACTTTGTTCGGCCCATTGTATCGTGGTTGAGGAATTCCCATCGAGGATCTGATGAACCCTCGAATTTCCAAGGAGTCTCAAGAGGCCTCCACCCTTGCGTCTCACACATTGCTGTGAAGAAGTTCTGGGTATCATCCATCTTACGCCCCTCGTCTGTTTCACGGTTGAAATCTGCACTGCAAATCCTGATGAACACCGAGTCGGCGTATTTGTCGCCGGGTGGCCGGGTCATTTCGTCATATGCAATCAGTCTGTTTACGATGTCTCGTACACGGTTCTTCTCGGCTCTCCCAATTGTGAGATTGGGTGCCCATTCGTAGCCTGGAATCAGGCTGAAATGGATGATTGCGCCGCTTAGTGCCATCCGTATGAGTTGGTCGTCCGTGGGAAGTGTCCAAAACTTCGAGATGATGACGGTACGAATACCAACCATCCCTGCTGCCTCGGCCAGTTGTGTTGCTCTTTCCCAATCAAGTGAAGGGTCACCAAGTACTCCGTTTCTCAACCAATCAAGGTGCGGGTTTTTTCCGACCATTTTCAAAAGGTCGTGCATAACCACTTCTGGCACCACATGTTGGTGTATCGGTACATGGAACTTGCGTCGGCCCATTTGCACAGCCATACTTCGGGCTGCGTAGCATCCGTGGCATCCGCCTGTGCATCCGACTGTAGTGTCGCACACATTTGGTTCCGTCTTGTTGTTTCCTTTCACACGAACGATTCCTGCATCGAATTCTCTCCGTGGAATCAATTCCTTTCCTTGACCCATTGTAAAATTACGAATGGGTTCTTTTGCTATTACCGGTAGTTCAATTACCATTTTAGCCATGTTCAGTTGAAGTCGTTGATGAATCTTCGAGTTCCCTCAATGTTGTCATCTTGAACCATCGCATACATCGCAACCATCTGTTGAAGTGGCGCTGTTTCAGTGTGTTTTCCAAGGTCAGAGATGAACGATGCAATTGCCTGCGGACGATCACCTTTGTCAAGGTATTCGTTTGCTCGACCTTTTGCCCATTCCATGTGCTCTCTTCGACCCTGTTCAAACACTACACGGGTGAAAGGTTCGTCCCTTACACCTTGATGTTTCACAGCTTCTTCTTCTTCGATTGCGAAATCTCTGTAGTACTCGATTGCACCTGCTGGCAATCCAATTGTATCTCCCTCGGAGTTTGAACTCAGAAGAACAAAGTCTCCATGAAGTGTCAAAAGTTCTTCAACAGGCCGACCACTCATGCGTGCTACGATTCTTTGTGCAACAACATTGTTTGGACTTCCGTTGAGTCGCCCTTCTTCATTGCCCCACAAGTCGATGACTTCATCGTCGTTTTCATCTTGCCATACGGATGTCGTGACGCACTCAATTGAGCCACCAACGCCAACCCTCAGGCTTTCATATCCAGTGTAGGTGAAATCTTTCACGCTACCATCAGCCCCGATGATCAATCCTCGGGACTCGCCATTGCTCTCGCTTGACATGTTCAGTTCATTTGTTCGAGATTGTCCAAAGGGATTTGACCCTGTGATTCGGGGTCCAACAGTTTGGACACAAACACAAAGTTCTGTCCAGGGATTGTTGTTTCCACCACTACGACTTCTCGTTCGTTGAAAATTCCGTGTGATTCCGTGACTCGGCAGTTCTCGTTGATGCTCGGCACCCACCTTTTCTCCCAAGTATCGGGCCACATTCTCAAGGGTTTCAATTTGTCTGTCATCAAATCAACCCTGCTTTCTTTGCTGCCTTGGCGTCCTTCGCCAATTTGACTGTCTGCTTTTCCCAGTGCGGCATGAAAAATCCACCACCGGAGTTGCTTCCTTCGCCAACGAAGAGCATTCCTTTCACAGATTTCGGCAATCGAATTGCTTTCTCACCCTCACTTTGAAGGAGAGCAAGAATTTCTTCTTCTACTTCTTTTCGTTCGTCCTTCAACTCTTTGAGTTCCTTGTTCAAGGCACTCTGTTGATCTTTGAAGACGACCAATTCTTCTACCAGTTTACTGAGTTTGACCTCGACTGGTTCGTTGTCTAACAATTCAGACATGTTCAGTTTGTTTCAAACCTTCAAGCGGTTCATACCGCTCATCTCCCAGAACCCACTTCAAAGCAGTGATTGCTCCTTCGAGTCCCTTGTATTGCCTCATGTGATACAATCGCATTGATTTCGGACATTTCTTCAATGTCTCAAAGTGAAAGTTTCGCTTCTTGATGCATTCGTTGAGTTTGTCCTCAATGTCTTGCCAACTCATATCGTAGGTGAAATTATTCATCTGACTTCCTCCATGATTTCATGTATGCGTTGATCCACTCTTGGTGGTGTTCATCACATACCCCATGATGTCGCGCCTGATGATTTCTCCCTATGGGTCTTCCGCAATCAAAAATGCACTTTGGACCGGAGTCTGATGTGCATCTTTGTTTGCAATACCCTTGTTCATTGAGATGGCGTGTTTCCTTCTCGTTTCCACATCGCTTACAGGTGGGCATCGTAGTCCCCCCTTACTGCGTGTAAGTGTTGCAGACCTGTTTCTCCTGGCATCATGTAAGACACCAGCAGGTCCAATGGTTCTTTTGCTTCAATAAGATAACAAGCAGCGGCTTGGATTTCCATCATCACTGCTGCATCCCCTTTGGTACACCTGTACTGTGTTGTTCTCCCGAGGCCGTAATGCTCTGCTCGAAAATGAGTTTCTCCGTATTGGAGAGAAGCTTCCCAAGCGATTCCCATACTGGCATCGAAACATTGCAGGTTTACCATCACAAGTCCCGCAAGAACATCTCTTGCGAAATCTTCGTCCATCTCCAGAGTTTCCTCTGTCCAATGTTTGACCATGTTCAGTTAGGCATGAAATACCCCGTAAGAGCCAACTTCTCAAGTGCCCCATTGTCTCCGTTTTGGAATTTCTCAATGAGTTTTGCTTGATCTGTTTGTCCAATTTGTCGCAGTCGCTCAATCTCACGACTGAGTTTTGCGTCCTTGTTGGTGTCTGCTCCAAGTACCCACTTTCCTCTGACTTTCTGAGGGAGGGCGTTGCTTTGGATGAGTCCATTATCGAATGTTTCCAGTCTGTTCGTGAAACCATCTGATTCTGCAAGACTCTTTCTTTGAGCGTCAAGCGATTCGCTTAACACAACTAAGTCCTCTGCCTCTGTTTTCCGTTCGCCATCAAGTCGTTGACGACGAATCTTTCTTCGCTGCTCTGCAACCTTTTGCACCGCAGCATTGACCTTCTTCCGCTTTCGCTTGTCAAGAGCCATGTTCAGTATTGAGCCTCGTCAAATCTGTTCATTTGTTCCACCAAAAAGTTCTGGTTGTTTTCAACTTTCCATCCACCTTTGCTTGTAGAACAATTCTTGTAATCCCAATTGTCTTGGGTTTCTTCTTTCCTTTTGCAGCAGAGTTGATCGTCGTTTCACCGACATTTACCTCGGTGACTGTCCATGACCTCTTTCCTTTGTGAAGGACGCTCTTTGTTGCATTCGAAACAAGTCCGTTATCACGGAGCTGTTTACTGGTGACTTTGTCACCCACTTTCACATCCAGCGGTGTTCGCTTCATGCTCATGTTCAGTATTGGTTGTTGCTGGCGATATAATCCCATCGCTCGTCTTCGACATCGTCAAATGTCGCTTTTCCAACAACCCACTTCCAATTGTCATCGAAACCTGCAGTGAGGTTCCGTAGTAGAAAGGGAACGACATTCTTCGCCAAGATCTCCTTGCCGAGTTCGCTCTCCTTTTCGATTGTGTACCCGCCTACTTCAACGAAGTATTGTCGGGCATCAGACTCCCAAACGACGCCATCTATCAATTCCAGCCTTTCCGTTTGGCTTTCTGGAAACACCCACTGCTCGAGTTCCCCAACGAAGCCCGTTGGTAGTTCCCGAAACCATGGATGAAGACGAAAGTCATTGGTGACTTTGTCGTATTCTGTTTGGCGATATTCAAGTGTCTTTCGTACTCCGTGGCACATTCTACCCCATACCTCTATTGAGAGTACAGAATCTTTCCATCGCTCTGCGTGGCCTTTCCAATGTTCAAGGCTGTCTTCTGCTTCACTGACTCCTTCCTGTTCTGGAAGGAGAAGATAACAGAATTCACAGGCTCCTTGAGGGAACGGCCATCCTTTTTCCATACAAGCGTCTTCTACGCTCATTTCACTTGCCACGGGGCCGTAGTAGTGGCCTCCGTTCATGAACCAAAGCCAGTCGGCGTCAATGTGAATTACCTCAATCTCCGTTGGAGTTCGTGGTTCGATCATCATTGCTACATTTCGTTTGAGTTCCAGTCCTCGTTTGCAGAACATAGGTTCCCCATTTTCTTCGAGGACCGTATCTCCTTGGTCTGGACAAAGTTGATTGATGAGAACAGGCGTTCCATCGTCATTGTAGAAAGCAATGATGTCTGCTTCACTAAATCCAGCACCGTAGTTTTGATCCACGATGATGATGAGGTCGACATCTTCTCCGAAGTAGTCGTCAATGCTTCGCTTTGCGATTTGCCATGGCGACTCTTGCGGACAATGTGCCCCATCGTGTAGTGTAATATTCAATATTGCCACATTGAGTTTCTCGGGCAGACGCTGTTCGCAATCTGCACCGACTGGTGATTCTTTTCTTCGTTTCTTGGTCAGTGCTTTCTTGCACCAACCGCACTTCTCGTGCTTGTTCATGTTCAGTTTAGGGCACCAGGTCTTCGTGCTGCCCAAATTCTCTCATTACTGTATGAAAGGCGATTCTCATAAATAACGGAAATTCGCCTCGTAGTCTCCTTCTCAAATCAAGTGGGTTGTGAAACATGTCCCACAAACCAAGTGCATACTCGGTTCCCACTTCAAAACCCCTCATCTCCTCAATGATCGCTTTGAATTGTTCAAAGTCAATCGTTTGGATGAGATGGTCATAATTCATTAGCCACTTTCCAAGTAGTGTGAATGAATCTTCTCCCATGTTCAGTCGTACAAGTCATCTCTTTTGAGGAAATCGGAGTTTCCCTTTGATTCGTCTTGAAAATGCAGTCCGACACTTCTTGTGAATCCACAAGTTCTTCTTTGTTCGGATTGCGTCCATGGCGTTGCAAAGTTTGAGATGAATCTGTCCTTTTGTCACTTTTCGGCCACATTCAATGCAGCCGAGGTTGTTGCTTGAATTCTTCATCAGGAAGATTGTTTCGGTTTCCAATCCCGATTCAACCAATACACCAAGTTTGAACACGCACTCTGCGTGAACCCACAAATACTGGTCTTTTCCTCCTGTGTCAAATTTGTTCTTGAGCAAGAATGAAATCTCGCCCTTGCGCATTGAGTCACCGCAGCAAACACAGTTTTGACTCGCTGTGTTGCACTTCTTCCACTCAAATGCTTCGTTGTCTTCAAACGGCTCTAAAAGTGCCATGTTCAGTAGCCATCAGTGACATTACTTCCTTTACCTCCTTTGGCAGAGGTTCCAGTGAACGAATGATCACCGGTGCGTGAATTTCTTTGATGGGTTCGATTTCGATTAGTCTTACTTCCTTTGTGTCTTTACGATTCTTCAACCAAAATTCAAATGATTCTGGTATGATGTGCGTTCGTGTGTCAAGGAAGTAAGCATGCTCTTTGCCTTCTTTGTCTTTCCAAATGATGACGCATGTCTTCATGTTCAGTTTCTTCGAGTTCCTCATCGAAGGAATCACAATGTACTTCTTGAATTACATCCGGGTAATTGTAGTGCAAGTAATCGTTGTATGTTCCGATTGCTTCATCAATTACCATTTGTCTGCATCCATCCAGGAAAACTTTGATTCCTTCTTTCTTGATTTTTCTCAACAAAACCTCCTTTCCCTCTCTTGAAGGATGATAACCTTGTCGCAAACCTAAATCATATCCGTGTGCCGGATTCAGAAGCATTTCTAAGAATTCATCGTCATCGAGTTCATCAGCGAACAGGTTGGAAGGCTCAATCGCCCCCATTTCCCTTGCTTTGACCCAATAAGGGTCCTCGTTGTGTGAAACCATTACTTCAAACATTCCTTGTATTCCGGCTCCGATTCTTCTGTTGACTCTTCCAATTCGATTGTGTTGTTTGAACCAGTATGTCATAGTAGACTCGAAACTCAAGTCTTTTGGGGGCAAAATGCCCAATTCCCAAAGTTCTTCTCGGCGCATGTAGTTGAAATCTGGATCTTTGTGTCCTTCGTTGACTTCATATTGCGTCCAGTGACTGGCTTCATATTGAGTCCAGTGACTGACTTTGGGCCAAAGCCCAAAATCCTCGTAGAGAACGGCCAAAATCCCACAGAAAATTGCTCCATGGGGGCTCCAGTCTCCTTTTGCAGAGCGCTTGTCTCTGTCTTTCATGTAATTCGCTTGGATGATGTGTGCCATTTCGTGAATTGCCACAGTCCAATTTGCGTCTGAACGCAAGTTTACTCTCGAATCGTGCTTTGCAGTTCCAAGTGCTTCGGTCATTCGAGCATCTTTTTCCTGCAAAAAGTAAAATTTCGGAGTTTGGATTTCAAACAGTTCTGCACAATTGTAGATGTAGTCGGCTGACTTTTCCCAGTTTACTTCATCTTCTACTTCGTAGCGTTTGTTTGAGTATCTCTCCCAAGCGTATGCTTCCCACTGCTGAGGGTCGCCCCTCATCATTATTTCCAGTGTAATCATGTTCAGTTCAAACTGTCATCAACCCGTTGTCGATGTCATATTCAGGAGTAGGTGCAATCCACACCCAAATCTGATCCATGTGCTTGACAATCGCACTCACTCCGTTTGAAAGCTGGTACGCTTTGTAAACAATCAGTGCTGCTGCCATGCTGTTGGTTCTACTCCATGTTCCTACTTCATCTTGCCATGCTTCTGAACCAATTACATGATCAAGCATGGCTGATGAGAACACGAAGTCCGTTGTCGTCGTTGTGATGAGAGATTTGACCTCTTCACCCGTGAAACCCAGTACGAATAATTCGTCGTCTTCCATGTTCAGTCCAACTGGCCGTTGGATTTGAGGTATTTCTTGAATTTGTCGCAAGGGCCCCATGACCAAATGATGTTGCCAACTGATGAGGCACCGTCAAAATGGTTGTCGTATTCATGCTCTTCGCAGTTCCATATACCTGCAGCAACATCATCGATGTTCTGCTGTGTTATCTCAACGATTTGACCTTTCCATTCGGTTCGTTCGTCATTCCATCCAGCGAAAGGTTGGAAGAAGGACTTTCCTTCCTCATTCCAAATCTTTCCATATCCTGTCTCAGATTCTCTGAGCTGTCCAAGTGTTTCACTCGACATGTTCAGTATGTTTCCTTCTTTGTCGAAGAAAGCATGAAAATCGTATCCTTTTCTGGCTACCTCAATGATTCCTTGAGTATCATCGAGGTAAAGTCGCACATACCCAACCTTTTTTGGGTACTCGGCAAACCTACGAATTACAGGTTCCGGTCCCAAGGTTATTTTGCGGTAAATCATTCCTACTGTATGTGCGCCTTCGGGCACCTTCCTTTTTTCTTGTGCTTGGTCATTCACCATGTCTACAAGACTCATGTTCAGTCTTCATCATATCCATTACTTCGTCCGGTTTACGCAGACGATTCTTTTTGTGATGGCACCGTGATTCCTCAGTTTTACAGACCCTGCATTTTGCAGTGTTCCGATGAATCTTTTGCACTTTCCCGCAAACGGGACACTGTACTACTGTGCTCATGTTCAGTATCACACAACTTGCACCATACGGAGCCAGTTCTGTGGATTCGCCTTTGCCAGTTGGAGAGATTTGACGAGCGTCCTCATCGAACGCTCTTTCCCTTCATACTGGTCGGACAGCAACCAATCGAGAACATCTCGCTTGAGTTTCTTGTCCATCTTCGGCTCAATCTTGTGAATCAGCGATTTCATACGCTCTTGCATCTCCGCATCAGTCACTTCGATGGGTAGATACATTGAACGGTCAAGAACCGCATTGTTCATTTTCTTTTCTTCTTCGTTTGTGATCACGATGACACCGCCAGTGTAATCCACTTGGGCAGGTAACTTCCCGAGTTGCTTGGCTTCCTCTGGGTCCACCAGGGCTGCTCGGTCGGTAAGCCATGAGACTGTTCTTCGTTCGCTCGTGTCCGTCAATGCTTTCAGCAAATCAACGAAACGCTTGTCGTTCCAAAACGGCACATCGTCAAAAATGATTAGGGGGATTTTCGGCTTCAATGCCTCACCTTTCTGGTTTTTCTTCCCCTTGACTGCCGCTCTTGCATCGAGGGCTTTCTCTGCCATCTTTACAACGAACTTGTAAACTCCGAACGCCGATACACCCGCCTTGATGACGATGTAGTCTTCGTGCTCTACTCGCTTGTACTTCTTTTTCGCCAGTTCCTCTACAACTGTGTGAGTTTTCCCAAGACCAGGGCTTCCACCAATGATGCAACTGTTGATGGTTCCTTCAAACACCGCACCTGCGACATCTGCCATCAGTTCCATTCTGTCATTGATGTGCAAGCGATTCAATCTTTCAGTCACGCTTGTCTGCCTTCTTGGCCTGTGGGTTACATCTCGGTGCCTTTGTTGCTCCTTTTGCACAGTTCGAGGGCTCACCGGCTGAGGTGCTGCCGTTGGTTTCCATTCCTGTTCACCAGTATCGGTTTCCACCTCAAGTACTTCCTTGGCTTGGGCTGGTTCCGTTTTCGGTTCCTCTTCCCAAGTGATCTTCTTCTCTCTTCCGAATAGACCCATGTTCAGTTTGTTGATGAGAAGATTTGCTCAATCTCAACAACTGCTCGGGGATCAACATCAAGCATAACCATGATTGCGTCTAAAACACATCTTGGGTTGCTTAGAATCCCTGCTTTTTGCATTTCTTTGAGAGCACTCACCAGCGCCTTGTCAAACTTCGGGCTTTTCTTGATGAGTCCTTCCGTTCCTTCTTGGGCTTGCATGACGGCAGCCAATGCTGCCCATGAAACCAAGCCATCTTGAGGGCCGGTTGAGGTGTATTCCATCTTTTCCCATTTGACTTCTTCAACCGCTTCAACCACATGAGAGACATCGTCGGTGATGTCTTCCTCGTGCGAATGGTTGCAGTTTGGTCCGTGTATGTGCTCTTCTTGTGAATCAACTTCGACGGTTTCTTCCTCGGTTTCTTCCTCGGTTTCTTCCTCTTTTGCTTCTGCTTTTTCTTCTGCCATTGCCAAGGCTTTCTCGATTGCGTCCTCCACTTGCGTTTCGGGTACAACTTCTTCCTCGGTTTCTGGAGTTGCTTCAACAGCGTTCTCCACAATGGCTTCTTCAAGGGTCATTTCATGTTCTGGAATTTCTTCCTCCATGATTGCTTCATCGAATTTGAGATCTTCATCTGGATTTTCAAGAAGGTCTTGTGTTACCTTCTCGAGCCATTCAAGATCGCCATCAAACAATTGCTGTTTGCATTCTCCGCATGATACCCACTCTGTAAGGCTGTGCTTCGAATACCACTCTGGCATTTCCTTGATGGATTCCGCCTCTTGAGCGAACTTCAGCATCAGGACTGTTGCATTGCGGTATCGAGCAAATTCCTTCTCTTCTTCTGACATTTTGTTGTAGTCCTTCATTTCAGGACGAATCAACCTCTGTACTCCCATTCCCTCAAACTTCTCGTTGTCTCGTTCCAAGTATTCCATAACGAACTCGGACATCAGGTCACTCCTGTTGTCTACATCGCCTATGCCTTTGGGGTCCTCGTAGAGAATCCCAAAGAAAACTCGGTTGAGCCACGGAATGTGGTCATTCGGGTCGTCTGCTTTTGCCATGTTCAGTTCAGAGTTCTCGGAGGAACTTGATGTCGGCTGCTTTCTTTTTCCTTGCAGCCTCCAATTGAATTCTATCCTCTTCTTCTTTCGCTTTACGCTCAATTTCTCTGATTTCATATTCTCTTTCCCTTTCAAGCACCCATTCCCTGCCTTGAACCTCAATCATGATGTGTCTGTGGCAAGGTAGTGCGCCAAATGGAGCAATTGCGTATTGCTTCCACCCAGCGCTTCGCATGAATGCACTTCTGTTCCAAGGGTATTCCGCATGTATTTCGATTTCCCTCAAGAGTCTGTACAGTTCAAGCAGTTGCTGGTCTGTCAAACTCGTCTCTCCGTCTCTTACTTGACGAAAGTACTCCAGTCCTACAGTCGTGTCTAACGGTTGTATTTCCATGTTCAGTTCATTCTTCCTCATCCGTTTTGAGGTCGGAACCAATTTCAGGAATAGTCCATGTCGAGTCAGTGACGACCCAGACCTTTCCTTCGTTCGTTGAACGCAATGCTCTGGTTCGACCAGAGTCTCTTACGAGTCCAAGTCGGACCAAACCTCTTCGGGCTGGCCTCCAACTGTTTCCAATCCCGATGAGGCTACGCTGTTTTCTCCTTGCGAATATTTCACCAGCTTCTTCATCGGTCAGTCCATCCCATAAGTCTGAGTTTGACTGCAAAATAATGTCGTATGCAATGTGAAGGTTTTCGCTCCACTTCTTTGGAGGCGGAGTCGCTGCCCTACTTGTTGCTACATCTACAACGGGAGGTCCACTTGAAACAAGTTCCTCAAATAACCGTCGCATCCTTTCTTCGTCCAGAGGTAATTCCGCTGCGTCACTAAAGAATCCGCCCAACTTTGCTGTTGAGGATACCTTCAATTCGTCTTGATCCACTCTGGACAATTTCTGCGCCTCTTCTTCTGTCAATGAGAAGGAGGCTTCCCAACCACGAACCGGATGGTTCGTAATTCTGAAAACAATCCCGTTCGGGTATTTTCCTGGCATGTTCAGCCGCCTCGGATTTCTCCGAGAGCGCATTTGTTCCAAATCTCTTCAGAGATTCCAAGTTCCAAGCCTTTTTTCTTGCTTGGTTTTGCAGTTTCCCACCAATCGTGTTCCCAGATGTGGTAGGTGATTGTTTCTGTTTCTTCACTGTTGAAGTCGATTCTTTGTTCTCTGGTTTTTTCGATTTTCTTTCCTTTCCCCTTTGCACCTTCAGGCAATTCATTCCATTCTTCTAAGGAGTTGCCCCAGGCATCAAGGTGGTAATCGGTTGGGCTCCCGAAATGGATTTCTTCTCCATCAAGGTGGTAGCCCCAGTAATCGCTTCCTTGTTCCATATACCAGAATTCTGTAGAGAATCCCTGTTCGACCATCTTCTGTACGACCCCTCTGGGGGGAGACCAAGCTGTCATGAAACTCAAGTGCATTGTGTTGCCCCCTGTTTCCCAAAAAGCCTTCTTGTCTTCAATGACCTCAAGGCTTCTTTCGCTCCATTTTGTGCCCCAGTGGGCTACTCTCCAGTTCCACCAATTAGGCATGGTGAATGTCTTGTCTGGTCGAGGAAATACATCCTCTACTTCTTCTTCTTCGTAGTTTGGCTCGGGATAGAAATGAGAACAAATGCTGTCCCCCGCTCCCGAGTCATCATCCATAGACATCTCCACAACTTTGCGGAATTCGTCCATCTTCTTCGGATCATCGTGGCTTACCACGAGATCGTTAATACACCAATTTGGCATGTTCAGTTGAAAACGGAATCCATGTTGGGTCGCTAAAATCAGCCTTGACTTTATTTTCATTGATGACAATGAATTTACCGCCCAGTTTTACTTCTACGATGTTCCTTAACAGATTCATTTCTTCTTCGTGCGTTTTCCATTGCATTTTATCCATTTCTTTTTCTATGAAGTCCGCAACCATCTCTATGGTTACCGCTCCCGAGTCACCTTCTCTGAAAACAACCCTAACTTCCATCTGACTCGCATCTTCTGGCATGTTCAGTGCCCTCCTTTCACCAGGGCCAAAAAAACGAGCCAGCATCGGCTACCCGATACTGGCTGTTTTGTAATGTGTTCAGAATGATTCAGTAAGGATTGCCAAACCCATCATGGGTGACTCTCAATTCTTCTTCAACGCTCCAAGTGATGCCGGGCACTTTCTCCTCAATCGGAGAGATTGTGCTTCCGTCCCATTCCTCTTCTTTGAGTTCCTCATCGAAGGGGTTGGTTTCTTCCTCGGTGTCTGTTGAGCGTGGGATTACTTGCTTGGCTTCACGGTAGCGGCGAGGTTCCCCATGCAGCATGTCCGTGTGCCAGTAGCAGATTTTAATCCCATCTTGGGTTTTTATCCCAATGTTGAACGACTTGTAAGAGCCGTCCTCATACTCAATCATGCAAATCTCTCCGACGAAGTCCTCTCGGGATGTACCCTCGACGACAATGTATCGGAAGATTGCCTTCTTCTTGCCCTCCATGGACCGGTAAAGGTCATGAAGGCTCCTAATCTCGATATAATCGACTGATGTAGGCATGTTTAGTGTGTTCAGACATAGGCAATCATTGAATCATGATCCCTTTGTTGTGCGCAATCGCAACCACCGCACTTCTTGCAGTGGATGCAACACTCCTCCTCCTCTTCAATGTCGAAAAGGAGTTCGTGGA